>ENA-UOUL01000499-UOUL01000499.1-bioreactor-metagenome-genome-assembly--contig:-NODE-499-length-66638-cov-25.577756_pt1 | contig 66638 bp, 57 predicted proteins | sample MGYA00249838_ERZ747220 | MGnify/ENA primary metagenome ERZ747220 (study PRJEB28778, sample SAMN05720191) | bioreactor metagenome | isolation source: Anaerobic biogas reactor | place: USA:Washington... | reverse complement strand
ACGATGTTCCAGTTCTATGTGGCGCCTCCGGCGGAGCCGGGCGGTCGCGGGCGGCTGTCGTGCCAGCTCTACCAGCGCAGCGCCGACATCTTCCTCGGCGTGCCGTTCAACATCGCCTCGTATGCGCTGCTCACCATGATGATCGCGCAGATCTGCGACCTGGAGCCGGGCGACTTCGTCCACACGCTCGGGGACGCCCACCTCTACTCCAACCACGTCGAGCAGGCGCGCGAGCAGCTCACCCGCGAGCCCATGGCGCTGCCGACCATGCGCATCTCTCCTCGACCGGCCATCGACGAGTACGAGCTCGAGGACTTCGAGCTCATCGGGTACGAGGCGCACCCGAACATCCCGGCGCCCATCGCCGTCTGATGGACGCTGCCAATGACGGTGCGTCGGGCCGGCGGCGCTCCCGGGTCACCCTCATCGCGGCAGTGGCCCGCAACGGGGTGATCGGCGCGGATGGCGACATCCCGTGGCGGATCCCGCAGGACTTCCGCTTCTTCAAGCGCACGACGATGGGTCATCCGCTCGTCATGGGTCGCTCGACCTTCGACTCGATCGGCCGGCCGCTGCCGGGTCGCCGCTCGATCGTCATCACGCGCTCGCACACGTGGGCGCACGAGGGCGTCGAGGTCGTCCACTCGCTCGAGGACGCCCTCGAGCTGGCTGCTCTCGGGGAGGGCGGGGACGAGACCTTCATCGCCGGTGGCGGCGAGATCTACCGGCTGGCCATGCGCCATGCGGACCGGTTGCTCATCACCGAGGTCGACCTCGAGCCCGAGGGTCACGTGACCTTCCCAGAGATCGACCCCGCGGTCTGGCAGGAGGCCTCGCGCCAAGCGTTAGATGCGGACGATGAGACGCCGGCGTTCACGTTCGTGGAGTACGTCCGCCGGGAGTCTGCGGCCTAGACGGCTCCAGTCCTCCGGGTCTGCGCTGCGGTCTCGCGGCGACTGTGCCCCGATGTCGTGACCGGGTTGCGGGGCGATGACCGGGTTACGGGGCGATGACCGGGAAATTGCACGGTCGTTCTTGCGTAGGACGGTCATTCGGGCGTAACCCGGTCACTCCTTCGGGTCTCGGTCATTCGGGCATAACCCGGTCGCTCCCCTAGGGGCCGGGCCCACCCTGACCGTCGAACCCGCGCGCCCATCACGGGGACACCGTCGCGCCGCCGGGAGCCCGCCGCACGCGCCCCGGTAACCTTGCCTACATGTCCGTCACCTCGCCCTTCGGTCGTGTCTGCTCAGCGATGGTCACCCCGATGAGGGAGAACGGATCGGTCGACCTCGACGGCGCCCAGGCGCTCGCAACGTGGCTCGTCGATGAGGGCCACGACGGACTCGTCGTCAACGGCACCACGGGCGAGGCGCCCACGACGACGGACCGCGAGAAGGCCGACCTCGTCCGTGCCGTGCTCGATGCGGTGGGTGACCGGGCGAAGATCACCGCGGGCGTGGGCACCAACGTCACCGAGCACACGATCGAGCTGGCCCGGCAGGCCGAGCTCACCGGCGCCCACGGCCTCCTCGTCGTCACCCCGTACTACAACAAGCCTCCGCAGGCCGGTCTGATCGCGCACTTCCGCGCGGTCGCCGACGCCACCCAGCTGCCGGTCATGGTCTACGACATCCCCGGCCGGTCCGGAGTCCCCCTCAGCAAGGAGACCCTCCTCGCCATCGCGGAGCATCCGGGCATTCAGGCCGTCAAGGACGCCAAGGCCAACTACTGGGAGGCCTCCCAGGTCATGGAGCAGACCGACCTGCTCTGGTACTCCGGCGACGACGCCGCCAACCTCCTGCACTTCGCCAACGGCGCCTACGGCATCGTCGGCGTCACCTCCCAGGTCGCCCCGAGATGGTATGCGCGGATGGTCGCCGCAGCGGATGCCGGGGACTTCGCGACAGTCCGCGAGCTCCATCGCAAGCTCGCGCCCCTCGTCGACGCCGTCATGAACCGCACCCAGGGTGCGATCGCCGCGAAGGCGGGCCTCGCATACCTCGGGCGCATCGCCACCACCCACGTCCGGCTGCCGCTCATCCCGGCGACCGAAGGCGAGGCCGAGGCCGTCGCGGCGGCTCTGGACCTGCTGGGGGAGCCCACCTCATGAGCCACCCCCACTTCGATCTGGAGACCCCGAAGCCGCTCAAGGACGGTGCGGTCCGGATCGTGCCGCTCGGCGGGCTGGGGGAGATCGGCCGCAACATGATGGTGGTCGAGCACAAGGGGCAGTACCTCGTCATCGACTGCGGCGTGCTGTTCCCCGACGACACCCACCCCGGCATCGACCTGATCCTGCCTGACTTCTCGTATCTCGAGGACCGGCTCGACCGGGTCCAGGCGATCGTCCTCACCCACGGGCACGAGGACCACATCGGGGGAGTGCCGTTCCTGCTCAGGCTCAAGCCGGACATCCCGCTCGTCGGCTCCCAGCTGACGCTCGCCCTCGCCGAGGCGAAGCTCAAGGAGCACAGGATCACCCCGTACACCCTCGCGGTGAAGGAGGGTGACGTCGAGCGCCTCGGTGCGTTCGAGTGCGAGTTCATCGCCGTCAACCACTCCATCCCCGACGCGCTCGCGGTCATGGTGCGTACGTCCGGCGGCACGCTGCTCCACACCGGCGACTTCAAGATGGACCAGCTGCCGCTCGACGGCCGGATCACCGACCTGCGGCACTTCGCCAAGCTGGGGGAGGAGGGCGTCGACCTCTTCCTCACTGACTCCACGAACGCCACGATCCCCGGCTTCACCACGTCAGAGATCGAGATCGCGCCGGCCATCGACAAGGTGTTCCGACACGCTGAACGGCGAATTGTCGTGGGGTGCTTCGCTTCTCACGTCCACCGTGTGCAGCAGGTGCTCACCGCGTCGGCGAAGGCCGGCCGCAAGGTGGCCTACGTCGGCCGCTCGATGGTCAAGAACATGGGCATCGCCGCGCAGCTCGGCCACCTCAAGGTGCCCGAGGGTGTGGTCGTCGACCTCAACACCATCGACAACCTCCCCGACGACAAGGTCGTGCTCATCTGCACCGGCTCCCAGGGCGAGCCGATGGCGGCGCTCGGCCGGATGGCGAACTCCGACCACCCGCGCATCCAGATCGGCCCCGGCGACACGGTCATGATGCTCTCGAGCCCGGTGCCCGGCAACGAGAGCTCCGTCTGGCGGGTCATCAACGGACTCATGCGACTCGGTGCCACCGTCGTGCACCAAGGGACGGCCCGGGTGCACGTGTCGGGCCATGCCAGTGCGGGAGAGCTGCTCGTCGCATACAACGTCGTCAAGCCGCGCAATGTCCTGCCCGTCCACGGCGAGTGGCGTCACATGCAGGCCAACGCGGACCTCGCCATGCAGACGGGCGTCCCGAAGGGGAACGTCATCGTCGCCGAGGACGGCGTCGTCGTCGACCTGCACAAGGGGAGGATCTGGGTCGCCGGGGCCGTCCCGGCCGGCTATGTGTATGTGGACGGCTCGTCGGTCGGTGAGGCGGACGAGGCGTTGCTCAGGGATCGCAGGATCCTGCGTGACGAGGGGTTCATCGCGGTCATCACCGTCGTCGACACCAGCGACGGCAAGGTCGTCGCCGGGCCGGAGATGTTCGCGCGCGGGTTTGCCCTCGACGACGAGGTCTTCGACGACATCCGCCCCAAGGTGCTCAGCGCGCTCGAGAGCGCCATCGCCTCCGGCGTGAACGACCCGCAGCAGCTGCAGCAGGTGGTGCGGCGCACGGTCGGCAGCTGGGTCGGGCGGAAGATCCGGCGGCGGCCGATGATCCTGCCGACGGTCATCGAGGCCTGATCCTCTGATCGGGGCCGCGATCAGAAGGCGTACCAGAACGTTCCTATTGTCACGTTCTGGTACGCAGGACAGGGTCCGGCACGGCGGGGGCGTACCAGAACGTTCCTATTGTTACGTTCTGGTACGCACGACCGGCAGGGTCAGGCACGGCGGGCGTACCAGAACGTTCCTATTGTTACGTTCTGGTACGGCCGCCCAACTGAGACGCGTGTTGCTCGTGTGACTCGTGGGGTGCAACCCCTAGGCTACCGACCATGGCCACCCGTGCGTCTACCTCAAGCCGCGCCCCAGCACGTGCCGCCGGATCGTCCGGGTCCGGCCGGGGCCCCGGATCGCGCTCGCGCACGTCGACCTCCAGGACGGGCTCGCGCTCGAGTACGTCCAAGACCGCCGCGAAGAAGGCGCCCCGCAAGGGCAGCAGCGCCAAGGGCGGCGGGCTGCCGATGCCGGTCCGCGCGCTGAAGTCGACCTGGATGGGCGTCGCCCACACGGCAGGGGGAGCAGTGCGCCGCGTCGGCGCCGCCGGCTCAGACCTGGAGCCGGAGCACCGCCGGGACGGCCTTGGCCTCCTCTTCATCGCCCTGGCCGTCGTCGTCGCGTCCCGGGAGTGGTGGGGACTGCCCGGTGTCGTCGGTGACGTCATCCACGCCGTCTTCGCAGGCACCTTCGGCCGCCTCGCGGTCGCCGTGCCGGTCGTCTTCCTCCTCATCGGCATGCGTATGCTGCGCCGGCCGCGCACCGAAGAGGTCGCCGCAGCCGACAGTCGCATCCTCATCGGACTGAGCTGCTTCACGGCTGCCGCTGCCGGCCTGGTGCACATCTCCGAGGGGGTGCCGCAGCCGCCGGACGGTGCGATCGGGATGCGCGCAGCCGGCGGCATCGTCGGTTTCCTCGCGTCGGACCCGCTCGTCATGGGCTTCACGACGACCGGCGCGATCGCGCTGCTCGTCCTGCTCGCGGTCTTCGGCTTCCTCGTCCTCACGGCGACACCGGTCCACAAGATCCCGTACCGCTTCCGGCAGCTGCGTATCTTCATCGAGCACGGTCGGGCAGGACTCGAGGCCGACGAGGCCGAGCGCGCCGGCCAGGCTCGCAAGACGGCGGCATCCGCCAAGGGCGGCGGCCGCCAGCCCAAGGACGTCCTGGCGGGACAGCGGGCCGGTGATGAGGCATACGAGCAGGCGGCCATCGTCGACAAGGCGAACGCCGCGGAGCGGATCCGTGCGGGTCTGCGCCGGGCCACCGGGAGGGCGGCTGCGCCGGAGAGCACTGACGCCACCGCTCTGGACGACACTGCGACGACCGAGCCGATCCCGCTCGGCGGCAAGGCCAAGGCCAACGGTGCGAAGAACGGCTCGGCCCCGGCCAAGAAGGCCGACCTCGTGCCGCCGCCCACCTCGCAGCTCCCGGCGCGGGTCGAGCAGCTCAGCCTGGCCGGCAACGTCACGTACAGCCTGCCCGACGGTGCCCTCCTCGCCCCGGGTGCGCCGCACAAGACCCGCTCGGAGGCCAACGACCGCGTCGTCGAGGCGCTCACCCAGGTGCTCGACTCGTTCGACATCGACTGCCAGGTCACGGGATTCACGCGCGGCCCGACGGTCACGCGTTACGAGCTCGAGGTGGGTGCGGGCACCAAGGTCGAGCGCGTCACCGCCCTCTCCAAGAACATCGCGTATGCGGTGGCGTCGGCCGATGTGCGTATCCTCAGCCCGATTCCGGGCAAGTCCGCCATCGGCATCGAGATCCCCAACGCGGACCGCGAGAACGTCTCGCTCGGTGACGTGCTGCGCAGCCAGGCGGCCCGGAACAACCACCACCCGATGGTGATGGGCGTCGGCAAGGACGTCGAGGGCGGCTACGTCATCGCCAACCTCGCGAAGATGCCGCACCTGCTCGTCGCGGGTGCGACGGGTAGCGGTAAGTCCAGCTTCGTGAACTCGATGATCACCTCGGTCCTCATGCGCGCGACGCCAGAGGAGGTGCGCATGGTGCTCGTCGACCCGAAGCGGGTCGAGCTCACCGCGTACGAGGGGATTCCGCACCTCATCACGCCGATCATCACCAACCCGAAGAAGGCTGCCGAGGCGCTGGACTGGGTCGTGCGCGAGATGGACGCTCGCTACGACGATCTGGCGCAGTTCGGCTTCAAGCACGTCGACGACTTCAACAAGGCGATCAAGGCCGGGAAGGTGCAGCCGCTGCCCGGCTCGGAGCGCACACTCACGCCGTACCCGTACCTGCTCGTCGTCGTCGACGAGCTCGCTGACCTGATGATGGTCGCGCCGCGCGACGTCGAGGCCTCGATCGTGCGGATCACCCAGCTCGCGCGCGCCGCCGGCATCCACCTCGTGCTCGCTACACAGCGGCCCTCGGTCGACGTCGTGACCGGCCTGATCAAGGCGAACGTGCCGTCGCGGATGGCCTTCGCGACCTCGTCGCTCGCCGACAGCCGCGTCGTCCTGGACCAGCCGGGGGCGGAGAAGCTCATCGGCCAGGGTGACGGCCTCTTCCTGCCCATGGGCGCGAGCAAGCCGATGCGCGTGCAGGGCGCCTGGGTCACCGAGTCGGAGATCCACAAGGTCGTCGAGCACGTCAAGAGCCAGCTCCAGCCGATCTACCGCGAGGATGTCGTCGTCACGGCTGCGAAGAAGCAGGTGGACGAGGACATCGGCGACGACCTGGACCTCCTGCTCCAGGCGACCGAGCTCGTCGTCACGACGCAGTTCGGCTCGACGTCGATGCTCCAGCGCAAGCTGCGTGTCGGGTTCGCCAAGGCGGGTCGCCTCATGGACCTGCTCGAGTCGCGCGGGGTCGTCGGGCCCTCCGAGGGCTCGAAGGCCCGCGACGTCCTGGTCCGCCCGGACGACCTGCCCGCGACGCTCGCGATGATCCGCGGGGAGGACCCGCCTGCAGCGGAGATCGCGGACGAGTTCGAGGACTACGGCGATGATGGCGGCTCGCAGGGCGGTGCCACTGGCTATGCCGACCTGGGGGGTGACGTCATCGAGCAGTCCTACGACGGGCTCGAAGAGGTCGAGGCCGACTCGGACGAGGACGCCTGGGAGCTCACCCAGCGCTGAGCGCTGGGTGCTTCGGCCCGGCAACTGTCGTTGCAGGATGACAGACTGACTCCCATGTCCCACGACACCATTCGGCGTCTCGCCGTGACCCTCGCCGCCCTCGTGTGCGCGTTCGGAACGGCGGTCGGCACGGGTCTCATCGGCACCCGTGTCGAGGAGAGCGCGGGCGGCTCGTTGTCCGACGAGGCGACCCTCATCGCGCCGGCGGGACCGGCCTTCTCGATCTGGTCGGTCATCTACCTCGGACTGGCTGGATACGTCGTCTGGCAGTGGCTCCCGGCCAACGCGACCGACACCCGCGCCCGTGCGACCGGCTGGCTCGCGGCGGCATCGATGGTCCTCAACGCAGCGTGGCTGCTCGTCACCCAGCAGGGCTGGCTGTGGGCGAGTGTCGCAGTCATTCTCGTGCTGGCTCTGGTCCTCAAGGTCATCGCCGAGCAGCTGAGCACGCGCGCCGCCCGCGGATGGGGTGAGCGGGTCGTCGTCGACGGGACGTTCGGGCTCTACCTCGGCTGGGTGGCCGTGGCGACGTGCGCCAACATCGCGGCGACTCTCGTGGCGAGCGGTGTGGCCGACACCGGCACCGGACCCGAGATCGTGACGGTCGTGATCCTGCTCGTGGTGCTGGCACTCGGCTGGTGGTACAGCCACCGGTACACGAACGCGGTCCGGTGGGCTGTGGCCGCCGCGATGGCGTGGGGAGTCGCCTGGATCGCGTACGGCCGCCTCGGCGACGAGCCCGCCTCGACGCTCGTTGGTGTGAGCGCCATCGCGGTCGCCCTCGGACTCGTCGTCGGTGCCGTGCTGATGACCGCGCTCAACCGCTCGAGCAGCCCAGCTGACACCGAGGCTTACGACAGCGGGCGACAACCGCATACCCGCACGGCGTGAGCCGCCGCGCTCGCACCCGGGGGACCAGGGAGGAGCAGTTCTACGGCTGGATCGCCGGAGTGGGGACCACGAGTGGCACCCGCCTGGTCCTGGGCCACTGGGTGCGGTCCCCGTTCGGTGCCTTCTCCGACGTCATGGTGGCCCACCCGGACGGACACCGGGAGCTCCTCGCGCCGACAGCCTCGATCGCCGAGTTCGTCGCGGAGACCTATCAGTTCGACACGGTGACTCTCTGTGACATCGAGGTCCGACGCGCCAAGGGGATCGGGGAGGGCTCGCAGTGGGATGTGACCGCCGGACCGTTGACCTGGAGCTTCCTGGTCGGCCCTCGGCGTCCCGTCGGCTGGCTCCTGCAGTCGGTCCCGCTGTCGCTGGCGACCCGACGGGAGTTCGCCCGGCTCACCGATCCGGTGGCCCGCGTCGTCATGCCCGGGGTCCGCACCATCGGGCGGGCCGGTGGGCCGAGTGACCCACGTCTGGAGTGGTACGCGGGCAGGGACCTGCACCGCATCATCGCCAGCGCGGCGAGGTGGGACGGCGAGAGCCTGGGCCGTCTGGCACCCGTGACGCCGGCGCCCCGCTTCGGCTTCTCCGGCACCCCGGCCACGCCGTCGCTCACGCGAGTCGTGACCACCGTCGCTGCGCAAGCCTGAGCACCCGACGGCGGCGACTTCACAAGGGAAGCTCGCACATCGCATATCCAAGGAACCGGTGCGAAGTCGGCCTTTCTCGCCGCGGGAGAGAAGGGGAGACGGTCCCCTACAGCGCGGGCTCGTTGAGGGTCTCGTCCACTGGCCCGGCCCCGGCCAGCGCCTCGGCGATCTCCTCGACGAACGCCTCGATCTCGTCGTTCCCGAGGACCGGACCACCGGCGAGAAGACCGTCGGCGCCGAGCAGGACTGCTGAGGAGGTGCCGGGCATCTTCAGGGCCTGGTAGGCGCGGGACGCCGGGTCGTAGTACAGCCGCTCCGCGACACCTGGGATGCCGAGGTCGCCGAGCTGGTAGGTCTCGACGCCGATGACCCGGACCTGCGGGAGGCGCTCGGCCCACACCGGCAGGCGCTCCCAGGACGTGCGGGTGGAGGCGCAGCCGCACGTGATGAACACGAGGAGCGCCGGGCCCTGCGCGACGAGCTGGAGCAGGGTCTGCGGATTGCGGTCCCGGTCGAGGAGGATGGCATCCGGGATGGGGAGGCGCACATACTCCTCCTCGTCCGGCTCCACGGGCTCGACCGTGCCCGGAGCGGGTGTGGTCGCCTGAGTGGCCGGCTTCTTCTCGCGCCGCCACCACGGGGTGCCGTAGTTCGGCGGCGCAATGATGAACCACAGCATGAGCGCCAGGTATGCGGCGCTCGCCAGGACTGTCATCTCCCGGTTGCTGGCATCGGCGAAGATCGACCACACCGTGGCGCTCTGCGACCAGGTCATCCAGACGAACACGATCGCACCGGCGACGAGGAGGGTGTTGCGGACGACCGTCTTGGCCGTCACTCGCTGGTCACCGATCTGTCCGAAGCAGCCGCAGCTCGGGCGCGGGTCGAAGGTCATCGCGCGGGCGATGATGACGAGATAGGCGAGGAACAGGAGCAGAGCCGCGAGGGCGGCGAGCCGGGCCAGCGGCAGCCACGGGCTCAGCATCGCCAGGGCCAGCACGATCTCGCCGGGCGGCAGCGCCTTGCTCACCCAGGTCGGGTCGAGGACCTCGGGAAGGCGGAGGAGGCGCACCGAGCTCGCCGTGGAGGCCGGCGCGTTGAGCTTGGCGAAGGCGCTGATGACGAGCACGAGCACGAGCGTGATCGGGATCAGCGTGAGGGCAGCGGCAGTCGGCACCCAGCCATTATCGCCGAGCTCCCGACGGCAGCCCGCCACGGCCATAGGCTGATCACATGCCGTTGCGTTTCGCCGACGAGATCCAGGACGATCCGTTCGCCACCCCCACCAACTTCCAGCGCGTGCTCGGGGTCATGCGCAGCCAGCCGTCCGCGCTCCTGCTCGCCGCCCAGTTCGTGGGCCTGCTCGTCCTGCCCTTCATCCACCCGACGACCTTCGGTCGACTCGGCGTCTCGCTCTTCGGCGTCGTCGTGCTCCTCCTCGCGATGCGGACGATCCGGAGCACCCCTGCGCTGACGTGGATGGCCATCATCATCGGCGTCCCGGCCGTCGCCATGGAGATCTGGGGCGCGATGGACCGCAGCCAGACGTGGGCAGTCTTCGGTGGGCACGCGCTGCTCGGGGTCTTCTACCTCTACACGGCCTACGGCCTCGTCGCCTACATGTTCGAGGACCGCTGGGTGACCAAGGACGAGCTGTGGGCCGTCGGTGCGTGCTTCACCGTCATCGCGTGGGGCTTCGCCTACCTCTACATGTCGGTCCAGACGATCTACCCCGGCAGTTTCGTCTCCTCCACGGGCGAGGCGATCCTCACCTGGCAGGAGATGCTCTTCGTCTCGGTCGCGAACTTCACCGGGGTGGGTCTGTCCGACGTCGTCCCCGTCAAGCCACATGCGCAGTCGCTCGTCATGGTCGAGCAGATCGGCGGGGTCCTCTACATCGCCATGGTCATCTCCCGTCTGGTCGCCCTCACCGTCCTGAAGAACCGCTGACCAGCACCGCGAGGAGCGAGCACCGCCGCCGACACGCGGCGATCCGCAGCCCCCGCGTCGAGCGGACGGCCGGGGTCGGCCCTGGCAGGCGCGCGACTAGAGTTGGGGACATGCCAGCGGCAGATCAGCAACGCACCGTCGCGCTGGTCACCCTTGGCTGCACACGCAACGAGGTGGACAGCGAAGAGCTCGCCGGACGCCTCGCGGACGGCGGCTGGACGCTGGTCGAGGACGTTGCGGACGCCGACGTCGCCGTGGTGAACACATGTGGCTTCATCGAGCAGGCGAAGAAGGACTCGATCGACGTCATCCTCGAGGCCTCGGACGCCAAGGCGAGCGGCCGCACGCAGGCGGTCGTCGCCGTCGGGTGCCTCGCCCAGCGGTACGGCACCGAGCTCGCCAAGGAGCTCCCCGAGGCGGACGCGGTCCTCGGGTTCGACTCGTATGCGGACATGTCCGCCCAGCTCAGCGCGATCCTCGAGGGCGAGCGCCCGCCGGCTCCGACTCCCGGCGACCGGCGAGCGCTGCTGCCCCTCACCCCGGTCCAGCGCCAGGAGGCGACCACCGGTCTGGTGATCCCCGGACACTCGAGTGGCGCGACGCATACCTCCTCGGCCGCAGGCCTGGACCAGGTGAGCGACCTGCCCGAGGGGATCGCCCCCGCGAGCGGACCGCGCGTTGTGCGCCGCCGGCTCGAGCAGCGACCGTGGGCGCCCCTGAAGATCGCGAGCGGGTGCGACCGGCGCTGCAGCTTCTGCGCGATCCCGATGTTCCGTGGAGCGTTCGTCTCGCGGCACCCCGACGACGTCGTCGCCGAGGCGCAGTGGCTCGGCCGGCACGGCGCCCGCGAGCTGTTCCTCGTCTCGGAGAACTCGACGTCCTACGGCAAGGACCTCGGCGCCCTCGGCGCCCTCGACGCGCTGCTCCCGCGTCTCACCGCGGTCGAGGGTGTGGACTGGGTGCGCGTCTCCTACCTCCAGCCCGCCGAGGTGCGCCCGCTGCTCCTCGATGCGATCGCGAGCACCCCGGGTGTCGTTCCGTGGTTCGACCTGTCGTTCCAGCACGCGAGCCCGACCGTTCTGCGCCGGATGCGCCGCTTCGGCGGCACCGAGCCCTTCCTCGCCCTCATCGACAGCATCCGGGAGCGCTTGCCGCTCGCGGGCATCCGGACCAACGTCATCGTCGGCTTCCCTGGCGAGACCCCGGAAGACGTCGACGAGCTCGCACACTTCCTCGAGCGGGCGCGTCTCGACGTCGTCGGTGTGTTCGCGTACTCCGACGAGGACGGCACCGAGGCCGAGACTCTGACGGACAAGATCGACCCTGACGAGATCGCCGAACGACACTCCCGCATCACGGATCTCGTCGAGCAGCTGACCGCTGATCGCGCCATCGAGCGGATCGGGGAGTCGGTGGAGGTCCTCATCGAGGAGGTCGGTGACGAGGTCGTCGGACGGTCGGCGCACCAGGGTCCGGAGGTCGACGGGCAGACCGTGTTCACCTGGCCGATCTCGCGAACCCTGCCGGCGGTCGGAGAGATCGTGTCGGCGCGCATCATCGACGCCGAGGGGGTCGATCTGGTGGCGGAGCCGACATGACCGGCCCCACTCCCGCGGTCGCGCCGAGTCCCTGGAACATCGCCAACGCCCTCACGATGCTCCGGCTCGTCCTCGTGCCGGTCTTCGGCTGGCTGCTCCTCGCCGACGGCGGCAGCAACCCGGCGTACCGCTACCTCGCAGCCGCGACGTTCGCCGCGGCCATGATCACCGACCGGGTCGACGGCAACATCGCCCGCAGCCGTGGACTCATCACGAAGTTCGGCCAGATCGCCGACCCGATCGCCGACAAGACGCTCATGACCATGGCTTTCGTCGGGCTCTCGATGATCGGGGTCATCTGGTGGTGGGTGACCGTCGTCGTCCTGGTCCGCGAGTGGGGCATCACGCTCATGCGCTTCCTCGTCATCCGGCACGGTGTCATGCCCGCGGGTCGCGGCGGGAAGATCAAGACCGGCTTCCAGACGGGCGCCATCATCACGCTCTCTCTCCCGCTGTTCACCTGGCCGTTCACGACGTTCTGGGAGCTCTGTGGGTATGCGGTGCTCGCCATCGCGGTCGCCATCACCGTGTTCACGGGGTACGAGATCTTCCGTGACGCCCTGCGACTGCGCAGCACGAGCGAGCGGGCCCAGCGCAAGCGCGCTGCCCGGGAGCGGCGGGGGTTCTGATGGACGAACGCGCCTGATGCGCAAGGCTTTCTGATGGAGTCGGGCCGCTGATGGACGAGGATCAGCTCACCGACCTCGCCACCGAAGTCATCCTGCTGTGTCGCCAGCAGGGGCTGCGGATCGCCACGGCCGAGTCGCTCACCGGTGGTCTCGTGTGCGCCGCCCTCACCGCGGTGCCCGGTGCCTCAATGGCTCTGACCGGTGGGGTCGTAACCTACGCCACGGATCGGAAGGCGGCTGTCCTCGGCGTCCCCGACCACCTGCTCGACGAGCGCGGCGCCGTCGATGGTGATGTCGTGCGGGCCATGGCCGACGGGGTGCGTCTCGTCATGGCGGCCGACGTCGGTCTGGCGACGACCGGGGTCGCCGGCCCCGAGCCGCAGGACGGCAAGCCGGTCGGGACGGTGTTCATCGCGGCGTTGGGTCCAGGGTTCGAGCGGGTCGAGGAGCTGAGCCTCGACGGGGACCGCGCGCAGATCCGTGAGGCCACCGTGGCCGCCGTCCTTCGCCTCTGCCGCGACGAGTTGCGCCAGACTCCTGACTCGGTGAGCCCGAGCAAGGAGCTGTAGATCAGCACCCCGGGACTTGTGGTCCGTACCAGAACGTGCCAATAGGAACGTTCTGGTACGGCACGCGCGAGCGGGTCGGAACTCAAGGCGTACAAGAACGTGCCAATAGGAACGTTCTGGTACGGCACACGGGAGCGGGCCGGGGCTGAAGGCGTACAAGAACGTGCCAATAGGAACGTTTTGGTACGGCAGGAGGGGAGATGGCCGGATCCGATCTGCGCGAAGCCGACCCAATCTCTGCCGACCGTTCTGTGACTGGTGTCACTGTGGAGCCGTCGCGGTAGGAGCAGACTGGGCACTGCCCACAGCGTCCGTTTCATCCAGTGCACCCTGCCGGGGTATCTACCCCCTCCGGCACCGATGAGCGAGTTGTCGCGTCGGGCGCAGCCGATTGTCTCTGGGAAGGGGACACCCGTGATCGAGGCGGTGAATCTCACGAAGCGCTACGGCGACAAGACGGCCGTGGACGACGTGACCTTCCAGGTGATGCCTGGCACGGTCACCGGCTTCCTCGGCCCGAACGGCGCCGGGAAGTCGACGACGATGCGGATGATCGTCGGACTCGATCACCCCACCGCAGGGTCGGTGACCGTCAACGGCAAGCCGTATGCGGCCCACTCGGCTCCGCTGCGGGAGGTCGGCGTCCTCCTCGACGCCAAGGCGGTCCACACCGGCCGGAGCGCCTACAACCACCTGCGGGCGATGGCCGCCACGCACGGCATCCCCAAGCGGCGGGTGCGGGAGGTCATCGAGCTCACCGGCCTCGAGCAGGTCGCGAGCAAGCGGGTCGGCGGCTTCTCCCTCGGGATGGGGCAGCGGCTCGGCATCGCCGCGGCTCTGCTGGGCGACCCGAAGACCCTCATCCTCGATGAGCCGGTCAACGGGCTGGACCCCGAGGGCGTGAAGTGGGTCCGCACCATGGTCCGCTACCTGGCGTCCCAGGGACGCACCGTCTTCATCTCCTCGCACCTCATGAGCGAGATGTCCCAGACGGCCGATCATCTGCTCGTCATCGGTCGGGGACGCATCATTGCCTCGGGTCCGATCGACGAGGTCATCGGATCGGCCCGGCAGGCGACCGTCCGCGTGGTGACACCTGATCCCGACCGGCTCTCCCGGCGACTGAGGGAGCAGGGCGGGCAGGTCACCGTCCTGGAGCCGGGGCGACTGGAGGTCACCGGGTTGACACACGTACAGATCGGCGAGATCGCGGCCGCGGACGGGGTCACCCTCCACGAGCTCACCCCGATGAACGCCTCCCTCGAGGACGCGTACCTCTCGCTCACCCGTGACGAGGTCGAGTACCGCTCCGAGATGATGACGACCACGGACCCGACCACCGACCGGGCGACGGCGGAGGCGGAACGATGAGCGCGCATACCTCCGACCGTGCCGTCCTGAGCCCCCAGGTGGAGGTGAAGCCGGTCTCCTTCCCGAGGGTGCTGCACTCCGAGTGGGTCAAGCTGTGGAGCCTGCGGTCGACGTACTGGACGGTCTTCGCCACCCTCGGGGCCATGGTGCTCTTCGCGGTCCTGATCGGGCTGTCCGCGAACATCGAGGAGTCTGAAGCTGCTGCCGACGGTGAGATGGCGATCGGGATCGGGTACTACTTCGCCCAGGTCGTCGTCGCCGTGCTCGGCGTGCTGACCATCACCGGTGAGTACACCACGGGGATGATCCGCTCGACGCTGGCTGCCGTGCCTGCCCGGGTCCCCGCCCTCGCTGCCAAGGCGGTCGTGGTCGCTGCCGTCGGCTTCGTCCTGGGTGTCGTGGGCGTCGCCCTGGCCTACCTCGCCAGCTATCCGTTCTTCGGGGAGGACGCCGCGCCGCTGGCCGATCCGGAGATCCAGCGGATCTTCTGGGGCACCGGCCTCTACCTCGCCGGCGTGGGTCTGCTCGGGCTGGGACTGGGGGCCATCCTGCGGCACACGGCCGGGGCCGTCACCCTCATCCTCGGCGTGCTGCTCATGCTGCCGACTCTGTGGCAGCTACTCATGTCGGCGTCCGACTGGTTCCTCACGAGCCTGCCCTACCTCCCGTCCCTCGCGGGCGAGCGCATCGCCACACCGGCGATCGCCGACACAGGAGCCGAGGGCATTCAGGCCCTCTCACCGTGGGCAGGCTTCGGAGTGTTCATGGTGTATGTGCTGCTCACCTTTGGCGTCGCGGCTCTCCTCCTGCGTCGGAGGGACGCCTGAGACACCCGATCGCCCCGTCTCAGGAGCTCGGTCCTCCGCCCGTTGTCGGCGTTCCAGAACCCCGGCAACGGGAAGGGACTCGAGTCCCGCTGGGCTCAGCGGTCGGCTCGCCGGGGGAGTACGGCAGCGGCGAGCGCAAGCAGGGCGGTCACGAGGACCCCGAGCCCCAGCCACGGCACCAGGCTGGGGAAGAGGGACGACACCATGAGGTACGGCTGACCGGCAGCCCAGGCCAGGGCCACGAGGGACACCGCGGCCACCGTGGCCAGGACGAGCCGCCGCATCCGCGTCTCCCGCGCCAGGGGTGCGAACCGTCGCCGACCGGCTCTCAGCTGCACCGTCATGACGACGCTGGTGGCGACCACCACCAGGGCCCACAACCCGAGCACGACACGGAGCGCACCGTTGGCCTGTGCGAGCCGACCGAGCTGGACCGGTCCGAGGCCGGTCTCGGAGGCCCACGTCGCCACGACACCGCTGATCAGGGGCCAGGAGCGCTGGCTGTTCGTGAGGATGACGATGCCGTCACCGGTCTCGGGGACGAGGTGGAAGTGGGTCATCCAACCGGTGCCCTGCCCGCCGTGCCAGACGGCCACGCGACCGTCGTCGAGCACCTCGGTGAAGTGCCCGAAGCCGTAGCCGTCGGCCACCGCACCGTAGATGCCCAGGCCGCCGACATGGGGGGTGTGCACGAGGTCGATACTCGCCTCGCTGAGCACCGGATTCGAGTGCTTCTGCGGCGTGCCGCCGGCGGCGACGAAGCGGGCCACGTCGGCGGCCGTCGTGTGCAGCCCACCGGACGCGCGGGCCGGATAGACGTAGGGCGGCACCGCAGCTCCCGACGACCGGTGGCCCGTGGCGAGGGTGTCCGCCCGGTCCGCGGGCCAGGCGAACGTCGAGGCCGTCATCCCCAGGGGCTCGAGGACGGTACGGTCCATGAACACTGCGAAGTCCTCGCCGGTGACGTGCTCGATCATCAGCTCGAGCAGGTTGTAGCCGACGTTCGAGTAGGCGAAGGAGGTCCCGGCCGGCCGCTCGGAGCGCACCTCGTCGCGGAGGTCGTCGAGCAGGCTCGGGCGCGACTCGTCCGGGGGATAGGTGTGCCCGATCGTCCCCAGCGGGAGGCCCGAGGTGTGGGTGAGCAGGTGGCGCACGGTGACGTCGTCCGGGAGCTCCGGCAACGCCTCTGCGGGGAGGTACCCCCTCACCGGCGCGTCGAGCTCCACGGTTCCTGACTCGATCAGGGTGAGGACCCCCCAGGCGGTCACCGACTTCGAGATCGACTCCGCCCGGAAGAGCGTGTCGGGCTCCATCTCGCGAACCGGCTCCCGCGCAGCCAGCCCGTATGCGCTGGTCCAGACGACCTCGCCCCCAGACACGAGCGCGACGGCCGCGCCGGGGACGTCGAGCTCCTCCATGAGCGAGATGGTCGCGCTTCCAATGGCATCGATGGCGTCGGTCGAGGTCTGCGAGGCCGAGGCAGGCGAGCCGGTCGGTGACAGCCATCCCGTCGGTCCCGGTCCGGCCTGCGCGGGCACCGGCATCAGGAGCAGGGCCAGGATCAGTGTCAACGAGAGGATCAGCACCGGCGGGAGGATCAGCGCGGGCGCCCCCAGAAGGGCGAGGACCAGGGCCCGGCCGGTCACCGGTGTGACGGGTCGGCGTCGCACGACGGGCGAGGCGATCATCTCGAGCCTATGGTCCGCCCGACAGGCGGGTGCCGACAACGACGCACGTCACATCTGGCGAGGCCGGCCGCGGCGCGACAGGAGGCGGCGGACCGGCCTAGTGGACGAGCACGTCCGGTCTCCCGCCAAGCCTCCGGGCTCGAGCGTCGGGCCCATCCGCATGCGCACGCGTGTTGTGACCGGCCTAACTGCGAGCCGGCGAAGGGGAGGAGCACACTGAGAGGGACGAGACGAGAGGCGTTGATCTCCATGGTGGAGAAGACTCAGAACACGTTACGAGCCTCGGCGGTCGGCCTGGCTGTGACAGCCGGCGCCGCACTGGGGCTGATCATCGGACTCCTCGCCGGTGGCGGCGAATGGATCGTCAGAGGCCTCGCCATCGGCGCCGCGCTCGGAGTTGTCGTCGGCGCGGTCTATGCCGCTGCCCGATCGAAGTCCTGACGGGCCTCGAAGGAGAGCACCATGAACCGAGTGGTCCGTTGGATCTATGTGGCCATCGTCGTCATCCACGGCCTCATCCACCTCATGGGCGTCGCCCAGGGCTTCGGCCTCGCTGAGATGCAGGAGCTCGGCGACAGCGTCGGTACGGCCGGCGCGGTGCTGTGGCTCATCGCTGCGATCGGGGTCCTGGGCGCTGCCTTCGCGGCTGCGCGGCAGAGCTCCCAGTGGTGGTTCCTCACGGCGGTAGCGGCCTTGGTGTCGCAGACGGCGGTCGTGACCAGCTGGGACGGGGCCAAGGCGGGCACCATCGCCAACGTCCTCATGCTGGCCGCCGCTGCCTACGGGTATGCGACGGCGCGCCAGCCGCACAAGGAACCCGCACGGGTGGGCTGAGCGGTCAGGTTCTGACCGTCGGAGACTCGGTCACCGCGGCCGACGCGGGGTCAATCGCACGCGATGTCGGCACCGCACTGTAACGTTGACCCATGATCGTGTTGCGCCGCGAGCTCGGTGAGGTCTTGCGCGAGGAGCGCAGGGGCCAGGGCCGTTCGCTGCGCGATGTCGCGAAGGCCGCGTCGGTGTCGACCGCATACCTCAGTGAGGTTGAGCGCGGGACGAAGGAAGCCTCCTCCGAGCTCATCGGCTCGATCTGCCATGCGCTCGGCCAGCCGCTCTCACGGGTACTCGGCGAAGTGACGTCCCGGATCGAGCGGGCCGAGGCCGCGTCGGCGCCGGTGCCGCTGCACGAGCGTCGCGTGAAGCTCTCCGCGCGCGACGCCGCCTGACCTTCGCGCACGCCCTATCTCCCTCGCTGCCTGCGGTAGCCGGTGCGTGAGCGCGGCTGTCCACTCGACAGCGGTGCCTGGGGCCGACCGTCATCGGTGGGTGCCAGCCCGCCCTGACACTGCGGACAGGAGAACAGCGTGCGCTCCCGCGCGACAGGCCCGGCGAGAGCCACCCGGATGGTCTGGCCGCACCGCCGGCACGGGTGCCCCGAGCGCGCGTGGACGTAGGACTCGGCGGGGAGTCGCTCACAGGCCCGCGTCATCAGGCGCTTGATGCGCTCGAGCAACCGGGTGAGGTCGGCGTCGCTGAGCTCCGCCACCGGACGCCACGGGTTGATGCGCTCGACCCACAGCCCCTCGCTCGCCCACATCGTGCCGATGCCTGCGAGGTTGCGCTGATCGAGCAGACTCGCGCCGATGAGGTCGTGGATGCTGCCGAGCGCACCGCCGCGCAGATTGGCGAGGGCACGGCCCAGGTCCCAGTCGGCGCCCAGGATGTCGGGGCCGAGGTGGCCGACGAGAGAGTCCTCCTCGTCGGTGCGGACGAGGTGGAGTGCCCCGAGCCGGTGGCCGAGAGCAGTCCACCGGGAGGTGCCGAGGACCGCGCGTACCGTGTCGACGGTCGGCACCCGGTCAGCAGCATCCTGGATCCGCCAGGAGCCCTCCATCTTCAGGTGCGAGTGAAGGGTCAGGCCGCCCTCGAGTCGATGCAGGATGTGCTTGCCGCGGGGCACGACCTCCAGCGTCGTCATGCCCGCGAGATCACTGTCGATGAGCCGCCCCCAGCGCAGCTCAGCACGTTGCAGCGCCTCGCCGCGGAAGACCTGGTCGAGGCGGTGGCACGTCCGCCAGACGGTGTCTCCCTCAGGCACGGATCCGCAGCCCTCGGGGCGTCATGTGGAACCCGGCCGAGAGGAGCGCATCGACGAGGGGCGAGCCCGAGCCGAGCAGATCGGTGCCGTCGGCCTTGCTCACGGTGAGCCGCCCGAGCGCACCGGCACGCACGGCTCCCGCCAACGCTTCCGCGGCGGAGGTGAGGGCCGCGGCGTCGTCGGTCCAGGTCAGGACGGTGCGACCGCCCCGCTCGACGTAGAGCACGAGCGCACCGTCCCGCAGGACCACGAGCGCGCCCGCCTTGCGTCCGGGTTGGTGGCCGCGGGCCGAGCCGTCGTCATCCGCTTGACGCTCCGGCCACGGCAGGGCGGCGCCGTACGGCTGCGCGGGATCGGTCGCAGCGAGCACGAGCACCGTCGGCTCGCCCGTGGGCTCACCGGTCGCCCGCAGTCGGTCCACCGTCGCGGTGGCCCCGAACTGGGCGGCGCCGAGGTGCTCGATGAAGTACCCACGGCGCAGCACGCCCGTCTCCTCGGCCTGGCTGTAGACGCGGTAGAGACCGGCGAAGCCCCCGGACACGTCCTCGGCCGCCGCGACGCCACGGGTGACGATGCCGTAGCGGTCGAGGAGCACCTCGGCGCGCGCCAGCGTGCGGGCCGTGACGTTGTCGATCGGCGTCGGCAGGAGCGACCACCTCCCGACCAGGGTGGGCGGCGTCGCCCGGGCTCCGAGGCCAGCACCAGTTCCAGCCGCACCGGCCAGTCGTCCGCTACCGAGCATGCCGAGCCCGGAGCGCCGAGGCGCGTATCGCGCCCGGACGGGAGTCCTGCGTCGGGAACCGCGCGCATGGGTCGTGCGGCCCCGACCGAGCCGGGCCCGAAGCGGAGCGAGGGTGTCCCCGGTGGCGACCCCGGCCCAGACGAGCTCCCACATGGCATCGCCGAGCTCGCTGTCGCTCCAGACCGACGAGTCATCGACCCCGGCACGGACGGCATCCGCCACCGTGGTGAAGAACTTCGCCCCACCGCCCGAGAGCGCCTGGAGGACGGCCTGGGCCAGGGCCGCGTCGGCGTCGAGGTCGCTCGGGTCGTGCAGGGTGAGGTGCGCGGTCTCGGCGACGTGGAGTGACACCCAGCCGTCGTCGGCTGCGAGGGAACCGTGCCCCTGCCACAGCACCTCACCCGCGGACATGAGGTCGTCGAGGAGTGCGGGGGAGTAGTCGCGCACCCGCGCGGGAAGCACGACGCTCTCCAGCGAGCTGGCAGGCAGGATCGCTCCGGACAGCTGCTCGACCGCGCGCAGGACTCCGGCCCTCCCACGCAGCCCGCCGGGAATCGCGTGCCACGCCGGCAGGAACCGTGCGTAGGTCTCCGGATCGACCGGCTCGATCTCCTTGCGGAGCGCGGCGAGTGAGCGTCGCCGGATCGACCGCAGCACCTCCGGGTCGCACCACTCCGTCACCTCGCGGTGCCGGTCGGGATGCTCACCGAGGCGCTCCGCGACGAGCTCCGGTGGCAGGAACTCGCCGGAGGTCATCCGACCCTCCGCGGCAAGCCGGTTCAGGGCGTCGACGACGACAGCAACGCCGAGCCCGAACCACGCCGAGACCGTGCCGGCCAGGAACGGTCCGTGGGTGCGGGCATACCGTCGGAGCAGGTCGCCGATCGGATCGGCCACCGGCTCCAGGTGTGGAGCCGGAACCCCAACAGGCAGGCTCACCCCGAGCGCGTCCCGCAGCCTGGCGGCATCCTCGATGGCGGCGTACCGGTCCTCGCCGGCGACGCGGACACCGATGACCTGCCGTTCCGAGGCGAGCCGGTCCAGCCAGCCGGGCACCTCGCCTCGGGACGCCTCGCGGGTCCTTGCCTCGATGGCGGAGAGCGGCAGGGGGCCGAGCGAGCGGAGGAGGTCGACGACGTCCTCGGCGTCGCGGCACGCGCGCCCGGGCGTGAGCCGTTGCAGCTCCTGCTCGGTCGAGCGGATCGCCTCCGGGTCGAGCAGGTCGCGAAGGGAGAGCCCCTCACTCTGCCCGAGGAGGTCCGCGAGCAGCCCGGGGTCGAGGGCGAGCGCGGCAGCCCGTCGTTCGGCGAGCGGGCTGTCGCCTTCGTAGAGGAACTGCGCGACGTACCCGAACAGGAGCGACTGGGCGAACGGGGACGGCTGGTTGCTCTCGACGTCGACGACGGAGACGTCGCCGCTCTGCACCCGGCCCATGAGGTCGACCAATCCGGGCACGTCGAAGACGTCCTGGACGCACTCGCGCACCGTCTCGAGGATGATCGGGAAGGTCGGGTATGCGCTGGCCACCTCGAGCAGCTGGGCCGAGCGCTGACGTTGCTGCCAGAGCGGCTGGCGCCGATCCGGCCGTCGCTTCGGCAGGAGCAGCGCACGGGCAGCGCACTCCCGGAAGCGCGCGGCGAAGAGCGGTGAGCCACCGATCTCCTCGGTGATGAGCCCGCCGACCTCGTCGGGATCCATGAGGATCGCCTCGACGAGCGCCGCGCTACCGCCCCGTCCGCCGGTCGTCCCCCCGTCGGCCGCACGGTCGCCAACCGATCTGTCATCCACCACGTTGTCGTCAAACCTGGTGCTCTGCATCCCCGGGTCGTCCAGCTCGAGGTCGGGCAGCCGGAAGACGATGCCGTCGTCGGCCGCCATGGCCTGCACGTCGATCCCGAACCGCTCGCGCATCCGGGCCGACACGGCGAGAGCCCAGGGAGCGTGGACCGACCGGCCGTAGGGGGAGTGGACCACCACCCGCCAGTCGCCGATCTCGTCGCGGAACCGCTCGAGGACGAGGGTCTGGTCGTCGGGCAGCGTGCCGGTGGCCTCGCGCTGCTCGCGGAGGTAGTGCAGCAGGTTGTCCGCGGCCCACTCGTCCAGACCCGAGCTCAGCACGCGCTCCCGAGCACGCTCTGGACTGGCACGGGAGACCTCGCGCAGATAGCGACCCACGGCGGCACCGAGCTCGTAGGGGCGGCCCTGGGCGTCACCCTTCCAGAAGGGCAGCTTCGCGGGGATACCGGAGGCGGGGGACACGAGGACCTGGTCGTGCGTGATGTCCTCGATCCGCCACGTCGACGTCCCGAGGGTGAACACGTCGCCGACGCGGGACTCGTAGACCATCTCCTCGTCGAGCTCCCCGACCCGTCGACCCGGGCCGTCGCCGCCGGCGAGGAAGACGCCGTAGAGGCCTCTGTCGGGGATGGTGCCACCGGAGGTGACGGCAAGGCGCTGGGCACCGCGCCGCCCGGAGATCGTGTCGGTGAGCCGGTCCCAGACGATCCGGGCCCGCAACTCGGCGAACTCCTCACTGGGGTAGCGCCCCGCGAGCATGTCGAGCGTCGCGTCGAGGACGGACCTGCTGAGCGTCGAGAACGGCGCGGCACGGCGCACGAGGCTCTCCAGGTCGGAGACGGACCAGTCGTCCATAGCGGCCATCGCGACGATCTGCTGGGCGAGGACGTCGAGAGGATTCGCCGGGACGTGGAGGGACTCGATGGCGCCGTGAGCCATCCGCTCCACGACGACGGCGGTCTGGAGGAGATCACCGCGGAACTTGGGGAAGATGACCCCCCGGGAGACGGCACCCACCTGGTGACCTGCCCGACCGACGCGCTGCAGCCCGCTCGCGACCGACGGAGGCGACTCGACCTGGATGACGAGATCGACCGCACCCATATCGATGCCGAGCTCGAGGCTGCTCGTCGCGACGACGGCCGGCAGCCGCCCGGCCTTGAGGTCGTCCTCGATCTGAGCCCGGTGCTCCTTGCTCATCGAGCCGTGGTGCGCCCGGGCCAGGACCGCAGGCACGCCGCGCGACATCCCCGCCTGGGCCATGATCTCGGCCGGGGCGCGGGGCGATCCCGCGCCGCGCGGCGCAGGCTCGGGACCGGTTCCGACCACGTCGTCGTCCTCGGCGTGGCGCTCGAGCCAGATCTCGTTGAGTCGGGTCGTGAGCCGCTCGGCAAGTCGTCGGGAGTTGGTGAAGACGATCGTCGAGCGGTGCGCCTCGATGAGGTCGACGACCCGCTCCTCGACGTGCGGCCAGATCGACGTCCGGGGCTGATCTCCTGCCGCCGCGCCGGAGAGGTCGTCAGTGACGACCTGTCCGAGCTCGGACATGTCCGGCACCGGGACGACGACCTCGAGGTCCCACTGCTTCGCCGACGGCGGCGCGACGATCTCGACCTCCCGACCTCCGGCCAGGAACCTGCCGACCTCCTCGATGGGTCGCACCGTCGCGGACAGACCGATCCTTTGGGCAGGCTTCTCCAGGAGGGCATCGAGACGCTCGAGGCTGAGGGCGAGGTGGGCGCCGCGCTTCGTCCCGGCGACGGCATGGATCTCGTCGATGATGACCGTCTCGACCCCTCGCAGGGACTCACGGGCAGCGCTCGTGAGGAGGAGGAAGAGTGACTCCGGGGTGGTGATGAGGATGTCGCTCGGTGCCTTCGCGAAGGCACGCCGCTCAGCTGGCGGGGTGTCCCCCGAGCGGACCGCGACCGAGATGTCGGCGATGGCGTCGGCCTCGGGCAGCCCGAGCCGGCGGGCGGCATGGCCGATCCCGATGAGGGGGCTGCGCAGGTTGCGCTCAACGTCGACGGCGAGAGCCTTCAACGGCGAGACGTAGAGGACGCGGCACCGGAGCATCGGGTCCGGTGGGGGACCGTCGACGACGAGTCGGTCCAGCGCCCACAGGAAGGCGGAGAGGGTCTTGCCCGAGCCGGTCGGAGCCACGACCAGCGCATGCCGGCCGGAGCTCGTCGCCGTCCACGCGCCGACCTGAGCCTGCGTGGGCGCGGCGAAGCTGCTGCGGAACCACTCGGCCGTCGCAGCGGAGAATCGGCCGAGGACACCCAGGTCCTCAGATGCAGGGCTCTGGGTTGCAGGGCTCTGGGTTGCAGGGCTCTGCGCTGAAGAGCCCTGCTGTGTCGAGCTCTGGGTAGCAGAGCTCTCGAGCGGGGTACGAGTCATCGGGTCAAGCCTCTCACTGCGTACCGACAGCGCATGGCGACCGGACAGGGACCGTTGGACGATGACCGCGGTCCCGACCACCTGCCCTGGCCCACCTGCCGACCAAGGCGTGGGAGCATACAGAGGTGTCCAGGACGGTGCGGCTGTGACAGCCTGCTCGGCATGCAGCGAGGCGCTTCCCGACGGAGCGCGCTTCTGTCTCGCCTGCGGGACACCTCAGGTCCGCGACTGCTCGGTATGCGGTGCGAACCTCCCCGGCACCGCCCGGTTCTGCATGAGCTGCGGAACCCCGACCCGGCCCGGTCCCGCGACCCCGACGTCCGAGACCGGGGCTGACCCGGTTCCGGACGCCATCAGGACCACCTCTGACACCACCAGCGCTGACACGACCAGCGCTGACACCACCTCCTCGATGGGCGGGGTGTCCGCCCGACGGGTGGTGCCCGTGCTCTTCGGGGACCTCGTCGGCTTCACGTCACTGAGCGAGTCCCGTGACCAGGAGGAGGTCCGCGAGCTGCTCAGCGACTACTTCGAGGTGTGCCGCTCGGTGCTGGAACGCCATGGTGGCCTCGTGGAGAAGTTCATCGGTGACGCGGTCATGGCCGTCTGGGGAGTCCCGGTCACCCGCGAGGACGACGCCGAGCGCGCAGTGCGGGCCGGCCTGGAGCTCATCGACGCCATCGAGGCGCTGGGGGAGCGGGTCGAGCTGCCGGGTCTGGCCATGCGGGTCGGCATCGTCACCGGAGAGGTGGCGGTGACGGTGGGCGCGCGGGGGCAGGGGATGGTGGCCGGCGACCCGGTCAACACCGCTTCGCGTGTCCAGGGTGTGGCGGACCCAGGGCAGGTGCTCGTGGACGAGACGACGAAGGCCCTCTCCCAGGCCGCGATCACGTACACCTCCGCCGGGGTGCACGCGCTGAAGGGCAAGGAGCACCCGGTGCCCCTGTGGCGAGCGGTTGCCGTCGTCGCGAACATCGGTGGGGCCCAGCGCGCCGACGGGCTGGAGGCGCCGTTGGTCGGCCGGGACCGGGAGCTGCGTCTGGTCAAGGACATCTTCCACCGCACGCAGGAGTCACGCTCGCCCAACCTGCTCATCGTCGCGGCCGCACCCGGGCTCGGGAAGTCCCGCCTGGCGTGGGAGTTCTCGAAGTACGTCGACGGTCTCGAGGTGAACACGCGGTGGCTCGAGGGGCGCTGTCCTGCCTACGGCGACGGCGCGGCCTTCCACGCGCTCGCAGAGGCGCTGCGGGGCCGACTGCGCGCCTTCGACGGGGACACCGGAACCGACCTGGGTCACGTCCTCGACGACTTCCTCACCGAGTTCGTCCCGAGTGAGCAGGACCGGACCTGGCTGCGCCCACCGGTCGCCTCGCTCCTCGGCCTTCCAGGAGCGGGATCGCACTCGCGGCAGGAGCTGTTCGCGGCCTGGGTGGCCGTCCTCGAGGCGCTCTCGGTCGACTCCAGCGCAGTCGTCCTCGTCATCGAGGACGGCGAGAACGCCGACGAGGGCCTGACGGCCTTCCTCGAGTTCGCGCTCGGGGTCAAGGACCTCCCGCTCTTCGTGCTCCTCCTGGCCCGCCCCGAGCTCCTCAGTGACCGACCCGGGTTGGTGGCGCACTCCCGGACCGTGACCGCGCACCTGCACGAGCTGACCGAGGCGGAGATGGGGGAGCTCGTCTCCTCACTCGTCTCCGGTCTGCCGGAGTCGGTCCGGGACGGTCTTGTCGAGCGGGCGTCGGGAGTGCCCCTCTTCGCCGTGGAGACGGTCCGCTCGCTCATCGACAAGGAGCTCGTCACGGCTGACGAGGGGCGGTATGTGCTGGTCGACCGGACCATCGACGTCGCCGACGTCGCGGCGCCGGTGTCCCTGCATACCCTCATCGCCTCCCGTCTCGATGCCCTGCCAGGCGACCTGCGGCGCGTGATCGATCTGGCCAGTGTCCTCGGGCGCTCCTTCCGGCCCGCGGTCCTGGCCGGGCTCGTCGGTGAGGACACGATCGAACCGGCTCTCGCCGAGCTCGTCCGCAGGCAGTTCCTCGAGGTGTCGACCAACCGGCTCGCTGGTGAGTTCGGGTGGTACTCCTTCCCGCAGGACGTCGTGCGTCAGGTGGCCTACTCCATGCTGGCCCGTCGGGACCGGCGCACCGCCCACCTGGCGGTGGCCGAGGCGCTCGAGGCGGTCGACTCGCCCGCCGAGCTGCCGATGCTCGCGCAGCACCTCGTCGCCGCGGCCGAGGCGGTGCCGGGCGAGGCCGACGTGCGTGACCTGCAGGCCCGCGCAGCCGACGCCTTCGACGCCGCCAGTGCATGGGCTCTCGGACTCGGGTCGTGGGGCGACGCCATCGCCCACGTGGAGCGGGCGCTCGAGCTGGTCGAGGACCCCGCGAGCCGGGTCCGCCTGCTCTGCCGCATCACGGCGGCCGCGCAGGCCTCCGGTGACTGGGACAGGGGAGTGGCGGCGGGCCGCGAGGCGATCGAGCTGGGTCGGGTCGTGGGGGACGAGGTGGCCGAGGCCCTGGCGGCCGGCCTCACCGGCTTCCTCCTGACCCGCCAGCGGCGCTTCGGCGAGGCGGAGCAGCTCGTCAGCCGCTACTGGGAGCACTTCCGCGACCGCACGGACGCCGACGAGGCGCTGTACTGGCTGGCCCGCACGCTCTGTCTCAGCAAGGGGGAGATGGGCGACTGGGACGCCGAGGTGGCGCTCGTGATGTTGAGGGCGGCCGAGCACACGGGTGACCGGACGAAGACCGTCGCCGGCCTCAGCTACCTCGCGGTCGCGTTCTACGACCAGGGTCTGCGCGACTCCGCGCGGACCATGATGACGGGCGCCGCGGCGTTCGCCCGGGAGCACCGGTTGAAGGAGGCGGAGTCCACGGCCGAGAGCAACCTCGGCTACCTCGTCGCCGACGACGACCTCCACACCGCCATCGAGGCGAGCCGGGCCTCCACCGTCATCTGCCGGGAGCTCCACCTCACCGATGGCATCGGAGTCGCCGTCGGCAACCTGTCCGAGGCGTTGTACCTCGCCGGGGACTGGGACGAGCGGGACGCGGTGCTCGACGCCGAGGCGGCGGACCTCCCGGTCGGTGTCATCTCTGCGGAGAGCGTGGCGTTGTACGGCGCGCGGATTGCCCTGGCGCGCGGGGAGCCGCAGGGGGAGCTGCCCCTCGTCGACGAGGACGCCGACCCGCTGGGTCACGCCGACGTCACCTTGATGAACGCCCAGATCAGATTCGCCCGCGGCGATGCAGAGGACCTGTCGGCCGAGGTGGCAGCCACGCTGGACTCCATGCGCGGCCTCTGCCGCGAGGACGAGTGGGTCGGGTGGCTCGTCGAGCCCGGTGTGCGTGCCCTCCTCGCGCCCGAGCAGTGGCTGAGGTTGGCGGGCCAGGTCGAGGAGCGTCCCGCCCACCTGCTGCCCACCAGCTTCCGGGCCCACCGGCACCGCTGCCAGGCCCACCAGGCACGGCTCACGACTGGCCCGTCAGCAGAGGTGGTGCAGGCCCTGGAACAGGCGATCAGCGCATACCGGGAATGGGGCGGGCTCGTTGCAGCACACCAGACAGGGGCCGAGCTGGCCGAGGTCCTGGACGCCCTCGGCGACCACGGGGAGGCTGCCCGACTGCGGGCGGACGTGCGTGCCTTCTACGAGCGACTCCGTGCGAGCGCCTGGCTGGCCGCGCTCGACCGGGCCGGCGCCTCTGCGCCGGCCCCGGGGTGAGGGTGTCGACTCAGACGCCGGCGTGACTGGCGAGCCGCACCGTGAACCGCTCGTGGTAGAGCGGAGGCAGGCACGCCGCACCGACCGCCCTCCGGGCGGCCTCGTCATCACCCAGCGCGGCAGCGAAGACGGTCCGGATGTCGATGTCGTGAGCGGGCGGATCGCCGAGCACGATCGCGTCGCCGGGGCGGATGCGCCCAGGCTCGACCACCCGGAAGTAGGTCCCGCATCGTCCGTGCGCCGCGAAGCGCTTGATCCATCCGTGCTCACCCAGGTGCGCAGCGAAGGTTGCACACGGTGTGCGGGGAAGAGAGACCTCCAGCAGCGCCGTGCCGATCCGCACCGGTTGGTTGACGAGGAGCGATTCCAGATCGATGCCCTCGGTCGTGAGGTTCTCGCCGAACTGCCCGTCGGCGAGTGGGCGTCCGAGCTCGGACTCCCAGAAGGCGAGCTCTTCGCGGGCGTAGGCGTAGACCGCCTTCTGGGCTCCGCCGTGGTGCTTGGAGTTGCCCACCAGGTCGCCCGCCACTCCCGAGCCGTGCCCGTAGCCGTCAGCAGGAGCGAACACCTCCAGCTCGGCGACCGGCCGCTTGTCGATCCCGCTCTTGCGCGGTCGGGCCGCCCGGCTTCCTGGAGCGGGCTTCGGGACGGCGATGTTGGTCGAGCGGACACGCGGCGTCATTGGGGCAGCCTAGACGAGACGCTCGCCTGACCCGGACCCGTTTCGGCGACGGTTCGCGCGACCTTGAGCGGCGCATACGATCATCGGATGTGGTTGTCGGAGTTCTGGACCTTGATGCGCGACGAGTTCGGCGACGGTCCTGCCCAGGCGCTCGTGCGCTCCCACGTCCTGGGCGCCCTGGACAACCGCACGGCTGAGGAGGCGCTCGAGGCCGGGGTGCCGCCGCGTCAGGTGTGGCAGGCGCTGGTCAAGGATCTCGATGTGCCGGAGAGCCGCTGGTGGGGACGGGACGAGCCGTCTTCGAAGCGGCGGAAGTGAGTCAGCGGGTGAGTCACTGACGGGTCTGGACGTCCGCCGGCTCGTCGCGAGGAACCGATGTGCCGCCGTCGGTCCCCTGCACTAACGTTGCCGACCGTGACCGATGACCTGCTCCTCACCGCGCGCGACCTGACGAAGAAGTTCGGCGACTTCACCGCTGTCGACTCCATCGATGTCGAGGTGCGCAAGGGTGAGGCGTTCGGGTTCCTCGGGCCGAACGGTGCGGGCAAGTCGTCGACGATGCGGATGATCGCCAGCGTCTCGCCGGTGACGAGCGGCGAGCTGCGGATCTTCGGTCTCGACCCGGCCGTCGACGGCCAGCAGATCCGGGCACGCATCGGCAACTGTCCGCAGAAGGACCTGCTCGACGAGGAGCTCTCCGTCGAGGAGAACCTCTGGGTCTACGGTCGGTTCTTCGGACTGAGTCGTGCCGAGGTGCGGCAGCGGGCCAGCGAGCTGCTCGAGTTCGCCCAGCTCAGCGAGCGGCACGCCGACAAGGTCGAGCACCTCTCCGGCGGGATGAAGCGCCGGCTCGTCATCGCGCGCAGCCTCATCAACAACCCCGAGCTGCTGCTGCTCGACGAGCCCACGACCGGTCTCGACCCGCAGGCCAGACACGTCCTCTGGGACCGCCTTTTCCGGCTGAAGCGGCAGGGCGTCACCCTCATCATCACGACGCACTACATGGACGAGGCCGAGCAGCTCTGCGACCGTCTTGTCGTCATGGACAAGGGTCGGATCGCGGCCGAGGGAAGCCCGCGCGACCTCATCGACCGCTACTCGACGCGCGAGGTGGTGGAGGTGCGTTTCGACACCGACGAACACGCTCCCCACGCCGCACCCCTCGAGGGGATCGGAGAGCGCATGGAGGTCCTCCCGGACCGGATCCTGCTGTATGCGGACAACGGTGATGCGGCAACCGCGGCGATCGCGCAGCGCGGGATCCACCCGCTGTCCACCCTCGTGCGGCGCTCCACCCTTGAGGATGTCTTCCTGCACCTGACAGGACGGACCCTTGTCGACTGAGCTCAGCGGGGACAGGGTTGCCGCGGGCACGCGACTGTCCATGGGTCCTCGCCCGCCCATGTCCGCGCCTGAGCGGCTGCGGGCACTCCTCGCGTATCACTGGGTGCTGTTCAAGCGCACGATCGGCGGGGCCCTGGTCTCGCGGTTCCTCCTGCCCGTGCTCTTCCTGGCGTCGATGGGGCTGGGCGTGGGCAACCTCGTCGACTCCGCGTCCGGTGGCGTCAACGGCGTGCCCTACCTCCTCTACATCGTCCCCGGCCTGGTCATGGTGACGGCCATGAACGTGGCCGTTGGCGAGTCCACCTGGCCGGTCATGGGATTCGTGAAGTGGAACGAGTTCTACCGGGCGATGATCAATGCCCCTCAACGGGTCATCGACGTCCTGCTCGCGCACTGGCTGATGATCGCGTTCAACGTGCTGACGTCGGCCGGGGCGTTCATGGTGGTGGCTGCACTCTTCGGCGGGGTGCGGTCCTGGTGGTCGCTCGCGGCACTCCCCATCGCGGTGCTCACGGGCATGGCGTTCTCCACCCCCTTGTTCGTCGTCGCCGCGAAGGCGACGAACGACTCGATCTACTCAGCGCTCTTCCGGCTCGTGGTCACGCCTCTCATGCTGTTCTCAGGAGCGTTCTTCCCGATCGACCAGCTCCCGATCTGGATGCAGCCCATCTCGTGGGTGACGCCGCTGTGGCACGGCATCGAGCTCGGACGTGCGGCCTTCGTCGGAGGACCCGTGCCGGACCTGTGGCTCGTGCACCTGGGAGTGCTCCTCGCATACGTCATCGGCGGTGCCTGGGTGTCGGCGCGCGCGATCGAGGACAGGCTGGTGACCTGAGTGGTCGGTTATGCGCTGTGGCGCTTCGTGCTGCTCCGCGACGTGCTGGCCTTCCGCCGGATGTGGTGGTTGTTCGCCAGTGGGTTCGCCGAGCCCGTCTTCTACCTGTTCTCGATCGGCATCGGCCTCGGGGCGCTCGTCCAGGACGTCACGACCGACCACGGCCTGGTCGTCTCGTACGCCGCCTTCGTCGCACCGGCGATGCTCGCCACCTCGGCGATGAACGGGTCTATCGCGGACACCACCTACAACTTCTTCGCGAAGTTGAAGTTCTCGAAGACCTACGACACGATGCTCGCTACGCCCGCTCGACCATGGGACGTGGCCATCGGCGAGATCCTCTGGTCGCTCATCCGCGGCGGGATCTACTCGGCGATCTTCTTCTTCGTCGCACTCGCGATGGGCTTCGTGCGGTCCTGGTGGGCGATCCTGGCGATCCCGGCGTGTCTGCTCATCGGCGCTGCCTTCGCCGGCGTCGGGATGTGGGCGACGACGTACATGACCTCGTGGAAGCACTTCGAGTTCGTCACCCTTGCCATCCAGCCGATGTTCCTCTTCTCGGCGACGTTCTTCCCGCTGGCCGTCTATCCCGAGGCGCTGCAGTGGCTCGTGAAGCTCATGCCGCTGTACCACGGGGTCGAGATCCAGCGCGGGCTGATGCTCGGGGACGTGCACTGGGGTCTGCTGGGGTCGTCCTTCTACCTGCTCGCGCTCGCTGCCGTCGGGCTGTGGGGTGCCTCGCGGCGGATCTCCACGCTGCTGCTCACCTGACGACTGTCCAGAGACAGGTGATCGTGGCCGAGCGCCTGGACCAGACGTGTCTCGATCACGCTGAGTGCTCGGTGCCGGTTCCGCGCGAGCCGGCCGCGGACGGGGCTACCAGATCGTTCTCGAACGCGAAGGCAGCTGCCGCGGTACGGCTCCCGACATCGAGCTTCGCGAAGATGTTCGAGACATGCCTGGCCACCGTGCGCTCGGACAGAACCAGCTCCGCGGCGATCTGGGCATTGCTGGCTCCGGCGGCCACCAGCGCGAGGACCTCGACCTCTCTCGGGCTGAGCCCTCCCGGGGCGGGCTGGCGCCCGAGCAGCTCGGCAGCTCTCCTCTCGGCGGGCTCGGCGCCCAGCGCGGCGAAGGCCTTCCGGGACTCGGCCAGCTCGGCCCGAGCAGCGTCCTCATCGCCCAGCAGCCGCAGCGTCCGGCCGAGGAGCATCCGGCACCGGCCGACCTCGTAGCGAGCCCCGATCGCGGTCCAGTCGGTCTGAGCGGAGCGCACCGCCGGCAGCGCCACCTCCGGCTGACCCCGTTCGACGGCCACCTGGGCGGCGGCGTAATGGGACGCCGCCCGGAGCGAAAGACATCCGAAGGCGCCCGCGATGTCCGTGAGCTCATCCACGAGCTCGGCTGCCTCGTCGACCTGGCCGACGGCGACGAGCACCTCGATGGCGCCGGGAAGCAGTCGGTTGCGCTCCATCGCCAGTCGTGTGCCGGCCAGGCACCTGCGCACCGCAGCGACAGCCGCGTCCGTGCGTCCGCGCACCAACAGCAGGAGCGCTTGACCGGGTTGGGCGTCGAGACCGAGGTCCGCTGCCGCGTGGAAGGCAGCCTCAGCGCCGTCGAGGTCTCCCAGCAGCCTGAGGACATCGCCGCGCTCGGCGTGCGCGAGTGCCACGGCCGGGTGCCCACCGATGTCGCTGTAGCGGGTCACCGCCAGCTCCAGCTCCAGGAGGGCATCCCGGAAGGCGCCGCCGACCCTCATCAGCTGTCCCCGGTGCACGGCGGCCTGGCCGGTGAAGGCGACCAGCCCTGGCTGGGCATCGCACCACTGCGTGATTGCTGACGTCCACTGCGCCATCCGGCCCAGATCGCCGACCCACTGGCACGCCTCGATCGTGGAGCAGTAGACCTGACCGGCGAAGATGGTGTCGAGCTCACCCGCGACTACCCCGACCATCGCCTCGTCGACAAGTCGGAGCCCTTCCTGCACCTGGCCTTGCGCGGTGAGCAGTCGACCTTGTGCGTTCAGGCCGACCGCGAGGAGGTTGCGGTCGTCGAACCGCCGACCGTACTCGGTGACAGAGGCGGCGACCCCTTGCGCCTGCTCGAGCTCGCCGGAGCCGATGAGGGCGAGCATGCGCACGATCTGGAGGTATCCGCGCTCGACCACATCCTCCGGGATCTGCTCGAGCAGGCGCTCACCCCGTGCCGACCACCCCCCGGCGAGGATGGGTTCACCGCCCTCGGAGAGTGTGCGGGCCAGCCAGAACGCTGCTCGCACGGCCCCGAGGCGGTCGCCTGTGGACTCGTGCGCCGCATACGCCCGCTGCAGGGCCTGGATGCAGTCGTTGCGCCGCCCCACGAGATGGGCCGCCATGGCCAGCGCCGCGAAGTCCGCTCCGCTGAGCTGAGCGTCGTCCACGGAGGACAGGCTCTGGTATGCCGTGAGCCACTCCCTCCGCTCGTAGGCCAAGCGGGCTCGGTGCAGCTCCTCGATCACGCTCATCGTGCGGTCCTCCACCCTCGATGGTAATCGCGGGCACTGTGAGGGCCCCGTGCTTACCTCTGGCGTCCGGACCCGCGGGTCCGGTGCTGCCGGTGCTGGATCGACTCGTCTCCACCGTCTGGGTCTGCGGGCAAGCGGGTCGCGGAAGCCTGGGCCCGGTCCGTTGCAGCCGGGCAGCCGGTCAGTGCGCGGTGCCGATCCTCGGCCGGGTCCGCTGGGGCATGCGTTCGGTGATCCGGTCGGCGATGAAGGCCGCATCGCGACCGACGCCCGACATCTCTCCCGAGCTGAACGCGTACTGGAAGGCCAGGCCGCAGAAGAAGAGGCCAGGGACCTCCGCCACGACGCCCCGGTACTCCACCGGCCAGCCGTCGACGATGCGGATGGGAAGGTCGAGCCAGTCGTACGACTGACGGAACCCGGTCGCCCAGACGATGCTCGACACCTCGACCGTACGCCCACTCGCCAGCTGTGGCAGCCCCTCGGCCGAGACGTCGACGACGTGCTCCTCGATCCACTCCACGTCCCGATCGGCCAGGTGGTGTCGCTTGATGCGGAGCTGCGGTGCGCCGTGGTGCCGTAGCTGAGCCATGACCTTGCGACCCATCGGGGTCCGGCGGGTGAGGACGTGGTTGAAGGCGAACTCGATGAGAGGGAACGCGATCCGCAGCCGGGGACTGTCCCACTCCAGGGGGAGGTTCCCGCGGGCGGGGCCGACGAGGATCGTGCGCCGGGACTCGCCGAGCTCGAACGCGATGTCGAGTCCGCTGTGGGACGCCCCGACGACGAGGGCCGGCCCGGCGGGCAGCTGGGCCGGCGAGGTGTACTCACCGGAGTGGACCTGCCTGATCCCGGGGTCGAGCCGTCCCGCGAGATCAGGTACGTACGGCGTGTGCCCGAACGTGCCGGTGGCGACCACGACGTTGTCGCAGACGAGGCGGTGCCCGTCGAGGTCGACGATGAAGTGCTCGCCATCGCTGCCTTCGTGTCTGCCCACCCGATCGACGCCCACCCGGTCGACGCGCGACTGCAGCCGGACCGGCAGGTCATGGGTCATGGCGTACAGCTCGAGGTAGTCCGCCATCTCGTCCTTGGAGGGGAAGTGCCACGGATCGCCGGGGAAGGGGAGACCGTCGAGACCGTCCGCCTGGGCGGGGGTGAACAACCGCAGACTGTCGTAGCGTCGCCGCCAGGTGTCACCGATGCGGGCGTCCCCGTCGACGATGAGGAACTCCCGACCCCGTCGACGGAGGTGGTATCCCATCGACAGGCCGGCCTGACCGGCTCCGATGATGAGCGTCTCGATGTGCTGGGTGCTGGACATGGCGCCTCCTTCGCGTCACAGACGACGCTAGGAGTGGGGTCACGGGCACCGCATCGGACGGATTGACCATTCGTCTGAGGAAGGGATGAGTAGATCGAGCCATGCCCCGATGCGCCTTCCGCCGGCCACGTGCGGGTGTGCGGCGAGACTCCGTTCTCCGTGCGGCGTGTCCCGGTTGCTCGAACATGTGTTCGGCGTAGTGTGGTCCCCACGCGAGGGCCCTGACGGCGTGTCGTCCACAGCCCCACGGCAGCTGTGAGACGGCTGTCAGTGCCCCCGCCTAGCGTCTGACCTGACAGCAGAGAACGTCCGCTCATCTGTGGCTGTGAGGTCGAAGGTGGACGTGACCCGACCTCGACATTCATGAAGGAGACAGGCAGATGGCACGCGGAAACGCGACCCCGATCAACGCCGCCCTGCGTAACGGGCACGCCAATTCCGAGGAGAAGCTCAAGGTTCTCTCCCAGGTCATGGGCAACATCGAGAAGGCCCACGGCAAGGGCGCAGTCATGCGCCTCGGCGACGACATCCGCCCCCCGATCGAGGTCATCCCCACCGGGTCGATCGCCCTCGACGTCGCGCTCGGGATCGGCGGCCTGCCCCGGGGCCGGGTCGTGGAGATCTACGGACCGGAGTCGAGCGGCAAGTGCCTGACCGCCGACACCTACGTGTGGACTGAGCACGGGCTGGAGACCATCGCAGAGCTCTTCGGGCGCGCGGGTCAGAAGGCATCCTGCACCTCGAGGGTCACCGATGTTCGGGAGATCGGTCTGCGGGTGGTCAACGAGCGCGGTGAGCTCGAGACGGTCGCGGCGCTCACCCACAACAACCGCAAGCCGGTGAAGCGGTTGACCCTGGGTTCGGGTCGCTCCATCTCAGGCACCGACAACCACCCACTCCGCGTGATCAACGAGCGCGGCAGCATCGTGTGGCGGCGGATCGATCAGATCAAGGTCGGCGACGTCCTGGTCTCGGCGCTCTTCGGCGCAGAGGAGGCCGCGTCCGGAAGTGGCTTGAGCGAGGACGAGGCTGTCTTCCTGGGCTACCTCGTGGCCGAGGGATCCCGTGACGAGGCGAATCGTCACGCGGTCCGCTTCCCGAACTGGGATCCCGAAGTCGTGGAGGAGTGGACCGCCCTCGCTGAGTCGCTCTTCGGCGCGCAGGTGCGTCACGACGACGGCAAGGAGCACAGCATCTTGGACACGGCGCTGCGTCGTCGTCTGGCTGACGACTACGGCCTCGCCTACACCAACGCGCCTGAGAAGACGGTTCCGCACTGCGTGCGCACGGCCGGGGCGAAGGTCCAGGCGGCGTTCCTCTCGGCCCTGTTCGAGGGTGATGGATGGGTCGACCCGACCTCGACCGTCGGCCTGGGTACCGCCTCGAAGGTGCTCGGTGAGCAGGTGCAGCTCATGCTCTATGGGCTCGGCATCCCGAGCACGCTGCAGGCGTCGTTCAACCAGACGTACCAGCGTGACTACTACAGCGTCATCATCAACCCGTCGGTGGCGCACCGGTTCATGGAGGTCATCGGGTTCCGCAGCGCGCGCCGTGCCACCCAGGTGACCGCGAACTTCCGTCAGTCGGGCCGCGATCCGCAGTTCGAGAACGTGCCGAACGTCTCCGGTCTGGTCAAGGATCTGCGCGATGCGGTCGGCGGCGACCGTGCCTTCGACCGGATCGCCGGTGACCTCTTCCGGTCGGACCTGAACCTGGCGTGCTCGAAGGACCGACTTGCGAAGATCGTCGCCTGGGCCACTGAGCGCGAGGCCATGTTGCCTCCGGGAGCGAAGGCCATCCTTCTCCAGCTCAAGGAGCTCGCTGAAGCGCAGTACACCTATGAGTCCGTCGTCGAGGTGGCGGATGAGGGACTGCAGCCGACCTTCGACATCATGCTGCCGGAGACACACAGCTTCATCGCCAACGGTGTGCTGTCGCACAACACCACGGTGGCCCTGCACGCGGTCGCCAACGCCCAGAAGGCCGGGGGCATCGCGGCCTTCATCGACGCCGAGCACGCCCTGGACCCCGAGTACGCGAAGAAGCTCGGTGTGGACACCGACAACCTCCTCGTCAGCCAGCCCGACACCGGTGAGCAGGCACTCGAGATCGCCGACATGCTCATCCGCTCCGGCAGCCTCGACATCATCGTCATCGACTCCGTGGCGGCTCTCGTGCCGCGTGCCGAGATCGAGGGCGAGATGGGCGACAGCCACGTCGGTCTCCAGGCCCGGCTCATGAGCCAGGCCCTGCGCAAGCTCACCGGTGCCCTGAACGCCACGGGCACGACCGCGATCTTCATCAACCAGCTCCGCGAGAAGATCGGCGTGATGTTCGGGTGCATGTCCTACAGCACCCGGGTCACCCTCGCTGACGGCTCCACCGAGAAGATCGGCAAGATCGTCAACCAGAAGCTCCCCGTCGAGGTGCGCACCTACGACCCCGAGACGAACACGATCGTCAACCGTCCGGTCACGAACTGGTTCGACAACGGGATCACCGAGCGGTTCCTGCAGTTCACCGTCGAGAAGTCGGGCGGCAACGGCAAGGCCCAGTTCGCGGCTACTGAGAACCACCTCATCCGCACACCCGGCGGCTGGACCGAGGCCGGCGAGCTCATCCAGGGCGACCGGGTCATGGTCAGCGAGACCGCCCGCCTCTCCGACCAGCAGTGGCAGGTCGTCCTCGGCGGTCTGATGGGCGACGGGCACCTTGCTCCGAACCGGCGTGGGCGTCGTGGCGTGCGCTTCCGGATGGGCTCTGGGTTTGAACCGCATGGGGCTGCCCAGGTCGACTACCTCGACTTCAAGAGCGGTCTCCTCGGCAACATCCCGCAGACCCGCAGCGTGCGACCGAACGGTTCTGTCCACGTCGACCTGACCTCGTTGCCCGAGCTGGGTGAGGTCCGGGAGACGGTCTACTGGGGTGATGGGAAGAAGCACTTCGGTGAGGACTTCTTCAAGGCCCTCAACCCCTTGGCGCTCGCGATCTGGTACATGGACGACGGCAGCTTCGCTGTTCGGAGCACAGGCCTGCAGGAGGGGATCCGTGGCAGCGGCCGGATCGAGTTCTGCGTCGAGGCGATGAGCGAGGCCACCCAGCTGCGCCTGGTCAACTACCTGCGCGACGAGTACGGCGTCGAGGGACGGCTCAGCCTGCGCGGGGCCGGCCAGAAGGCCGTCTACCAGCTGACCACGGCGTCGAGCCGGCGGTTCCAGGAGATCGTGGCCCCCTACATCCACCCGTCGATGGAGGACAAGCTGCTGCCGGACCTGCGAGGCCGGTTCGCGCTGGAGCCCGAGTTCGTGGAGCCGCGGGAGGTCCTTGTGCCCGCTCGTGTCCTTGACGTGCACATCAAGCCGAAGACCCGCTCGATGCACCGCTTCGACATCGAGGTTGCCGGCACGCACAACTACTTCGTCGACGGGGTCATGGTGCACAACAGCCCGGAGACGACGACCGGCGGTAAGGCGCTGAAGTTCTACGCCTCCGTCCGGATCGACGTGCGTCGCATCGAGACCCTCAAGGACGGCACGGAGGCGGTCGGTAACCGCACCAGGGCCAAGATCGTCAAGAACAAGGTGTCCCCGCCGTTCAAGCAGGCCGAGTTCGACATCCTCTACGGTCAGGGCATCTCCCGCGAGGGCGGCCTCATCGACATGGGTGTGGACCACGGCTTCGTCCGCAAGGCCGGCGCCTGGTACACCTACGACGGTGACCAGCTCGGCCAGGGCAAGGAGAATGCCCGCCAGTTCCTCAAGGACAACCCCGACCTCGCCGACGAGCTCGAGCGCAAGATCAAGGACAAGCTCGGCGTCGGTCGTCGTACCGAGGAGCCCGGCGCGGACACCGAGGTTCCGGTCGAGTTCTGATCTACGGTGCTCGTTCTGGTTGACCGGCTCTGACCAGCCTGGTGAGGTCAGCCGGTCCCACCGGATGCAGCGAGAGGGCGCGAGATGACTGACGAGATGGAGGGCGGCCGAGACCGTCGCACCAACGCTCGTAACGCCAACGCTCGCAACGCCAACGCTCATCACGCCGCTGCTCGCAGCGCCCCCGACCTGGAGGCGCTGCGAGCGGCGGTGGCGCGGATCGAGCAAGGGGAGTCGACAGGCTTCTTCGACGAGATCGCGCCAGTCAGTGGGAGTCCGGAGTTCATCGAGCAAGAGGAGGACTCCTCCACCGATGATCCGGCTGGTGGGGTCCAGACCTCACCGACGGAGACCACCGGCCCAGAGAACGCCGCGTCCAGCTCGGCCGATCGCGACGCGGCGGACGGTGACGAAGCGGACCCGGGCACCGAGGAAGATCGCGACGCCGACCCGTATGCGGTGGCCCGGAACATCGTGCTCCGTCAGCTCACGATGTCGCCCAAGAGCAGGCAGCAGCTGCGGCAGAAGCTCCGGCAGCGCAACTGCCCGGACGACGTCGCCGAGGCTGTCCTCGACCGGATGAGTGAGGTGGGCCTGGTCGACGACGAGAAGTACGCCGAGGCCTATGTCAGGTCCAAGCAGACGACCCGTGGACTGTCGGCGCGTGCCCTGGCACACGAGCTGCGGACCAAGGGTGTAGACCGAGACACCGCCGAGACGGTCCTGGCGGAGATCAGGCCCGTTGAGGAGGAGGAGCGGGCCCGCAGCCTCGTCGATGCCCGACTCCCGAGACTGCGCGGACTGGACCGTCAGGTCGTGATCCGCCGGCTGGCAGGGATGCTCGCACGCAAGGGCTACCCCTCGGGGCTGAGCCTGCAGGTCATCCGCGAGGCGATCGACGCCGACCCCACCTTCGCCCGCGACTGAGCCGTCAGAGGGAGTGCAGCGGGCGCCGGCCCGGCGGGATCGACGACGTGCGAACGATCTCCTTGCCGAACGGCACGAGCGAGATCGGGATCATCTTCAGGTTCGCGACCGCCAGCGGAATGCCCACGATCGTGATCGCCTGCGCGATCGCGGTCGTGACGTGACCGAGCGCCAGCCACCAGCCGGCCAGGATGATCCACACGACGTTGAGCAGGACCGAACCGCTGCCGACGTCGGGCTGGTCGACGACCGCGCGCCCGAACGGCCACAGCGCGTACCGGGCGATCCGCAGCGACGCCACCCCGAGCGGGATCGTGACGATGAGGACGCAGAACAGCAGGCCGACCAGGGCGTAGCCCAGCGCGAGCCAGAATCCGCCGAAGACGAACCAGATGATGTTGAGCAGGGTGCGCACGTGACTCCTCGGTGACTGTTGGCCGGCACGGCCTCTCACCGCGCCCAACGAGGCAGGCCGGTGGTGGATTCCCGTTGACCGCCATGATGGTCCCATGAGCACCGTCGTCGTCGGAGGCGGGATCGTCGGCCTTGCCATAGCGCGTGAGGTCGCACAGCGCCGTCCGGACGAGCGCGTGACGGTCCTCGAGAAGGAGGGCCGGCTGGCCAGGCACCAGACCGGCCACAACTCGGGGGTGGTGCACGCCGGCATCTACTACCGACCCGGGAGCCTGAAGGCCGAGCTGTGTACCCGGGGGCGCAGGCTCCTGCGTGAGTACTGCACAGAGCGCTCCTTGCCTTATCTCGAGGCTGGCAAGCTCGTCGTCGCGCTGCGAGAGGCAGAGCTGCCACGCCTGGATGCCCTCGCACGCACAGCCACCGACAACGCCGTGCCGGGACTCACACGCCTCGATACCAGCGGCATCCGCGAGCTCGAGCCGAACGCCCGCGGACTGGCCGCGCTGCACTCACCCCGGACCGCGATCACCGACTTCGTCGCGGTCGCCGAGGCCTACGCCGATGATGTCCTGCGGGCCGGCGGCGAGATCAGGTTGGGCACCCAGGTCCTCGGTATGCGCCAGCTCGCGGGCGCTGTCGAGCTCACCACCAGCGCCGGTCCGGTTCGCGCCGACCGGGTCGTCGTGTGCGGGGGAGTGCAGGCCGACCGGCTCGGTGCCCTGGCCGGCGGTCCGGCGTCCCCGCGGATCATGCCGTTCCGTGGCGAGTACCTCCAGGTGGTGCCGGCCAAGCAGCAGCTCGTCCGCGGCCTCATCTATCCGGTGCCCGATCCGCGCTACCCGTTCCTCGGTGTGCACTTCACCCGTCGGGTCGACGGCTCACTCGAGGTCGGGCCCAACGCCGTCCTCGCGCTGGCCAGGGAAGGCGGGCGCCGCAGGTCTATCGCGGCAGCTGACGTGCGAGACCTCGCCACCTGGCCGGGGACGTGGGCGCTGGCCCGCCGTCACTGGCGCACTGGAGTGAAGGAGGTCGTCGGCTCGCTCTCGGTGCGGGCGTACCTCAAGGCGGCCCGCGCATACGTCCCGGACATCGGCCCGAGCGACGTCCGCCGCGGTGGCGCCGGGATCCGTGCCCAGGCGGTCGACCGCGACGGCACGCTCGTCGACGACTTCCGGATCGACGTCGAGGACCGCATCACGGTGGTGCGGAACGCTCCCTCGCCGGCGGCCACCTCCAGCCTGGCAATCGCGCAGTGGGTCGTCGACCACGCAGCGCTGACCTGAGGGGGAGTTCAACCAGCGCGATCGCGCCGGTTACCCAGACCCGGGGAGCCGCGCATACCCTTGATCCGTTATGACTGCGCGCACCTATGACGTCCGCACCCACGGGTGCCAGATGAACGTCCACGACTCGGAGCGGCTGGCCGGGCTCCTCGAGACGGCCGGCTATGTCGACCTGGCGAGCCTCCCTCAGGACGAGCGGCCGGAGGTCGCCGACGTCGTCGTCTTCAACACCTGCGCGGTGCGCGAGAACGCGGACAACAAGCTCTACGGCAACCTCGGTCAGCTGCGCCCGGCGAAGATGAAGAACCCGGACATGCAGATCGCCGTCGGTGGCTGCATGGCGCAGAAGGACCGTGCCACGATCGTCGAGCGGGCGCCCTGGGTCGACGTCGTCTTCGGAACCCACAACATCGGCAGCCTCCCCGCGCTGCTCGACCGCGCCCGGCACAACAAGCGGGCCGAGGTCGAGATCCTCGAGTCCCTCGAGACCTTCCCCAGCACCCTTCCGACGCGTCGCGACTCGGCGTACGCCGCCTGGGTGTCGATCTCGGTCGGCTGCAACAACACGTGCACGTTCTGCATCGTCCCCGCGCTCCGCGGCAAGGAGCAGGACCGCCGGCCGGGCGAGATCCTCGCCGAGATCGAGGCGCTCGTGGCCCAGGGCGTCGTCGAGATCACCCTCCTCGGGCAGAACGTCAACACCTACGGTGTCGAGTTCGGCGACCGGCTCGCATTCGGCAAGCTGCTGCGCGCGTGCGGTGAGATCGAGGGTCTGGAGCGCGTCCGCTTCACCTCGCCGCACCCGGCCGCCTTCACCGACGACGTCATCGAGGCGATGGCGCAGACCCCCAACGTCATGCCGAGCCTGCACATGCCGCTCCAGTCCGGCTCGGACCGGATCCTCAAGGCGATGCGCCGCTCCTACCGGTCTGCCAAGTTCCTCGGCATCATCGACCGGGTGCGCGCCGCGATGCCGGAGGCCGCGATCACGACCGACATCATCGTCGGCTTCCCCGGTGAGACCGAGGAGGACTTCCAGGGCACCCTCGATGTCGTGGCCGCGTCACGGTTCTCGAGCGCCTTCACGTTCCAGTACTCCATCCGCCCTGGCACCCCGGCCGCGACCATGGAGAACCAGGTCCCCAAGGCCGTCGTCCAGGAGCGCTTCGACCGCCTCATCGCCCTGCAGGAGGAGATCTCCTGGGCAGAGAACCGGCGTCTCGAGGGGCGCGAGGTCGAGGTCCTGGTGGCCCCGTCCGAGGGTCGCAAGGACAGCGCGACCGCGCGCATGTCCGGTCGTGCCCGCGACAACCGGCTCGTCCACTTCGCAGTGCCCGAGGGTGCCGAGCGCGCCCGGCCCGGCGATCTCGTGACGGTCGGGGTCACCTACGGCGCTCCCCATCACCTCGTTGCGGACGCGGCTCTGACCGGCGGGACGTATGCGGTGCGCCGGACCCGCGGCGGCGACGCCTGGGCGGCGCTCCAGGACGCCGACGTGCCGGGCAAGCCCGCGGTCTCGCTCGGGATGCCCTCCATCGGGGCGCCGAAGCTCGTCGCCCCGGTCGCCTCCGCCTGCTCGCTCTAGCCCTGCTCTAGGCCGGCTCGGAGGTCAGCAGCTCGACGAGGGTGTCGGCCTCCTCAGCGCAGGCGGGGCACCCCGCGAGGTGCACCTGCATGGGGACGTCCTGATGCTCCGGGTCGGCGATGATCTTCTCGACATAGATGTCCATGTTCTCGAAGCACTCGTCGCACGAGAGATACGGGCTGGTGTCGAGCAGCAGGCCAGCGAGGTAGTTGTCCGTGATGGGGGAGTGCGGTCTGGTCATGGCGTACTCCGGTGGGGGGCGGGGTCGAGGTGGCCGCTGGCGCAGAGGCTCTCGCGGAGGCGCTGACGTGCGTCGTGCAGTGTCTTGTAGAGCGCGTTGCGACTGGTGCTGAGCCGTTCGGCGAGCACGTCGATGGGCACGTGGTCGACGAGGAGCGCCAGGGCTACCCGCCGCTGATGTGACGTGAGGTCGTGAGTGATCGCGGCCTCGACGGCCCGCAGCAGGTCGCTGCTCTCTGCGTAGGCCTCCGGGGTGGAGCCCGGGTCGGGCGAGTGGATCGAGTCGAACAGCGGCACCTCACGGTGCCTCCAGGCCTGCCGACGGACAGCGACACCGGCGTGGAGGATCCCGAACTTGTAGACCCACGTGGTGAACCGGCTGCGCCCCTCGAAGGTGTCGAGCTTGCTGAGCACTGCCATGAGGGCATCGTCTGCGGCCTGCTGAGCGAGATCCTCCAGGTCCACCGACCCGGCGCCGGGGAGCTGGTGACGCAGCCGCCACACCTGGAGTCGAGCTGCCCTCAGCAGGAGGTCGTGGAGGGTCCGCTGCGCGGCCAGGCCGCTCGGTCCGGGATCGGTGAGGTCCGCGACCCAGGACTCGTCCGACGGCTGCTCCGTCGCCGAGGTGACCGGCTGCATGAGCGTCATGATCCCACCTCGTCGGGCAGGGGGGTCAGGATCCGGATCGCCAGCTCAGGGGGACACCCGCGATCGACCAGCTCCAGCACGCTGTGCAGGTCGAGCCGCAGGTCGGCTGCCACGGTGGCCGCCAGGTCGGCGGGGAACTCCGCCTCGAGGAGGCTGCGTTGCCGCCACCTGATTGCTTCTCCTGGTTCCTGGCGGACCCGCAGACCCTGGTCGTGACGCTCGTGAAGCTTCATGACCTGTTGGTGTCGGAGGTGAATGGGCGTCTTACCTCCGGCACGGTCTTGGCGTCCAGGTGGTCGGACCCTTCTCGGATGGCCGCCCCGCCGGTGTGTGCGGATGCAGATGGGCAGTCGGCGCACGACGTCGGTGAGACGGCGTGGATGGGGCCGTGAATGGGCGCCCAGGTAAGACATCGATGCCCTGGCGACACTCACCCATGAAAGGCCGCACCAGGACGGGTCCATCACCTCGAAGGTCCCGCCACCCGCATCAGAAGGGAAACCGCCATGGCAACGTCCACCCTGAAGTCTCCCGACTCCCTCGTCGGGACCACGGGCGCAGATCGCGCGTATGTCCTGCTGCGCACTGTCTTCGTCGTGGCACCGATCCTGTTCGGGCTCGACAAGTTTTTCAATCTGATGACCCAGTGGGAGGCCTACCTCGCTCCCTGGATCGACAACATCGTTCCGGGCACCGCCCGTCAGGCGATGATCATCGTCGGTGTCATCGAGATCGTCGCCGGCATCGTTGTCGCCGTGATCCCGCGCTACGGCGCACTCCTCGTCGCCGCCTGGCTCGGCGGCATCATCGTCAACCTCGTGACGATGGGTGAGTACTTCGACGTCGCCCTGCGCGACTTCGGCCTCCTCGTCGGCGCACTGGCGCTGGCTGCGCTCGCGTTCGACCGCACCGCACGCGAGCACTGACTGCTGACCTCACGAAGGGACCCGGTCAGCGGTCCACGCAGCGCCGCCTCCTCTCGCCCGGGAGGCGGCGTTCTGCCGCTCCAGGGCGATCTGCAGGTGCCGGGGGCAGGTGCCGGGAGACTCAGAGTTGCGACGCCGGCGCACCGGTGGTGTTCTTCCGAAGAGGTGCGAACCGGGCTCACTCCACGGCTCGCGCGCGCCCGCAGTGACCTCCGCGAACCCACCTCAGAGCCAGAAGGTGCCTTCAGCCACCAGAACGGCCGGCCCGGAGAGCTCGACGTGCTGGCCGGGCAGGGCACGCACCCGCAGGCGTCCACCGGGCACGTCGACGATCCACTCGTCGTGGTCCTCCACCTGTCCGGTCGCCCAGAAGCTCGTCGCCAGGGCGGCCGCGCAGGCGCCGGTCCCGCAGGACCGCGTCTCACCGACGCCGCGCTCGTGCACGCGCATCCTGATGTGTCCCGGGCCGAGAGGACGGACGAGCTCGACGTTGGACCCGTTGGGCGCCACCGGATTGAGCACCGGCGGATGACTGAGGTCGAGGTCGTCGAGGTCGGTGTCGGGGGGCAGCGCGACGACGGTGTGCGGGTTGCCGAGGTCCAAGGAGACGGCTGAGAACGGTCCGTGGCCGTCGACGTGGACGAGCGTGTCGTGGCCGAAGTCCTTCGCCGCACCAGGATCGGTGAACCGCCACGGACCCATCCCCACCGCGAAGCCGTCATCGGTGACGCGCACGTCCTTGATCCCGCCACGGGTCGCGACGCTGAAGGTGTCCGCGGTCTCGAGCCCGTGCTCGCGGAGGTAGGCCGCGATCACCCTGACCCCGTTGCCGCACATCTCGGCGACGCTGCCGTCAGCATTGCGGTAGTCCATGAAAAACGTTGCGGATGAGGCCTGCTGACGCACGAAGTCGTCGCTGGAGGACTCTGTCGGCGCGATCCGGATGACACCGTCGCCCCCGATCCCCGAGCGCCGGTCGGCAAGCCGCACCACCTGCTCCGGGGTGAGAGGGTGGATGGCCTCGAGGTCCGGGACGAGGACGAAGTCGTTCTCGGTCCCGTGCCCCTTGACGAAGTGCACGTCAGTCATGGGCCCATTGTCCAGGATGGTGGGCCTCGCTCGTGACGACAGCCAGGACCGCGTCCAGCACCCGGTCGACGAGACCGGCCGACCCCGACTCGAACCACTGGACCCGCGGGTCGGCGCCGAACCAGGACTCCTGGCGCCGCACATACCGTCTCGTCGCCGTCTGAGTTGCCGTGATCGCCTCCTCCTGCGTCAGGCGCCCGTCGAGCTGCGCGAGGGCCTGCTCGTAGCCGATCGCGCGGGAGGCCGTCGGGCCGTCCCGCAGGCCGAGGGGGAGGAGTGCGCGCACCTCATCGAGGAGTCCGGCTGCCCACATCCGCTCCACGCGCGCGTCGATCCGGGCGTCCAGGGTGGGCCGCTCGGCCCGCAGACCGATCTGCAGCGCGGGCGCGGCGTACTCACGTCGCGGCATGCTCGCCGAGAACGGCCGACCGGTCAGCTCGATGACCTCGAGAGCGCGCACGATGCGCCGGCCGTTGCGCGGCTCGATCGCTGCGGCAGCGGCGGGATCGCGCTCCCGGAGCAGCGCATACAGCCGCTCGACCCCGAGCTCGTCGAGCAGCTCCTGGTACTCCGCGCGAACCGCCGGGTCGGTCGGCGGGATCTCGAGCCGGTCGAGTGCGGCCCGCACATAGAGCCCGGAGCCACCCACGAGCAGAGGTATGTGTCCGGCCGCCTTGATCGCGTCCATCACCTCGCGCGCGTCGCGCTGGTAGGCGGCGACGCTCGACTCCTCGGTGACCTCGAGCACGTCGAGGAGGTGGTGCGGGATGCCGCGGCGCTCGGGCACGGGGAGCTTCGCCGTCCCGATGTCCATGCCGCGGTAGAGCTGCATGGCGTCGGCGTTGACGACCTCGGCCGGGAACCGTTGCGCAGCAAGGCGTTCGGCGAGATCGACTGCCAGGTCGGACTTCCCGGTCGCAGTGGCGCCGACGACGGCCACGACGAGCAGCGTGCTTCCTGGCACGTCCCTAGGCGCGATCGTGGTCGGGGCCGACATCTCCGCCGATCTCGTGGTGGACATGCCCTTCCCCGTCGGCGTCGGCGTCGTCGGCGTCACCGGAGCCGTCGTGGCCGAAGGGGTCAGGGTCCACGCCGGGCATCCAGGTGTTCCCGGGCACGCCCCAACCCTTGCTCCGGATCGCCTTCTTCGCCTTGCGGGCCCACCGGCCCTCGAGCCGGTCGATGTAGAGGAACCCGTTGAGGTGGTCGTACTCGTGCTGCATGCACCGCGCGAACCAGCCGGTCGCGGTGAAGGAGAGCTCGTTGCCGTCGGCGTCGAAGCCGGTGACCTCGGCGCGCTCGCCGCGGCGTAGCGGGAATCCCTCACCGGGCACCGACAGGCAGCCCTCGACCTCGTCGTGCGGGTCGGGTGCGCCGTCCGCGGGACGGCTCGCCTTGACGTAGGGGTTGACGATGACGCCGCGCGGCGGCACCCCGTCCTCGTTGTTCATCTGCCACGTGAAGATGCGCAGCCCGACGCCGATCTGCGGGGCGGCGAGGCCCACGCCGTTCGCCGCGTCCATCGTGTCGAACATGTCGGCGATGAGCTCACGGAGCTCGTCGTCGAACTCGGTGACGGGCGCCGCGCGGCGGTGCAGGACGGGCTCTCCGGTGATGACGATGGGGCGGACGGTCATGCCCTCAAGTCTGTCATCCCCGGCTCAGCCGGATGGCACCCGCTGCCGCGGTCACTCCTCGATGCGGAAGCCGATCTTCACGGCGACCTGCCAGTGCAGGATCTGCTCGTCGTTGAGGTGGCCGCGGATCTCGGTGACCTCGAACCAGTCGAGATTGCGGACCGTCTTCGCCGTGGTCGTGACGGCGTTGCGAATCGCCGCATCGAGCCCGTCCGGCGAGCTGCCGACGACCTCGGACACCTTGTACACGTGACTGCTCATGTCGATCCTCCTCGCAGGTTCAGGGCCGGGAGCGGCCCCGTCTCTCGACCCTAGTGGCGTGCGGGTCGCTGCACCCGGGGAATGCCTGCTGTCAGCGGCGGAGGTCAGCGTGGCGAGGTCAGGGTGGCGAGGTCACGCCGGGGAGGTCACGGCGAGGATGCGGAAACCCTTGGCCGACGCATACCTCGTGCAGGGCAGGCCCAGCTCAGTGTCGATCCACCGCTGCAGCGAGTCCCCGCCGAGATTCTTCGAGACGACCAGGTATGCGTGGCCTCCCGGGCGCAGCCGCGACAGCCAGGTGCGGAGCAGGTCGTGCAACGCCGGCTTCCCGATGCGGATCGGGGGGTTGGACCAGATGAGGTCATACCGTGTGTCGTCCGGGACCTGTTCCGGCAGTGCGACGTGGATCCGGTCCAGACCGAGCGCTGCGGCGTTGGTGCGCGTGAGATCGAGGGCCCGTTCGTTGACATCGACGGCCCACACGTCGGCGCGAGGTCTGAGCAGGCCGAGCGTGAGCGCGATCGGACCCCATCCGCAGCCGAGGTCGAGGAACACACCCTCCTCCGGCGGGTCCGGGACCTCGTCGAGGAGCACGGCGGTCCCCTTGTCCACGCCGCCGGGGGAGAAGACCCCACCCGCCACCTGCACCTCGACGTCACGGCCGGCGAGCCGCATACGCACCGGGCGACGCTCCTCGGCGCTCGCCGGTGCGGCGGTGAAGTAGTGGTCCGGCTGGCCCGTCATGGAGGTCATCGTGCCACCCGGACCAGTGGCGCCGGCGCATGCACCCACGAGCGGCGCCGTCGTGGAATGCCGGACCCGTTCCGCGGCGTTGACCCTAAACCGGTTGGGCACCTGCCCGCGCGGTGGGACACTAAGGAGATCATGACGGCACGCAAGACGACCGACCTTCATCAGGACATCAACGACCAGACGCAGGCGAGTGCCTCCGTCGACGGCCCCGAAGCCGATAGCCCGTTCGCGAGTGACGCATACGAGAGCGGCACCAGCGGGAGCAGTGCGGAGAAAGCACCCGAGACCAACGCATCCAGGGGGAACCCAGTGACACACGCTGCGGCGGACGCCGTGCAGCGCGACGTGCTGCGGGCGCGTGCGAGCGCCCTGGACACCGACGAGTTCGACGACGCCGGTTTCGTCTTCGACGGCGAGCTCGCGCACGACGGCGGTGAGCTCGATCGCGAGGAGCGGGCTGCGCTGCGCCGTATCCCGGGCCTGTCGACCGAGCTCGAGGACATCACCGAGGTCGAGTACCGCCAGCTGCGGCTGGAGCGGGTCGTCCTTGCGTCCGTGTGGTCCGAGGGCACCCTCGAGGACGCCGAGAACTCCCTGCGCGAGCTCGCCGCTCTCGCCGAGACCGCCGGCGCCCAGGTGCTCGAGGGGGTCATCCAGCGACGGGTCAACCCGGACCCGGCGACCTATCTCGGCAAGGGCAAGGCCGCCGAGCTGCGCGACATCGTCATCGCCGAGGGCGCCGACACCGTCATCGCCGACGACGAGCTGGCCCCCAGCCAGCGCCGCGCGCTCGAGGACGTCGTCAAGGTCAAGGTCATCGACCGCACCGCCCTGATCCTCGACATCTTCGCCCAGCACGCGAAGTCCAAGGAGGGCAAGGCCCAGGTCGAGCTCGCCCAGCTGCAGTACCTCCTGCCGCGCCTGCGTGGTTGGGGTGAGTCGATGTCCCGGCAGGCCGGTGGTCAGGTCGGTGGCGCTGGCCAGGGCATGGGCTCGCGTGGTCCGGGTGAGACGAAGATCGAGCTGGACCGCCGTCGCATCAACAGCCGGATCGCCAAGCTGCGCCGCGAGATCAAGGCCATGAAGACCGTCCGCGACACCAAGCGCGGGAGTCGGCGGGCCAACCGCATCCCGTCGGTCGCCATCGCCGGCTACACCAATGCCGGCAAGTCCTCGCTGCTCAACCGGCTCACCGGTGCCGGCGTGCTCGTCCAGAACCAGCTCTTCGCGACCCTGGACCCGACGGTCCGTCGGGCCGAGACCCCGGACGGGCGGGAGTTCACGCTCGCCGACACCGTCGGCTTCGTCCGGAACCTGCCGCACCAGCTCGTCGAGGCCTTCCGGAGCACGTTGGAGGAGGTGGCCGACGCCGACCTGCTGTTGCACGTCGTCGACGGCTCGCACCCCGACCCCGAGGGTCAGATCTCTGCGGTGCGTTCCGTGCTCGCCGACGTCGACGCCTCGGATGTCAAGGAGGTCATCGTCGTCAACAAGGCCGACATCGCCGACCCCGAGGTCCTCGACCGCATCCGCCGACACGAGAAGCACTCGATCGCCGTCTCGGCACGCACCGGGGCAGGCATCGAGGAGCTGATCAACCTCATCGCCGAGGAGCTCCCGCGGCCCGACGTCGAGGTCGACGTCCTCGTGCCCTACCGCGAGGGGCACCTCGTCTCCCGCATCCACGAGGAGGGTGAGCTGCTCGCGTCCTCGCACGAGGAGGACGGCACCCGCATCACCGCGCGGGTCAACGAGGACCTGGCCGGCGAGCTCGCCCGGTTCGCCTCCCGCCGCTGAGTCGGCCCTGCCCGGAAGGGGATTCGCTCATGACCTCGTCCGACGTGGAGATCCGGACCCAGCGGCCGGACGAGCTCGCGGAGGTCATGGCCGTCGGCGACCTCGCCTTCGGTCCGCAGGAACGCATCGGGCTGCTCGTGCAGGCACTCCAGCAGGACGACGCCTTCACCGGCCAGTCGTATGTGGCGCTCGCCTCCACCCCTGACGGCACCGAGCGCATCGTCGGACACACGATGCTCACCCGGTGCTGGGTGGACGCCGAGGACGAGGTCCTCACCATTCCGGTCCTCAGTCCCCTCGGGGTCCATCCCGATTACTCCGGGAGGGGGATCGGGAAGGCGCTCGTCGCATACGCCCTCCGCGAAGCGGAAGCATCCGGTGCCTTCGGCGTCGTCCTGGAGGGCGACCCGGCGTACTACGGACGCCTCGGGTTCGAGCCCGCCGAGCCGTGGGGACTGCTACGACCCAGCCCGCGCATACCGCATGCGGCGTTCCAGTGGGTGCGCTTCCCGAGCCACCGGCCGTGGATGCGCGGGCGCGTCGTCTACCCCGATGTGTTCTGGGAGTTCCATGCCGTCGGGCTACGCGGCCGGCGCGGCCCGGGCAGGCAGCTGGAGGTCACGACGGTGACGATCGGCGCCCGGGACGTCGCGCGGCTGGTGCGCTTCTACGCCCAGCTCCTCGGGCGTCCCGAGCCGACGAGTGCGCTGGAGCGCGTGGCCGCGGGGACTGAGGACTGGGTGGGGATCAGCGACCCGGACGGCGGCCTCTCCCTCGCGGTGCAGCACGAGCCGAACCAGGAGCGGGTGACCTGGCCTGCCGGGCCCGGCCAGCAGCACATGCAGCTGCACCTCGAGATCCGTGCCGACGACCTCGACAGCGCCGTGGCCCACGCGATCGAGTGCGGGGCGACACCCGCCGACCACCAGCCGCAGCAGGACGTCCGCGTCATGCTCGACCCTGAGGGGCACCCCTTCTGTCTGTGGGTCGCGACACCCTGACGCGCTCCGGCACCAAGACCGCCGCCGTACACGAACGTGACAATAGGAACGTTCTGGTACGCCCCCGCTGGGGTGGGTGAGCGTACAAGAACGTGACAATTGGAACGTTCTGGTACGCCTCTGCGTGGGTCGGTGAGGGGTGTGGGAGTGCGCGGTGAACCGACGGGAGGCCTGTCGAGCAGGACACCGCTTCCTCTACTCGTTCGGCGTGTCGTGCGCACAACCCGTGACGAACCTTGTTGCATCCATAAACTGCGAGACGCGACCTCAAACGAAAGGAACCCCAAACATGGGCGAAATCCTCGGAATCATCATCGCGGGTGCCATCATCGGTGCGCTCGCGCGTCTCTTCATGAAGGGCGAGCAGCCGATCGGCGTGCTCTGGACGATCATCCTCGGTGCTCTCGGCGCCTTGGTCGGCACCTTCATCGCAGGTCTCCTTGGTGTCGACGACACCGCGGGCATCGACTGGATCCGGTGGATCATTTCCATCATCCTGGCGATGGTCTTCATCGGCGCCTACCTCGGCATCCGGGGTCGGCCGAAGGGCGTCTGACCTAGACGCACACACACGATCGGGGATCGTGGCGCCCACCTGGGTGCCACGATCCCTTTTCGTTTGGCCGTCCCGATTCCGCGCCCTGTTTCGTCTCGGCGCTCCCCGCTGACCGGCGTCCCAGCACTGTGGAGACCCGGACGTCGCAGTCCGACCACTGCCCTAGGGTGGAGGGATGCCCGACCTCGACGCACTGCTCCATGCAGCGGTCACCGATCTGGGGGGCACCGAGCGGCCGGGCCAGGTGCAGATGGCGCACGCCGTCGCCGACGTCATCGACTCCGGTGAGCACCTCCTCGTCCAGGCAGGCACAGGTACCGGCAAGTCGCTGGCCTACCTCGTCCCCGCCATCGCGCACGCCATGGAGACCGGTCGTCCGGTCGTCGTCGCGACCGCCACGATCGCCCTCCAGGGGCAGATCGTGGACCGGGACCTGCCCCGCCTCGCCTCGGCCCTGACGCCTCTGCTCGGACGGCGCCCGACCTTCGCCATCGTCAAGGGCCGGCGCAACTACCTGTGCAAGAACAAGCTCGCCGGCGGCTTCCCCGACGAGGAGGACATGCTCTTCGGGACCGAGCGCGTCGACTCCAACCTCTCCGCCCGTGAGGCCGAGGCGCGCCGGGTGCGGGAGTGGTCCGAGGGGACCGAGACCGGCGACCGCGACGACCTCGTCCCCGGAGTCAGCGAGCGGGTCTGGCGCGCCCACTCGGTGAGCGCCGAGGAGTGTCTCGGCCAGCGTTGCCCGATGGTCACCGAGTGCTTCGTCGAGCTCGCCCGCGCAGCCGCCCGCGACGTCGACGTCGTCGTCACGAACCACTCCTTCATGGCCATCGACGCCTTCGAGGGCCGCCAGATGCTCCCCGAGCACGACGTCCTCATCATCGACGAGGGACATGAACTCGTCGACCGGGTGACCTCGACGATCACCGACGAGCTGTGGCCTGGTGCGATCCGCGCGGCCGCCAAGCGGGCAGGCCGGCTCCTGGACTCCACAGAGCGGCTCGACGACGCGGCCGAGACGCTCGCCGCCGCACTCGAACCGGCTGCCGAGGGCCGGTTCACCGGCATACCCGATGCGCTCGCCCTCGCCCTCACCCAGGTGCGCGACGCCGCGCGAGCCGCCCTCTCCGAGATCAAGCCGGATGACGCCAAGGAGATCGACGGCGGACGTCAGGTGGCGATGGCCGCCCTGGACGAGGTCTTCGACACCGCGCAGCGTGTCCTGGAGGAGCGCGAGCTCGACGTCGTCTGGAAGACCACCGACCAGTGGCGCGGCGATGTGTTGCACGTCGCGCCCATGAGCGTCGCCCTCCTCCTGAGGGACACGATCTTCAAGGACCGCACGGTCGTCATCACCTCGGCCACGCTCGAGCTGGGCGGCAGCTTCGACACCGTCGCCGGGACGATGGGGCTGCGCGGCGAGGGCTCCCCGAGGTGGCGGGGGCTCGATGTCGGGTCACCGTTCGACTACGGCCAGCAGGCGATCGCGTATGTGGCGGCTCACCTCCCGCCGCCAGGTCGCGACGGTCTGCAGGACGACTTCCTCGACGAGATCGAGCTCCTCGTCCGGGCCGCCGGCGGACGCACCCTGGGACTGTTCTCCTCGATGCGCGCCGCGAAGTACGCCGCCGAGATCATGCGAGCACGGTTCGACGGGGACGAGCGGGGGATCACCTTCCTCTGCCAGGGTGAGGACCAGATGACCACCCTCGTCCGGGCTTTCGCCAAGGACCCTCGGATGTGCCTGTTCGGGACGCTCACGCTCTGGCAGGGGGTCGACGTACCCGGGTCGTCGTGCCAGCTCGTCATCATCGACCGGGTTCCGTTCCCACGCCCGGACGACCCGATCACCTCGGCCCGGTCCCAGGCGATCGCCGAGCGGGGCGGGAACGGCTTCATGTCGGTCGCTGCACCCCACGCGGCTCTCCGGCTGGCCCAGGGCGCGGGTCGGCTCATCCGTCGGGCCGACGACCGAGGGATCGTGGCCTTCCTCGACAACCGGATGATGACGGCCCGCTACGCCGGCTACCTCCAGCGCTCGCTGCCGCCGTTCTACCCCACGACGGACCAGGCGCTCGTCGTCGGTGCGCTTCGTCGGCTCGACGAGAGCGCTCCGGACCCGCTGCCGGTACACGACCCGCCGCCCCGCACCCTCTCTGGGCACTCGACCCTCCCGAAGGCCGCTGTGACGACTCCCGGAGCAAGCGCCGACAGCCGGCCGGCAGCCGATGCGCCGGTCGCAACGCCGCCGCCGCAGGTCGCCGGCTCCAGGACCGCCGTGACCCTCGGTGAGGCGTGGAGTGAGCAGGAGGACGAGGAGCTGCGCGACGGTGTCGACCTCGGGCTGGATGCGGCGACCATCGCCGACCAGCTCGAGAAGCCGGTCGAGGTCGTCGAGGCGCGGATCGCCACACTGGGCCTGATGGTCTCGGACGACCAGGAGGCCTTCACCTTCGAGTGAGGGCCCCCGCGGCAAGTTCACCCCGACCCTCGAGGGGGAGCCACAACAGGCCCAAAGGCGTCGGGCTTGCGGCATCGAGCTCAGTAGACAGCTCCCACGGTGCCGTCTCTCTCGGATGTCGGCGCGGATGTCGGCGCGGCATGGCACGCTTGTCGCGTGCCCCAGCTCGTCCTCATCTCCGGTCCGGAGACGCTCCTCATCGACCGGGCCGTCGACCGCGTGCTGCGCGCCGCGAGGGAGGGCAGCGCTGACGTGGACGTCGTCCGCCTGTCCGCGGCGACCTACCAGGCGGGGGAGCTGATGATCCAGGCCAGTCCCTCGCTCTTCGGCGGCGACAAGCTCATCCTCGTGCGGGACCTCGACGACGCACCTGACGAGCTCGTCGAGGATCTCGATGCCTACCTCAAGGCACCTGACCCGGACGTCTCGCTCGTTGTCACCCACAAGGGTGGACAGCGTGGCAAGCGCATCCTGGACGCCCTGAAGAAGGCCAGGGCCGAGGTCATCGCCGCACCCGCCATCAAGACCGATCGGGACAAGACCGACTTCGTCTCGCGTGAGTTCGCCGCAGCCGGTCGACAGGCGCGCCCCGACGCGGTCCACGCGCTCGTCGACGCGGTCGGGAAGGACCTGCGCGAGCTCGCCGCGGCCTGCCAGCAGCTCATCTCCGACACCGAGGGCGTCATCGACGTCGATCTCGTCACGACGTACCACGCGGGCAAGGTCGAGGCGACGGGCTTCCGGGTCGCTGACGCCACCGTGGCAGGCAACACGGGGGAGGCGCTGCGCCTCCTGCGGCACGCCTTCGCCGTCGGTGTCGACCCGGTACCCATCGTCGCGGTCCTGGCCTCCCAGCTGCGACAGCTCGTCAAGGTCGAGGCCGCCGGCCGTGGTCGCAGCGCCGACATCGCCCGACAGGTCGGCCTCGCCCCGTGGCAGGTCGAGAAGGCCTGGCGGGTGCTCGGCGGCTGGGACAGTGAGGGGCTCGGTCGCAGCATCCAGGCCGTCGCGGCCGCCGACTTCGAGGTCAAGGGCGGCGGCCGGGACCCGGAGTATGCGGTGGAGCGGGCGATCCTCACCATCACCCGGGAGCGTCGTCGCCGCTGAGCGTTTTGATCGAGGTGTGGTGGCGCTGCTAGATTTGCTCCTTGCGTGCGCGTTCTAGGTCGTGCGCGTGCGTACACAAGAACCACCTCGAGCAGCCCATTCAACGACGGTGCCCCACGCCGGTGTCCCACGGCTGCTCCTGCCGCCCTCTACGGCAATGCCTGAGTCCGCGCTCGCGGGCGAGTAGGCGAAGACCTGACAAACGAAAGCGAAAGATCACCAGTGGCAAACATCAAGTCCCAGCTGAAGCGGATCAAGACGAACCGCGCGGCGACCGAGCGCAACAAGGCCGTGAAGTCCGAGCTGCGCACCTGGATCCGCAAGTTCCGCGATGCTGCCGACGCCGGCCAGGTCGAGGAGGCCCGCGAGTACCTCGCGACCGCCAGCAAGAAGCTCGACAAGGCCGTGAGCAAGGGCGTCATCCACAAGAACCAGGCCGCCAACAAGAAGTCGGCGATGGCCAAGCGCGCTGCTCAGCTCTGATCACGGAGCCGGCCCGGCCAACAGCCGGTCGGGATCTCCTCAGCACTGAACGAACGGCCGGTCACCCCCACGGGTGACCGGCCGTTCTGCTGTTCGTGACGAGGCTCAGCTCGGCAGGGCCCCCTGCACCGCGGTCGCCACGCGCTCGAAGACCGGCTCGGCCAGGACGGCGCCCTCCCGGCGGATCCCATCAGGGTGCACGCGCAGGATCCGGTTGACCCGGACCTCGCTCGGTCGGCCCTGGTGGTCCCAGGCCCCGCTGCCGATGTCGACCCACAAGCGTCCGGCCCGGCGCTCCTGGTGGTAGTCCCGGTCATGGTCCTTGCTCGTCAGCTGCAGCCCGAGCAGCCACGGGCCGCCTCGCGCGGTGTCGTCCCAACCGATGAGCAGGACCGGACGGTCTTTCCCCTGGGAGTGGTCCTCCTCGTAGGGCACCCAGGCCCAGACGATCTCACCCGGATCCGGCTCGCCGTCCGGGTGTGGGGCGTAGTGGATCTCCAGCGCTCCTCTGAAGTCACCCGGATACACCGGCGATTCGCCGACGCGCGCGCCGCCCGTCCGGGCGCCGTTGCGCTGAGCCCCGCCATTCTTCGGCGCCTTGGTCGTCCGCTTCGGCAAGGTGCTGGTAGGCACATGGTGAGTCGGAACCGTGCCCGTCGGGACCGTTCCGGTCGGCGTCGTCCTCGACCCAGACTGGCGGCCGCGCCCCCGTCCTGAGCGGGTCGCCTCCTCGGCAATCCGCAGGAGGGTGCGGGCGAGGACATGCAACGGGCGTTTCGGCATGAGGAACATCATAGGGAGCCGACTTGTGAGGTAAGGCTCGCCTAAGTAGTGTGCGCGTATGACCTTGAGACCACGCCTGCTCGCCGTCGCTGCTTCGGCCGCTCTCCTCCTCGCCGCCTGCGGCGGGAACGGCGACACCACGAACGAGCCCACCGGCTCCGACGACACGTCCACCCCGACCCAGAGCGAGACCGCGGCCGAGAGCGGCGAGGCCGTCGTCATCTACTCGGGCCGCAACGAGAACCTCGTCGGCCCGCTCCTCGAGAGGATCGAGGCCGCGACCGGCACCCCCGTGGAGATCCGCTACGGCGACTCCGCCGAGCTCGCCGCCCAGCTCCTCGAAGAGGGCGACCGCACCGACGCTGACCTCTTCTTCAGCCAGGACGCCGGCGCGCTGGGTGCGCTCGCCAAGGAGGGCCTGCTCGCCGAGCTCGACGACTCGATCACCGGATCGGTCCTGGACGGCTACGCCGACCCGAACGGTCACTGGGTGGCCACCTCGGCCCGCGCCCGGGTCATCGTCTTCGACCCGGCTCAGGCCCCCGAGGTAGAGCAGATGACCTCCATCGACGACATCCTCGACCCGAAGTACAAGGGCAAGATCGGCATCGCCCCCACGAACGCCTCCTTCCAGTCCTTCGTCACCGCCCTGCGCGTGACCAAGGGTGAGGACGGCGCCCGTGAGTGGCTCACCCGCTTGCAGGACAACGACCCGCAGATCTACGAGCGCAACGGCAACATCCTCGACGCTGTCGACAAGGGTGAGATCGCACTCGGACTCATCAACCACTACTACTGGTTCGAGAAGGCCGACGAGGTCGGTGCGGACAACCTCAACGCCAAGATCCACTTCCTCGGCACCGACGACCCGGGCGCCCTCATCAACGTCGCGGGTGCCGGCATCCTCGCGTCGTCCGACAACGCCGGGGCCGCCGCGAAGGTCATCGAGTTCTTCCTCTCGCCCGAGGGCCAGGAGTACTTCACCCAGGAGACCTCCGAGTACCCCGTCGTCGACGGCGTCACCCTGAAGGAGGGTCTGACCCCGCTCACCGAGCTCAAGGGCAGCTCCATCGACCTCAACCAGCTCGACTCCCTGGCCGAGACGCTCGCCCTCCTCGAGGACGTCGGTCTGACCTGATGCTCGACCAGGTCGTCGCCGCGCCCAAAGCGCGACGCAGTGGCAAGACCCCGGGACTCCTGCTGGTCCCGGGGCTTGTCGCTGCCGGCGTCGCCCTGCTGCCCATCGCATACCTCGTCATCCGCTCCTTCGAGGGAGGACTCGGCCGTATCGTCGACGTCCTCTTCCGCGAGCGGACCGCACTCCTCATCGGGCGCAGCCTCGGGCTCACCGTCGCGGTCACGACCGCCTGCGTGCTGCTCGGGCTGTTCTTCGCCTTCATCGTCGTCCGCAGTGACCTTCCCGGCCGGACTCTCATCGGCGTGCTCGCTGCGCTACCGCTGGCGATCCCCTCGTACATCGCCGCCTTCGCGTGGGTGTCCTCCCCGGTCGATGTCAGCGGCTTCCTCGGCGCCTTCCTCGTCCTGACCGCGTGCTGCTACCCCTACGTCTACATCCCGGTCGTCGCCGCGATGCGTGGGGTCGACCCGGCCACGGAGGAGGTCGCCCGCGGCCTCGGCAAGAACGCCTGGCAGGCCTTCTGGTCGGTCACCGCCCGCCAGGTGCGGCCCGCTGCCGCCGGAGGGGCGCTGCTGGTCGCGCTCTACACCCTCAGCGACTTCGGAGCGGTCTCGCTGCTGCGCTACGACGTCTTCACCCGGGTGATCCACACGTCGTACCGCTCGAGCTTCGACCGCACGCCCGCCGCGATCCTGTCGCTGCTCCTCGTCATCCTCACGGTGACCATCACCGTCTCCGAGGCACGGTTGCGCAAGGCCTCGGAGCAGGTCCGGGTCGGCGGAGGAGTCTCCCGCAGGCCGAGCGTCATCCGGCTCGGACGCTGGCGCTGGCTCGCCGGACCCGGTGCGACCGCTGTCCTCGGACTGGCCCTCGCCTTCCCGATCGTCTCGCTGCTCTACTGGTCCGTCACCGGTCTGTCGCGGGGTGTGGACCTCGGACGCCTCAGCGAGAGTGCCGTGACCACCATCTGGTTCGCGGGACTGGGCATGCTCGCCTGCGTCGTCCTCGCCGTCCCGGTCGGGATTCTCGCCGCCCGCTACCGCACCCGCCCGGTCCGCTTGATCGAGCACGCCACCTTCGCCGGTCACGCGCTGCCGGGCATCGTCGTGGCGCTCGCCCTTGTCTTCTTCGGTATCCGCTACGCCAACCCCATCTACCAGCGCACCCCCATGCTGGTCCTGGCGTATGCGGTGCTCTTCCTCCCGATGGCGGTCGCTTCCGTCCGCTCCTCGGTCGCGATGAGCAGCCCGCGGATCGAGGAGGTCGCCCGCTCGCTCGGCAAGACGCGCACCGAGGTCCTGCGCCTCGTGACCCTGCCGCTCGCCGGCCCGGGCATCGCCGCCGGGGCGGCGCTCGTCATGCTCACGGCGATGAAGGAGCTGCCGGCCACGTTGCTCCTCCAGCCGACCGGGGCCCGCACCCTGGCCACGAGCTTGTGGACCGAGACCGGCGTCGCTGCCTATGCGGCCGCGGCACCATACGGACTGGCTTTGGTCGTGCTGGCCGTGATCCCTACCCTGATACTGATGAGAGTGCAGGCGCGCCAATGAGCGATCTGACGATCCGCGGTCTTGATGTGGCGTTCGGTGAGGGCACCGAACGCGTCGAGGTGCTGCGTGGCCTCGACCTCGACATCGCCCACTCCCACCTGACCGCCGTCGTCGGCCCGTCCGGCTGCGGCAAGACGACGCTGCTGCGCACCATCGCCGGCTTCGTCCAGCCCGACGACGGCACGGTCAGCATCGACGGCCGGGTCGTCGCCTCCCGCACGGTCAACGTGCCCGCCGAGAAGCGTGGGGTGACCCTCGTCCCGCAGGAGGGCGCTCTCTTCCCGCACCTCGACGTCGCCGGCAACGTCGCCTTCGGCCTGACCCGCAAGCAGCCGAAGTCGCGCGTGAGCGACCTGCTCGAGCTCGTCGGGCTCGCCGGGATGGAGTCGCGCTGGCCGCACGAGCTCTCGGGTGGCCAGCAGCAGCGCGTCGCCCTGGCCCGCGCCCTCGCACCCGAGCCCCGCCTGGTCCTCCTCGACGAGCCGTTCTCAGCCCTGGACGCCGGCCTGCGTGGGTCGGTGCGTGCCGAGGTGCGGCGCGTCCTGCGGCAGGCCGGCACCACCGCTCTGCTCGTCACCCATGACCAGGACGAGGCGCTCTCATTCGCCGACTCGGTGGCCGTCCTCGCCGAGGGCCGGGTCGCCATGCACGCCTCCCCGGAGGCCGTGTATGCGGCGCCCACCGACCTGGGCGTCGCCCGGTTCATCGGTCAGGTCGTCGAGCTCACCGGGCAGGCGCTCGGCCGCCAGGCCGAGACGGCGCTCGGTCGGCTCGCCCTCTCGGAGGACACCGGAGTCAACGGCCACCCCACCCGGGGGACGGTCACCCTGCGCCCGGAGCAGATCCGCATCTGTGAGCTGGAGGACGAGGGCGTCGCCGGCATCATCGAGGAGCGCACCTACTACGGCCACGACGCGACGATCGCTGTCCGCCTCGAAGGTGAGCGCGGCATACCCGGTCCTCGGGTGATCGTGCGCACGACCGGACCACTTCCGGTCCAGGACGAGGTGCGCCTTGCCGTCTCAGGCCTGGCGAGGTTTTTCCCGTCCGAGGCGGGCGTGGGAGACTAGGCCGCTAGACCTCGTACTCCCTCCTCGACCTCGAAGGCTGCCCGCACACCGTGTCACCTCGCGCTTCCACCGTGCTCAAGCCGCACGCCACGCCTCCTGAGGCGATCCGGAACTTCTGCATCATCGCCCACATCGATCACGGCAAGTCGACCCTTGCCGACCGGATGCTCCAGATCACCGGCGTCGTCGACGAGCGTGCCATGCGGGCGCAGTACCTCGACCGCATGGACATCGAGCGTGAGCGCGGCATCACGATCAAGAGCCAGGCCGTGCGGATGCCGTGGGACTCGGTCGAGGAGTCGGGGGAGAGGCGGTCCTACATCCTCAACATGATCGACACCCCAGGGCACGTCGACTTCACCTACGAGGTGTCCCGCTCGCTCGCGGCCTGTGAGGGAGCGGTGCTCCTCGTCGACGCCGCACAGGGGATCGAGGCGCAGACCCTGGCGAACCTCTATCTCGCGATGGAGAACGAGCTGACGATCATCCCCGTCCTCAACAAGATCGACCTTCCGGCCGCGCAGCCGGAGAAGTTCGCCGAGGAGCTGGCCGGACTCATCGGCTGCGAGCCGGAGGACTGCCTCAAGGTCTCCGGCAAGACCGGGGAGGGTGTCGAGCCGCTGCTCGACGAGATCGTCCGTCAGATCCCGCACCCCGTCGGGGACCCCACCGCCCCGGCGCGGGCGATGATCTTCGACTCGGTCTACGACACCTACCGCGGGGTCGTGACCTATGTCCGGGTCGTCGATGGCAACCTCAACCCGCGCGAGCGGATCGTCATGATGTCGACCAAGGCCACCCACGAGCTCCTGGAGATCGGCGTGATCTCGCCCGAGCCCGTGCCGGCCGCTGGGCTCGGCGTCGGCGAGGTCGGCTACCTCATCACCGGCGTGAAGGACGTGCGCCAGTCGCGCGTGGGCGACACCGTCACCAACGCCGCCAAGCCGGCGAGCGAGTCCCTCGGCGGGTACCGGGACCCCAAGCCCATGGTGTTCTCCGGCCTCTACCCCATCGACGGCTCCGATTACCCGGCCCTGCGGGATGCCCTCGACAAGCTCAAGCTCAACGACGCCGCTCTCGTCTACGAGCCGGAGACCTCGGCCGCGCTCGGCTTCGGCTTCCGCTGCGGCTTCCTCGGTCTGCTCCACCTCGAGATCGTCCGCGAGCGGCTCGAGCGGGAGTTCGATCTCGACCTCATCTCCACGCAGCCCAACGTGGTCTATGAGGTGACGATGGAGGACGGCAAGAAGGTCGTCGTCACCAACCCCTCGGAGTTCCCGCACGGCAAGATCGCCGAGGTCCGCGAGCCGATCGTGCGCGCCACCATCCTTGCGCCGAGCGAGTTCATCGGGGCCATCATGGAGCTCTGCCAGAGCAAGCGCGGCACGATGAACGGGATGGACTACCTCTCCGAGGACCGCGTCGAGATGCGCTACACCCTGCCGCTCGCCGAGATCGTCTTCGACTTCTTCGACCAGCTCAAGTCGCGCACGAGAGGGTATGCGTCGCTCGACTACGAGCCCGCCGGCGACCAGGCCGCGGATCTGGTCAAGGTCGACATCCTCCTGCAGGGGGAGACGGTCGACGCCTTCAGCGCAATCGTCCACAAGGACAAGGCCTACGCCTACGGCGTCGCGATGGCGGGCAAGCTCAAGGAGCTCATCCCGCGGCAGCAGTTCGAGGTGCCGATCCAGGCTGCCATCGGCGCGCGCATCATCGCGCGCGAGAACATCCGCGCGATCCGCAAGGACGTCCTTGCCAAGTGCTACGGCGGTGACATCAGCCGCAAGCGCAAGCTCCTCGAGAAGCAGAAGGAAGGCAAGAAGCGGATGAAGATGGTCGGCCGGGTCGAGGTGCCCCAGGAGGCCTTCATCGCCGCGCTGTCCTCCGACGACTCCGGGGCCAAGCCCAAGAAGTAGCGCGCGAGGGCCGCAGGATCCGTCGTCCGGCGCCCTGGTCGACCGATCGCCGCACCCCGGCCGGCTCTGACGTCCACCCTTCGCGTGCGAGTGGCGAGCCTCACGGGCCAGGTGCGTCGCGCATACGCACTCCGGGTCGTAGCGTGGCCACCATGGTCGAGGCGGCGAAGGCGTTCGGGCGACTGTCGAAGCTCCCTGGCGGACGCTGGGTGTTCTCACGGATCCTCGTCCGCAAGGCGCCCTACTTCGGCACTGTGCGGCCCTCGGTGCGCGTGGTCGAGCGGGGGCACGCGGAGGTCGCACTGCCGAAGCGGCGTGCCGTGGAGAACCACATCGGCACCTTCCACGTCATCGCGGTCTGCAACGGCCTCGAGGCGGCCATGGGTCTGCTCGCCGAGGCGACCGTGCCCGCGAGTATGCGCTGGATCCCCAAGGGGATGCAGGTCGCCTACGTCGCCAAGGGCAAAACCGACCTGCTGTGCGTCGCCGACTCCGACCCCGACGACTGGCACACACCGGGGGATGTCCCGGTGCAGGTGAAGGCCGTCGACACCGAGGGGACCGTCGTTGTCGAGGGCACGATCACCGTCTATGTGAGCGAACGTCCGAGCGACCGCTAGCTCTCGGTCAGGCGCCTCGTGCCCGAGACCGCTCGGAGATGTCGATGTGGGACGACCTGGCGGGCGAGGAGAAGGACGCCGCGTTCGAGGGCACCTGTCCCTGAGACGCTGCGCGTGGCCGGCTCAGTGAGGCGGGGGCCGGCTCAGTGACCGGCCCCTGGCGCGGTGAGCCGCTCCCGCATTGCCGTCGCCAGCGCCATGAGACCGTTCAACGGTCGCACCATGACCATGAAGTCGTCGATCAGTCCGTCCGGGCCGACGTGGAGGATGTCGCAGCCGGTGAGCTTCTTGCCGTCCACCTCTGCCTCGAACACCAGGACCGAGTCGGGGGAGTCCGGCGAGCCAGCCTCCGTGACGTAGTGGAAGTTCTCGAAGACCTCGATGACGTTGCGGAGGATGTGCATCGCGGCCGCCTTGCCCTCATACGGCGTGAACACTGCGGGTGAGCGGAAGACCACGTCCTCCGAGAGGAGTGCCTCGATCGCCTGCAGGTCGTTGGCCTCGACGGCCTCGCGGAACGCCTTCATGTGGTCTCCTTGTCCTCCGGGGGGTGTGCCTCACGTGGTGGGTGAGTCGAATCCTAGGGCGTCCGATCCGTCACCGACCGAGGGGCACGGTGATACCGATGACCTCAGCCGCCTGGTCGTAGGGGTTCTCCCACCAGTGCCCCTGCGTGCAGTCATACGTGACCGTGTCACCAGGCCCGAGCTCGTAACGATCGGATCCGACCGTGACGATCATGGAGCCGGAGAGCACGTGCACCGACTCGGTTCCGAGATGGCGGAAGGGACGCTTCTCGTGGGAGGTATGCGGTGGCATCGTGGTGCGGATCAACTGCATCGGGGACTCGAGGGAGGGGGTGAGGAGCTCGCGGACCAGTCCCTCTGGGTCACCCTCCAGCGGCAGCCGTCTTCGGGCGTCCGCGCGCACGACCGCCGAGCGGGCCGGGGCGTCGGGCTTGAGCAGGTCGGCGACGTGGATGCCCAGCCCGTCCGCCACCCGGCACAACGACGACAGCGACGGGTTCCCCCGTCCCCGCTCGAGCTGGCTGACGAATCCGACTGAGACATCAGCGGTCTCAGCGAGGTCCTCGACGGTCATCCCCAACCGCCGACGGGTGCGCCGGACCCGGGAGCCGATCTCCGCCACCGCGGGTGGGCCAGGGAGGCCTGCACGGATCGGAGTCGTCATGTCAGCTCCTCGGGTTGGGGCTCGGGCAGCGTCGGGTCGGTGACCTCGGCAGCGGCGTCGTCGGCCGCCTCCGGCAGGGCCCTCAGCATGCGCCGGAGCGCCGCCAGTGGTTGCGGGTCGTCGTCGGATCGCAGGTCCACTTCCGTCAGGGGTGGGAAGGCGTCCTCGAACTCGTTGTTGACGACGTTGAGGGCCGCGCTCTGCCGGCCTCGAGAGTCACCACCTGCGGCCTCCCCGGCCTCCAGGGCGGCCAGCAGTCGGGAGGTGAAGCTTCCCGGGGGCGGGTTGCGGAGCACCTTCTCCATGTCTTGCAGCACCTGCCGGCTTGCGAGGTAGTTGCCCACCACGACGAATCTCGGTCCCTCGATCGCGTCGGCCCAGCCGGTGCAGCTCTCGCCGGTCCAGACTGCGGTGCGGCCCTGGACGTCCACGATGGCCACCTGTCGGAAGGCGTAGTCGTCATCCTCGCGGGCGAGCTGCTCGAGCACCTGCTGGGGGGCCAGGCCCACGCGTAGCAGCTCCAGGCCGCGGGCTCGGAAGCGTTGATTCGTGTATGCCTGGGTCACCACCGCGCCTACGCGCGGTGCCAGGGCAGGGACGGCGGCCCCAACAGCCAGCGAGCACGACGCGGTAGCCACGCCCAGCCTGGTGCCGTCGCCGGAGAGCGCCACCACCGAGTACGTCATGTCGAGTCCTTGTCTCTCCGGTTGTCGTCTCCGGTTGTCGTCACCGGATGATGCTCCTCCACCGGCACGGGCCGGCATGCGGGGTTCGAACCTCTGGACCGCCGCACGGCGAGCTGCTCGTTCGAGAGAAGTACATCATGATGAAGGAATCTTCATTGTCCTCGTGATAGACAGGTCGGACGGTGCATCTAGCGCGCTTCTCGGACGATGATGACAGGGAGTAGACCGATGACTTCTGCCCGCCCGTTCCGCCTCGCCACCGCCGCGGCCGTGGCCCTGAGCCTGGCTGCCTGCTCGGGAGGGGGTGAAGCCGTCGACATGGGTGACGGGGCCGGTGACGCATCCGGTTCCAGCTCCACGCAGGGCGGCACCCTCGTCGCCGCCATCGCCGGTGAGCCCGACAACCTCGATCCGCACGTGACCACCGCATACTTCTCGTTCCAGGTGCTCGAGAACGTCTACGACACGTTGGTCGAGCCGGACGTCAACCTGGAGATGCAGCCGGCACTGGCGGAGTCCTGGGAGACCTCGGAGGACCAGCTCACCTGGACCTTCACCCTGCGGGACGGTGTCACGTGGCATGACGGCAGTGATTTCACCGCCGACGACGTCGTCTACTCCTACACCCGCATCATGGAGGAGCAGCTGTCGCCGTCGTGGCGGTTCTCATCCGTCGAGTCCGTCACCGCGGTCGATGAGCAGACGGTCGAGATCGCCGTCTCCGAGCCATCGCCGAACCTCCTTGCCAACATCGGTGGGTACAAGGGAGTCGCCATCGTGCAGCGGGCGAATGTCGAGGCGGGGGACATCAACACCCGCCCTGTGGGCACTGGGCCGTTCGAGCTGACGGACTACACGCCGGGCTCATCGATCACCCTGACAGCCAACCCGAACTGGTACGGCGGCGCTCCGGCCGTGGACGGCGTCGAGTTCCGCTTCATCTCCGAGCCGACGACAGCTGTGGCGGCGCTCCGCTCAGGTGAGGTGCACTGGACCGACAACGTGCCACCCCAGCAGGTGGCGGCGCTGGCCGAGGACAGCGACGTCGAGCTCGGGCAGGTCGGCTCCAACGACTACTGGTACCTCGCGCTCAACCAGCAGCATGAGCCCTTCGACCAGGTCGAGGTGCGCCAGGCGATCGCCTACGCCATCGACCGCGAGGGCATCACCGAGGCCACCATGTTCGGCAACGCGACGGTCAACCAGACCGCCATTCCTGAGGCGAGCAGCTGGTACACCGACTACTCGACCTACGACTTCGATCCTGACCAGGCGGTGTCGCTGCTCGAGCAGGCAGGCGTGGACCCAGCCGACATACCGATGAACATCATGGTCTCCAGCGACTATCCGGAGACCGTGCAGGCAGCCCAGATCATCGCCAGTCAGCTGGGTGACATCGGCATCGAGGCCGAGATCACGACGCTCGACTTCGGTGCCTGGCTCGACGAGCAGGGACAGGGCAACTTCGACATGCTCATGATGGGGTGGCTGGGCAACATCGACCCGGACGACTTCTACTACAGCCAGCACCACTCCGAGGGCGCGAACAACTACCAGGGCTACTCCAACCCGGAGGTCGACGAGCTCCTCGACCAGGGCCGGGTCGAGACCGACGAGGCTGCCCGCAAGGCGATCTACGACCAGGTGGCCACCCAGATCGCGGACGACGCGAGCTACATCTATCTCTACAACCCCGACGTCGTGCAGGCGTGGGTCCCGGGTCTCGAGGGGTACGAGGCGATGCCGAACCGGGCGATCCGTTTCCGGGAGGCCAGTCTCCCGTGATCCCCAGCGGAAGAACGGGTGGGTCACGTCGCTCGAGCAGTGCGTCGTGGTCTCAGAGGCCGTCGAGACGATAGCCCGGAGGGCGTATGCGGTACGTACTCAACCGGGTGCTGCAGTCGGTGGTGGTGCTCTTCGGGGTCACTGTCGTCGTCTTCCTCATCGTCCAGCTCGTTCCCGGTGACCCCATCCGGATCGGGATGGGCACGCGCTTCGACCCAGAGGTCTACGAGGCGCTGCGACGGGCGTCCGGACTGGACCGCCCGCCCCTGGAGCAGTACCTGAGCTATGTCGGGCGGGCGCTCACCGGTGACCTCGGCGTCAGCTTCCGATCCGGCCAGCCGGTCAGTCACCTGATC
>ENA-UOUL01000495-UOUL01000495.1-bioreactor-metagenome-genome-assembly--contig:-NODE-495-length-67210-cov-5.787645_pt1 | contig 67210 bp, 65 predicted proteins | sample MGYA00249838_ERZ747220 | MGnify/ENA primary metagenome ERZ747220 (study PRJEB28778, sample SAMN05720191) | bioreactor metagenome | isolation source: Anaerobic biogas reactor | place: USA:Washington... | reverse complement strand
GCATCGTCAAGGGCGGTGACTTGGAGGATCGTGTCGACGAACGGGCCCTTTGCGTTGTATTGGCGGATGGTCATCATCGTGCTCGCGGGAGCGGTGGCCGACCCGATGACCCCCAAGAGGACGCAGAAGGGCCACGGAAGGCCGAAGAGGTAGTGCATCGAGAGCGTGACGATGATCAGGGCTCCTGACGCCTCTGCGATGGTGAGCACCACCGCCTTGACCCCATTTGACTTCAATTCGCTGATCTTGAAGAACTTACCCACCGAGAATGCGATGATGGCCAGAGCGATGTCGGTGACGAAGTCGAGGCGCTGCACCGTCTCGACGTCCACCCACTTGAGGACGCTCGGTCCGATGAGGATGCCGGCGAGCAGATAGCCGGTCACGTGCGGCATCTTGAAGAGCTTGGTGACCCGCGTCATGAGGAAGCCGACTCCAAGGATGAGCGTGAGCAGCAAAATCGTATGGGCGCTATCAGGGATCGAGATGAATTGAGAGATGTACTCCATGGGCTGGCCTCCTTCTGGAATAGTAATTGAGCGAGGATTACAAACTTGAACTGGACAATGGAATAGTACACAATTCTTTCCAGTAAATCAAATTAGATATATTAATAGGATTATAAATTATTTTGATTGTCTCCCTGTCGTCAACAGAGAACCCGCCCAGTGCGCTTCTTCGGTGCAAATCCGCACTCCCACCGTCACCTCGGTAGCACGAAATCCACCGGGTACAATCCGATATCGAGCAAAAAGAAACCGCCCTGTCAGTGGGGCGGTCAACATCACCATGGTGAGGAGGTCAGGAGGCGCTGGACCCCTTTTTCGGCACACTATCCTTGGTCACAGCCCCACTCAAATAGAGTGATGCCTTGGCCAGCCCCGGGCCGGTCATCTCATAGAGCACGGCGCTGGAGAGGATGATGGAGTTGAGCAGCGCGGCAGAATCAGGGGGCAGCAGGCGCTGGCCAAGGGCGGCGAGGCCGATTGAGACACCGGCTTGGGGGGTCAACGCCAAGCCTAGGTAGTTCCTCACCGGAGTCTCCAGCTTGAGGACCGTCGCTCCGGTGAATGCGCCGAGGTACTTGCCGATGAACCGGATGAAGAAATAGGCTATTCCCATGAGTCCGGTTACGCGGATCATCTGCAGATCCAGCTTCATGCCGCTGACGACGAAGAAGATGAGGAGCACTGGGGGGGAGAAGAAGTTCAGGAGGCGGAAGAGTTGCTCGTCGTCACTGATGTTGCGGTACGTACCCCCCAAGACCATACAGGCAAGCAGGGGCGAGACGCTGAGGGCCGAACAGACACCGGCGATGCCGACAATGGCAATCATCATCACCACGAGGCGATGGTCATCGCTGTTGCGCTTGGCGATGAGGTATTTGAGCACAAAGGCGGAACCGAACCCGAGCGCAATGGCGATGAAGTTCTTCACCAACGGCAGGACCAGGAGGAAGAGGCTGAAGTGCCCCGTGTCGATGGCTTGCAAAAACGCCGCACAGACGTTGAAGGCGATCAAGGCGAAGGCGTTGTCCAGGGCCGAGACCTGGAGAATCGTATCGACGAAGGTGCCCTTGGCGTTGTACTGGCGGATGGTCATCAGGGTGCTGGCTGATGAGGTGGTCGATCCGATGACCCCCAAGAGCAGGCAAAACGGCCACGGGAGGGAGAAGAGGAGGCGCATGAGGAGCATCACGGCAATGAGGGCGCCGAGCGCTTCAAAGAGCGTGAGGCCCACCGCCTTCATGCCGTTCGACTTCAGCTCGCTGAGTTTGAAGTACTTGCCCACGGAGAACGCGATGATCGCCAAGGCGATGTCGGTCATGAAGTCGAGGTTTTGGACCGTTTCGACAGTGACCCACCCCAGGAGGCTTGGACCGATCAGGATACCGGCAAAGATATAGCCGGTCACATGGGGCATCTTCGCCAATTTAGTGACACGCGTCATGAGGAACCCTGCGGTAAGGATCAGCGTAAGGAGAAGTATGGACCTGGTGTTCCCATTAATAGAGATGAAATGGCTAAGAAGCTCCATCAGCAGTCCTCCTTATGGATTGTTGTGGGCAGTTGAGATATAATAAAAAGACAAATAGTACTGTAATGATATACAGTAGAGTCTGTTTTAGGCAAATTATAAATATTTATGGACCTATAAATTATTTTGATTGCTCCGGGGTATAACAAAGAGGAACGCCCATGCTGGACACGAAGATCAAAACATTTCTGTCTTTGGTAGAAACTGAATCATTCACGAAGACTGCTGATATTCTCTTCATCACCCAACCTGCGGTCAGCCATCAGATCAGGCTGTTGGAGAAGGAGTACGGCATCACTATCTTCAACCGTTCCGGAAAAAGCCTCAAACTGACCGCCGAAGGAGAGATTCTCTTTAAATACGCCCAGCGTGCCGTCGCCATCGAGGAAGCAGCCATCCATGCCTTGGAGGATTCGCGCCACAATATCAAGCGCCTCAATATCGGCATGACCGCCACTGCCGAGGAGAACCTCCTGCCACAGGTCATCGCCGAATACTGCAATATCCACGGCAAGACCAAAATCCGCATCGAGACGGGGACGCTGGAGAGTCTGAGGACCTACCTGCAAACCTATGAGATCGACATGGCCATCGTCGGCGGCAACATCGCCGATGACGAGTTCACCACCGTCAAGATCGACACCGATTACCTCAACCTCGTCGTCTCCCCCGAGAACCCGCTTGCCAAGAGCTCGATGGTGAGCCTCCAGGAGTTGAAGAAAGAGCGCTTGATCCTCAGGCCGAACATCACGGCCACACGGCGGCAGTTCGAGCTCTTCCTCAACCAGAACGGGGAGACCATCTCCAACTACAACGTGGTCATCGAGATCAACAACGTGCCGATCATCAAGGACTTGGTCCATGACAACCAAGGCGTGACCATCATGAGTCACAACGCCTGCCTCATCGAACAGCTCACCGGCAAGCTCGTCGCCGTCCCCCTTGAAGGATCGTCTCGGATGATACGCGAACTCAACATCGTCTACCGAAACAACTATCGCCACCCGGAGGTGGCGACTGAAATCAGGCGAATCTATCACCTGGTAAAAGAGAAGAGCTTCCCGTCAACCAATTAGGCGGCTCACCTGTAGGAGCCGCCCAATAATCACCGCTCTCTATTACTCATCCTCACGCGGCAGGAACGGATCGCGGTCCAGCTTGCGCTCGCGGCGAGGTCCCCGATCCTCACGGTCATACCCGTAGGGCTTCGGTGAGAATTGACGATCGCGCTTGGGACGATCGGCTGACCGATCATCACGATCGCCGCGGTACGCAGGCCTGCCCCCATCACGGTAGGACGGGCGATCATCGCGGTCGCGGTACGACGGCTTCCGGTCGTCACGGTAGGACGGGCGATCATCACGGTCGCGGTACGACGGCCTGCCCCCGTCACGGTAGGACGGGCGATCATCACGGTCGCGGTACGATGGCTTCCGGTCATCTCGATAGGACGGGCGATCATCACGGTCGCGGTACGATGGCTTACGGTCATCTCGATAGGACGGGCGATCATCGCGGTCGCGGTACGACGGCCTGCCCCCATCACGATAGGACGGGCGATCATCGCGGTCGCGGTACGACGGCCTGCCCCCATCTCGATAGGACGGACGATCATCACGGTCGCGATACGCGGGTCTGCCCCCATCACGGTCACGGTATTCCGGTCTCCGGTCATCCCGGCCTCCGCGGGGAGCGCGATGATCATCACGATCACGGCGTGGGGGACGACGGTCGTCATCCTTCTTGTACGAGGGGCGTTCATCATCTCTGGGGCGAGGTCGACGCTGAGGGAGCGCTTCTGTGGCCACCTCGATGGACTCGTCCTCCCAGTTGAGGATCAACAAATCGTCTTCAACTTCGTTGGCTTCCGCCTCCTCGATGTCATCTTCCGTGTCATCTTCCGTGTCATCCTCGATGTCATCTTCAATGTCAGCTACAACATCTTCCACAGTCTCAACTGCGATATCCTGTACAACTTCTTCTTTGACGTCTTCTGCGACGTCTTCGGTAATCTCATCATTCTTTGTTTTCATAGAAACATACTCTCTTCGCCGGTCTCTGCCGGTCTTCATTATCACGGGGTATCGATATCTTCCTTCCCGTTTCGTCAATATCCAGGTCCTCACTGATGCCCGCTTGGTGCTGAATCCGGGGGCAAGGACCTCTTTGGTTATCTCAACCACATCGTAGCCGACCAGTGCGGCTCTCTCCATCCTGAATGTCTGTAAGTTCGTTGAGAAGAGCAGATTCCCATCCTTTGTGAGCAACGGGTGGATCATCGCCATCATGGACAGATAATCGCGCTGCACATCAAAGTCATGCTCCATCTTTCTGCTGTTCGAAAAACTCGGGGGATCTAGGATGACCAGGTCGTACATCCTCCCCTCTCTCTCTGCCTCTGCCAGGTACGTCCGGGCATCACTGGTGATGCACCGATACGTCTGGCCACTGAACCCATTCTCTTGCAGGTTCTCCTCTGCCCATCGGCTATAGGTTGCCGATAGGTCCACCGATTCCACGGTCATCGCCCCTCCCCGTGCTGCATAGACGGAGAAGGAGCCGGTATAGGAGAAGAGATTGAGCACTCTCATCGAGCGGCTCATCTCTTCGACCAACTGCCTGGTAGGCATATGGTCGAGGAAGAGGCCGGTATCGATGCGCCTCGTCAGGTCGACTGTGAAGGTCAGACCATTCTCCCGTACCTTCGTGAGCAGCGACTCTTGTGCCACCACATCATGCTGCTCTCGTCCCACTCTTTTCATTCTTCGGTGGAATACTACATTGTCGGCCTCCACGTAGAGCATTCGTCCCACGACATCGCTCACGGCCGCTCTCTCATCCTCTTCCAATTCCTCCTCACTGAAATCCGTGACCCGTGCATAGGGTCCATACAGGTCGACCGTCACTTGGATGTCCTCCAGGTTTCGGTCGTAGACCCGCATGCAATCAGTGTCGCTTTGGAGCATCAAGCGACGCATCTGAAGGCCATGCTTTTTCAGTATTTTTCCAAAATCTTTCAGCACATACTCTGCAATCATCAGTCTGCTCTTTCTGCAACGCAGTGTATATGCTAAGATAAAAAAAAGCTAGTGAGCAGAGGTCGTACGCATGGATGATGATGCACAAGTCTTTTTGGCAGAACTGGAAGCGCGCCATGGCGGTCCTATAAATTGGAGGACGTATGCCACCTGGTATGGAAACAACCGGGGGGTCTTCCGCGAGTATGGTGTCTTTTTCTATTGGTGTGAAGGAAGGTTTTATTTCGAGGATTTCGAGCGCACCCCTTCGATCCTGGGAATTGCGGTCAAGTCAAAAACACCCAAAAAACCGTTCGTCAGATACGAAGGCTCCTTTGCGTCCTCCGACGTGGTACTCACCCGCCAAGTCCCCAAGAGCGTTGCCCACCGGAACATTGACACCAAGAAAATAACCGAGAAGATCCGCGAGGTAACCTTCTTTGACAAGGTGTTCCGCCAGATGGTCGAGATGGTCGTCCTCTCTGACGGTACGATCCACTTCTTCGAATTGATGAACCGCAAAGAGTTCCTCTCCGTGCTCAACAGCATAGACAAGGAGTAAGCGATGAGTGCTTTCAAGGCATATGATATCAGAGGCATCTACAACAAGGATTTCAACAAGGATACGGTGTATCGGATCGGGTATTTCCTTCCCACACTCCTGAAGAGCGATGTGGTGTTGGTCGGCCGCGACGTGCGGACAACCAGCAACGAGATCTTCACCGCCCTTGCGCAAGGGATCAACGATAGCGGCGCCGATGTCTGGGACATCGGCCTCGCCACCACGCCGATGGTCTACTATTGCACCGTCCATTTCCAAGTCGGCGCCTCGGTGCAGATCACGGCGAGCCACAACCCCGCCATCTACAACGGGCTGAAGGTCAGCCGCAGCGGTGCCATCCCCGTCGGCTCGGACAGCGGGCTCAAGGAACTGGAGCAGATGGTGAAAGAGGGGGCGATCGTCGTCGCACAGAAGCGGGGGGCCATCATCGAGAAGGATGGCAAGAGTCCCTACCTCGCCTTCCTCAAAAAGTTCGACCTCGACCTCGACAGCCTGAACCTCTCCATCGACTGCTCCCATGGCATGGCGAACCTCCTGGTCAAGGAGCTCTTCGGAGATGAGCACCACTATCTCTGGGACCACTTCGACGGTACCTTCCCCGCCCACGAGCCCAACCCGCTTGAGGTGGAGAACTGCGAGGATCTCAAGAGGGCGGTCATCGCCAACAAGAGCGACATCGGCGTCATCTTCGATGGCGATGCCGACCGGGTGATGTTCCTTGATGAGAACGGTCGGTTCCTCCAGCCCGACTATGTGACGGCGGTGATCGGCCACTACTATTTGAGCCGGGACAAGGGGCGCGTCCTCATCGATATCCGTACCAGCCGCTCCACCAGTGAGTACCTGCTGCAGAACGGGGCTGAAGTCCATACGTGGAAGGTGGGCCATGCATTTGCAAAGAACAAGATGCGTGAACTGGGGGCAATCTTTGGCGGGGAGCTCGCCGGGCACTACTACTTCCGTGACTTCTTCAACTGCGACAGCGGCTTCTATGCCGCCATGATCGTCCTCTCCGTCACCGCCGAGCTGAAGCGGAAGGGCATCAGCATCGCATCCTTCATCGACTCGGTCGTCACCTGGGCAAACAGCGGGGAGATCAACTTCAAACTCGAGGAGAAGGATGCGGCGATGGCGGAGCTCCATCGACGCTATGTCACTGAGGCAAAGCCCACTACAGTCATGGATTTCGATGGCTACCGCATTGAGTTCCCCTCTTGGTGGTTCAATGTACGCAAATCCAACACCGAACCATATCTCCGCCTCGTCGTCGAGGCACAATCTCAGACGGAGCTCGAGGAGAAAGTCAACGAGCTCTCCGCTGTGATACAGAGTTTCAAATAGGAGTCAACCATGAAAGTATTGCTCTTCGGAGGGGCCGGCTATATCGGTACCCACGTAGCCTTGGAATTTCTTGAACGTGGTGATGTAGTGGGCATCTTCGACAACTTCTCCAGTGGGCTTCGCTCCAACGTCGATAGCCGTTCAATCTTGTACGAGGGAGATATCCGTACCAAGGCCCAGGTTGTAGCGGCTCTTGAGGATGGGTGGGACATAGTCATCCATCTGGCGGCCTTCAAGGCGGCCGGCGAGTCGATGGTATCGCCCATCAAGTATTCAGAGAACAATATCACCGGTTCCTTGAACCTCATCACCGCGTGCATCGAGACCGAGGTGAAGAACTTCATCCTTTCCTCATCCGCCGCCGTCTATGGTGAGCCGCAGTACCTGCCGGTGGACGAACAACATCCGACCAAGCCGACCAACTACTACGGCTACACCAAGCTGGCCATCGAGGAGAATCTCGCCTGGTACAGTGAGCTGAAGAAGCTCAACTACGTCTCGCTGCGCTACTTCAACGCAGCCGGTTATGATCCCGAGCTCAGAATGCTCGGCTTGGAGAACAACCCAGCAAACCTCATTCCAGTCGTTATGGAGGTCGCCGCAGGCATCAGGCCGAACCTCTTGGTCTTCGGAACCGACTACGACACCCACGACGGGACCGGGGTACGGGACTACGTCCACGTCACCGACCTCGCGAAAGGACACGTCCTCGCCGCTGAGCACCTTGCAGCGGAAAAAGGCAATCTGGTGGTCAACCTCGGCAGTGAAGAAGGTCTTTCGGTCGGCCAAATCATCGAGAGCGCCCGTGCCATCACCGGACGGGAGATCAACGTCGAGTACGTGGGGCGGAGGCCGGGAGATCCTGCCAAGCTCGTGGCCTCGAGCAAACTCGCCCACAAAGTCCTCGGCTGGAAGGCCCAGTACTCCTCCGTCGATTCGATCATCGAGACGACCTGGCGCGTCTACGAAGCCCAAGGAAGCAACCTCATCATGAAGTCATGACAGACATCAACTACTGATGAAAAGAGAGACAACCCATTTGGATTGTCTCTCTTTTCATCAGCTCGCCCAGAGGGATTTGAACCCCCGACAGGGTGGTTAACAGCCACCTGCTCTACCGACTGAGCTATAGGCGAATGCTCTTGCGAACGATAGGAACAGTACCCGATAGAGGCGCTTGTGTCAAGCAGTCCTGAACAAATTTCGCGCTCTGATGAAGACGGCCACCCGAAGGTGGCCGTCGATTCAGAGTACTCTCTTCCTACTTGACGGGGTAGTTCTTCTTCAAGAAATCGATGAAGACATCGCTGAGCAACGAACCCTCGGTGAGGACTCGGCCGAACATCGTGTATCCATCGCCGCCAGCGGCCATGAAATCGTTCGTCGCGACCTTGTAGGTGGCGTTCTTATCGATTACCTTGCCGTTGAGCAGGACACGTAGGATCCTCTTTCCGGGTTCTGCATAGCGGTTGTAGACCACCTGCAGATCGGACTGTGCGAATCCTCCATTCTCACCGGGGAGCATTCGATACCCATGCTCAAGGGCAGCATAGACATCGGCACCGGTGATTTCAGCGACGGTGATGATGTTGGTGAACGGCAGGACGTTGATCACGTCTCCAATCGTTACGTTGCCAGCATTCATCGAGGCACGGATGCCACCGCCGTTGGTGATGGTGAAGTCAGCACCACTCTCCTCGGTCATTGCCCGAGTGATCAGGCGGGAGAGGTTGGTCGGCTTCGTGCGCACATTGCCACGCTCACCGTCGAGCTTCTCCGGCACATAGGCTATGATCTCGCCGAGCTTATCAACAAGCTGGGCGTTCATATAGCCGACGTACTCATCGACTTCAGCATCGTTGGGAACTTCAGTGATGCCCCACTCCTTGGCAAGCATGGAATCCTGGGGAGCCAACACATCCGCTGCCGGAATCAACATCGGGTACGTTGCCGTGACCTTGTTGTTCTTGACATGGATCTGGACAAGTCCAAGGTTCTTCAGATACTCGCCGGTGGAGACGATCAGGGTATCGCCAACCTTCATGCCCTCCTTGAGGGTGGTGTGGCTATGCCCATCGATAAAGAGATCGATTCCCTTGATGCGACTGACGATCTGGTCGCTGGTAAGCCCACTCTCACCGTCCGGATCGAGGCCGATGTGGCCCAGGACAATGATGTAGTCGACATACTGGCGAGCCATGTCGATGGCCTCCTGCCCAATCTCGAAGATCTCGTCGTTGGCGAAGTAGACGCCCTTGACGTTGTTCGGGTGGGTCTTGGTGGCGGTGTCCGGGGTGGTCAGGCCAACCACTGCGATCTTGAAGCCGTTGAAGTCATAGACTTGATACGGCTGGAAGAGCAGGTAGCCTTCACTATCCAGGACGTTCGCGCTGAGAACCTTGATATCGGTGTACTTCTCGGCAAGGTCGGCAGCCTCAAGCAACCGATCGGTGCCATAGTTGAAGTCGTGGTTGCCAGGAGCGACCGCGTCATATCCGATCATATCCAGCAACACACCGACGGTCTCACCCTCGAACATGTTTGCCAAGTTGGTACCGTGGGTTACGTCCCCGGCATCCAACAGCAGGATGTTGTCGGTGATGGCACGACCGGCCTTGACCATGGTGGCGAGCTTGGAATAGCCCATGCCGCCATCGGCGGGGACGATGCGTGCGTGCACGTCGTTGGTGTGGACCACGAAGAGGTCGAACTCATCAAATGCGGCATCGCTTTTAATGATCTCGGTAACTCCAAGCGGGTATTCAGCCGGTGTTCGTGCAACGACTACTGGAGCGGCGACCGGGGCCGGAATGACCACGGGTTCAACCACTGCAGGAGCCGGTGCCGGAGCAGGCTCAACCACTGCGGGGGCCGGTGCGGGAGCTGCCGCAACGACCACGGGGGCGCCGATCAAGGCCGTAATGGCCGGATCCTCGGGGACCGTCACCTGGAGCGTATAGCCCATCGCGTTGGCATACGGCTCGTACTCGGCCGCGATGGCGCTCTTGTACGGCTCCGCTATGTCAGCGGCCGGAAGGTACATGGCCCACTCGCCCGCAAGCTTCCCGTCAACCACGGAGAGCTGCACGGCACCGACGCTCTTCAGCTTCTCGTCCGCCCGGACGATCAGGGTACCGTTGACCTCCTTGGCCATCACGCCGCCGTTGCCGTCGACGATCAGGTCGATGCCGTCAACGTTCGCCGCCACCAGCTCGCTGGTGATGGCACCGTCGCTGCCAAGGTCGGTGAGGACCACCAGGTAATCGACGTAGTCATTTGCAAGGTCAACCGCATACTGCGCGTTGTCAAAGATCAGGTCGCTGTCGAAACTCACTCCCTGGATCTGCTTGGGAGCCGTCAGGCCCGCCACGCCGACCTTGAAGCCGTTGAAGTCGTACACCGCGTACGGCTGCGTCACGAAGTAGCCTTCGCTGTCGAGCGCGTTCACGCTCAGCGCCGCGGCATGCTCGGTTCCGGTGATCCCGGTGGCCAGCTGGATCGCCTGGGGAGTGTAGGCGTCGTAGCCCAACAGGTCAATCACGGCCGCTGCCGTCATGGCCGCCTCGGCGGGCACTTCCCCGACGCTGCCGCTGTTGAGCAGCAACCAGTTGTCGGTGATCATCTTGCCAGCCTGCAACGCTGTGGAGAACTTCGCGAGGCCAAGACCACCGGCTTCCCCGTAGATGTCGCCGTTGAGGTCGTTGGTGTGCACGATGAACAGGTCGAAGGTCTTCGCCCCGTCAGCGTTCTTCACGATCTGCTTGCCACCATAGGGCAGGTCCTCTCCAACCAGCTCGAAGACTGCAGGAGCGGCGACCGGGGCCGGAATGACCACGGGTTCAACCACTGCGGGAGCAGGCTCTGGAGCAGGCTCGACCACCGCAGGAGCCGGTACGAGTACCGGTTCTACCACAGGGGGTGCTTCTTCAGTGACAGGAGCAGGTTCAAAATAGGGAGCTGGTGGGATTTCCCCTTCCTTGATGGTGGTCTTACACCCTACAAGGGAAAATGCCAACAGTGCTACCAGCATCGCTGTCAAAATAGTTCTTGAAAAACGTTTCACGTGTTTCCTCCTAATGACGTTCTCATGTGTCGTTGTTTACGTACTCACAAACACTATAACACAGACTGTCGAAATCGGATACTGTAAAAATGCAGTAAAAGGATACGTTTACAGTCATGGGAGAGAGGGAAAAGCGACCCTTTAGCCAAATTGTCGGGGCTATTTCACATTTTGTGGCCAAAATCTTCTCTTCTCGGAGAAGGCTTCGGCCACCATTGCTGCAACTATGGGTGGCCGCTATCCATCTCCTCCCCTTTTCAAAAGAATGTTCGAGTGTACCAATAGGAAAAAGGCCCTGTGTCCATGCGGATACAGGTGCCTTGATGGTCGAAACCAGCCCTTACATCAAATCCTTCGGCTTGCGGGCGGTATTGCCGGATTTCTCACAGTACGCCATGTGGCGCAACTTGCCGTTCTCGAAGACCGAGCGCATCTTGATGGGTCCGCCCCAGCGGCTCATCATTGCCCTTGTGCCCTCACGACGGGCGTTCTTTGATACGTTACCTGCCATATCGGTATCCCTCCATACTATTGACTCAATGGCAATAACTATACCCACATGGGCAATTCTAGTCAAACCCTTCACCAAAAAAATGAGGATGTGTTGCCTCGCCGTTTCTCCCTCGGTACACTACATCCATGAAATCACCTGCGTGGTATCTGCGCCAGCTCTTCCTCATCCCCGTCTACCTCTACAAAGGGTTGCTCGCCCCCTTCTTCGGCTCTTCCTGCCACTACCACCCCTCCTGCTCGACCTACATGGTCGAGGCGGTGAATCGACATGGGATCTTCAAGGGGTCCGTGATGGGATTGGCCAGGATCTTTCGCTGCAGCCGTTGGTATATGGGGGGAAATGACCCCGTTCCCCAGACGTGGTCATGGAAGGCGATCAAGGATGGATACACGGTCTTCAAGAAGCGCTGATCAGCCGGAAAGCTCCTTGACGAAGGGGATGAGGACGCTCAGCGCATTCTCGTTGTATCCCCCCTCGGGGATGATCAGGTCCGCGTAGATTTTCGTCGGCTCGATGAAGTTGAAGTGGCCGGGACGCACGACCTCAAGGTACTGGTTGCACACGCTCTCCACCGTCCGACCCCGCTCGGCGATATCGCGCTTCAGGCGTCGGATGAAGCGGATATCATCAGGGGTGTCGACATAGAGCTTCAGATCCAGCAGATCCCGGATCTTGACCGAGTGGAGGACCATCAACCCCTCGATGATCACCAGCGGTCGGGGCTGGACGGTCACCGTATCATCCATCCTGCGATGGTGGACGAAGTCGTAGAGCGGCATCTCGATGGGCTCATACGCCTTGAGTCTGCTCAAGTGCTCCTCGAGCAGCTCCATGTCGAAGGCGTCGGGATGGTCGAAGTTGAAGGCGGTGATGTTCTCATTGCTGATGTACGAGGCGCTCTTGTAGTAGTTGTCCTGGGGGATAAAGACGAAATCGGAACAGACCTCGCTGATCTTTCGCACGATCGTGGATTTGCCCGAACCCGAACCTCCGGTGATGCCGATGATCTTTACCTCACGCATCATCTACCCCCTGGTGGAAAATTTGAAAACCGTCGTATGCTTGTACGGCCGCTCCTTGGAGAATATCGTCGACGGGAAGGAGCTCTGGTTGGGGCTGTCGGGGTAGTACTGCGTCTCCAGGCAGAACCCACCGTGCCGAGGATACGCCGCCCCGCCCTTCCCCACCGCACTGCCGTCGAGGAAGTTGCCACTATAGAACTGCACCGCAGGCATGGTCGTCGAGACTTCCAGCACCCGACCGCTCTTCGGTTCATAGACGGTCGCAACCGGTTTCAAATCCTCACTCTCATCGGCAAGGATGAAGCAGTGGTCGTAGCCGCCGGCTGCCGCGATGTCCCTCCCCATCGGCTTGGCGGTGGTGAAATCGAAGGGAGTGCCGGCCACCGCGATGATTTCACCGGTGGGGATGAGCGCCTCGTCGACGGCAAGGTAGCGGTCGCAGGCGAGGGTGAGCTCACAGTCGAGGATGGTGCCGCTTGCCGCGCCCGCGAGGTTGAAGTAGCTGTGGTTGGTCAAGTTGATCGGGGTCGGGCCGTCCGAGGTGGCCTCATAGACGACGACCAGCTCCCCCTCACTGTTGAGCAGATAGGTGACGGTGCAGTTCACCGCATGGGGAAACCCACCCTGCCCGGCCGGGCTGTAGAGGCTCATGACGACCCCGGGGTTCTCTTCATACATGAATGTCTCGGTGCACCAGTTCTGCCACCCCCAGTTCGAGGGCCCGCTGTGCAGGGTGTTCCCCCCATCGTTGTCCGACAAAGTGTACGCTTCCCCGTCCAAGGTGAAGGATGCGCCGCCGATGCGGTTTGCATACCGACCCACAACCTGTCCGAAGTAGGCGGTGGACGTCAGGTTGTCCAGCGGGTTGTCAAAGCCCAGGACGATGTCGCGCACCTCTCCGTTCCGATCGGCTGTCTTGATCGTCTTCACAATCGCCCCAAGACTGAGCAACTGCACGACGATCCCATTGTTCTGCAGTGTCAGAAGGAGAATATCATCTCCCTGTGCGGTCTTCGCCACCCGTTGTACGTCAATCATTGCCTCTCCTTATCATACGAGTATACACGTCCCGTCAAGGGCGGGCAAGAAACTCCTACTTGTTGGCCTCATCGCTCTTGAGGACGGCAAGGAACGCGCTCTGAGGAATCTCGACGTTGCCGACCATCTTCATGCGCTTCTTGCCCTCTTTCTGCTTCTCCAACAGCTTGCGCTTCCGGCTGATGTCACCACCATAACACTTGGCGGTGACGTCCTTGCGGAACGCACTGATCGTCTCCCGGCTCACGATGGTCCCTCCGATGGCGCCTTGGATGGCGATCTTATACTGTTGGCGGGGAATCTCCCCCTTGAGGCGTTCACAGACCTGCCGGCCCCGGCTCTGGCTGTTTGCTCGGAAGACCAGCTGGCTCAGCGCATCGACCGGCTCGCCATTTACCAGGATATCGAGGCGCACCAAGTCCGTTTTCTTGTAGCCGATGACCTGGTAGTCGAAGGATGCGTACCCTCGGCTGATCGACTTGAGTCGGTCGTAGAACTCGAAAAGCACCTCCGCAAGCGGCATCTCGTAGACGAGCTCGACCCGCTTCTCATCGAGGTAGTTCATCGCCGTCTGCACCCCGCGCTTCTCGATGCAGAGGTTGATGATCGGCCCCACATAGGTGGTGGGGGTGATGATGGCCGCCTGGATGTATGGCTCCTCGGCGAACTCAACGCGCATCGGATCGGGGTACTCAAGCGGGTTGTCGATCTCGACGATCTTGCCCCCCTTGAGGTGGACATTGTACTTGACCGACGGGCTGGTGAAGATGATCGAGAGGCCGAATTCACGCTCGATGCGCTCCTGCACGACCTCCAGGTGGAGCATGCCCAAGAACCCACAGCGGAAGCCGAAGCCAAGGGCCGCCGAGCTGTCCTTCTCATAGACGAGGGAGGCGTCGTTGAGCTTCAGGCGCTCCATCGCGTTGACCAGCTCCTCGTAGTCGTTGGTATCGATTGGATAGATTGAGCTGAAGACCACCGGTTTGACGTCCTTGAAGCCGGGCAGCGGGCTTGTGGCCCCCCCGGTGACGGTGGTGATGGTATCGCCGACGCGCACGTCGCTGATGGTCTTCACCCCCGTGATGACGTAGCCGACATCACCGGCTCCCAGCTCCTTGCCCTTGATGAGGTCGAGCTGGAAGATCCCGACCTCCTCCACCTTGTAGACCCCGCCGGTATGCATGAAGCGGATCTCACTGCCCGTCTTCATCACCCCGTCGAAGACCCGGCAGTGGACGATGACACCGCGGTACGGGTCGTAGTGGGAGTCGAAGATCAGGGCACGAAGCGGATCGCTGTCTCTGCCCGTAGGCGCTTCGATCTGCTCGACGATCGCCTCGAAGAGCGCATCGACCCCGAACCCGGTCTTTGCGCTGACCTGGACGGCGAGGTCGCTGTCCAAGCCGAGGTCGTGGTCGATCTGATGCAGACACGCCTCGATGTCGGCTGAAATCAGATCGACTTTGTTGATCACGGGGATGATGGAGAGATCGTGTTCCATCGCCATATAGAGGTTGGCCAGCGTCTGCGCCTCGACCCCTTGGGCGGCATCGATGAGCAAGAGCGCACCCTCGCAGCTGCTGATCGCCCGGCTGACCTCATAGGAGAAGTCCACGTGACCGGGCGTGTCGACGAGATTCAACTCATACGTTTTCCCATCCTTGGCGGTGTACGGGATGGTGACCGCCTGGCTCTTGATGGTGATGCCCCGCTCGCGCTCGATGTCCATCCCATCGAGAATCTGGGCTTGCTCGCCTCCCCTGTTGGTGGCGAGCTGGGCCTTCTCGATGAAGCGGTCGGCAAGCGTGGACTTGCCATGGTCGATATGCGCAATAATGCAGAAGTTGCGCGTCAATGAAATATCGGTACCCATAGTACTCCTAAGTAGTAGGCGCGCCTTTGTCCTTCTGTGTTTCTTCTTCGATCGGGGCAAAGCCCAAGAGAAGGCGGACATCGCGGTCCTCGAGCGTCTCCCGCTCGATCAACGCTTCGGTCAGGCGGTCCAATTGGTCGCGGTGCTCAGTCAGGATGGAGCGGGTATCGGCCATCGCTGAGTCGAGGATCTTGTGGATCTCGCTGTCGATGCGCCGCGCCGTCTCCTCACTGTAGTGCTTGTGCTGGGTGATCTCCCGACCCAAGAAGAGCGGTTCGTCCTCGTCGCCGAGGTTGATGAAGCCAAGCTCGCTCATCCCCCACTCGGTGACCATCCGCCTGGCGAGGTTCGTCGCCTGCTTGATATCGTTGCTCGTGCCGGTGGTCGTCTCACCATAGACGAGGTCCTCCGCCACATACCCGCCCATCGTCACCTTGATCCAATCTTGGAGCATGGACCGGGTCTTCGTATAGGCGTCACGCTCGGGCAGACTCACCGTCAAGCCCAGCGCCCGCCCATGCGGAATGATCGTCACCTTGTGCAGTGGGTCGAGGTTCTTCAGGTGGTAGTGGAGCAGCGCATGCCCCGCTTCATGGTAGGCGGTGGCGCGTTTCTCATCCTCACTCATCACCCGGCTCTTGCGGGCGACACCGAGCAGGATCTTGTCGCGTGCATCCTCCATCTCGGCCATGCTCACCACCGTTTTGCTCCGTCGGGCGGCGAAGAGCGCCGCCTCGTTGACGAGGTTGGCCAGGTCGGCGCCACTGGTGCCCGCCGAGCCACGGGCGAGCCGCTTGAGGTCCACGTCATCGTCGAGCTTGATCTTGCGGGTATGAATCTTCAGAATCGCCTCACGTTCGACGATGTCCGGCAGGTCGACGACGACCTGACGGTCGAAGCGCCCCGGTCTCAGCAACGCGGGGTCAAGGATATCGGGTCGGTTGGTCGCCGCCATGACAATGACGCCTGCGGTGGTGGAGAACCCGTCCATCTCGACGAGGATTTGGTTGAGCGTCTGTTCCCGCTCATCGTTTCCACCACCCAGTCCACCGCCGCGGGTGCGTCCCACTGCATCGAGTTCATCGATGAAGAGGATGCAGGGCGCATTCTTGCGCGCCTGTTCAAAGAGGTCGCGTACCCGTGCCGCCCCCATGCCGACGAACATCTCGACGAAGTCCGAGCCACTGGTGTGGAAGAAGGAGACCCCGCTCTCGCCGGCGACCGCCTTGGCCAAGAGGGTCTTTCCGGTTCCCGGAGGGCCGACGAGCATCACGCCACGGGGAATCTTCGCCCCAATTTTGGTGAATTGGTCGGGACGTTTGAGGAATTCCACGACCTCCTCCAGCTCATACTTGGCCTCTACCTGGCCGGCGACATCGGCGAAGGTGATCTTGGTATCGCCCTCCATGTACTCCTTGGCCCGACTCTTGCCCAACGTGGACATCATCTTTCCGTTGAGGCCACTGGACTGGCGGTAGAGCATGATGGTGAAGCCGATGAAGATGATCCACGGCAAGAGCTGCAACACGACCTGCAGGACCGAGATCTCAGCCACCGTCCCGGTGACGGAGACCCCCTTCTCCTTCAGTGTCGACAGCAGCGTTTCGTCAAAGTACGGGATCCGGGTCTGGGCGGCGATGCCGTTCTTCAGGACAAACCGAACCTGTGACTGCTCCTTGATCTCCACCTGGCTGACCTGGTTTGCTTCGACATAGCTGATGAAGGTCGTATACGGAACCGATTGCTCGCTCCGCCCACCGGCGGAATCAAAAAACATATAGGCAAAAAGGATTGCCAAGGTGACGAACACCACCAGTGCCACGCGATTCTTCGGCGGTTTGAACGATGGTTTGCCCCCATCTTTGGACGGCCCCTGCCAAAACTGTCTAGGGTCCTCGTTGGGGGACTTCTTGTCGCCCTCTTGGCTCTCATTACTCATCTTCACAATATACATCCCTTCTGCTACTACTATATATATTTGTAAACCCATGGGCAAGAGGAGCTTTAAAGCGTACCGCGAGGCGGTCACGCCCTCCAAACGCAGCCCCAAACACCGCTACGACACCGCTTTGGTCGACCAAAACCGGCACGGAGGGACGTTGATGACGGGTGATGCCCATCGACGAGAGCAGCTTTCCCACCCGCACCGTGCCGCCCTCCAGGGCGATTTCGTCACTGGCGATGACACTGCGGATGACCGGGTTTTTCAGTGAGGACGCATCGATCTGCAGCGCCTTGGGATAGACCGACCGTTTCGTGATCTTGCCTATGACGATCTCGATACCCTCTGAGATGGGAATGGCGCGTACCGAGGTAGGATCGACCAGGCGGGTACAGAACGACCACGTAGGCTCGATCACCGTAATAAACACCGTTCCCATCTTGTACTTCATCTGCAGATCATCACACACATAGACGGTCCGCCTCCCCCAGATGAAATCGTCCAGGGCATAGGCGATCCTCAAGTAGGTGTTGCGGGATATCCGCTCCCCTCCTTTGAGCAAGTGGGCGACCATCCGATAGATGACCAGCTCCTGGAGCGCCGCGTCCAAATCGTAGTACCAGCGAAGCGAGAAGGCGACGACATCGTCGAAGAGTCCCACCTCCTTCTCCATGGCCTCGTCGGTCAGCCTCTCCAAGAGGCGCGAGACCTTCGTGAACCGGGTGGTGAGGACATGGGCCGCCCAGCGGGCGTTCGGGAAGAGGGTGAGCAGCGGTTTCTTCACCTCGTGGCGCAGCGCATTGCGCAGGAAGCGCCCCTCCTGGTTCGTCGAATCCTGTGACCACACAAGTCCCTTGCCCGCCACATACGCCTCCAACTCACCGTGGCTCACCTCGAGCAGCGGCCTGAGCAGTTCGACGCCGCCCAGGTCACGCCTCCGGCGGATCCCGCCCAGCGCACTGAGGCTGGACCCTTGGCCAATGCGCATCAAGAGCGTCTCCAGCTGGTCGTCGCTGTTGTGGGCGGTGAGCAGATAGGGGATCTCCCGCTCACGGCACGCCTCGGCCAGCGCCTCGTAGCGGAGCAACCGGGCCGCCTCCTCGATGCCCCGTCCGCGCCGCCTCGCCTCATCGACTACACGCCCCGCCTTGAGGTCGAGGACGGTGAACCGCACACCGATGATGCGGCAGTTCTCCCGGTTGCGGGCGATCTCGCTCTCCAGCTCCTCCGCAGGGCGGAGGTGGTGGTTCACATAGAAGGCATCGATCGACTCTTGCCCGATGATCCCGGGAAGGGCATGGAGGAGCGCGAGCGAATCGCTGCCGCCGGAGAAGGCGACAGCCATCGGACAGCGGCGGTCAATCTCCTCCTCACTGAAGTACAGGTCGAGGAACCCGAGCAAATCTATGTCAATTGTATTCATTGGCCACCTCCTCAAAGCTCTTTCCCTCGATCAGGGAGGCGAGGGCCAATCCCGCACGGGCGATGCCGGCCCATATCGCATCGTCATCGATGGTTCCCAGCACGTGGTCGATGACCGTCTCCCCTTCCTTCGGACGCCCGATGCCGATGTAGATGCGGATGAAATCCCCATCGCCCTTCTGTTCCATCACCGAGGAGAGGCCGCGGTGTCCCGCCGACGATCCTCCCCGTCTGAGGCGAATCTTCCCCGCCGGCAGATCCATCTGGTCACAGAGGACCACCAGGGGGAGCGCGGGAAAGTACCTGAGCACCGCTCCGCTCTTGTTCATGTAGGTCAGGCTTTGGACCAAGAGCGCCCGGTCATCCACCGTCGCGCGGCGGTAGAGACGAAAACAGCGTTTTTTCAAACGGAGTTGAAAAAACGCTGCACACGACTCCAATGCGAGAGCGCCGACATTGTGACGGGTATGCTCATACTTGGTCCCAGGGTTTCCCAGCCCAAGGACAAGCACCATGGCTTACTCCTCGCTCTCGGCCTCTTCGGCCACTTCCTCTGTCTCGGTCTCTTCCTCTTCCTCCACTTCAACACGCACCGTCTTCACTGAAGCGACGGTCTTGTTCATATCGTCGAGCAGCTTGACGCCTGCGGGTATGGCGACCTCACTGAGGGGGAGGCTGTGGTTGACCCCAAGAGCTGAGACATCGACCTGGAGGGTCTCGGGAAGGTTCTGGGGCAGACATTCGATCTCGGTCTCGTAGAGGACCTGCTCGAGTACGCCCCCCTCACGGGTTCCGATCGGGGTGCCGACCAGCGTGATGGAGACCATCGTGCGCAGGGTCTGGCCACGGGTCACTTCATAGAAATCAACGTGCTTGATCTGACCACGGATCAAATCCTCTTGGTACGACTTCATCAAGCACTCATGCTTCTTCTTGCCGACCATGATCTGGAGCAGCGCCGTCTCGGTGAAGTGGCGCATCTTGTAGGTAAACTCATGGGCGTCGAGGGTGATGTGCAGATGCTCTTCCTTGCCGTAGATGACTGCCGGGATCCGACCGCTGCGCAACAATCTGCGCGATCCAGCGCTCCCGAAATCCTCAGTCCGCTCGACTGCCGTCAAACTTCGTTTGTCACTCATTGTGAACTCCTTGTACTCTCATTGGTGCACGCTGTGCCCAATTACCATGACATTGGGGTATCCATATACCACTAGCGTGGGATTATACGGTGTTTTGTGTGACAAGAACAAGTACCCCATATAAAAAGAGGCAACCCACCACCATGGATTGCCTTCCTGGGAAGGAGGGATTCGAACCCCCGATGCCGGCACCAAAAACCAGAGCCTTAACCACTTGGCGACTTCCCAACAACGGGTATGAGGCTATCGGAAATACTGGGGTTTGTCCAGCAGTACCACCCTACTCTTCGGATGCGTGTCCATCCTCTTCGACATTGGACGCGTATGCTTCCATCACCACCTTCTGCAAGTGGTCACGAAACTCACTGCTGATCGGATGAGCAACGTCCTTGAACTCACCATTGGCGAGTTGGCGACTGGGCATCGCGATGAAATCGCCGTCACGGCCCTCTATCACCTTGATGTTGTGTACCACAAACTGGTTATCGAACGTCACGGTCACATACGCCTTCAATTTCCCCGCTTGATTGACCCTGCGTACACGTACTTCTGAGATGTCCACACTATCCTCCAATCCGCATCACTGAGATATCAAGTGGCTCTGCCACCACACAACCCGATCACCCATGCTCTGTCGTACCCGCTCCCGTGCCTCTGCGATACAATCCTCATCCTCACTGACAAAGTACCAACACGAGCCACTGCCGCTGATCATCGCATAGCCATCCAAATCAGCGCAAAGCGCATCGAGCGCTGCGTACATCGGCTCATCGGTGATGGTCGCGTAGAAATCATTATACAACGAATCTCTCCAGAGAGAACAACGATTGTTGTACCGTGCGACAATAGCATCTTTCTCTCCAAAGGGTGGTACCTTTCCCGCCCGCAGAGTGTCGAGCGTCTCATACGCGCGGGCAGTGGAGACCGACAGAGATGAGGGCATGACCAACAGTACGGGCAGGGGCCGGGGTGCGATCGGCTCCACTACTTCCCCCCGCCCCTCGACAATCGCCGCACCACCTCCAAAGAGAAAGAAGGGGACATCACTGCCCACCTGGGATCCGAGGAGGAGCAGGCGCTCCGTTTCCAACGGGGAGATGGTGTTGAGCACCGTCAAAAGGGCGGCTGCATCGCTTGAGGGGCCACCGAGGCCCGACTGCACCGGGATATGCTTCTCCACGGCAACCGAGATCTTCACATCACAGCCGGTCTCCTCGTGCCAGAGCCGCGCCGCTCGGCTCAGCGTATCGGTGCCGGGAGCGCAGTACTCTTCGATGCCCCCCACCGAAATGGAGAACGCCCCCTCCTCGATGTGGATATGGAGCGTGTCGGCAAGAGCGAGGCGCACAAAGAGCGATTGGATGGCATGAAAACCATCGCTGCGGAGCGGACCGACAGCAAGATGCAGGTTGATCTTGGCATGTGCAGGGGCGGTTATCATCGCTTACAGCCTATCAAAGCTCACCATGGTTGTCTAGCAATACCTCGACAAGGTCTTGCATAATTGCGATATTCCCTCCTATTCATACGCTCGGTATCTCATTGACTACCAAACACCTAAGGATTCGAATGTATCGCGTGCCCGCTCAGCCCACCCACGGTTCGCCGCGGGGCTTGCCGGGCTGGGGTGCAGGACCTCGCCGATGACCAGATCGCCTCCCGGTTCTGCCACATTGCTCAGCTTCTGGTAGGCGTACTTTCCCACACCGATGGCGTAGGTCGGCTGCACCAGGGCGAGGACATCCAGAAGGTAGCGGTCACAGACCGCCTCCAAGGCGAGGCGTTCCACCTTGACCAGCTTGTCCGGGGTGATGTTTCTCCCGGTCGCTCCCCGGTCAACGAAGACCAACGGGCAGTAGTTGACCACCGTCATCTCCCCCTTCATCGCCTCACTATCGTGATAATGCTCCTCCAGCAGCCCCCAGAGACGGCGGCCACTGACCTCACTGCGCGTGGTCGCAAGACCGAGGATCGGTCGCTTGGGGTGTTCGATGACCGGCCGCCCGATCGGCGCATCCAACTGGAGAAAGCCCTTCACCGCCGCGATCTCCCCGAAGGGGACCCCATTCTGGGCCATGCCGAACGGGCCGGGGTTCATCCCCAAAAGCAGGGTGCGGGTGGGCCGGCTCACAAAACGGGAGAGGTACGCCTCATGCATCTGCCAGGCATACTCCAGCGGGTTGTAGATATAACAATCGATGCTGAAGTTCAGGCTCTCCAACTGTGCTGAGAATTGCTTGGTCCGTTCGATGATTCGGTTCATCACCCCTCCCCTAGGCAGGTGTGCCCGCTTGCCGTATGATACCCCAACATGGCACAAACGGCGGACAAACTCAAGGCGATCATCTTCGACAAGGACGGGACACTCTTCGAGTATGCCGAGGTCTGGGAGAGCGTGCTCATCGCGTCCATCGAAAACGCCTTCACGGTGATGGGGAAGCATGACCGGCTCCGTGCCAAGGAGGCGTTGCTGCGCCTGATGGGCATCGACGAAGAGGGAAACTGCCTTCCTTCAGGCCTCGTCTTCACCCACCGCAGAGTCCAGATCTTCCGTCGCTTCTTGACCTACTGCATCCGGTGGCGAGTCAATGCCATCAAGGCGTTGCGCGCCTACCATCTGAGCCTCGCCCACAGCGAGCGCCTGCTCTCCGCCAAGCTGGCCACCATGGACTTCTCGATGCAACAGCATCTCTTCTCCTCCCTCAAGGACGCGGGGTATCACATCGGCATCATCACCAACGACAGTGACTCTTCAACCGCCCTCTTTCTCTCCCTCATGGGCCTTCAGCAGTACATCGACTTCGTCGCCAGCAGGGAGAGCCACTACAAGCGGAAGCCCCACCCCCAGGCCTTCTTTGAGTTCTGTACACGGTTCTCCCTCACCCCTTGCCAGGTGGCGATGGTCGGTGACACCCTCACCGATATGCTCTTTGCCCGCAAGGCAGGCGCCGGCTACCGTATCGGGGTGCTCTCCGGCAGCAACGACGCACGGCGCCTGGAACGCCACAGCGACATCGTCTACCCAAACATCAGTGCATTACTCGACGATAATCGCCTATTTTCATCAAATTAGTATCTTCGTACTACCCTTTATTGACTAATCACCAGTGTTCGGTGACAATTACCTCGACAATAGTATGAATCTATCATGGAGACGAGGGCTGGTATGGAACACTCATGGGACGAACTTGATCAGTATAGAGGAGCGTATTTCTGTGGCCAATGGCCCTCGATCATCGACATGCTCCTCATCACCGAATCCACGTTCGGCCACCGCCCCGCCTTCACCGTCTTTACCCCTGAACGGGTCACCCTCACCTTCACCGAGGTGGTGGACAACGTGCGTCGCGTCGGCTCGGCCCTCGCTGAGGCCGGGGTTGAGAGAGGCGACCGGGTGGTCATCAACGGCAAGAATAGCCCTGAGTGGGCGATCGCCTACCTCGCCACACTGTGGATCGGCGCGGTCGTCGTCCCCTTGGACAATCAGATGCCGTGCAGCCGCATGGAGAGCCTCTCTGCATTCGTCGAGGCCTCCTACCTCTTCGCCGACAAGAACATCATTGAAGCGCTTGACCAAACCCAAGCGTGGTACCAGGGGCTGAAGGGATGCGCCACCTTATTGGGAGCCAGCGACGATATTGCCCCCATCGGGGGAATGGCAGCGAAGAGAGAGGTCGACCACGTACCCCTCGATGAAGATGCATTGGCGGCGATTCTCTTCACCAGCGGCACCACCGGGGCGGAGAAGGGGGCGATGCTCACCCATGCCAACATCGTCAGTGACGTCTACCAGGCGTGTGACGGGATGTTTCTCTCCCTCGATGAGCATGATGTCCTCTATGCGCTGCTGCCGCTCCACCACTCCTACTGTTGCACCGCCGTCCTTCTGGAGGCGATCAAGCACGGAGCTGAGTGTGTCTTCGGCCAAGACATCGTCGTCAGCCGGATGATCGGAGACCTCACCCGGGGCAAGGTCACCATCTTCATGGGCATTCCGCTCCTCTACAACAAGCTCCTCTCCGGCCTGTTGAAGCAGGTGAGGAAAAAAGGACTGGCCACCTACGCCTTGATCCGGACCATGATGGCCATCAACGGGGTCTGTAAGAAATACTTGCGCATAAACCTCTTCCGCCCACTCTTCAACAAGCTCTTGCTCAACAAGGTCGGCTTGGATCACAACCACATCCTCATCTGTGGCGCCGGACCCCTCTCACCGAAGGTCTTCAAGCAGTACCAGCAGCTCGGCCTCGACTTCATCCAGGGGTACGGCCTCACCGAGACGAGCCCGATCCTCACCCTCAACCCCATCTCCAAGTTTAAGATCGAATCGGTGGGCAAGGTCTTCCCGCTCGTGGATATGATCATCGCCGATCCTGATGAACACGGCATCGGGGAGATCCGGGTCAAGGGCCCCAACGTGAGCGCCGGATACTACAAGGACTCGGAGAACACCGCCGCCCTCTTCGATGAGGCGGGATACCTCAAGACCGGCGACCTCGGCTACCTCGATCGGGAGCAGTACCTCTACCTCAAGGGGCGGGCGAAGAACATCATCGTCACCGAGGGGGGCAAGAACGTCTACCCCGAACAGATCGAGGATCTCTTCCAGCTCTACACCGAGATCGAGCAAATCATGGTCCGTGGCTATCAGCAGAAGGCCGATGTCCCCGGCGAGACGATCGAAGCGGTGATCTACCCCAACGGGGAGTACTACCGTGAGCGGGGAATTCCCATCAGGGAGGACCTGGAGCGCATCATCGCCGAGGTGAACCACACCCTCCCCTCCTATGAGAAGATCAACCGCCTCATCATCGCCGAGGAGGCGATGGACATGACCAGCACCAAGAAGATCAAGCGGAATACGGTGACCATCTGACTTCTTCATGCTATCATGACTCCATGAATATCCTCATAACCAATACCACGATCATCCCCATGACCGCCGCCGGATACACGCTTTGCGGCGACATCGGCATCTCGGGGGGAAAGATCGTCTTCATCGGTGAACGGGACGGCTCCTTCGTCGCCGACAAGATCATCGATGGGTCGAACCACCTCACCATGCCGGCCTTGGTCAATGCCCATACCCACCTGGCGATGGTCTTGATGCGCAACTACAAGGACGATCTTCCCACCCTGCAGGAGTGGCTTTCTGAGATCTTCCCCATCGAGGACAAACTGAGTGCAGAGGATGTCTACACCGCCTGCCGCCTCGCCGTGGCGGAGTCGATCCAAAGCGGGGTGACGACCGTCTGCGACATGTACTTCCACCCCTCGACCACCATCCAAGCGATCATCGAAGGCGGCATCAGGGCCAACCTCGGCCTCACCCTCTTCGGAGACGGGGAGACGAGCAGGCAGCGCATAGGAGAGCGTGCAGCGATCATGCAGGCCGGAGCGGCTCACCCGTCAGGACGCATCACCCTGTCGGCGGCCCCCCATGCCATCTACACCTGCACGAGTGAGACCTACCAGATAGCCCGCCAGTGGGCGAAAGAGAACGGCGCCATCCTCCACACCCACCTCAGCGAGACGCGGCAAGAGGTCGAGGAGTGCATCGCCGAGCACGGCGTGACGCCGCTCATCTACCTCCAGCGCATCGGGGCCCTCGACGACGTGAAGTGCGTCTTCGCCCATGGGGTGCACCTGAGCGATGAGGAGGTGTCCCTCCTCTCCTCCCTCGATGCTTCGGTGGTGCACAACCCGAGCAGCAACCTCAAGCTCGACTGCGGCATCGCCCCGATCGCCTCCTACAAAGCGCGGGGCGTCTCGGTCGCGCTCGGCACCGACGGGGCATCGAGCAACAACAACCTCAACATGTTCGAGGAGATGCATGTCGCCGCGCTGCTGGGGCGGCTCGGCGGGCGCGTGAGCCCCTACGAGGTGCTCAGCATGGCCACGATCGACGGGGCACGGGCCCTCTCCCTCGATGATCGCATCGGGACCCTCGAGGTGGGCAAGGAGGCCGACCTCATCATGGTCAACCTCAAGCAGCCTCACCTGACCCCGCACAACGATCTCTTCAGCGCCCTGGTCTACAGCGCCCAGGCCAGCGATGTCAGCACCGTGCTCTGCCAAGGCAAGATCCTGATGGAGAACCGGATCCTGACCGGCTATGATGTCGATTCCCTGCTGGAGGACACAGAGGCCCGTTGGGCCTCCGTCCTCTCACGGTAGAGAAGGAGGTTTCTATGGATGAGTCGTTCGTCGCCCTGATTTTCCAACACGAGGAGCTGGTCCTGCTCGACCAGCGGGTCTTGCCCACTTCACTCGAGTATGTGCACTGCAAAACCTACCAGGATGTGGAGTTCGCCATCCGCGACATGGTGGTCCGCGGCGCCCCCGCCATCGGGGCCTCCGCCGCCTATGGAGTCTACCTCGCGGCCAAGGCGCATGAGGATGAGCCGAGCTTCCTCGCCGCCCTCACCTTCTTGGGCAATGCCCGCCCCACCGCGGTGAACCTCGCATGGGCCATAAAGCGGATGAAGGGGGTCTACGACCAAGAGAAGAAGGGGGGGCGCACCCACCTGCTTGAAGCGCTCCTCTCCGAGGCCCACGAGATTCGAAGCGAGGATATTTGCACCAACAAGGAGATGAGCCGGATCGGCAGCCGCGTCGTACCACAGGGGGCGACGATCCTCACTCACTGCAATACCGGGGCGCTCGCCACCGCTGGCTGGGGAACCGCGCTCGGGGTCATCAAGCAGGCGCACTACGACGGCAAGGACATCTTCGTCTACGCCGATGAGACCCGCCCACGGCTCCAGGGCGCTCGCCTCACCGCCTGGGAGCTCGTCGAGGCGAAGATCCCCTCCCGCCTCATCGCCGACAGCGCGGCCGCCACCTTGATCAGGGACGGGAAGATCGACCTGGTGATCCTCGGCGGTGACCGGGTCGCCGCCAACGGAGATGTGGCCAACAAGCTGGGCACCTTCTCCCTCTCGGTGATCGCCAAGGCATACGGGGTCCCCTTCTACAGCGTGGTGCCGGTCTCGACGATCGACTTCGCCATCAGCGACGGGTCAAAGATCCCCATCGAGGAGCGGGATGCCAGTGAAGTGACCCATGTCGGATCGGTCCAGGTCGCCCCCACCGAGATCGGGGTCTACAACCCCGCCTTCGACGTGACGCCGCACCAGAACATCACCGGCATCATCACGGAGCGGGGAATCATCTACCCCCCGTTTGGGGAGAACATCGAGCGTTTGCGCCGGGGCGAAACGCTCTGAATGTCCTATACGACTTTGAAAATGTCAGCTATAATCAGTATAAGGAGTCAAGTGATGAAAGAACAAGAATTTTTTATCTGCAAGCATTGCGGCAACATCGCCGCCAAGGTCATCGACCGGGGACCGAAGTTGGTCTGCTGTGGCGAAGAGATGATGGTATTGAAGGCCAACACGGAGGACGCCTCACAGGAGAAGCACGTGCCGGTCGTGAAGAGGGACGGCAACCGACTTGAGGTGAACATCGGCTCGGTCGACCACCCGATGACGAAGGAGCACCACATCGCCTTCATCTTCGTGAAGACCGAGAAGGGCGGCATGAAGAAGGTCCTCCCGGTGGATGGCAAACCCCATGCAACCTTCTGCCTCGATGACGACAAGGCGGTGGCGGTCTACGAGTACTGCAACCTCCATGGTCTCTGGAAGCTCAACCTCTAGGTGAGAGCAACGCTTTGATGAGCTGCCCCTCAAGGGCCAACAACGCTTCATCGTCGATACCCCTCGCATCCCGGGGGGTATCGATTTTTTGCAGGAGCAGCGGCGCACTCGCATCTCCGAGGCAGCAGACCGCGTCTCCGAGGGCAATCGCCTCCTTCGGGTCGTGGGTGACGAAGATGGTGGTCTTCGGGCTCTCGTTCCAGAGTGTCAGGAACGCTTTCATCAAGCTGTACCGCAGCTTGATGTCCAGGCTCTGGAACGGCTCGTCGAGCAACATCAGGCGGCTCTGGTGGGCAAACGAGCGGGCGATGGCCACCCGTTGGCGCATGCCGCCGGAGAGCTGGGCGGGATAGAGGGCGCGGTCCTCCCAGAGACCGACCAGACCGAGGTAGTGGGCGGTAATCTGGCTGCGGATCTTGGCGCACCGCTCAGTGGAGCGCAGGGCGAGCTCCACATTGGAGAAGACCGTTGAGGAGGGGATGAGGCGCGGCTCCTGGAAGAGGTAGCTCACCGCTCCCTCCTCGCTCTCCTCCTTGACCACCTCTCCACTGTCGGCCTCGATGAGGCCGCTGGCCAGGTGCAGCAGCGTCGTCTTGCCTTGTCCCGACGGGCCGACGACCGCGAGGATCGTCCCTGCCTCGATCTCCAACGAGAAGCGGTCGAAGATGACGTTCTGAGCGTAGGCTTTGCTGACGTTGATGAATTTCATCCCGCCCTCCTCCGATCCACCGTCCGCTTGACCGCCGCTCCTGCGTGTACGATCAGTTCGAAGAGAAGATCGCCGCAGGCGGTGAGCAGGATGGCGATCAAGGTCCAGGAGAGGACCCGATCGGTCTGCAGCTGTACTTGGGCGAGCTGCATCCGCGACCCCACCCCGTAGCGCGGGACGGTGAGGACCTCGGCTGCGATGACCACCTTCCACACCATCGACAGGGAGATGCGCGCCCCGGTAACGAGCGAGGGGACGAGCGAAGGGATGGTGAAGTGGACCAGGCGGTCGAATCCTTTGATCTCGTAGAGGTCACACATCTGGATGAGATTGCCGTCGATGGAACGCCACCCGCTCTCCACCTGGACGTACATCACCGGAAAGCCCATCAAGAAGGCGGAGAAGAGCGGCACCTGGCCGCTGGTGAACCAGATGAAGGCCAAGAGGATGATGCTCATCACCGGCACCGCCTTCAGCGTGGTGACGAACGGCTTCATGGCGGCGCTGAAGAGCGGGAAGTTGCCTCCCAACACCCCGGCGACGCTCCCGAGGATGATGATGATGAGGAAGGATTGGAACGCGCGGACCACTGTGGCGCCGATGTTGGCCAAGAACGGCCCGTCACCGATGATCGAGACCAAGGTCTTGAAGACCGGGGCGAGGCCGGGCAAGAGAATCTGGCTGTCCAGCACGTGGGCTCCCACTTGCCAGAGGGCAAGCAGGAGCGCACTGGAGATGAGGGCAACCAGGGTGTGCTTGACCGACCTCACCACACCCCCCTATCGATAGAGGTCCGCCTTGGGGACCGCACCGCCGATGGCATCGGGGCTGAAGGAGTACAGGAAGGTATAGTAGGCATCCAACTCACCGGCGGCCTCAGAGGCGGGCCTCCAGACGAGGTTGCATGAGCCGATGGCGGGAGCAGCCATGGCCGCGGCCATGATGTCGGCTGCTTCGATCGCCTCGCCGGCAGCGGCGTGGTTTGCATTGACCCAGGAGACCGACTGCTCATACGCGTTCAATACGGCGGTGAGCTGGGCAGGGTTCTGCTGGGCGAAGTCGCTGCGGACCACCAGGACGCTCATCGGATAGTTCGCGATGCCGGTCAAGGAGCGGTACAGCTCCTGCACGTCGGCGGCGACGGTGACCTGTGGGTTCTTCGTGCGGATCATCGTCACGAACGGTTCAGGCAGGATGGCCAGGCTGACCTTCCCGGCGATGACCAGCTGTGCCAGCTGGGCCGGGGCAGAGACCGAGTAGTCGAGGATGACGTCCGTTCCCTCCACCAGGCCCGCCTCACGGATCAAGAGGCTCGCCATCTGGGCGGGGGTTGAGCCGGCACCCGGTGCGTGGATCGTCTTGCCCACGAGGTCCGCGGCGCTTGTGATGGAGTCATCGGTGGAGAGGACACTGAGCATCCCGTCGCCGATGACCGCGGCGACCTGGATCTTCACGCCCTTGTTGTAGAGGTTCGCCGCCACGTTGGAAGGGAGGGCGGCCACATCGAGCTCGCCGTTGGCGAGGCGGGCAATGACCTCGTTGGGTGAGGGGAAGACGGTGAGGGTGAATGCATCCTCATCAAGGGAGCGTCCCAGGCCCGCCGAGGAGAAGCCGGTGGGACCGGCCATCACGGCGATGGCGGTCGGCCGTGCAGGTGTCTCGGCGATCGGTTGGGCGACTAAAAGGGTCGCTACGGTGAGCAGCGACATGACAAGGATGGCGATTCGTTTCATCAAAATTCCTCCAATGGTAATTAAAAGAGGGGGCAGTGCCCCCCTCGCTCATATGATCGTGATGCGGAAATACCGCTTCTTACCAGCCCGTAGTAAAATCTCCCCCGCCTCATCGAGGAAGGAGGCGTCGATGATCGTCTTGGGGTCCTCGATCCGCTGCTCCCCTACCCAGGCACCGCCTCCACTGACCAAGCGGCGCGCTTCGCTGTTGGTCTTGGCCAGGTCGGTGCGGCTGAAGAGGTCCAATACCCCGATGCCCGCCTCAAGTTCACTTCTCTCGATGGAGAGGGAGGGCATGCCTTCCCGCTCCACGGCGGTGATGCCCGCATCGGCGCCGAAGAGCGCCTGGGCGGCGCTCCGCGCCTTGTCGGCCTCCTCCTGGCCGTGGATGATCTTCGTCTGCTCCCAGGCGAGGCGCTCCTTGGCCTCGTTGATGTTCACCCCGTCCTTCTCGTACTGGGCGATCTCCTCGAGGGGGAGGAAGGTGAAGAGCTTGAGGAAACGCACCACATCCTCGTCGTTGACGTTCCGCCAGTACTGGTAGAAGTCGTACGGTGAGTAGAGGGCGGGGTCAAGGAAGACGGCGCCCTTCTCGCTCTTGCCCATCTTATGCCCGTCGGAGCGAGTGATGAGGTTGAAGGTCAGGCCGTAGCACTGCTCACCGCCGAGCTTGCGGATCAAGTCGATGCCGGCGACGATGTTGCCCCACTGGTCATCCCCGCCGATCTGGAGGCGACACCCCTCTCTCTGGTGCAGGATGTGGAAGTCGTAGGACTGGAGGAGCTGGTAGTTGAACTCGACGAAGGAGAGGCCACGCTCCAACCGTTGCTTGTACGACTCGAAGGTCAGCATCCGGTTGACGGAGAAGTGGCGTCCGATCTCGCGTAGGAAGGTGATGTAGTTGAGGTCGAGCAACCAATCGGCGTTGTTCAGCATCGCCGCCTCTCCCATCCCCTCGGTGGGGTTGAAGTCGATGACCGTACCGATCTGGTCTTTGATGGAGGCGCTGTTCTCCATGATCTGCTCGATGGTGAGCATCTTGCGCATCTCGCTCTTGCCCGACGGGTCGCCGATCATCGCGGTCCCACAGCCCACAAGGGCGATGAGGTTGTGGCCGGCCTTCTGCAGGTGGTGCATCGCGAAGAAGGGAACCATGTGGCCGATATGGAGGCTGCTGCCGGTGGGGTCGACGCCCACGTAGAGCGTCACCGGCCCTTCGTCCATCAAAGCCGAAAGGCCTTCGTAATCGGTGCATGCCTTGATGAAGCCCCGGTCGATCAACGTCTGTATTGCTGCGTTCATCCCTCTCCCCCTGTTCGTGTGTATGCCTTTGTCGCTGCCTTGATGGTGGTGACCAAGTCGGCGAGGGGAACCCTCACCTGCTCCATGCTGTCACGATAGCGGAGCGTCACCGTCTTGTCCTCAAGGGTCTGGTAGTCGACCGTCACGCAGTACGGTGTGCCGACCTCATCCATGCGGCGATAGCGCCTCCCGATGGCGCCGCTCTCGTCGTAGAAGGTGGCGAACTCATCGCGCAGCTCCTTCTCCAACGTCTGGGCCGTTTCGGCCAAGCCATCCTTCTTCACCAACGGCAGGACCGCCACCATGATGGGGGCGATGAGGGGGTGGAAGCGAAGGACGGTCCGCACATCGCCACCGTCGAGCGTCTCCTCCTCATAGGCGTCGGAGAGCGCCATCAAGACGTTGCGCGTCAGACCGGCCGAGGTCTCCACCACGTAGGGGATGTACCGTTCATTCGTGACGGGGTCGAGGTAGGTCATATCCTTCCCACTGAAGGTCTGGTGTTGGGTCAGGTCGTAGTCGGTGCGGCTGTGCACTCCCTCCAGCTCCTGCCACCCCATGGGGAAGAGGTACTGGATGTCGTAGGCGTCCTTGGCGTAGAAGGCCAGTTCATCGCTTCCGTGCCGGTGCCATCGCAGATGCGTCGCTCTGATCCCGATCGTCTGGTAGAAGGCCATGCGCTGCGCTCTCCAGTATTCGAACCACTTCTCGTCGGTGCCGGGGGCACAGAACCACTGCATCTCCATCTGCTCGAACTCACAGGAGCGGAAGATGAAGTGCTTGGTGGTGATCTCGTTTCTAAAGGACTTGCCCACCTGGGCGATGCCGAAGGGGATCTTCACCCGGCTCGATGAAACGACGTTCTTGAAGTCGGCATAGATCCCCTGGGCGGTCTCCGGCCTCAGGTAGATCTTCGACGCGGCGTCACTGGTCGCCCCGATGTGGGTGGAGAACATCAAGTTGAAGTTCCTCGGCTCGGTGAAGCTCTCCCGGGTGCCGCAGTTGGGACAGGGAGCGGTCAGGTCGATCTGGTCTGCTCGAAAGCGCGCCTTACACTGCTTGCAGTCGACCATCGGGTCGCTGAAGTTCTGTATGTGGCCGCTGGCCTCCCAGACCCGAGGGTGCATGAGGATCGAGGAGTCGAGGCCGACGATGTCATCGTGCAGGCGGGTCATCTCCTTCCACCAGATGTCGCGGATGTTGTTCTTCAGTTCGACGCCCAGCGGACCGTAGTCGTAGGCTCCGTTGAGCCCCCCGTATATCTCGCTCGATTGGAAGATGAATCCACGCCGTTTGCACAAGGAGACAATTTTCTCCAAGGTAATCTCTGCCATTTATCGTACCTCACTCTTCAGTATAGCCAATGCTCGTTCAATTCTCCCAAGGGAGCGCTCCTCGCCCAACAACCGGATGGAGTCGAAGAGCGGCAGGCTCACGGTGCTCGCGGTCAACGCCACCCGGATGGGCATGAAGACCGCACCGACCTTCACCCCCATCTCGCCGGCCAACGCCGAGAGCTGATCCTCGATCACCGTGATCTCCGTCCCCGCTGCAAGGCCCGCCTTGAGCACCTCATCGGCCCGCTCAAGCGCCTCGGTGGCCACATCAAGGCCCACCCCCTTGGCGGCGAAGAGGGAGATATCATCCCAGACCGGCTCCTCGAAGAGGAAGCGGGAGAGGGGGACGATGTCGGAGAGGACCTTCAGCCGCTCCTTGGCGCTGGCGGTCAACAACAGGAGCTTCTCCCGTGTCTCCCCATCGATCGGCTCGGTGACGAACCCCGCCTTGAGCAGGTACGGCAAGAGCAGCGCCAAGAGCTCTTCATCGCTCTTCTGGCGGATGTACTGCCCATTGAACCAATCGAGTTTCTTATAGTCGAAGACCCCGGGGGCTTTGTTGATCTTCTCAAGCGTGAAGAGCTCCTCGAGCTCCTCACGGGTGAAGAACTCGCGCTCCCCGTCGTACGACCAGCCGACCAGGCTGACGTAGTTGAGCAACGCCTCGCTCAGGTACCCCTGCTCCCTGAAGTCACGCACCGCCGTCGAGCCGTGGCGCTTGGAGAGCTTCTGCCCATCCTTGCCCATGACCATGGGCAGGTGGCAGTAGGCCGGCGGCTCCCAGCCGAAGGCCTCGTAGAGGATGATGTGCAGCGGCCCGGAGGGAATCCACTCCTGGGCGCGCATGATATGGGTGATGCCCATCAGGTGGTCATCGATGACGTTGGCGAGGTGGTAGGTGGGAAAGCCGTCGCTCTTGAGCAACACCGGATCGGGGCTGACGTCGCGGTTCTTCCGGGTGATGTCTCCCATCAGGATGTCGTGGAAGGTGGTCTTCCCCTCGGTGGGGACCTTCAAGCGGATGACCGGCACGATCCCCTGCTTCTCATACTCTGCCCGCTCCTCGGCTCTCAGGTTCCTGCAGTGACGGTCGTACCCCTGCTGCTCGCTTTTGGCGGCCTGCTGCTCGGCCCTGACCGCATCGAGGCGCTCGGGGGTGCAGTAGCAGTAGTAGGCCTTGCCGTCGGCGACGAGCTTTTCGGCGTACTCCTTGTAGAGGGCGAAGCGTTCGCTCTGCACATACGGACCGTTGGGCCCGCCGACGATCGGTCCCTCGTCCCACGTGATCCCAAGCCACGCGAGCGTCTCATAGAGATCGTCGAGCGCTTCATCGCTGTAGCGCTCCTGGTCGGTGTCCTCGATGCGTAGAATGAACTTCCCCCCCTGGGCACGGGCGAAGAAGTAATTGAACAAGGCGGTCCTCACCCCGCCGATGTGCTGAAGGCCCGTCGGTGAGGGGGCATATCGTACTCGCACGTCCATGAAACTAGACTCTCCTCATTGCTAGTGTTGTACCGTAAAAACGATATTATAGCAACACGGAGGAGGGGTGCGCCTTTGGATGGAAACGAGATATCAAGCCTTTGTGAGCCAGGCTACGGTCGCGGCCATCGCCGCATCCTGAGCTTCTTTGTCCTTGTCGTAGGGAAGGTAGTGGCCCGCCTTTGGAAGGTGGAGATGATTGTTGGAGCCCAGCGGCTTGCTGGTGACCAAGAGCGATGCCGAAGGGTCGACCATCTCATCCCGCCCCCCGCTGATGGCCAGCGTATCGGAGCGGAGCTCCTCGACGACCGACACCGCCTGGCGACGGACCCGCTCAAGCTGCCAGAGCTGCTCGAGGTAGGCGTAGGACCAATACTCCGCGCCGAGGTATGCATCATCGTCCTCATCACCCTCCCAGTAGAAGTGGTACTCGGGATCTTGGACCCATGCCACCTTCTTTCTCTTGATGAAGTGGCGCAGGAGACGGATCTGGGCAACCGGAATGGAGGGAATCAGGAGCGCCGGGGCCAAGAGGACGAGGCGTTTGACGCTGAAGGCCGCGGCGATGGTGGTGGCGATCGCCCCTCCCATCGAGTGGCCGACGATGGAGACATCGTCGTACTCCCCTCTCAGGTAGTCGTAGGCATCGTAGGCGACACCCACCCAATCCTCCGCCCTACTGTGGGCAAAGTCCTTGCCGCTCGTGCCATGGCCACTGAGGCGGGGGCAGTAGACGTCCAAGCCGGCTTCAAAGAGGTCGATCCCCGGCCTGATGAGCTCACCGGGGTAACCGGTATAGCCGTGCAGGAGGAGCACCGCTTCTTTCGCCTTCTCGTGATGCAGCATCGCCCACGGGCGTGCGCAGGCGCGGATGGGCGCCTTGTCCCGGTAGTGCCGGGTGTTGAAATCAGGGACATCGTAGGTAATGGTCATGGGCGCTCTCCTACCAACTCTGCTTGAGCAGGTTCAAGAGGTCGATGCGGCTGCGCACCTTCGTCTTGGAGAAGATGTTCGCCACATGGTTGTTCACCGTATTGGCGCTGATGCCCAACTGGGCCCCCATCTCCTTGTTGGTCAACCCCTCGCTGATCAAGGTGATGACCTCGAACTCCCGCTCGGTGATGTGGTACGGGGCGAGGCTCTCGAAGCTGAGCGTCTCATGGCGCTTGGGCACGTTGCTGCCGATCCGGGCGAACTCCATGTAGAGGAAGGTCATCACCGTGATGGAGAGGGCGAGGAAGTAGACGCCGAAGAGCAGGGGGCGCAAGGCGGGGAAGATCAGTGCAAGCAGGATTGCCGGCACCATCGAGGCGCTGACGATGAGGATGACGAACACCGAGGTGCGGGCGGTCTTGTTCTCGATGCTGTTGATGTTGCGGATCGCCAAGAACAGGCAGAAGCCGACGACGAAGACGAAGATCGCGACCATCCCGATGTCGAGCAAGCGATAGGTAAAAATCTCCCGGCACACCCCCAGGCCCAGGTAGAAGGCGGCAAGGGTATAGAAGAGTCCTGTGTAGGGACGCCTCCACGGGTTGGCGATGACCCAGGAGGTGAAGAATGGGATGAAGACGATGAGGAAGGTCATCGCTGCGATGACCACGGCGCTGATCACATAGTCGATGACCACCGCGACGAGGCCGCTGAGGAAGAGCGTGGAGAGGGCCTGGAGGGCCAAGAACATCATGCACCCCAGGAGGGATGCATGACAGACGATGAAGAGGGTGGTCCACCGCTGCCTCTTCGCCAAGCGGTAGACGATGGCCAAGGCCAACGTCATACAGCCCAGCGCAAAGGCGAGCATGTTGACCAGCAGCAGGATCGCGTTCACGAGCTAGCCGTTCTTTCGCTTCATCCCGAGCTGCTTCTGGTTGTGCGAGAGGTCGGCCAAGCCACAGATCTCGGTGATGTCGTTGAGCAGGGCGATCATATTGGTCGCACCAAGTCCAAGGGCGGGTTCGCTGATCTGGTTGTACGTCGAGGCGTTGACCGCCGCCTTCGACTTTGTCGAGTAGAGGCGGAGGTGGAAGTCCATCCCGTCACCGAGCAGGAACGACGCGTCGTTCTTGAAGGTCGGGAACTGGTTCTTCAAGGCCCCTTCGATCACCGACGGGTCTGAGACGAAGCTCCTTGGTGCCTGCATGTGCAGGAGGTACCAGAGCGGCAACGACGGGTTGTTCCAACCAAGGTTCACCTTGCGCCGCTCGGCGTACTCCATCTCCTTCTTCACATCCGCGCTCGTGATGGAGAGGTCGGCGAGGCCGAAGACCAACCAGGCGCTGGTGTAGCTGCCGCTGGTGCGCATCCGCGCCGTGATGCTGATGAGCTGATGGAGGTCACTGAAGGTCTCCTGCCATACCACCGTCATGTTCGAGTAGCGGCAATCCTTGCGCATCTGCGAGAAGTAGAGGGCCTCAGCTTCCGTCGCGGTCACCAGCAGGATCGTCTCCCGCGGTTTCTGGGATATTCGTTTGCGTGCCATCGTTACTCCTCCTTGGCGTTAGCGGTGAAATTGAACTCGGAAAGAATCGGCAGTGAACCGAACGCTCCACCCATGTACTGGACCTGGGTCTTGTCACGGGTCTTGGAATAGCGGTAGTTGGCCAGACTGGTGTAGACGGTCGAACTCTCGCTGTCCTTCTCGGCGAAGTAGACGCCATCGCGTCTGAGCAGGCCCGGTTCAAGCAGACTCGGGTTACAGTCGACGACGAGCATCTGGCTGCCGGCGGCGCTGTTGCATGCCTCGAAGATCTCCACGATGTGGGTGAGCACATACGGGTGCAGCAACATGCCGAAGTCATCGATGACGAGGGTCTTCTGCGTGATGAAGCTCTCGAAGAACGCCACCCCGATCAGGCAGAGGCGCCTGAGCGAGAGACTCTCAAGGCTGAAGAACGTCGCATAGTGCTGCGTCACGTTGGTGTGCACGAATACGAGGCGGTCGTCATGGACGCGGACATCGCGGATATCCGTGATGTCGACGCTCCAGAGAAATTTAATCAATTGGCCGACCCAGTCGGGGTGGGCGGTCAACTGGTTGATCAGGTATTTCTCACTGAGGTTGGAGACACCCATCGGCAGGATGTGCAGCTGGTCGATGAACCACTGGTAGACCGGAAGTGTCGTCTCACTGCCCTTGAGGGCCGAGGCTTCGAGGAAGGTGTGCTGGCTATCGATCTTATTGACCAGACGCTTCTTGTCTCCCCGGTACATCTTGCCCCAACGGTAGGCGTAGACCGGCTTGGAGGGGTCCACGAGCAGTGACTCGTCCTTGACCTTGCGCTCGAACATCCGCTTCTTGGAGCGTCCCACCATGTGGTAGAGACTCTCCTCCCAGATCATCGTCCGATCGCTCTTGAGGGTGTAGTGGGCGACCACCGAATCCCCGCTCTCCTCATCCAAGCCCATGTAGACACGGATGGAGATCGTGGCTGGCTGGCCCTTCTCCTCAGAGTAGGCGAAGGAAGTGCCGGCGAGCACCGAGAGCGGGTTCGCGACCTCTTCGGAGGTAGCACACACGATGCTCTTGAGCGCTTCAAGGGCTCGTACGAACGAGCTCTTGCCCGCACCATTGGGCCCGATGATGGCCGCAGTCTTGATGATCTTCAGTTTCTCGGTCACCGCGACAACCTTGGATTCAGGGAACCGGTTGTCCCGCAGCGCCTCAAACGAAATCGTTTGTGGCGATTTCACCGATTTGAAGTTCGCTATCGTCATATCAAGCAGCATGAGCTACCTCCTTATCTCACCTCAGGGAGGTTGATTTACAAAAGTTGATCCATCCGTTCGCCTACCGTAGGATGGAGGGCGATCAGAGATGCCAAACGAACGGCAAGGCTCTCATCACCATGGTTGTCCGTGGCAAAGAGATCCACCATATCCGCTTCCACATACGGGCCGGCATCCCCATTCTCCACTGCTTCCACGTTGCATTGCAAGAGGCAACCACGCTTTTTCAGCTCCTGGAGCAGCGGGGCTTGGGGGCTCAGCCACCGATACCGTTCCACGTGGGCGATGATCGGGACAAGCCCGCGCTCACCCAAGTCGCTGATTCGTTCCAAGAGCTTTGCCGGTGGCAGGGAGAGGGGAAACTCAATGAGCACATACCGATCGGCGATCGGCAGCGCCTTCAATCTCTCCTGTTCACCAACATAGAGCTCACTGCCCAAGTATGTGGTGATGCCCACCGATGAGGCGACCTCCTTGGCCCACTCATACGTGGCACGCAACGCCCCGATATCGGTCGTCACATAGGGATTGTAGATATGAGGAGTAAAGGCGATGGCAGTAAATCCACATTCGCTGTAGATTCTCATCATCTTCTCGAACTGCTCCTTCGCCACATATCCATCATCGATGGCTGGAAGCAAGTGACAGTGCATATCAAGTAGGCTCATCGACACTCCTTGCCGGTGATTATACCCGTAAATTGGAAAAAGATAAAGCCGTAATAGAGCTCTCTTGCGTTTTAGGCCATCAAAATTCAATCATTGGCTGTGCTTTTTGCTCTCTGTCATACAAATGGTGCTTTACTTGCTCGATCGAGCTGACCATATCTGCGATGGCGATCAGCGGTTCGGGCGCATCGCGCCCCGTAATGACCAGGTGGGGGAACCCGTCGTCGCCTCTCCGCTCTTCCAGGTACCGGACCACCTCGTCGACCGCGAGGTAGCCGAGAGTGAGGGTGTAGGTGAACTCATCGAGGAGGATCAGATCACAGGAGCGCTCCTCGATCCATCCCTGTACCGTCTCCCATCCCTTCGCTGCCAATGCGCGGTTCTTTGCATCGTTCTCATCTATCCACGTAAACCCGGCTCCACAGTTCCTCCACTCCACCCCGAGGCGCTTGAGGGTCTCATACTCCCCGCTCTGCAACAGACCGGGCTCCTGCTTGATGAACTGGGCCACCTTGCAGCGCGCTCCATGGCCGAGGGCACGCACCAGTTGCCCGATGCCCGCCGAGCTCTTGCCTTTTCCGTCTCCGGTGTAGATGAGGATCACAGGTCTGCTCACTCGCTTATCATGTATTGGGTCAGTGTCAGGCTCTGCCCGTCTTCAAACTGTTCTCCGCTGATCTGCCGCTCGGCCTTGTCGTGCTGGCTCTTCGCCGCCTGGATGCGGATCAACGCTGCATAGGAGCGCTCGGAGCCGCTTTGATGATACACATCACTCATCAAGGCGAGCGCCTCATCGAGCTTGCCCATCCCCTCGAGCAGCAGGGCGGCGTTGTAGCCGGCTGCAAAGGAGTGCTGCTCCCAGAGCCGCATATAGAGGGTATAGGCCTGCAGGTACTCACCGCCGCGCACCGCCTTGTCCGCCTCCTTGGAGATCTCGCTCTTGGGCTTGACCGTCATCAAAGGGACGTGGGAGCTCTCCCACGACGGGGCGAGCTGGGAGGAGATGGTCGCCGCCATCGAGGCCGTGATCGTACTGAAGAGCGGGCTGAAGGAGGGGGCGACCGATGAGAAGTACGAGCGCTCATCACGGTAGGTCTTCAAATCCTCGCCGTAGGTCCGTTTTCCGATCTTCGTCTCCTGCTCGAGGCTGTCGGTGAACGTCCGGGAGGCGATGACCCTGCCATCAGTGGTGTCATAGAGCGAATAGGTCAGCGTCAAGGTGGCGCGCTGGATGAGGAAGTATTCGCGGCCCTTGAGCTCATTGAAGGTGGTGGGAACCGTGATGGTGGCATCTTCATTACTGGGGTCCTGAAGGATGAGGTTTTTGGTCACCTGCTCATACATATCCCGGCCCACCACCTGCTCGGCGGCCTCGATGTAGGGGATGTCCAGGACCATCAGGGCAGAGACGCCCCGCTCCTTGAGGTCCTTACACCCATCCTTACCCCCGCAGATCTGCGCCATGTGCCCATCGGTCTCTCGGGCGGTGAGGAGACTGAAGTAGCCGGTATTTGCCAGGTCGTTGGTGATGGTATCGGTTGCCTGCGTGCTGACTTTGGCAGGAAGCTCCCCGTCCCAACCGCTATAGAGAGAGAAGCCGGTATCCTGCAGCCCATCGACCCAGAGGCTGGGGCGGCGGATCGATGCGGGCAGCGTCGCCGAGGCGATGGCGATCTCTCGTCGACCATTGAGATCGACCTCGGCGGGAACCAGGTGTCTCACCTGGACCGTGGTGGCACACGAAGTGACCAACACGATGGTCAAGATCAGGCCGATGGCCACTGTCAATCGTCTCATACTTCCTCCCCGAGGTACTCTCTTGCCGCTTCGATGGCCCTCACCATCCCGCTCTCATCGGCGATGCCCCTACCCGCGATGTCGAAGGCGGTGCCGTGGTCGACGCTGGTGCGCAAGAAGGGCAACCCCCAGGTGACCGATATCGTTTGATTGAAGTCGTAGGTCTTGGCCGCGATATGCCCTTGGTCGTGGTAGAGGGAGATCACCGCCCGCCACCGGCCCATCAGCGCTTGATGAAACACCGAGTCCGCACCGATGGGACCGAAGACATCGATACCCATCGCCCTCGCATCCTCGATGGCGGGGGTGATGTGGATGCGCTCCTCATCGCCGAAGAGCCCCCCGTCGCTTGCATGGGGATTGAGCGCGGCGACCGCCAGAGGCAGGGTGCAGTCAAAGCCGGCGTTGCCCCTGGTGATGCGGTCGCACTCGATAATCGTCTCTGCCAGACTGCTGCGCGTCACCGCATCACAGGCATCCTTGAGGGAGAGGTGGCGGCTGTGGAAGAAGATCTTGAGAGAGAGCGTATCGAACATCGTCACCGCCTTCGAAGATCCGCTCAGTGTCTGCAGGATCTCGGTGTGTCCGATCTCCTCGATGCCGGCGCTCTTGAGCGCCTCCTTGTGCAGCGGGGTGGTCACGATGGCTCTGCAGTACCCCTCCCGGACCAACGCGACGGCGACCTTGATGGCTTCATAGGCGGCCCTACCGCAGTCCGATCTGATCGTCCCCCAGCTGAAGGTGGTGATGTCCACCGCCTGCAGCGCATAGAGAATCCGCTCATGGCCTGCTTCAATCGCCATCTTGAGCGCTTCTGTATCACCCACCACCTGGTCAAAGTCGTAGGGGAGCGCAAGATCGGTGGCCGTCTTCTGGAGAATCGGGCCGTCGGCGACGACGATGATGCCCTGATCCTCTGATCGGGGGATCCGGGAGAGGGCTTTGAGGAGGATTTCTCCCCCGATGCCCGCTGGGTCCCCACCGGTAAGGGAGAGATAGCTTCGGATTCGTGCGCTCATGGGCTCATGATACCAGTGACAATATCCGCTGTCCATACAACTTTGCCGATTGACAACAGCATAGCCATCTTTTATGTTGGTAGATACCAAACAGTCGCGCGTGCGTAGAGAGGAGTTGTTGCATGGCCAAACACCGTGATGACGAAGAGTTTGATGAAGAGGAAGATCGATATTTCAGCCGGGTTGAGGAAGAGGAAGAAGCCTACTATGCTGAAATGTTCGACCGAGAGGAGATGATCGACTTCACCGACAGCGATGATGAGATTCTCGATGACGATGATGACGATGAGGAGTTGCTCGGCGACCAGTTCATGATCGATGGCGATGAGTCGTATGAAGACGAGTTCTTCGATGATGACGACGAATTCGATGATTGGAGTGACGACGACTTCTGATATCTCTTTCTTATGCACTCATTCACCTCCCTACGGGGAGGTTTTTCACACCTGATAGCCAATATATTCGTATATATACTGTATGAATATTCAAATTTTTGCATAATATTATTTACACTGTGCGCGATATACGGTATAGTGCCTCAACTGACCACTGATGGTCGCTGTACTGGAGGAAAGAGATGAAATACACACGCATCCTTCTGTTGATCGGCTTGGTCTTGGCCTTGATCGCACCATTATCCCTCTTTGGAGGCGGCAAGAGCGAAGCCAATGAATCGGGCTATCGGATCGGAGTCTCCAAGCTCCTTCCCCACCCCGCCCTCGATGCGGTTGAGCAAGGACTGCAGGATTATCTGAAGACCACCGCTCTTTCTGTCTCCTACGATCTGCAGAACGCCAACGGCGACATCTCCACGGCCAGCTCAATCGCGCAGAAGTTCAAGAGTGACAAAGTGGATGTGGCCGTCGGAATCGCCACTCCCTCAGCCCAGGCGCTCGCCCAGGTCTTTGGCCCCACCTCCTCCACGGCGGTGGTCTTCAGCGCCGTCACCGATGCCGATGAGGCAGGCCTGGTGGCTGCCAACATCGCCGGCGTCTCGGACATGAACCCGGTCGAGGACCAGATCAAACTTTTGATCGACATCACCGGAGCCAAGCGCATCGGCAACATCTATGCCAGCGGTGAGGCCAACGGCGTCGTACTGATGGAGATGGCCAAGGCCGCCTGCGCCAAGCTCGGTGTCGAGTTCGTCGCCAGCGCCATCAGCAACTCCAGCGAGGTGAAGATGGCGGCCCAGTCGATCATCGACCGGGTGGACGCGATCTACGTCGCCACCGACAATGCCGTCATCAGTGCGGTTGCCAGCATCGACGATGTGGTCGCCAAAGCCAACAAGGTGCTCTTCGTCGCCGATCCCAGCGGAATGGATGGATTGAACGCGATGATCGCCTGGGGCTTCGACTATTACAACATCGGCATCGAGACCGGCAAGGTCATAGAACGAATCCTCACTGGAGCGAAGGCGGGGGATATCGGGACGGTCTACATCACCGACCCGGTGAAGTTCGAACTCTGGTTCAACCTTGATACTGCCAGCAAGCTTGGATATACTGTTCCGCAGTCATTGCAGGACGCTGCTGCGGTCCTCATCAAGGACGGCAAGAAGATTTCCAAGTAATCGAGAGAGCATCGGAATCCGCCGTCCTCACCCAGATCGGCGGATTTTTCTGTATAGAGGTACGCATGATAGAAGGAATTTTTGTAGACGGGTTGGTCTTCTCGATCATGGTCATCGGGATCTTGATCTCCTACCGGATCCTCAACTTCGCCGACCTGACCTGTGACGGGTCGGTCGCCACCGGAGCCGCCATCGCCACCATGGCCATCGTCGGCGGCCTGCCCATCACCGTCGCGCTGCTCCTCTCCTTCCTCGGCGGGGTTGCGGCGGGCATGGTGACCGCGGCGATTCACAACAAGCTCAAAATCCCCGGCCTCTTGGCAGGAATCCTGACCATGACGATGCTCTACTCCATCAACTTGAGGATTCTGGGCAACAAGGCGAACGTGCCGCTTCTCAGGGTGACCACCCTCTACACCAAACTCCCTCAGTACTTCAGCTTCCTGAGCCCCGAATGGGCCTCGTTGGTCGGCACGCTCATGGTCGTCCTCTTCGTCAAAGTCATCGTAGACCTCTTCTTTCGTGCCGATTTGGGCGTCTCGATGGGCGCGATGGGAGGCAATGAGCAGATGGTCATCAGCCAGGGCATCAACCCCGAGACCCTCAAGTTGATGGGCATCGGCCTCTCCAATGGCCTCATCGCCCTCTCCGGCGGCCTCTTGGCCCAATACCAGGGCTTTGCCGACGCCAACCTCGGCCAGGGGATGGTCGTCCAGGGACTCGCCGCCATCATGATCGGCGAGTTCCTCTTCTCCAGCAACCGCATCAGTCTCCTGACCCTGCGGGCAATCTTTGGCGCCATCATCTACAAGGCGCTGATGTTCTTCGGACGCAAATACGGCTATCTGGTCAACATCACCCCCAACGACTTCAAGCTCTTGACCGGCATCCTCGTCATCGCCAGCCTCTTCATCGCACAGGGGCGCAGCGCAGCCTCATCGGCCGGGGCGAAGCGCAAGGCGATCGCCCGTTCACAGCAACGCCACGACAGTGAGGAGGACACCACCCATGCTTGAGCTCACCTCAGTCACCAAGGTCTTCTACCCGGGGACCGTCAATGAGAAACTTGCCATCGACGATGTGAACCTCCATATCAACGCGGGGGACGTCACCTGCATCGTCGGCTCCAATGGAAGTGGCAAATCCACCCTTTTCAACCTTATCGCCGGCACCTATCCAGTGACCGCGGGCACGATGATCTTCGATGGCGAAGACATCACCGCCAAACCCGAATATCGCCGGGCGATGACCATCGGGCGAATCTTCCAGGATCCGACAAAAGGAACGGCGGCCAACATGTCCATCGAGGACAATATGATCACCGCCGAGACGAAGGGGATGAAGGGGCTGCGCATCAGCTTGAACAACGAGAAGCGGCAGCAGTACCGCCGCCTGCTCTCCCTCATCGGCTTGGAAGACCGCCTCAAGGACAACGTCGGCCTGCTCAGCGGTGGACAGCGCCAAGCCCTCACCCTCCTGATGATGGTGATGAGCAGCCCCAAGATGGTGTTGCTGGACGAGCATACCGCCGCCCTGGACCCCCGCAACGCCCAGACGGTGATGGACTTGACCAAACGCTTCATCGCCGAGCACCGACTCACCGCCTTGATGGTCACCCACAACATGCAGGCAGCCATCGACTTCGGCAACCGCCTCATCATGATGGACGAGGGAAGGATTCTCTTCGATGTGAGCGGAGAAGAGAAGTCCCGTCTCACCGTCGAAGGCTTGGTGCGGCTCTTCAAGGATCTGAGCAACAAGACTTATGCGACCGACGCGGGATTGCTCACCAAAGACTGAAAACCCTCTTGAGAGAAGAGAAGATAGCAATTACACTAGGCTGAGGTCCAAATTGTGAGCCCACACACCCCAAACCGGTCGTCCCATATGTTCGACCGGCGCTTTCTTGTTACGCTGATCATCCCGTTGGTCATCGAGCAGCTGTTGGCTGTCTCCATCGGCATGGCCGACACCGTCATGGTCGCCCGTGTCGGGGAAGCGGCGGTCAGCGCCATCAGCCTCGTCGACGCCATCACCGTCCTCATCGTCACCCTCTTCGCCGCCTTCGCGACCGGAGGGGCGGTGGTGGCCAGCCAGTACCTCGGGCGCAAGGACCGGGCCAGCGCCAACACCGCTGCGGGCCAGCTCCTCCTCCTCTCCCTCGCTGTCTCCACCGCCCTCTTGATCATCTGCATGCCCATCCGTGCCCGGATCATCTCCGTGGTCTTCGGCGGCATCGAGGGTGAGGTGCTTGCCTTGGGTTCGACCTACTTTCTCTACATCCTCGCCTCACTCCCCTTCCTGGCGAGCTACAACGCCTGTGCGGCCCTCTTCCGCTCGATGGGCAACAGCCGCGTCTCCCTCTACGTCAGTGTCACGATGAACGTGCTCAACATCGGCGGCAACGCCTACTTCATCTATGCAATGCACATGGGGGTGGCGGGCGCGGGGCTCTCCACACTGCTCAGCCGGATCATCGGGGCGGTCGTCATGCTGACCTTGATCACCCGCGAGTCCAACATCATCTCGATCCGGAGCTGGCACACCCTGAAATGGCATGGTGAGATGGTCAAGCGAATCTTGCGCATCGGAGTGCCCAACGGCATCGAGGGGAGCGTCTTCCAAGTCGGCAAGCTGATGGTCCAAGGCTTCATCACCGTCTTCGGCACCGCCGCGATCGCAGCCAACGCCATCTCCTCATCGGTGGTCTCGTTCACCAACATCCCCGGCGGTGCCATCGGACTGGCCTCGATCACCATCATCGGGCAGGCGGTCGGTGCCAGGCGCCACGACGAAGCCCTCTATTGGGGCAAGCGCCTGCTCTTGATCTCGTATATCACGATGACGTCGCTCTGCATCCCCGGCTTCTTCCTCACCCCCACGGTGGTGGGATTCTTCAACCTCTCCAGCGAGGCGAACACCATCGCGGTGACCGTCATCAGAACCGCCATGATCATGGGGGCGCTCCTCTGGTCACCCTCCTTCGCAGTGCCCAACTTCCTCAGGGCAGCCGGCGACGCCAAGTACACCATGACCGTCTCAATGCTCAGCATGTGGCTTTTCCGCGTTGCGGTGAGCTACTATCTGGCCATTATCCTCGGCTGGGGGGTCTATGGGGTATGGATCGGCATGTACATCGACTGGATCTGCCGCGGCATCCTCTTCACCCAGCGCTTCTTGCGCGGCAAGTGGCGGACCAAGACGCTGATTTAGCTCTCCAGATGTTGCCAGAGCTTCTCCAAGGCATAGAACTCGCGCATCTCGCTGTTCATCAGGTGGATGACGATGGAGCCACAGTCAACGAGCTCCCACCCCTCGCCCTCCGGGTTCTTGTGCCGGTTGTTGACCGACAGGCCAAGCTCGTTCAACGCCCCCCACATCTGATGCGCCACTCCCTTCAGATGCGCGTTGCTGGAGACCGTCGCGATGACGAAGCAGTCAGTCCAGGAGCATCCGGGCCTGAGGTCGATCACCGACACATCGGTGCATCTATGATCTTCGAGGAATCGGGCGATTGCCTCTGCGTGTGTGAGAACCATATCTTCCATGCTCTCTCATCTCCTTCTCAAATACCGTCTGATCTCTTCGGTATAGCATTGCAGCCAATCTTCTGTTATCTGCTGTGTTTCAACACGGTCCCTCAGATCAAAGAGCTCGGCCGATTGCATCCCGGCGAGCTCGCCAAGGCTGTCAACATTTCCGCTGACTGAGGCAAGTGTATCGGCCAAGCGGGTTTTCCTCAAGCTGGAGGCGCCCTCCCTCAACACATCGAGCATCACGCGCCCATCCTCTTGGCCCATTGACATCCGTCCCGTCACGATGGCCAGGTCGCTCAAGGTCGCAACGAGGAGAGAGAGGTCATCGTCCTCGAAGCTGCCTCTCTCCATCGAGGTGGGCAGCGCATCGAGGAGCAGCACCGCCATGCGCCGATCCTCGGTGATGGTGATGATGGCCAGCTCCGTTGAGGCCGAGGCACGGATCTCGGAGGTGGGGGTACAGGAGGCGAGGGTGAGCAGTACGGCCAAGAGGGCCAGCCCCAGATTCCTCACGCTTCCACTTCCTCTTTCAAAGAGCGGCGGAAGGCCTCGCTGGCATGGGCGATGCTCCGACCCGTTTGTATCAGATGCCGCCATTCCCGTTCGACGACCTTGAGGCAGAGCGATGCGATGGTCTCCTCCTCAAGCAGACGCGCCCTCTCCTCATCGCTGATATAGGTCCGGTTGGGCTCCAGGTAGTCGGCGCAGAAGAGGGCCCGCCCCATCACTCCCATCTCACTGCTGCCCAAGGTGTGGTGGCGCACCGCCAACACCTGAGCGCGGCTCATGCCGGCGCGCTCGAGCACCACGGCGGCCACCGGGGCGTGGAGGAGGACCGGATGGGCGAGCTCCTCGTCAGTGACCGCCACCTGCTCATCGATGGTGAAACGCAGCAGGGCTTCGTCCCCCCACTCCCGCGCCAGGTCGTGATGCAGACCCGCCTGGTAGAGCTCGTCATCATCAATGGCGAGACCGTAGCGGTCGCTGAGAGAGACGGCAAAATCTGCCACCGCCCGACTGTGGCGGAGGCGCTTCGGGCTCAGGGTGTACTCAAGATCGATAGAGTTGCTCATCTTCAATGTATGAGGCCACCTCGGGGGGCATCAGGCGGGCGATCTCAGGAGGGAGATGCTCCCCATCCTGCAACGATCGGCACCCGTTGCGGATGATCGTGGAGCTGTCGGAGAGCCGCGGGTTGTCCAGATAGACCAGATCCGCGGCGATGTCGCTGAAGCTCTGGCTGTTGCCCTCGCGCCTGATGACGACGAAGGTCACCAGCTCCTTGAGCGCCTCATAACTGTTCCACTCGGTCAGCTTGGGCAACAAGTCGTCGCCCATGACCACGGCGAGCCTCCCCTTTATGGGATACTTGAGGTAGAGGTCCTTGACGGTATCGTAGGTGTAGGAGGGCCCCGTCCGCTGCAACTCGCAGTCGTCCACGACGAGGTCGATCTCGGGATCGTCGGGGTAGAGGCTGCGGTAGGAGGCGATGCTCAGGTCGATCATCGCAAGGCGATGGTGGACCGAGACGGGACGGGCATCGGGCTTGAAGTGGTTGTGTCCCACCGGCACGAGGATGATGCGCCGATAGTGGGTGGAGGTCACCACCGAGTGAATCAGGTGGAGGTGACCGAGATGGACCGGATCAAAACTCCCGCCGACCATGGCGGTAGGAATCGAACGCTTCACCCTCGCTCCTTATTGCAACGCTGCCGCCTCATGACGCTGTACCATCTCCATGAACGCCTGCCTCACCTCATCGATCCCCTGGTCGAGGTAGACACAGATGCCGATGACCCGCTTATCCGGATACTTGGCCTTGAGCTTACAAAGCCGCTCTTCGGTCCCCGGCTCGTCGAGTTTGGTCCCCAAGATCACCTGCTCTTTCTCCAAGAGCTCGCTCTCGAAGGCACCGAGCTCCGCACTCAGTATATCATAGGCTTCGAGGTAGCGGTCATCAGAGAGGTCGATCAAGTAGGCAAGGCCGCTGGTACGGGCGATGTGGCGCAGAAACTTGAATCCCATGCCGAGGCCTTCGCTCGCCCCCTCGATGATGCCGGGGATATCGGCGAGCACGACATCGTTGTCGCCGTACCGCATCATCCCCAACTGGGGGATGCGCGTGGTGAAGGGGTAGCCGGCCACCTTGGCCCGTGCGTTGGTCAGCATGTTGAGGAGGCTGGACTTGCCGGCGTTGGGAAAGCCGACGAACCCGATGTCGGCGATGACCAAAAGCTCGACGCCGATGCGCAGTTCCTCCCCGCTCTGTCCCTCCTGGGCATGCCGGGGGGCTTGGTTGGTGGAGGTGCGGAAGTGCCAATTGCCCTTCCCTCCCTTGCCGCCCTTGAGGAAGACCCAGCGTTCCAGACCGGCAAGGTCCTTGATGAGGGCGCCGCTCTGGGCGTCCTTGATCACGGTACCGGGAGGAACCGGGATCTCGATGTCGTCTCCATCACGCCCCGACCGGCGCGCCCCTTCCCCATTCCTGCCGTTCTCCGCCCGATAGGTACGGACCATCTTCAGGTGGCCAAGGGTGCGCAGGTTGTGTTTGACGACGAAGATGACATCGCCGCCACGCCCCCCATCGCCACCGTCCGGACCCCCACGGGGGACAAACTTCTCACGACGGAAGGAAACACAACCGTTGCCCCCGTTTCCGGAGGCAACGTCTAAATACGTTTCGTCTGCAAATCCAAACATTGCTGGGCGCTTGAACCTACTCAGTCACAATGCTGATGTACTTCCGGTTTCTTCGGCTATGGAAGAGCACCGTTCCCTCAGCTTTGGCAAACAGAGTGTAGTCCTTCCCACAACCGACGTTCAGTCCAGGATGGAACTTCGTCCCATGCTGACGGACCAAGATCTCGCCAGCCTTGACGGCCTGGCCTCCGAAGCGCTTCACTCCCAGACGCTGGGAATTGGAATCACGACCGTTGCGGGAACTACCGCCGCCTTTCTTTTGTGCCATCTTTTCCCTCCTCAGCCAATGATCTGGTCTATGGCGATGATCGTGTACCGCTGGCGGTGTCCCTGGGTCTTGCGATAGCCCTTGCGCCGCTTCTTCTTGAATACCCGAATCTTCTCACCCCGAATATCGCCGACCTTGGTCGCCTTGACCATGGCATCGGCAACGTACGGAGTCCCAAACTTTGCATTCTCTTCGTTCACCACAGCCAATACGGTCGCGTACTCAAGGGCGGTGCCGTTTTCACTTCCGGCAATGTAGTCGACCTGAACGGTCTCGCCCTCGACGGCCTTGTACTGTTTTCCGAGAATTTCTACCAGTGCATACATCTCGATACTCATCCTTCGATTGGTTTTGTGCCTGTGTTGTATACCATGTTGAGAAAAACATGGCAAGCGGATTTGCCGGCAACTCTCCACAAACAAAGAAAAAAGGACTTGAATACTTACCGACCGGTAGGTTAGTATACAGCATGACCAAAGAACGAATCCTCTCCACCCTCCTCTCCCTCGCGGGTGCCCATGGCCTCTCCAACGTCTCCCTCTCCCGCGTGGCCGATGAGTGCTCGATCACCAAGGCGGCGCTCTTCCATCACTATGAGAGCCGTCGACAACTCATCAGTGAGCTCTATCGCTATGGCTCATCGCTCGCCCAGGCCCAGATGGCCACCATCGAGCTGCAGGGCAGCGCCGTCGATGTGCTCTCCTGTGCCATGGATCACTGGCATGAGCTCTACGCCGAGGAACCGCTGCGCTCCTTCTATCGGATCGTGGAGGGTGAGGCATTGTATTGCCCGGAGGCGATGCGGATCAAGCACAGCCACGGTGAGATGATCAAGGCACAGAGCCGGGCCATCCTCGAACGCCTCTCCTCGACCGGCAGGCTGGCCATCGGGGACCTTGAATTGGCGAGCCTGACCTTCAGCGCCACCGCCCACCACTATCTGCTGCGCCTCCTCAGTGAAGAGGAGGGTACGGTCGCGTGGGAGGAGGATCAGTTTATATCTGCGTTCGTCCGACTCTACGACCCGGCCCTACATTGAGGCCAGATACGGAATCCCCACCAAGGCGAAGGCGTTCTTCAACACCTGGTCGACCATGCGCACCAGTGTGATCCGGGCGCGTACCAGGGCGGGCGACGGCGCCTTGAGAACGGGGTTGTCGTGGTAGTAGCGGCTGAAGAGCTTGCTCAGTTCATAGAGGTAGGCGGTCACGAGCGACGGATCGTACTCCGCCCCCGCCTTGGCCACCACCTCGCCATAGCGCGCCAGCAGCTTGACCAGCTCGCGCTCATCGGAGAGGGTGAGCAGGCCCGCATCGAAGGGGAGGGCCTCCACCTCAGGCTGCTCGCTGTGGAACTTGGCCAGCATGCTGCTGATGCGTGCCCCCATGTACTGCAGATAGGGGCCGGTGTTGCCGTTGAAGGAGATCGATTCGGCGGGGTTGAAGATCATGTCCTTGGTCGCGGTGACCTGCAGAAGGTAGTAGTTGAGCGCTCCCAGGGCGATGGCGGCGCTGGTCTCCGTGATGTCGCCGACCTGCTCCTCCCTCCCCTTTGACCGGATTTCCTCCTCGGCCAGGGTGGTGAGCGAGGCGAGGAGCTCGTCAGCGTCGACGACCGTCCCCTCACGGCTCTTCATCTTCCCCTCCGGCAGGTTCACCATGCCGTAGGAGAGGTGGTGGAGATTCTGCGCCCACGTATAGCCGAGACGCTCCAGGACGCTGAAGAGGACCTTGAAGTGGTACTGCTGCTCGCTGCCGACGACGTAGATGTGGGCATCGAACGGCCAGTCCTTGTGGCGCATGATGGCCGTTCCCACATCCTGGGTGATGTAGAGGCTGGTGCCGTCGCTGCGCAGCAGCACCTTCTTGTCCAGCTTGATGTCAGAGAGGTCGACCCACACCGAACCGTCCTCCTCCCGGTAGAAGACCCCCTCGGCAAGTCCCTTGAGAATCTCATCCTTGCCGTACTTGTACGTCTCGCTCTCCCAGTAGTAGGCGTCGAAGCTGATGTGCATCGCCTCATAGCTCTCATAGAGCCCCCTGATCGTCCAATCGTTCATCTTCTGCCAGAGGGCCAACACCTCGCTGTCGCCCTCCTCCCACTTCTTGAGCATCGCCTGGGCCTGCTCCTCGGCGGTGGGGTCTTCCTTCGCCCATTGGGCGAACTTCACATAGTAGTTGCCGACGAGGTGGTCGCCCTTGATCCCCGAGCTCTCCGGTGTCTCACCATGGGAGAACTTCTGGTAGGCGAGCATCGACTTGCAGATATGGACACCGCGGTTGTTGATCAAATTGACCTTGCGCACCTCGGCCCCGTTTGCCGCCAAGATGGCTGCCATGCTCATGCCCAGGCTGTCGTTGCGCATATGGCCGAGGTGCAGCGGCTTGTTGGTGTTCGGGCAGCTGAACTCGATGACCACCCGCTTGCCGGCAAGTGTCTCGTTGTTGCCGTACCGCTCTCCCTCCGCCTCGATCTTGGCGCTGAGGGCGTTTGCCAGGGAGGCGGCATCGATCTTGATGTTGAGGTAGGGGCCGCTGACCAAGAGCTCGCCGGAGGGGCGCTCTTCGAGTGCCTCGATCCGCTCCTTCAGTGTTTTGGCGAGGAGGGGTGGTCCCATGTGGAGGATCTTCGCATAGGCGAAGAGGGGGAAGGCAAGATCGCCCAACTCCGGCTTGGGCGGCACCTGGGCGACCAAGGGGGGGAGGTCTATGACCGGGCCCACCTCTTCTGCTATATACTGCGCAAGGAGCGCTTCGATCAGACTCTTCCATGTATCGCGAATATTCTCAAGCATCGTGGTATCCTCTCAGGGGACTATACAATAAACCAAACTCATCGGGCAAGGCGGATGGTGATCTCAGCCGAGCTGAGCGTGTGGACCCTCCCCTCCCGATCCTCGACGACCAGGTGTGCATCATCATCGATGCCGATCACATGAGCCTCAAACTGCCCCCCCGCCTGGTGCACCACCACGTCACGACCATCGAGGAGCGAATGGGCGCGGTAGTACTCCAGATAGGAGCGGTCGGGCAGCGCGCTGATCAAGGCGCTCATATGGGAGACGATCTTGATGACCAAGTCATTGGCATCAAGGGATGAAAGAGCGGCGTCCTCGCTCTCATAGAGGGAGACGGCCGTCCGCTCCAACTCCTCGCCCAAGGCGGTGAAGAGGTTGATGCCGATGCCCACCACCACACTGCTGAGCTGTCCGCTCTCCAAGCCCACCACCCCCTCGGTGAGGATCCCGCAGAGCTTCTTGCCCCCGAGGTAGAGGTCGTTGACCCATTTGATGGCGCAGGAGACGCCGGCCACCTCGCACAAGGAGCGGTGCACCGCGACGCTGGCCATGCTGGTGAGCAGCATCGCCTCCTCGAGGGCGAAGGAGAGCGGGAACCTGAGCGAGAGATAGAGACCGCCCTGGGGGCTGTAGAAGGAGCGCCCCCGCCTCCCCCTGCCCGCACTCTGGGCGAGGGCGATGACCACCGCCTTCTCGCTCTCCAGGCTCTTTGCGTACCGGTTGGTCGAGTCGATGGTGTCAAAGAGCTGGACATCCCACCCCACCAAGGCACGCTGCAGGCGCTCACGGTCGAAGAGCGGGGTCATCGAGATGAGCCGGTACCCGATCTTCGGCCGCCCCTCGATGAGGTGCCCCTCGTCCCTGAGGCGTTCGACGCCCTTCCAGACCGCCGCCCGGCTGATGGAGAGCGCTCGGGCAAGCTCGGACCCTGAAAGATACCCATCACGACCGTGGGATAGAGCGTGGAGCACCGCTTCCTTGTTCGTCACCGCAATCCCCCCTATTGTCAACCTCTTTACAGTTTACAATAAAAAGCGGGGGTGATACCATCGCCCCATGCAACAAAAGCGACTCATCCTGACCGCCATCTTCTCCGCCTTGATCATCGTGGGCTCCTATATCCGGTTCCCGCTGCCGCCGGTGCCCATTACGCTCCAGACCCTCTTCGTCCTGCTCGCCGGCTTTCTCACTGGCTCCCGGATGGCCCTCTTCAGCGTCGCCATCTACCTGCTCCTCGGCTTCGTCGGGTTGCCGGTCTTCAGCGGGGGGGGAGGCATCGGCTACCTCTTGGGCCCCACCGGGGGCTTTCTCGTCGGCCTCCTGCCCGCCGCCGTCATCGCCGGCCTCGCCGGAAACTACCGAGAGAAGGAGGAGAAGGGCACACGCTATCTCCTCCTCTGTGCCATCACCGGCTTGGCGGCCATGCTCGTCATCTACGGCTGTGGAATCTCCTGGCTCAAGGCAAGAGGCTCCCTCTCCTGGAGAGCGGCGATCCAGATCGCCCTCCTCCCCTTCCTCATCGGGGACGCAGTCAAGCTCATCGTGGCGCTCCGTCTCGCCATCTCCTTCAAGGGCCGCATCGCGCGCTTCATCGACCCCACCCTTGCATAAAAGTCCAGAAGAACCCTATGGTATGTGCATGAAACCATGCATAGACCATCAGTTTGACGCTGAGATTTTCGTTCCGGCACTGTTGGCGACCTATGACCGTGTCGCCGGCAAGGCCAACTTCCACGGCCTCAAGCCGCTTCCCCAAATGCAGATCATCGGTGAGATCTGCAGTGAATTCCTTGAACTGATGTTTCCCGGCCGGTGTGGGCGAGAACGTCGGGGCTTGACCCTCGACCAAATCCTGCTCCAGCAGCTGGAGCAAGTCGGTTCTCTCCTCAAAGGGCAGATCCTGCTCGCCTACCAGTGGGAGGACCCCCAGCTCGAACGCTACGATGCGCTGGTACGGGCCGACCAGATCGTCCGCTCGCTCAGTGCGCTGCTGCCACAGGTCCGCCTCGATCTGAAGAAGGATGTGCAGGCCGGCTACGACGGAGATCCCGCCTCCTCGACGATTAGGGAGGTGGTCCTCTCCTACCCATACATCAAGAGCTTGGCGACCCACCGCATCGCCCACGAGCTCTTCAAGATGGGCGTCCCCCTGGTCCCGAGGATGATGAGCGAGTGGGCCCACAGCGAAACAGGCATCGACATCCATCCCGGCGCCCAGATCGGCCGCTCATTCTTCATCGACCACGGCACCGGTACCGTCATCGGCGAGACGACGGTCATCGGAGACAACGTAAAACTCTACCAAGGGGTGACCCTTGGGGCCTTGAGCTTCCCGAAAGACGGGTGTGGCTCCCTCATCCGGGGAGTGAAGCGCCACCCGACGCTGGAGGACAACGTGACCGTCTACGCCAATGCCACGATCCTCGGCGACATCACCATCGGGGCCAACTCAATCATCGGGAGCAACGTCTGGATCAAGGGCTCGGTGCCCCCCAACACGATGGTGACCATCGCTGAGGTGCAGATGAAGATCAGAGGGATCAACGGAGCCAAGAAGTAGCTCAGATCACCTGGCGCTCGACTTGAAAAGCGATGCGGTTTTCCGTTTCCAGCACAGGCCCGAAACGTCCCGCCACCAACATCCCCTCCCTCCCAAAGGCGGGAAGATCGTCGATTCGTACCTCAAGGTAGTTGCCACTGACCCCATACCACGCACCACCCTTGCGACTCTGGAGGATGACCTCACCCACCGCTCCGACGTGGCGACTGCGGTAGCGTTCAAAGAGGGTGCGCCCGAGCTGCCGCAGCTCGCTGGCCCGCTCATCGCGCAGCGACTCGGTCACCCGGTCGCTCGGGTTGGCAAGCGGGGTGTCGGGCCTTGGTGAGAAGGGGAAGACATGCAGGGACGCGAACTGTTCACTGATGATCAAATCCCGGGTCAAGGCGAAGTCAGCATCGCTCTCCCCGGGAAGGCCGGTGATGAAGTCGGCGGCGATGAAGGGATCGTCCTTGACTTGTCGCAACTCTTCGAGGATTCGCTTCAATTCAGCGATGGTGTATTGGCGCTCCACTCGGCGCAGGATCCGGTCGCTGCCGCTTTGGATGGGGATGTGGAAGTGCGGTTGCATCCGATGGTCCTTGAGCACCGCAAGGAGGCGGGCGTCGATATGGTCCGGCTCCATGGAGGAGAGGCGCAGGCGCATGGAGGAGGAGAGCGCGGACAACAGTTTTTCCAACAGCCCCCCCAATCCAGCACCTTGGTGGTCGTACATCGTCAGGTTCACCCCAGTGAGCATGATCTCCTGAAACCCCGCCTCCTGGAGGGCCAGGGCGCGCTCGACGACGGTCGCTGCATCGAGGCTGACCGCTTTGCCCCGGGCGATGTGGACCCGGCAGTAGGCACAGCTGTTGTCGCAGCCGTCCTGAATCTTCAGATAAGCGCGGCTGTGGTAGGAGAAGGAGGCGGCATCGTAGTCAAACGGCGAGGCCTCCTCATCACCGAAGGAGGCTGCCGCCTCATCGAGAGTGAAGCCCGCCAAGAGGCAGCTGTTGATATGCGTGGCCAGTTTGAGCAGCTGGGCTTTCTTTGAGAGGGGGACGATGATGAGTCGCTCTGAGAGCTCTGAGAGCTCATCACTGTTGAGCTGGGCGTAGCAGCCGGTGACGATCGTCACAGCCTGCTCGCTGAACTTGCGGATCATGCGCCGAGCCTTCTGCTCGGCCTTGCTGGTGACGGTGCAGGTATTGACGATGAAGAGGTCGCTTGGCTCCCGCTCAGAGACGATGGTGAACCCCTCTTTGGCGAAGGAGTCGGCGATCGCCTCGCTCTCGCACTGGTTGAGTCTACATCCAAGGGTATAGACACAGACGTTCAATGCTGCTCCTCCTGCCTTCTCAGCTGCTCCATCACCACCTCGATGGCGCCCTTGAGCCCCATGCGCATCTGCTTGGCATAGGGGTTGTAGCGCTGTAGGTCGTAGAAGAGCTGGATGGGATCGTTGCACGTCTGTTCCATGACGGTGAGCAGGGTCTTGTACCCGGTGGTGGCAAGCTCGGTCGGCCGGGCCGAGAGCTCTGAGAGGGTGCGCCCGATGAAGTGGGTGATGCCTTGGGACCAAGCGGCCTCCCGATCGTGCTGTTCACAGCTCATGGTGAGCACGTTCAGACCCCAGCGGGCAAACTCCTCCCTCCACCGGCCATACGTCTCATCGGTGCAGCGCACCGCACTGATGATCATCGGCAACCCCTCCACCCCGTGCTTGCCGCTGTCCGGGCCGAACATCGGGTGGGTCGCGATGCATTCGATATGGGGCGGAAGCAGCCGGGCCATCACCTCGGCGGGATGGAGCTTCACCGAGCAGGTATCCATGACCACGGTATGCTCCCCGATGCGCGACGCGGTGCGGGCGACCACCTCCTCGAAGCTGCTGATGGAGACACAATAGAAGAGCGCCGAGGAGGTGAGCACCTCGTCCTCACTCGCCAGCCTCACCCCCTCAGGGACCGTCCGGCTGGAGCGTGACCACGCTACGACATCGAACCCATGGCGGGCCAATTCTTTCGCCCAGAACACCCCGAACCGTCCCAGGCCATACACACCGACTGTCTTCACTTGTTCCATGGGGGCATTGTAGCGAAAAGAAGTGCGCTCAAGCAACAGCAACCCAGCCTTCCACCGGCGATCGCAGATGGGGGTGATGCTGCTCGCGTTTCCGCTTCGCCCCTCACTGCCCAGATGGCTGCAGATTGCTCGGGAGCAGCGCTCCCACCCCCACCGCCATCAGGGCGGCGAGGAAGAGAAAGACCTTAGACAAGCCACGGGACGCGATGATGGCGCTGAGGACGAGCGGGATGATGATCCGTCCCACCGTCGACCCCATCGAGCGGATGTTGGAGAGTTGCAGGATCTCCTGGGGCCACACCGAGATCTCCAACACCTGGCTGACCGGGTTCACCCCTCCCATGCCAAGACCCAGGAGCACCATGCTCAGGTAGGCGAAGCGCAGCGAGGGGGAGCGGGAGAAGAGGATGAGGGCGACTACACTGGTGAGGCCGAGGGCCACGAGGGTGGGCTTGGCCCGCCCCCCTCTCTTCAGCAAGGGAATCACGGCCACCCGGCTCACCGTCGCCCCCCCGTGGATGATCGAGATGGCCAGCCCGATTTCAGCCGGTCCGGCATCAAAGCGCTCTGCAAGGGAGAGCAGCGGGTAGACGACGTTGGTGTATTCGATCGAGTTCGCGATGATCAAAAAGAGGAGGTAGGAGAGAAAGCGTCGGTTTGTGAGCAAGGAGAAGGAGTCTCTGATCCGAACGGCACGCGTAGCGTAGCGCTGCGTATCGGCGGGGGATTTCTGCACGGCGAAGAGCAATGCCATGATGAGGTAGAGCAGGGCCATCTGCAGGTAGCCGTGGTACCACACCCCCTCCTTGAGGCGGGTGATGTACCACCCGCTGACGATGGCCCCCATCGAGAAGATCAGGTGCATCAACGGGATGTTGCGCCGCATATGGGAGGGGTCGGAGGCGACCATCAACACCGGGTTGCTGATCGAATAGAGGTAGCCGGAGAAGGAGCTGGCAAGGAAGAAGAGGGAGAACATGATGCGCCTCCTGCTGAGGCCCATGCCGAAAAGCGCAATCGAGGAACCGAGGAGCCCCACCACCAGCATCACGTGGGGAGGGAGAACGCGGCTGACGAGCGGCATGAGGAGAAAGGAGACAAGGCTGCCGACCTGGCCGATGGACATCAGGCCTCCCATCTCTTCAACGCTCATGCCGTTTGCTGCCCTGATCTCCTCGAAGAGCCCACCGAAGAGCGAGGAGGAGAGGGCGAGGATGATGACCATCACAAAGAGGAGATGCTTGAAGCGCATACCTGACCATACCACAGAGCCCCCCTTCAATGACAGACTCCTTTCCCAAGATGACGCTTCGTGCTACGATGGGCCCATACCAAACAACGCTGTCAAGGAGCTAGAGATGACGTTTGCACAAGCTATGAAGGCTAAGGCCAAAGAGGCCGGCAAGACCCTCGTCCTACCGGAGGGGTGTGAGGAGCGGACCATCCGGGCCGCGCGGATTATCGTCGATGAAGCACTGGCCAAGAGTGTCATCCTCATCGGAGGCGAAGATGAGGTGAAGAGCGCCGCGAAGAAGCTCAGTGTCTCCCTTGAAGGAATCTCCATCGTCAATCCCAGTGAGAGCCCATCGCGCTCCCGCTACGCCCAGGAGTACTACCAGCTGCGCAAACACAAGGGTATGAGTGAAGAGGAAGCCAACGAGGCGATCATCGACCCGCTGCGTTGGGCCGCCATGATGGTCCGCCTGGACGATGCCGCCGCGATGGTCGCCGGTGCGTTGAACACCACCGCCGCCGTCCTGGTCGCCGCCTTCACCATCATCAAGACCAAGCCGGGCATCAAGAGCGCCTCCTCCTGCTTCGTCATGGCCACCGACAAGAGTCAGTACGGGGCGTCCGGCTCCTTCATCTTCAGTGACTGCGCCACCATTCCCAACCCCACCGTCGACCAGCTTGCCGAGATCGCCTTGGTCAGCGCCGACTCCTGCCGCACCTTCCTCGGCGTCGAGCCGAAGGTCGCCATGCTCTCCTACTCCACCAAGGGCTCGGCCAAAGGTGAGCTCGTCGACAAGGTCGTCGAGGCCACTGCCCTGGTCAAGGAGAAGGACCCCTCCCTCGCCATCGACGGAGAGTTGCAGCTCGATGCCGCCATCGTGGAGAGCGTCGCCGCCAGCAAGGCGCCCGGCAGTGCGGTGGCAGGATCTGCCAACACCCTGGTCTTCCCTGACCTGCAGAGCGGCAACATCGGCTACAAGCTCGTGCAGCGCCTGGCCGGCGCCGAGGCGTATGGCCCGATCCTTCAGGGCTTCGCCAAGCCGGTCAGTGACCTCAGCCGTGGGTGCTCGGTCGATGACATCGTCATCACCAGCGCCATCACCCTCGCCCAAAGTGTTGCCCTCTGAGTCTCAGATTCTCCACCCGCTCCGATGGGGAGGGTGGAGATGAAAGCGCGCCGGCAACACGCCAATCTTCTCGATCAAAACCGCCCCCCGTGGGCGGTCATCATTACCCTCGCCTGGCCGACGATCGCCGAGCAACTGCTCCAAGTGATGGTCACCTTCGTCGACAGCGCCATGGTCGGCTCGCTCGGGGCGAGCGCCACCGCCTCGGTCTCCGTGCCGACCTCGACCATTTGGCTCGTCAACGGGTGGATGAACGCCTTCGCCATCGGCTACGGCGTGCTCATGGCCCGCTCACTCGGCGGCGGCCAACACGAGAGGGCCCGCACCATCGTCGCCCAGAGCCTCATCACCGCCCTCCCCTTCTCCCTGGTGCTCACCGCACTCTTTTTGCAGGTTGCGCGGATCCTTCCCCCGTGGATCGCCTCCGATGCAGCGGTCATCGCCCAGGCACAGGATTACTACCACTGGATCGCCATCGGCTACCTGCCCAACACCCTGATGATCCTCATCTCCTCACACCTGCGCCTCAGTGGGGACACCAAGACTCCGCTCTTCCTCAACGCCATGAACAACATCCTCAACATCATCTTCAACACCCTCTTCATCTTCGAGGGCCTGACGGTGGGAGGCATCACGCTGCCCGGTCTGGGCCTCGGTGTCAAAGGAGCCGCGATGGCCACCACGCTGGCCTGCACCATCACCGCGCTCTCTCTCTTGTTCATCATCTTCAAAGGGAGTGGGCTCATCTCATTGAGCGGGTATCGAAGCAGCGGGTGGGAAGGCTCCCTCCATCGCGCGGCGCTGCGCCTCGCGGTCCCGGTGGCCCTGGAACGGACCACCCTCTCACTCGGACAGATTCTCTACACCAAGCTCATCGGCACGCTGGGCACCACCGCCTTGGCGGCCCACTTCCTCGCCACCACCGCCGAGTCGATCACCTACCTCCCCTCCTCGGGCTTGTCGACGGCGGCGACGACCTTGGTGGCCCATTCGCTCGGCAGCGGCGACAAAGCCCTGGCCCAGCGCTTTGGCGACACCTCCCTGATCTTGGGCACGCTCTTCATGAGTGCCATGGGTCTGGTCCTCTACTTCTTCGCCCACCCACTCTTGGGTCTCTTCACCGCCGATGAGGCGGTCATCACACTGGGGGCGAAGGTCCTGCGCATCGAGGCCTTCGCGCAACCCGCCTTCGGCCTCTCGATGCTCACCTTCGGCATCTTCCGAGGAGCCGGTGATACCAAGAGCCCCTTCTTCATCTCCATCGCCGGCATGTGGCTTGTACGCCTCCCCTTGGCCTGGGCGCTCCTCTCCTATACGACGTGGGGTCTCTTGGGTGTCTGGGTGGCCATGGCGAGCGACATCACGCTGCGCGGCATCATCTGTCTTTTTGCGTATCGCCGCTCCGGTTGGCTCGAACGGTATACAGAGCAGCACTGAGGGCGAGAAACTCATCCCATCCCAACGCCTCGGCCCGTTTATTCTCCTCGACACCGCTCTCTGCAAAGAGGGCGGCCACCCCCTCCTTGCCGAGGAGAGCCCCACTCTTGCCGCTTCTCACATTATTGAGGATCGTCTTGCGCCGTTGGGCGAAGAGATCACCGCGGATGATGGAGAACGACTCGCGAAGGTGGGGAGGCACCCGGCTCTCCTCTCGCAGCGTGAAGAGGACGATGCTGCTCTCCACCTTCGGTGGGGGGTAGAAGGCAGAGGGAGGGATCGTGGCGGCGGTGGTGATGTCGTAATCGGCCTGGGCGAGGAGGGAGATGGCGGACCACTCTTTGCTGCGCTCCCTCGCCGCAAGGCGGTCGGCCACCTCCTTTTGGAGGGTGAAGACCATGAGCGGGGGGCGATGGTCGCTCTCCAAGAGGCGGGCCACCAGGATGGTGCCGACGTTGTACGGCAGGTTGCCGCAAATCCGGTCGACCGTCCCCACTCGCTTGAGATGGGGAAAGAGCGTCTTGAGGGCATCGCCCTCCACGAGGGTGAAGTTGGGATGGGAGCCAAACGCCTCCTCCCGCAAGATGTCACAGAAGCCGTGGTCGATCTCGAAGACGGTGAGGTCGACCTCCTGTTCGAGCAGGAGCGTCGTGATCGAGCCGATGCCCGGCCCGATCTCAAGCACCCGAGAGCCCGCCGTGAGCGACAGCAGGCTGACGATCTTCTCCCGGATGGAGGTGGTGAGCAGGAAGTTCTGTCCAAACTTCTTCGTCATCGCAAAGTCCCGCTCTCCCAAGAGCTGGGCGATGGCCTTCGGTGAGTCGTATGCGAACTCCCATTTCATACCGTTTCCTCCTCTGCCGCTTGGACATCGACTCAGCATAGCCAATGGCGATGACCGTCGTCAACAGCAGGAGCAAATAGCACAGGTAGGCTGTTTTCCCGAGCTCCTGAGGATGAGCGGCCCCCCATGCAAGGAGGGTGAGCAGGAGATTACAGACCCACATCAGCGGTTTGACGGCGAGGGGGCCAAAGACCAGGAGGGCGAGGCTCAGCGCCATGGAGAGGGCGATGAGCAGCGTCACCGGGGTTGAGAGCAGCAGACCCATCGCATTCCAGCTGCCGGTATAGAGGAGTGAGGCCGGGGCCGTGGCGGCGATGGCCATGGCGGTGGTGCGCAGCGGGAAACGAGGGAGGCGAGATGAGAAGAGCAGCGCGGCGAAGGCCGCCCAGCTGTAGAGGGCGGAGAGTGAGGTGAGGATCTCAGGGAAGAAGGCGAGCTGGAAGAGGAAGGCCCCGTTCGAGGCTGCCCCGGGTCTGATGGGCAAGAAGATGGCGAAGCGAAAGAGGAGGGCGCGCACCAGGCTGGGCTTTGGCCCCGCCAACAGGACGAAGAGGACGGGGGGGACCATGCCCACCCGCCTCCCCCACCGCCTGCCGAGCAGCAGTGAGAAGAGCAGGGTACTCAGGTTCAAGAAGAAGGAGAGGTGCATCCCGCTGAGCGCCAGGGTGTGGGCGCAGCCGCAGGCGACAGCGAGGTCCTTGAGCACAAAGCTCTCACTGTCGCTTTGGCCGAGGAGCAACATAGTAGAGAGGCTCTTGGCCGCTCCCTGTCCCAAGAGCGTGACCACACGCTCGTTGAGACGCGAGATGAGACGCCTGCGCAGCAGGGCGAAGGCAGGAATCCGCTGAACGGTGGTGTGATCAGCGATGAAGAGGGAGGAGGCGGGGCTGAAACTGCCTTCAAGGGTGACCTCGGTTGCGGCGTAGAGTGGATCGGGGAGGGAGACGAGGGCGTTGACGATACCCCGAGATCCACCTTCATCACCCTCCTCTGTCCCACAGCAATGAACCTGCACCCTAAGGACTTGATTCTCAGAGCGGCTGAGCGTCGAGTCTTCCACCAGGGTGCCTTCAAGGTGGGTGATGCGCCCCTCCTCGAAGGCATAGGAGGGTGTACTCTTCACTGCCCCCCTGCCCACCAGGAGGTAGGTACAGAGCAGGAGAGAGACCACACGGGCGACGGTCCGGCGTCCCGGAAGCCGAACAGCGAACACGGTGGCCACCAAAAGGAGTGAAACCACGAGCGCCTGGACCGGATAGGCCCAGCAGGCTGGGGCGATGTGAAAGAGATAGAGGGCACAGAGCGGCAGGAGGGCGGTCATACCCTCTCAGGCCGATCGAGTGGGGTTTCGCTTCAGATCTGCAGGACGGCGGCGAGGGCGAGCAGTGGCAGGTCGATGCCCTTGTGCATCGCCTGCTGGTAGAGCTGGCCGGCAAGCTTTGGCGATGAACTCTTGCTCTGATACAGCGCCGCGATCTGGGAGGAGAGGCCATGCAGTTGCTTGGCGTCTCGACGCAAGAAGAGGACGAGCAGCTCGGTGATCTCCCCCTTCGTCGCCTCATCGAGCGTGTGCTCCAGGGGAGGGAGGGCGTGGTCACCTACCCGACACAGCGCATTGGCGAGGGTGAAGGTATCATAGCTCTCCAGCGCATCGAGGTACTCCTCGAGGGCGAAGAGCTCATCGACGATGACACTCTGTCGTTCACTGGAGCGCACCTTCAGTTCATGACGGCGGTGCTGGGCGACAGCCGAACGGCTGTCACGTCGGGCGATGGCTCGCCAGGTGACGATGGCCAGGACGCTGCTGATCACCAATTCATCGATCATCGGGATCGGATCGCGCACCGCCAACGAAAAGATGAAGTAGCTGATCGTGAAGACCACCGCACTGACCAGGAGCCTGGGCACATACTGCTTGTCCTGGATCCAGCGGTCGACGCTGTAGTCGATGGTGTTGTACAAGGAGAAGGTGACCTCGTCGTTCTGCCGCTTGGTGAGCAGCGTGCTGGTCTTGAGGACCATCTCCTCATCGCTGCTCCAGCTCTCCACCGACTTTGGGTCGGAGAGCGGGGTGAGGCAGATCAACGCATGGGACTTTCGTTGGATGGCGTAGGAGACGATCATGCGAATGCCGCCTTGTACGCCGCGATGCGTCCTTCTCTCTTCTGCTCAAACTCCGGACGACGTTCGCCGTCGCTCTTGAAGAAGAGGTAGTACTTGATCTTCGGCTCGGTGCCCGAGGGACGTACCACCACCTTCTCCCCATTCTCCAGGTGCATGATGATGACATCGCTGGAGGGGAAGCGGCTCTGTGAGCCGTCAAGGAGGTCTTCCATCTGCGCGATCGTGCTGCCGGCCAGCTCATCGCCCACCTTCAGGGCCCTGAGGTTGGCCATGATTTTAGCCATCTGCTCCTTGCCCCGGGCTCCCTCATACTCCTCGCTGATGACCAGCTCGGTGTGGTAGCCGTACTCACGGTAGATCTGGTTGAGGCGATCTTGGAGGCTCATCCCGTGCTTGGCCCACCAGCTCATCATCTCCACGGCGACCAAGGCGCTGCTGATGGCGTCCTTGTCGCGCACCGATGGCATGGCCAGGTAGCCGAAGCTCTCCTCACAGCCGAAGAGGAAGTACTCTCTCTCCCCTTTCGGCCCCTCAAGCTCCGCCATCTGCTCGGCGATGTACTTGAAGCCGGTCAGCACATCCTTGCACCTGCCACCATTGCGCTCCGTGATCTTGGCCACCAGGTCGGTGGTCACCAGGCTCTTGACCACCAACGGCCGCTTCTCCTGCTGTTTCTCCGCATCGGCGGTGATGAGGTAGTCGACGAGCAGGACGGCGATCTGGTTGCCCGTGAGCAGCATATACTCTCTTTTCTCCCCATCGGTGGGGATGGCGATACCGAGACGATCGGCATCGGGATCGGTGCCCAGCACAATGTCGGCCTTCACCTCACGGGCGAGGTTCATGGCCAGCTGCATCGCCCCCGGGTGCTCGGGGTTGGGCAGCGGGACGGTGGGGAAGTTCCCATCGGGCTCCTGCTGTTCAGCCACCACGTGGGTCGTGATGCCCAGTTTGTGCATCAAATGCTGGACCGGCACATTGCCCGAACCATGGAGCGGCGTATAGACCACCGTAATCGGGCTATCCTGCACCAGGGAGGGGCGTCTGAGCGTCAACAGGGCGCTATGGTAGTACGCCTCATCGACCTTGTCGGGCACCGGGACGAGCAGGCCCTTGGAGCGGGCGCTCTCCTCGCTGATGACCTTGATGTCCTTCGCCTTGACTCCATTGGCCCGCTCGGCGATCGAGAAGTCGTGCGGTGGGGTCACCTGCCCACCGTCGCGCCAATAGACCTTGTAGCCGTTGTACGCGGCCGGGTTATGGCTTGCGGTGATGACGATGCCGGCGGTGGTCTGCAGGTAGCGTACCGCGAAGCTCAGCATCGGAACCGGATGAAGGGTCGAGTAGAGGAAGACCGAGACGCCGTTGGCGGAGAGCACGAGGGCTGCCTGCATGGCGAAGAGGTCGCTGTAGTTGCGGCTGTCGTAGGAGATCACCACTGAGGGGTTCTCGCTCGCCGTATTGAGGTAGTCGGCCAGGCCTTGGGTCACCTTGCTGACCATATAGCTGTTCATCCGGTTGGTTCCCCCACCGATGATGCCCCGCATGCCGGCGGTTCCAAAGGCAAAGCTGGTATAGAAACGGTCGAAGAGCGCTTCCCAGTCCTGGGCGGCAAGCTCGGCTTCCACCTCGGCCTTGAAGACATCGTTCTGCTCGGCAGCCAAGTACGCCTCCGCCTTGCTTCTCAGATCTTTCTCATTATACGCCATTGATCGCCTCCTCCAGTTCATCGACGGTATCAACAAACAGTGCCCCCTCGAGGGCTCGCAACGCTTCTCGGGGCCGAAAGCCCCAACCAACCAGGATCACGGGCACCGAGGCTGCTTTGGCGGTCTGCCAATCGACCTCGCTGTCACCGACGTAGAGCATCGTATCGGGAGAGCGGCCCAACACATCACAAAACTCCCCGATCGTCGACGGGTGGGGCTTGATCTCCCTGCCACTGCGCTGTCCCCGCACCAAGACAAATTCGATGGTAGGTAAGAGTGTAGCAACAATACTCTTGGCAAGTCCATCCTCTTTGTTGGAGAGCACACCGAGGGGCATCCCCGCCTCCTGCAGCCGCTCCAAGAGTTCGATGATCCCATCATACGGGCGGCTCTCCACCACCGCATGGCGACGATAGTGCTCTACCAGACGCCCCGTCCGCTCTCCTAGCTCATCTTCCGTCACCGGAATGGAAAAGGAGGAGAGCACCCCACGCAGGGTGTTGGCCAACCCCCGTCCGACGTACGTCTTGACCAACTCATTGCTCAAACTTCCTAGGCCGAGGTCGGTCACCGACGCTTCCACGGCGAGGCGGATATCGGCGATGGTATCGACCAACGTCCCATCCAAATCAAAGATCACAGCCGGTTTTTCCATGCCCTATTATCAGATATTGCATACGGGCAAGTCAATCGAAGCTTTGACAAAAGAGCACAGGTACACTACCGTAAGGCCATGCAGACAATCATCATCAAAGCAGGCAAAGAGAAGCAACTGGTCCGCCACCACCCGTGGGTGTTCAGCGGCGCCATCGAGAAGGGATCATCAAACCTTGAAAGCGGCCCGAGCCGCGTCGTATCGGCTGAAGGGCGATTCATCGCATGGGGGTGGTACGATGAGAAGAGCCATATCCCGCTTCGCCTGCTCAGCTGGCATGAGGAGGAGACCATCGACGACGCGTGGTTCAAGCGGACCATCGCAGAAAGCGTCATGAGGCGCGCCTCCTTCTTCTCCGACAAACAAGGGGGGACGACCACCTTCCGCATCATCTACGGGGAAGCCGACTTCCTCCCCGGCCTGGTATGCGACGTCTACGGCACGATGTTGAACATCACCATCAGCGCCAGGGTCGCGTGGGAGCACCGCACGCTCATCGTCGAGACCCTGAGCGGGATCCTCAGCCCCACCCTGGTCCTCCTCACCGTCGATCCCGCCTTCGCCGGGGTTGAGCAACTGAAGGAGACGACCCTTTACTGGCAGGACGGGGATTGGTTCATCCCGTCAAAACGCCTCGAGGCAATACGGTTCCGTGAGGATTCGATCATCTACGAAGTGATCCCGGGCACCGGGCAGAAGAGCGGCTTCTACTGCGACAGGCGCGAGATCCGCACCACCATGGAGCGGTACGCCAAGGATGCGGTCGCCCTCGACCTAGGCTCCTATACCGGCGCCTTCGCCCTCCACGCACTGCGTGGCGGGGCCAAGAGCGTAGACCTCGTCGACAGCAGCGCCTCAGCCCTTGAGCAGGCGACGGCCCATATCGCCATCAACGAGGAGGAAGGCATCATACCAAAAGGCAGCGGCGAGCGGGCCACCACTACGGTAGCCGATATGTTCGAACATCTGCGGGCCATCGAGAACGACCACTACAATCTCATCATCATCGACCCGCCCAAGCTCGCCTCCACGAAAGCCCAGACCGACGGGGCTCTGAAGGCATACAAGGACCTCAACCGCCTGGCGATGGAGCGGATCCAGCACAACGGCATCATCGTCTCCCTCTCTTCCAGTGGGAATGTCACCGCCGAGATGCTGCACCTGATGCTCGCC
>ENA-UOUL01000493-UOUL01000493.1-bioreactor-metagenome-genome-assembly--contig:-NODE-493-length-67316-cov-26.325451_pt1 | contig 67316 bp, 57 predicted proteins | sample MGYA00249838_ERZ747220 | MGnify/ENA primary metagenome ERZ747220 (study PRJEB28778, sample SAMN05720191) | bioreactor metagenome | isolation source: Anaerobic biogas reactor | place: USA:Washington... | reverse complement strand
CCCGGGGTCATGCAACTCGGATGGATCGCGGGGTGTGTCAGGCGCGGGCTATCCGGCGCGCTCGGCACACCGCTGGTGGGCGAGCGCCGTGGGGTGTGCCGTCCGCGGGGTATGCGGCGCGCTCGGCACACCGCTGATGGCGAGCGTCTGAGGTGTGTCAGGCGCGGGCTATCCGGCGCGCTCGGCATACCGCTGGTGGGCGAGCGTCGTGAGGTGTGCCGTCCGCGAGACATCCGGCGCGCTCGGCACACCCCAGCGCTGGCAGCTGCAGAGTCACCCGGCGGGCAACCCCCAGGAACGACAAAGGGCGGACCCTGCGGTCCGCCCAATCGCCTTGTCCTGCAACAGCAAATCTGGTGCGCAAGGGGGGATTTGAACCCCCACGCCCGTAAGGACACTGCCACCTGAAGACAGCGCGTCTGCCGTTCCGCCACTTGCGCGTGGTGCTCCGGGCTCGACGACGACTCGCGACATCGTCCCGTTAGCCCCATTAGTGTGCCTCAAGAGGGGCCCGGTTACCAATCCGGATGGACGGAGGGACCGGCCGCCACGCACGGTGCGTCAGGATAGAGCCCATGCCGCGCGCTCGACTCACTCCCAAGAGCCTGAGCGCTGCAGTTGCCACCGCCCTCGCGCTGACGATGACGTATGCGCCGCTCGCCTCCGCGGAGCCCGGCGACGACCCGTTCGCCCCGGTCGAGGTGACGACCCCCGAGACCACCCCGCCGCCGGACATCGAGCCCACTGCCGAGCGCGTCCCCACCGTGCCCGAGCCGGACGGCACGCCCGTCGAGCTCGACGTCGACATCTACCTCCCGGAGACCGGTGAGGCGCCCTACTCGGCGCTCATCCTCGCCCACGGCTTCGGCGGCTCCAAGGTCGGGCTCCGCACCCAGGCCCAGGAGTATGCGGGGGCCGGCTACCTCGTTCTCGCCTACACCGCGCGGGGCTTCGGTGAGTCGGGTGGGCGCATCCACCTCATGGACCCCGAGCTCGAGGGCGCCGACGTGTCCACCCTCGTCGACCACCTCGCGACGCGCGACGACGTGCGGCTCGACAGCGAGGGCGACCCGCGCGTCGGCATCGCCGGAGGTTCCTACGGCGGAGCCGCGGCCCTCATGGGCAGCGCACTCGACGACCGCATCGACGCCGCCGTCGCAGCCATCACCTGGCACGACCTGGCCCAGTCGCTCTTCACCCAGAGCGCGACCGGCGACGAGTCCCCCCAGACCCCAGCCGAGCTCAACCCGATCGACGTGCCGGGCGTCTACAAGCAGCAGTGGGGCTCCCGGTTCTTCGCGTCCGCCCTTGCCTCCGGGCCGCTCGACGGCGACAACCCCCTGTGCGGCCGGTTCGAGGCCTCGCTCTGTGAGGGCCTGACCCAGGCCGCCGAGACCGGCGCGCCCACCCCGGAGCTGCTCGCCACCCTGCGTGCGCACTCGCCCGTCGAGGTCATCGGCGACCACATGCCGCCCACGCTCCTCATCCAGGGCATCTCCGACTCGCTCTTCGGCCTCGACCAGGCCGACGCCAACGCCCGCCTCATCGCGGACACCGGCGCGATGTTCGCGATCCGCTGGACCGACGGCGGTCACGACGGGATCTCCACCACCCAGGCCGCGGACAACGCCGCCTCGCTGGCCTGGCTCGACACCTATGTGGCCACGCCGGACCCGACGGACGAAGCCGCCGCCACACCCATCCCCGTCGACCACTTCACCTACGCCCTCCCCATCACCCAGCGCCGCCAGTCCACCGCGTCGCTCGAGCACCTCGACGTCTATCCCGGACTCACCGGCATCAAGGGCGCCGACACGATCACCCTCGACTTCCGGCGCACGAACTCCGACGCGATGCTGCTCAACCCGCCCGGCGGCCAGCCGCAGTCGATGACCTCCGTGCCGGGGCTCGGCGCCCTCCTCAACGGCCTGCCGACCTACTCACTCGCCGCCCTCCCGGGCTCCTCCGGCGCCTTCGACACCGTGACCGCCCGCGAGCGGCACGTCGTCGTCGGCTCCCCCCGCGTCCGGCTCACCGTCACCTCGACGGCACCGGAGCAGGTCCTGTATGCGTCGCTCTGGCAGGTGCAGGGCGACCTCGTCACCCAGCAGCGTCCGCACGTCGCGCCGATCCGCCTGCGCGCTCGACCCGGTGAGCCGCAGGAGGTGACCGTGGCCCTGCCGGCCGCGACGTACATCCTCGAGCCCGGCACCCGCTGGCGCCTCCTCATCACGACCACCGACAGCTCCTTCACCGGCCCGCGCGAGGTGCGCGCCGACCGCGTCGACCTGGCGTCGGCCAGCCTCGAGCTGCCCATCGCCATCGGCTCGCCCGTTCGCGACGCCTCCGCCGACGACTGGGACTGGGAGTCGCTGCTCGTCGGTGGTGCACTGATCGCGCTCCTCATCGCCGGCGCGATCACCGCCCTGGTCCGTCGCAGCCAGGCCGCCCGCGAGCCGGTCCGCGAGGAGTACGCCGACATCCCCCTCGTCGTCGAGAACCTCGTCAAGACCTACGCCGACGGGCACCGGGCAGTCGACGACGTGAGCTGGCGCGCCGAACGCGGGCAGGTCGTCGGCCTCCTCGGGCCGAACGGCGCCGGCAAGACCACGACGATGCGGATGATGCTCGGGCTCATCACCCCTGACTCCGGCGCTGCGTATGTGCTGGGTCACCGGGTCACTCCCGGCGCCGACGTCCTGGGTCAGGTGGGCGCGCTGGTCGAGGGTCCCGGCTTCCTCCCGCACCTCACCGGTCGGCAGAACCTCGAGGCGTACTGGCGCGCGACCGGCCGGCCCGCCGAGGAGGCCGGCTTCGAGGAGGCGCTCGACGTCGCGGCCCTGGGCGGAGCGCTGGACCGTCCGGTCCGCACCTACTCGCACGGTATGAAACAGCGCCTCGGGATCGCCCAGGCCATGCTCGGCAAGCCCGACCTGCTCTTCCTCGACGAGCCCACGAACGGTCTCGACCCGCCCCAGATCGCCGCGATGCGGCCGATCCTCCAGGCGTATGCCGCCACGGGTCGCACCGTCGTCGTCTCCTCCCACCTGCTGAGCGAGGTCGAGATGACGTGCAGCCACGTCGTGGTCATGCACGCCGGACGGGTCATCACCGCCGGCCGCGTCGACGACCTCGTCGCGTCCGAGGACACCACCGTCATCGACGTGCCGACCGACGCCGGCAGGGCGGCCATCGATGCCTCCGTCGCCGCACTCCGGGACGTGGACGGCATCCGGTCCGTCGAGATCATCGACGAGGGCGACGTCGCGAAGGTGACCGTCGTGGCCGACCTCCCGCGCGTCGAGGTGGTCCGTGCAGCCATCACCGCGGGCCTCGACGTCCGCTCGGTCGGCAGCCGCCGCCATCTCGAGGAGGTCTTCCTCGGCGTCATCGCCGGCGCCCAGGGCACGGATGCCTCCGCGCCCACCTCGGGTCAGTCCATGATCGAGCGGCTACGGCAGGTGAGAGCGCGATGAGTGAGCAGGTGACGACAAGGGGAGCGACGCATTCCGCTGCCGTGAACCACCGCAAGGCGCTCACCTTCCGGGCGGAGTGGGCCCGCCAGCTCGGGCGGCGGCGGACCCTGTGGATCTTCGGGGTGCTCCTCGCGCTGCCGGTGATCTTCATGGCGGCCTTCGCGCTGGACCCGGATCCCGACCGCGGCGGCACGGCCACCGGGGCGCGCTTCAGTGACCTCGCGACGTCGAGCGGGGCGAACTTCGCGGTGTTCACGCTGCTCGTGTCGGGGGAGCTGCTCCTCTACATCGTCGCCGCGCTCCTCGTCGGTGACCCGGTGCCGGCGGAGGCGTCCTGGTCCTCGCTGCGCTACCTGCTCACGGCGCCGGTGCGGCGCGCCAGGCTGCTCTCGAGCAAGCTGCTCGTCGGCCTCTCGGCGCTCGCGATCGCGACCGTCCTGCTGCCGGGGTGGGCGTGGCTGCTCGGCGGACTGTTCTACGGCACGGACGACTTCCTCATCCCCGGAGCCGGGACGATGGAGTCGGGTCTGTTCTGGGGGCGGTTCGCGCTCGCCATCGGGTACGTCTTCATCGCGACGCTGCCGATCGCCTCGCTCGCCTTCCTCGTCGGGGTGCGCACCGACACCCCGCTCGCGGCCGTGGGCGCCGCGTTCATGGTGTTCATCATCGCCGGGATCCTCGACTCGATCGACGCCCTCGGCGAGTGGCGCCGCGGGCTGCCCGGCCACTACGGCCGCGCCTGGCTCGACCTGCTCATGAGTGCCGATCCGGACTGGGTCGCGCTGCGGCACGGGGTGCTCTGGTCGCTGCTCTACACGACGATCTTCCTGTTCCTCGGCTTCCGGGTCTTCCGGCGCAAGGACATCCTGAGCTGAGGCGGGCGGGGTCTACCGTGGAGACGTGGATGACATTCACGACCTGACCGACCGCTTCTCCCGGTCCATCACCGTCCTGGACGGCGGGCTGGCGACCGAGCTCGAGGCGCAGGGTCACGACCTGAGCGGGCCGCTGTGGTCGGCCAAGATGCTGCGCGATGAGCCGGAGGCGATCGCCGCCGCGCACCGCGCCTTCTTCGAGGCCGGCGCCCAGGTCGCGATCAGTGCGTCCTACCAGGCGTCCTTCCCCGGGTTCGAGAGCGTCGGCATCGGGCCTGAGAAGGCCGCGGCGCTGATGCGGCGCTCGGTGACCATCGCGCAGAACGTGCGTGACGAGCTGCGGCCGGACGGCGGGCTGGTCGCCGCCTCGGTCGGTCCCTACGGCGCCACGCTCATGGACGGGTCGGAGTACCGCGGTGACTACGACCTGGGCGTCGAGGAGCTGCGGGAGTTCCACCGGCCCCGGCTCGAGACCCTCGCGACGGCCGGTGCGGAGCTCTTCGCCGTCGAGACCATCCCGTGCCTCGCCGAGGTCGAGGCGATCTGCGCCGAGCTCGCCGGCTCCCGCCACCCTGCGTGGATGTCGTTCAGCGTGCGGGACGGTCGCCTGGCCAGCGGCGAGCCGCTCGAGGAGGCCTTCCGGATGGCCTCGGACGTAGAGGAGGTCGTCGCCGTCGGGGTGAACTGCTGCCCACCCGCCGACGTCGCCCCGGCCCTGGAGATCGCGCACGCCGTCACGACCAAGCCGCTCCTCGCATACCCGAACTCCGGGCAGACGTGGAACGCGCAGACCAGGGAGTGGGAGGGCGAGTCGCGCTTTAGCCTCTCCATGGTGGCGACGTGGAAACGCCTGGGCGCCAAGACGATCGGCGGCTGCTGCCGGGTGACGCCCGACGACATCAGGGCCCTGGCGACCTACCTCGCCAAGCACGCCCCGCGCTACGTGCGTCCGGTCCGGATCCGCTCGGACTCACCGTTCGGCTGACCCGAGTCGCGCGCCCGGTGAGAGTTCAGATCGCCTCGATCGGCGCATACAGGGGCTGCCACATCCGGCCGTAGACCTCGTCGACCGCGTTGCCCAGTGGGCGCCGCGCCACCCCGTCCCGCCAGGCCTGCGCCGCCACCGCGAGCGCGACCGTCGCGGAGACGTGCCGCAGGTTGTTCATGCCCGGCAATAGTGGTGCGCCGGGCCGCCAGGCGTTGACGAGACCGGCGAGGGCCTCGGCCGCCGCGGTGATCATCGACTCGGTGACCCGGGTGGCCTGGCAGGCCGCGACCCCGAGACCCAGCCCGGGGAAGATGAGCGCGTTGTTCGACTGGGCGATGCGGTAGCGCACGCCCTTGTGGTCGACGTGGTCGAACGGGCTGCCCGTTGCGACGAGCGCCCGGCCGTCGGTCCACTGGATGAGGTTCGCCGGCGTCGCCTCGGCCCGGCTCGTCGGGTTCGACAGCGGGAAGATGATCGGCCGCTCGCAGTACTCGGCCATCTCCTTGACGATCGCCTCCGTGAAGGCGCCGCCCTTCGTCGAGGTCCCGAGCAGGATCGTCGGGCGGACGTTGCGGATGACGTCGGCGAGGGTGATGTGGCGCGGGTCCGCGACGTCCCAGCCCGCGACCTCCTCCGGCGAGCGCGCCCACGGCCGTTGGAACGCGTGGAGCTCGGGCTGGTCGTCGAGGTAGAGGCCGTTGATCCCGATGGACCAGAAGCGGTCGTATGCGTCGGCCTCGCTCTGCACGCGACCGGACCTGAGCATGGTGTCGCGGATGAGGCTGGCGATGCCGAGACCGGCGGTGCCGGCGCCGAAGACGACGATGCGGTGCTCGTCGAGCTCGTGGCCCGTGATGTCGACGGCGGCGAGGAGCGCCGCGAGCACCACCGCGGCCGTGCCCTGGATGTCGTCGTTGAAGGTGCAGTAGTCGCCCCGGTACCGCTCCAGGAGCCGGTGGGCGTTGGCGGCGCCGAAGTCCTCCCAGTGCAGCATCGCGTTGGGGAAGAGCCGGTGCGCGGTCGTGACGAAGTGCTCGAGGAACTCGTCGTACCGCTCGCCGCGGACGCGCGCGTGCCGCTCCCCGAGATAGAGGTCGTGGCTGAGGAGGCCGAGGTTGTCGGTGCCGACGTCGAGGACAACCGGGATCGCCCGCCGCGGGTGGATGCCGGCCGCGGCGGTGTAGACACTGAGCTTGCCGATGGCGATCTGGATGCCGCCGATGCCCTGGTCCCCGATGCCGAGGATGCCCTCGGAGTCGGTGACGACGAGCAGGTCGACCTCGTCCTCGCGCAGGCCGTAGTTGAGGAGTGACTCCTCCACCATCTCGGGGTGGTCGATGGAGAGGAACACACCTCTTGGCCGGTTGTACTCGAAGCTGAACCGCTCGATCGCCTCACCGATGGTGGGGGTGTAGATGATCGGCAGCATCTCCTCGAGGTGGTCGGTGAGGAGGCGGTAGAAGAGGACCTCGTTGCGGTCACGCAGCTGGGCGAGGTGGAGGTACTTCGACAGCGGTGTCTGCGCACGCAGGAACTGCTCGTAGGTGCGCCGCACCTGGTTCTCGAGGGTCGTCACGCCGGTGGGGGTCAGGCCGACCAGCCCGAGGGCGCGCCGCTCCTCGATCGTGAAGGCCGTCCCACGGTTCGTCATCGGGTTCGACAGCACGGCCCGGCCGCGCGCCCGGATCCGCAGCGGGGCGCCGGCGCGGGTGCTGTCCTGCTCGAAGTCCCTCAGTCGGCGCGGGGCGGGGTCGGCCTGCATGGCGTCAGTCTTCCAAAGATGTAGGTGCGGGGATATCTCAGGTGAGTCCCGCATACAGGGTGCGCGCGGCGATCGTCGTCGCCGTCCCCATGGCCAGGACGAAGGTGAGCACCCAGACCGGTCGCGGGAGCCAGGACAGCTGGGCCAGGACCGCCGGGTCGCTGCTGCGGTCGGGGCGGCCGGCGGTGATGACCGCGCCGAGGTGCCGCCAGGCGCCGATGATGAGGACGACGCCGACGGCCACGAGGACGTGCGCCTGGAGCACGTCGTCGCGCCACCACCACAGCGCGGCGGTGCCGGCGAGGGCGGCGAGCATGACGAGCAGGGTGAGCGCCGAGCGTATGCGCACGAGGGCGAGGGTGATGAGCGCCAGGGCCGCGGTGAGCAGCGGGGCGGCCCACCCGGACCCGGCGAGGACGACCATCGCCGCGCCGACGATGGCGGGGACGGGGTAGCCGGCCCAGGTCGTGACGATGCGGCCCGGCCCGCGGGGCTTGCCCGAGGTCACCGCGTGTCCGGACATGTCGGCGCGCACCACGAAGCCGGTGAAGCGCCGTCCGACCAGGACTCCGACGAAGGCGTGCCCGAGCTCGTGGACGAGCGTGATCGCGATGCGCAGGATGCGCCACAGCGGGTCGATGACGATCGCCGCCGCCGCGAGGAGGAGTGTGGCGACGAGCGGCGTGCCCTCGAGCGGCACCGCTGAGGCCGCCGGGGCCACCCGGTCAGCCAGCTCACTCGTCCAGTCCATCGCGGTGCGACCCTATCCCGGGTCGCTGGATGCCTGGTTCCTGGAGGTTCGGCCCTCCCCCCTCTGCCGTACCAAAACGTGCCAATAGGAACGTTCTGGTACGCCAGCCCCGCCACTTCGGAACGCGCGCCCCGCAGCGGGCGTACCACAACGTGACAATAGGAACGTTCTGGTACGCCCTGCTGGACCTCGCGGGCCGGCACCCGCCGCGAGGAGAGGGTCGGTGGCGTCCAGGCGGATGGTCAGGCGCGCGCCCGGCCGGACGACGCCCTGATCTTCAGGCTGGACGGGACGACGACATCCTGAGCCCGACGCCCCTCGAGGAGCAGCTCCACGGCATGGCGCGCGGCCTCCTCGTACTGCCCGCCCAGGGTCGTGAGCGGAGGGTTGCAGACCCTGGCGACGAACATGTCGTCGTAGCCGACCACGCTGATGTCGTCGGGCACGAGCACTCCGCGTCCTTGCAGGCGCTGGACCACCCCGATGGCGAGCAGGTCGTTGTGTGCGACGAGCCCGGTCGCGCCGGTGCGCAGTGCCGCATCCGCGGCAGCGCCGCCGTCGTCGATGAGGGGACGGTAGGGACCGACGAGACTGATCCGCGCGCCGTCCTCCTCGGCGGCGCGGGCCAGAGCGTTCCAGCGCTGGTGGCGCACCCAGCTGTTGGCGGGACCGGCGAGGTAGGCGAGGTGGGTGTGCCCCAGGGAGGTCAGGTGGTGCACGATCTGGCGGGAGCCGTGGTCCTGCTCCACCAGCGCGCAGGAGATACCGGTGACGTGCCGGTTGAGGAGCACGACGTTGGTGCGGGCGGCGAAGTCGATGATCTCCTCGTCCGGCAGTCGACTCGATGCGAGGAGGAACCCGTCGACGCGGCCGATGAGCCGCTCGATATTGATGCGCTCCTGCTCGGCACTCTCCTCGGTGTTCACGAGGACGAGGACGAGGCCGGCAGCCTGTGCTCGGCGCTCGGCGCCGGTGATGACGAGTGAGTAGTAGGGATTGGTGATGTCGGGGACGACCATGGCGATCGTCCCGGTATGCCGTGCCCCGGTCCCGCGGGCGGCCTCGCCCCTCCGGTAGCCCAGTCGCTCGACGGTGGCGAGCACCGTCTCGAGCGTGCCCGGATGGACCATGTCGGGCTGGCTCAGGGCCCGACTCACCGTGGCGGGGGAGACGCCCGCAGCCTGGGCCACGTCGTAGATCGTGGTCCGACGTCCGCGCGCCATGGGTGACCTCCGAGTGAGGGGCTAGAGCCAGGACCGGCTGTTACTACTCTGTTACTGAAACTTGAATGAAACATCTTGAGCATGTTGCACCGATCCTCCTAGCGTCAAGGGGCAACCCGTTCCATCGGGCCGATCGAACGAAGGAGTGTCGAGTGGCGGAGGCCGCGGCTGAGCCTGCAGAACCGGAGGGCCTGGGTCATCCGAGCCCCCGATGGCTCGAGTGGGTCGGCCGGCTCGAGATCCTCATCGGGTCGCTCGCGCTGATCACGCTGTTCGTCATGGTGCTCATCCAGGCGGCGCAGCGGTACACACCCTGGGCAGGCTTTCCGTTCACCGGAGAACTGGCCCGCTTCTGCCTGGTCTGGCTCAGCTTCAGCGTGATGGGGGTGCTGCTCACCCGGGATGAGCACATCACGCTGCGACTCATCGACATGCTCCCGCACCGGCTGGTCCTCACCGGGATCCACGTCTTCGCCCTCGTCGTGATCACGGCCGTAGGGGTCGGCGGGTTCCTCGAGGGACTCAACCTCATGGACACCATGTCGCGGATCAGCTCGCCCTCGATGCGGATGCCGATGAGCTGGCTGTATGCCATCCCCATGGCCGGCTTCGCCAGCCTCACCGTGCGCGCTCTCGTCGGGGTCTGGCTCGTGATCCGGTACGGACCCAACACCGGTCACGTCGTCGAGCCGGTTACCGGCGGGGAGGTGAGGTTCGAGTGAGCATCTGGATACTCATGGTGCTCATCGGCGGCCTCCTCACTCTCCGGGTGCCGGTCGCCTTCGCCTTCCTCGGGCCGTCGCTGCTCTACATGATCCTCGAGGGGCAGTCCCTCGGTCAGGCCGTGCGGCTCATGAGCAACTCTCTCGCGAGCTTCCCGCTGCTCGCGGTCCCGCTCTTCATCCTGCTCGGGACGATCGCGGTGCACGCAGGGATCGCGGCACGCATCTTCGACTTCGCGATGGCACTCTTCGGTCGGGTCAAGGGCGGGCTCGGCTACGTGAATGTCGGGGTGAGTCTCGGCTTCTCCTGGATGTCGGGATCGGCCGTCGCCGACGCCGCAGCGCTCGGCAAGGTCCAGGTGCCGCAAATGGTGCGCTACGGCTACTCCAAGCAGTTCGCGCTCGGCGTCACCGGCGCCTCGGCTCTCATCGCCCCCATCATGCCGCCGAGCATCCCGGCGGTCATCTATGCGGGACAGGCGCAGGTCTCCACCGGACGGCTCTTCGCCGCATCGGTGATCCCGGCCTTCCTCATGGCGATCGGCCTGTGCATCGCGGTCTGGCTGCTCACCCGCGAAGACGACTCCATCCAGCAGATGCCCTTCGACCGTGGCCGCTTCGGCAGCACCCTGAAGGGTGTCCTCGGCGCGGCCGTCGCGCCGGTCATCATCCTCGGCGGCATCCTCTCGGGTGCCTTCACGCCGACGGAGGCCGCCGCTGTCGGCGCCCTGTACATCCTCATCCTCGGCTTCGTCTACCGGACGGTCCGGGTCAAGGACCTGCCCCGGATCCTCTCCGAGACGGTCTCGACCACCGCGTCCATCATGCTCATCGTCGCGGCCGCCGCCCTGCTGGGCTACATCATGTCGCTCGAGCGGGTCCCACAGATGCTGGCGGATGCCGTCCTCGGCTTCACCGACAACGGCATGGCCTATCTCGTCATCGTCGCCCTGCTCATGCTCCTGCTCGGCACCGTCCTGGACGCCACGGCGATCCTCGTGCTCGTCATCCCGATCCTCATGCCGATCGCCGTCCGCCTCGAGGTGGACCCGATCCTGCTGGGCGTCGTCATGATCCTCTCGCTCATGATCGGCCTCCTCACCCCACCGGTGGGCACCGTCCTCTTCGTGCTCTCAGCGGCGCTCAAGACGCCGGTGAGCCACGTGTTCCGCGGCACCCTGCCCTTCATCGTCCCGCTCCTCGTCCTGCTCGTCATCCTCATCGTCTTCCCCCAGCTCAGCCTCTGGCTTCCCGACCGACTCGGTTTGTAGCACCTCAACCAAGGAGAGATTCACCATGCGCAAGACCACCACCCTCGCCGCTGCTGCGGCTCTCGCCCTGCCCCTCCTTCTCGCCGCCTGCGGCGACGGTGACAGCGACACCGCCGACGGCTCGAACGGCACCGCGACCGACGGTGCCACCGCGACGGAGGACACCCCGGCCGCGGAGGCGCGGACCCTGCGCCTGGCGCACAGCTACACCGATGCCCAGCCGCAGGCCAGGTGTGGCGCCCAGGTGATGGCGGACGAGCTCGCCGCCAAGGACGTCGGTCTGACGATCGACATCTTCGGCGGGAGCCAGCTCGGAGGTGACGCCGACCGCATCTCGGCGGTCATGGCCGGTGACATCGACATCGACATCCAGGGTGCCTCGGCCCTCGGAGCCGTGTACGACCCCATCGGGATCATCGACGGCGCCTATGTCTTCGAGGACGGTCAGCAGCTCAGCGACTTCGTTGCCGGCGATGACAGCCAGGGGATGCGGGCCGCCTTCAAGGAGGCCTCCGATGTCACCATCCTGGGCGCCTGGTCGGCAGGCGCCCGCCAGTTCACTGCCAACGCACCGATCCGCACCCCCGAGGACCTGGACGGGCTGCGGATGCGCTTCCCGAACTCCCCGCAGTTCCTCATGAACGCCCAGGCGCTCGGGGCGCGGGCCACGGAGGTGGCGTACGAGGAGCTCTACCTCGCGCTCCAGCAGGGCACCGTCGACGGCCAGGAGAACCCCATCGTCAACATCGCCGCCCTGAACCTGGAGGAGGTCCAGGACTACATCAGCCTCTCCGGGCACCAGCTCAACTCCAACCTCATCATCGTCGGTCCGGTCTGGGACGAGCTGTCCGAGGAGCAGCAGACCGCGCTGCAGGAGGCGGTCGACGAGGCTGTCTCCCAGGTGCCCGCCTGCGTCGACGAGGTCGAGGAGGAGTCCCTCGAGAAGTGGCGCTCCGGTGACGCGATGGAGGTCGTCGAGGACGTCGACGTCAACGCCTTCCGCACCCGGGCCGTCGAGTTCTTCGAGGAGAACCTCGAGGGCGAGAAGCTCGAGCTCTACCAGACCATCCAGCAGTCCATCGGCGGATGACCCCGGACCCGACCCTGACCGTGCCGATGGGCCCGCGCTTCGTATGCGGGCTCATCGGTCAGGGCATCGGCACCTCCCTCACCCCGGACATGCACGAGGCCGTGGCCGACGGAATGGGTCTGACCTACGTCTACCGCCGCGTGGACATCCATGAGCTCGGCCTGTCGCCGGAGGAGGCCGTGCGGCTCATCCCGGCGGCAGGTCGCCTCGGCTTCTCGGGCCTGAACGTGACTCACCCGTGCAAGCGGCTGGCCGTCGCCCAGGTCGACGAGCTGTCCGAGGCCGCGGTGATGATCGGCGCGATCAATACCGTGGTGTTCACCGGTGGACGCGCCATCGGGCACAACACCGACGTGACCGGGTTCGGCTGGGGCTTCGACCGCTCGATGGGTGATGTCGGTCGTGAGCGGGTGATTCTGCTCGGTGCCGGAGGAGCGGGCGCGGCCGTCGCTCACGCACTGCTGAGCAGGGACGCGCAGGAGATTGTCGTCGTCGACATCGACCCGGACCGGGCCAGGGCTCTCGCGGAGGCCGTGGTCGATGCCCGAGGCGGACGCGTCCGCGCTGGCGCTCCTGGCGGTCTCGCCGAGGAGCTCAGGCGTGCGGACGGGATCGTCAACTGCTCACCCATCGGAATGACGCAGTACCCCGGGACCCCGCTCGACCCCGGTCTCCTGGAGTCCCGGCACTGGCTCATCGATGTCATCTACCGGCCGACCGTGACCGAGCTGGTCCGTGCGGCGGAGGCGCGCGGGTGCCGGGTCGCCACGGGTGAGGGCATGGCGATCGGCCAAGCCGTCGACTCGTTCCGGTTGATGACCGGACTCTCACCCGACCCGGCGGCATTCGAGGACGCGTTCGCCCGTCTCGTGGCGAGGGAGGAGACCGCACATGTCAACGCGTGAGCAGCGCAGGCACCTGGAGACCTCGGTGGCCACGGTGTCACTCAGTGGCACCCTGAGGGAGAAGCTCTCCGCAGCCTCGCAGGCCGGGTTCGAGGCGGTCGAGATCTTCGAGCACGACTTCCTCTCGGGCCCCGACACCGCGGAGCAGATCCGCGACCGCTGCGTGGATCTGGGGCTGCGCATCAATCTCTTCCAGCCGTTCCGGGACTTCGACTCCCGGGATTCGGCGCGCCTCGAGGCGAACCTCGAGAGGGCGCGCCGCAAGTTCGAGCTCATGGGGCGGATGGGTGTGGACACCATCCTCGTCTGCTCCCACGTCGGCCCCGACGCCGTCGAGGACAGGGCGCAGCTGGCTGCCCAGCTCAACCGGCTCGGCACGCTGGCGGACGAGTTCGGGGTGCGGGTCGCATACGAGGCGCTGGCATGGGGCGCCCACGTCAACGACTACCGGGATGCGGCCGCCGTCGCCCGTGCGGCCGACCACCCTGCGGTGGGGACCTGCCTGGACAGCTTCCACATCCTCTCCCGAGGCGCCGATCCTGCCGGGATCCTCGAGATCCCAAGGGATCTCATCTTCTTCCTGCAGCTCGCGGACGCGCCGCGCATGGCCATGGACGTGCTGCAGTGGAGCCGCCACTACCGCTGCTTCCCGGGCCAGGGCGGTCTCGACGTGGCCGGGGTGGCCTTCAACGCGCTGCTCGCCGGGTACCGTGGGCCGCTCTCCCTCGAGGTGTTCAACGACATCTTCCGTCAGGCGCCGGCGGAGCAGACGGCGCGCGACGCATACCGGTCCCTGTTGTTCCTCCAGGACCAGCTCCGGCAGCGACTGGAGTCGCGACGGGAGGCGGGCATCCTCGCGGGGGCCGGCGAGCTCGACGACGTCGAGTCGGCGCTGCTGCCCATCACCGCGCCGCCGCGACCTCAGCGCGTGGCGTTCGTCGAGTTCGACGACGAGGCCGATGGACCGGTCGCCGAGCTCATCGACCGGATCGGGTTCGAGCGCGTCCGGATTGCCGCGGACGCCACGGCGTGGGCCCACGGGGATGTGTGGCTCGCGACCCATCCCGAGGCTGCACAGCGCGCCCGGATCAGCGGCCTCGGGCTTCGGGTGGCTGATCCTGCGGCCGCAGCCGAACGGGCGAAGGTCCTCGGGTGCGAGGTCGAGACGGTGGAGGCGCTTCGGCTGCCGCTGCCGGCGGTGACCGCCATCGACGGCACACGGGTGACCTGGGCGCCCGTCGAGCAGCCGAGCGATCGGCACATCCCCACCGACGTGCCGGGCATCATCGGGATCGATCACGTCGCGCTCACCCAGGCGTGGGACGAGCTGGACAGCGCCACCCTGTTCTGGACCTCGGTGATCGGGCTGGACGGGCTGCCCGGACAGGACGTCCCGGACCCCTACGGACTGGTGCGGTCGCAGGCGATGAGGAGTGGCTGCGGTGACGTCTCGGTCGTCCTCAACGTCCAGCCGCGGCGCCGCGAGGAGACGGCCGCGAGCAGGCGCGAGACCCCGCAGCACGTCGCGTTCGACACCGAGGACATCGTCGCGACGGCTCGGTACCTCTCCGAGCGCGGCGTCCCCGTCCTCGATGTCGGCGACAACTACTACGACGACACGCAGGCGCGCTTCGGGCTCTCCGACGAGGAGTACGCCGGGCTCAGGGACCACGGAATCCTCTTCGACCGCGTCGGGAAGGGCAACTACCTGCAGCTGTTCACCCAGACCGTCGGCGGCCTCTTCATCGAGTTCGTCCAGCGCCGCGGTGGGTACGTCGGCTTCGGCGCGCGCAATGCCCCGTTCCGGCTCGCGGCCCAGGCACTGCAGCACGCCTCCTGACGCGCGATGACAGACATAGGCGCAGGCGTAGGCGTACCAGAACGTGACAATAGGAACGTTCTGGTACGGACTGGAGGCGTACAAGAACGTGACAATAGGAAGGTTCTGGTACGCCCCGTCGGCACGTATGCGGTGGAGACGGTCGCCACCGGCCTCGCCTTCCCCGAGGGCCCGGTCGTCCTGCCCGACGGCTCGGTCGCCGTCGTGCAGATGGCTGCGGACCTCGTCACGGTGATCGGACCCGAGGGACGGCGGCGCGACCTGCCGTGTCCCGGCGGGCCCAACGGGATGGCGCTCGAGCCGGATGGCGAGCACGTCATCGTCTGCCTCAACGGCGGGTTGTCCTTCACCCGCGAACCGTCGGGACTGCTCATGCCAGGCATCGCAGAGGACCCCTCGGCCCGGGGCGGCCTGGTCCGCATGTCGCTCGCGACCGGCGCCGTCGAGGTCCTCATCGAGCCGGGCCCCGATTCACCCGCCAGTGGTCCCAACGATGTCGTGTGGTCACCTCCGGAGTCCCCTGGGGGAGAAGGGGTGTGGTTCACCGACCTGGGGCGGCGCCTCGCCGACTCGCTCGAACCGGGTGCCCTTTTCTGGAGAGGTGAGGCGGGCGAGGTGGTGCGGGCCGCGTACCCCCGCGTCGGGCGGCCCAACGGGATCGCGCTCTCCCGCGACGGAGTGACCCTGTTTGTCACCGAGTCACTCAGCGCGCAGGTCTGGAGCTGGCCTGTCCTCGGCCCAGGAGTGCTCGGTGAGCCGACGATGGTCCGGCAGTTCGATGCGCCGGCACGCCTCGACGGGATGGCGATCACTCCGAACGGCAACCTCCTGGTCGCAACGCTCGTGATCGGGGAGCTCACGCTGCTCAGCCCGACCGGTGAGGTTCTCGCTCGGCTCGAGGTCGACGACCCCATGCCGACGAACGTCGTCTTCGATCGTGCGGTGTCCGATGCGGGTGGGCCGCAAAGCATCTCGCGTCACGGTGCCGAACAGCTGTTCGTGACGCTCGGGTCGACGGGACGCCTGGTGCGCCTGGACTGGGCTGCTCTGGGCGTCGACCGATAGCCTTCCGATCGCTCACGCACCAGCCGGCTCGGCGTTCCACGATGGTGCTGGCGGCAGGCCTTCGGCCACCGATTCGTGACGGGAGGGGCGACACGCGCCGTCCACCGACGGCGCTCAATCTTGCGCCGCTCGCGTTGACCAACGATTGTTTACCCCATGTATAGCGAGCGGACCACCCCTGAGCCGACGTCTTCCGACTCGAGCTCCGAGCGTCAGACCCGGGTCGATGTCTACGAGGCCGACAAGGAGGATCGCCCCGGGCGGTGGCTCGGGTGTGGGTCGCTCGTGGCGCCGCAGGTCGTCACCCCGCACGTCCCGCTCCCTCAGGCCAGCGACCTGAGGGTGGTCTGCGTGCTCGCGCAGGAGTGGGGCGAGACTATCCCTGGTCGGACCCTCGCATCCGCGGACGGCGCCAAGGCGAGCGCCGTCGGCCTCGAGACGCCGTCGGGGCTGCCGCTCGCCGACACGCCCCGCATACCCGATCTGGACCACGGTGACCCACTCGACCGCTGGATCATCAGGATCGCCCACCTCAGCGGGTGCTCCCACCTCGAGCCCAAGGGTCTGACCAAGCCGGATGTCGAGATCGCGAGCCTCATCTGCAGGATCTGGCCCACCGCGCCCGGCTGTCGCTGATCCCATGACTGTTCAGGGGGAGCGCCGAGCGAGAGGCGCGCATGCCGGGGGCCGCCCGCCCGGATGGTGGCGTCCGCGGGGCCGGCTGTGGTCCGACGTCGCCATCATCGGGACCGCCCTCATCATCGAGTACACCCTCTCGGGGGTGAACGGGAAGACCCGCTTCGGGTTCACGATCCCCTCCTGGGTGATGGCCCTCATTGCGCTGCTCGTCTTCAGCACCTTGTTCTGGCGGCGGCGGTTCCCCTGGCCGGTGTATGCCATCACCATGATCCACGGCATGACGGTCGCCTTCGTCGCGCCGTACTACCAGCCCTTCACCGGGGTTCTGCTCGGTATGTACGGCGTCGCGCGCTACGCACCACGCAAGCAGGCGCTCGCCGCGCTGTTCGGGACGATCATCGTGTGGGCGATCACGACGTACAACACGACAACCTTCGACTCGGACTGGACCGTCGAGGACGGGTGGGGGACACCGGTCGGAGCGTTCGCGGTCTTTTTCGGTATGGCGGCGGCGGTGTACACCTACGCCCGCGGTAGGCGCAGGATCGACGAGATGGAGACCCTGCGGGTCCGGGCTCGCGACTCGGACATCGCCCTGCGGCTCCAGGAGGACCGGGTGGCGACGGCGCGTGACCTGCACGACCGCGTGTCGAACTCGATCGCAGCCACGATGATGGGCCTGGACAGTCTCTCGACCTTCGCCGCGAGCCTGCCACCCCAGGGCGTGAAGTCCCTCGAGGTCACCCGCAACGCCGCGGGCCAGGCGATGAACCAGATCCGGGACGTCCTCGGCGTGCTGCGCAACGATGAGCGAGAGATCGAGGACGACGAGCCGCAGCCTGACCTCGAGGAGATGCTCGTCGAGCTGCAACGCAACGGCATCGGCGGGGTCGAGGTCCAGGTCACGCACCGAGGGGAGATCGTCGAGCTTGGTGACGAGGTGAGCGAGTGCGCCGCGATGTGCATCCGGGAGGCGGTCACCAACGCCGCGAAGTACGGAGAGGAACGCGCCGAGATCGGGATCGACTGGCGCGAGGAGCCGATCATCATCACGGTGCGGAACGCGAAGAGCTACCGCGAGCTCTCCGAGCCGGCGTTGCGCGGCGGCACAGGTCTCAGCGGCATCATCGACCGGGTCACCGTGCTGGGCGGCTCAGTGATGCTGGAAGCGGATCGGCACACGTTCACGCTGCGCATTCGCCTCCCCCGCTTCTGAGGGTTGTCGGTCGGCGGGGCCACTTCTCGACCCTGGGACGCGTCTGGCACGGCGACATAAGCAAGGACGGCCGTACCAGAACGTTCCTATTGTCACGTTTTGGTACAGCCGTACCAGAACGTTCCTATTGTCACGTTTTGGTACGGCCGTCCGGTTGTAGTCAGGGGAGCCGTCAGTCGGGGGGAGCCGTCCGGGCGAGAGTCGTCAGGCTGAATCCGTCAGGTGCGGCCTGTCAGGTGGGGCCTGTCCGACGAGCCAGGGTTGGAGTCGTCAGGGCTGAATCCGTCAGGTCGGGCATGTCCGAAGCGCCCAGGAGGATGGATCCGTCCGGAGATCAGGCGGCTGAGCCCTTGCGGCTGGGCGGCTCGTGCGCGACGAACGGGTCGGTGGAGGCGACGGGAGAGAACTCGTCACTCCACGTGTCGTAGCCCATCGCGTCGAGGCGGCGCAGCCAGGTGCCGGCCTCGGCGTGCCGTCCGCGCCGCTGGAGGGTGCGGGCGAGGAGGAGCATCGCATACACATTGGTCGGGTCGTCGTCGACGAGGCGACGGCTGGCAGCCTCCGCCTTCACGAGCTGGGCGGAGTGGTAGTAGGCGCGCGCGAGCAGAAGCGGGGCGTCGCCGAGGCCGCTCCCGTCAGCGTCGGCCGCCATCTCATCAGCGATGAGGAGCTCCAGCTCACGAGCCGCGGCGCCGAAGCGCCGCTCGCGGAAGAGGCGCTGCGCATACAGGTAGCGGTCGAAAGCATTCATGGTCGTCACAACGCGCCAGGTGTGCGGTTTTCTTCCAAGACCCCCTGGAGGTGAGATTCCGTGGGGCGCGGCACTCGAGGACGGTATGCGCGACGTGCGCCTCTCGGACATGTCACCACCGGCCACGACTGGCGGGGAATACCCGACCGTGAGAGAATGTTGACGAGTCAACTACTTCTCCCCGATCCGCTCGAAGGAGCACCATGACCACCACGCAGCCCAGCACGCAGCGCACCGATAACCCTTCGGGCATGCAGTTCGGCATCTTCACCGTCGGTGACCTCACGCGCGACCCGGTGACCGGTCGGATGCCCTCGGAGAACGAGCGGATCAAGGCCACCGTTGCCATCGCACGCAAGGCCGAGGAGGTCGGGCTCGACGTCTTCGCCACCGGCGAGCACCACAACCCGCCGTTCATCGCGCCCGCCAACCCGCCGGTCCTGCTCGCGCACATCGCCGCGCAGACCGAGCGGATCATCCTCTCGACCGCGACGACGCTCATCACGACGAACGACCCGGTGCGCCTGGCCGAGGACTACGCCTACCTCCAGCACCTCTCCGACGGCCGGATGGACCTGATGATGGGCCGCGGCAACACCGGCCCGGTCTACCCGTGGTTCGGCAAGGACATCCGTCAGGGCATCGAGCTCGCCGTCGAGAACTACGCGTTGCTGCACAAGCTGTGGCGCGAGGAGAACGTCACGTGGTCGGGCAACCACCGCACCCCGCTGAGCGCCTTCACCTCGACGCCGCGTCCGCTCGACGACCTGCCGCCGTTCGTCTGGCACGGGTCGATCCGCAGTCCGCAGATCGCCGAGCAGGCGGCGTACTACGGCGACGGCTTCTTCGCCAACCACATCTTCTGGCCCCCGCAGCACACCCAGCAGATGGTCGCGCTGTACCGGCGCCGGTACGAGCACTACGGCCACGGGTCCGCCGACCAGGCCATCGTCGGTCTCGGCGGTCAGGTCTTCATGCGGCGCAACAGCCAGGACGCGATCCGCGAGTTCCGGCCCTACTTCGACGAGGCCCCCGTCTACGGCGGCGGACCCTCGCTCGAGACCTTCACCCGCGAGACCCCGCTCACCGTGGGCAGCCCGCAGCAGGTCATCGAGCGGACGCTGTCCTTCCGCGACTACGTCGGCGACTACCAGCGTCAGCTCTTCCTCGTCGACCATGCCGGTCTGCCGCTCAAGACCGTCCTCGAGCAGCTCGACCTGCTCGGCGAGGAGGTCGTCCCGGTGCTCCGCAAGGAGTTCGCCAAGGGCCGTCCCGCGCACGTGCCGGACGCCCCCACGCACGCGAACCGGCTCGCCGCCCGCGCCCAGGAGGACGCTGCCGCGCAGGTCCCGGGAGCTGAGCCGGCTGGATCCACGGTCGGTGTCGCATGACCCGCCGTTCCCTCGTCGTTGTGAGTGCGGGACTGCGCGTCCCGTCGACGACCCGTCTGCTCGCGGACCAGCTGGCCTCCGCAGCCGGCGCTGCTCTGGCCGTGAATGGTGAGGTGAGCGACGCATACGAGGTGGACGTCGTGCCCATCGAGGTCCGCGACCATGCGCACGCCATCGTCGACGCCCTCCTCGCCGGCTTCCCGACCGGGGAGCTGAGCGAGGCTCTGGACCAGGTCGCCGCCGCCGACGCGCTCGTGCTCGTCACGCCGACCTTCCAGGCGTCCTACAGCGGGCTCTTCAAGTCGTTCATGGACCTCATCGAGGCCGGTCGCCTGCGCGGGAAGCCGGTGCTGCTCGCCGCGACCGGCGGCAGCGACCGGCACTCCCTGGTGGTGGAGTATGCGTTGCGTCCCCTTGTCGCGCATCTCGGGGCCATCGCGGTCCCGACCGGCGTGTATGCGGCGACCGGGGACCTCGGTGGCGGCGCCAGCGAGGCGCTCATGGCCCGGATCGAACGGGCCGCGGGTGAGCTCGCCGGTCTCGTCGGCGGAGGCCAGGTCGTGGCTCCGCAGCGGGACGAGTGGACCGATCCCACGCCGTTCGAGCAGCTCCTCGGGCGCAGCAGCTCACTCAGCTGACTCCTCTGGGCTCGCCGGGTTCACGTCGAACCCGGCGAGCGCCGGTCGGCCTTGGTGACGGGCATCCGCTCGAACTGGCCCGGGTGACGGCTAAACGCCTTGTGACCGAACCTTGCTGGTGCTCGTCTCCACAAGTCGCGATTCACATCGAGCACAGTCCCGATCCGCGCTATCCACGTGAAGGACGCGACAACCGAACCCCCGAGCCGATCCCTAGAATCCGCGCCATGACACACACGGCCATGACACACACGGCCATGACACACACGGCCATGACGCGCACGGCCATGACGCGCACGGCCATGACGCACAAGGATCAGCTGAGCGATGCCCAGCGGCGGGTGCTCGGTGCCATCGACGAGCAGGAGACCGTGCAGACCCTCGTCGACCTGATCCGGACCCCGAGCATCACCGGGGTCGATGCCGAGTCGGACCTGCAGCACCGCCTGGCCGCCGAGCTGACCCAGCTCGGCCTCGACGTCGATCTGTGGAAGCTCGACCTCGAGACCCTCGCCGCCGACCCGGACTACCCGGGCACCGAGGCGCCGCGATCAGAGGGCTGGGGAGTCGTCGGCGTGCTCGTCGGCGACCACGGCCAGGACACCCCGGCGCTCGTCCTCCAGGGACACGTCGATGTCGTGCCGACGGGCGAGCTCTCCATGTGGGCCGGGGGTGACCCGTTCAGCGGCGAGATCCGCGGTGGCGCGGTCTTCGGACGAGGTGCCTGTGACATGAAGGCAGGCGTTGCCGCGAACCTCGCCGTGCTCCGGGCCCTGGTCCGCTCCGGTGTCGAGCTGCAGCGGCCGTTCGCGCTCCACAGCGTCATCAGTGAGGAGGACGGTGGGCTCGGCGCGTTCGCGACGATGCGACGTGGTCACGCCGGAGAGGTATGCGTCATCACCGAGCCGACCAGCGGCCGGGTCGTCGTGGCGAACGCCGGGGCGCTCACCTTCGAGATCCGCGTTCCCGGTCAGGCGGCGCACGGCTCGGCCCGACTCGCCGGCCACTCCGCGTTCGAGGCCTTCCTCCCGATCCACACCGCCCTGCGCGACCTGGAGCGCGAGCGCAACCTCGACCCCGACCCCCTCTTCGCCGGCAACCCCCTGCCCTACGGCCTGTCCATCGGCCGCATCTCCTGCGGTGACTGGTCGAGCTCCGTGCCCGACCTGCTCGTCGCGGAGGGCCGCTACGGCGTGCGGATCGGCGAGGACGTGGCGGCCGCGCGGGCCCAGCTGGAGCATACGGTCGCGTCGGCGTGCGCCGCCGACCCGTGGCTGCGCGACCACCCGGCCATGGTGGCCTGGACCGGTGGCCAGTTCGCCCCGGGCGAGATCGACCGGTCCGACCCATTCATCGAGGAGGTCGTCTCGACGGCGGACCTCGTCACCGGCCACCGGCCGCCGCTCGGAGCCGCGCCCTATGGCTCCGACCTGCGCCTGTATGCGGGGGTCGGCGGCATCCCCACGCTGCACTACGGTCCTGGAGACGTGGCGATGGCCCACGCACCGCGCGAGCAGGTGAGCATCGCCGAGCTGCTCAAGACCACCCGGGTGCTCGCGGCGCTCGCGGCCGGGCGGGTTGCCGGCTGATCTGGCCAGAGGTGCTCCGGCGCGGGGGAGGTCCACCGCCTCCCTGCGTGTAGGTCTCGCCTCGGCGGCCCGTGCCTGACTACCCGCGAAGGATCGGACGGGTCAGGCACGTCGGCCCGCCGTCGCCGAGACAGAACTGGTCGCCCGGCGTCACATGCACGTCGACGCCGGCGTCCCGGAGCGCGCCGGTGATCCGCGGCAGCCCGTCGAAGATCACCGCCTGGTTCGGCGCCGTCGCGAGCACGTTGCAGCCCTGCCGGTCGTACTCGTCCTCGTCGACATCGAGCAGCGTGAGCTCCCGCTCGGCGAGCCACTGGTAGAGCGCGGTCGGCAGCTGCGGACGGAACACGACGGCGATGCTCGGCCCGATGAGTGAGACATAGGACATGAGGTGCAGGCAGTAGTCCGGCCCGAGGCCGTGCGGCGAGTCGAACGAGATGGTCTCCACGCCCTCCTCCGCCAGCACGGCCCGCAGAGCGGTATGCGCGGCCTCGTTGGTCCGGAATCCTCGCCCCAGGGCGAGCGTCGAGTCGTCGAGCCACATGAGGTCCCCGCCGTCAGCGGTGCCGGGCTGTGCCGTCGAGTGATGTGCAGGTGCGAGGTCCGCGAGGCGCGCGATGACGGGAACGCCCAGTCGCTCCAGATCGGCGGCCATGACCTCTGCCTCGCCGTGTCTGGCCGGCTTGGCCTGGTTGAGGACGATCGCACCGCGTCCGGTGATGAAGACGGCGTCGTAGGAGAACACCGAATCCACCTGTCCCGCAGTCGGATCCAGCACCTCGACCTTGGCGCCCAGCTCGGTGAGCAGCTCGACGAACGCGGCATGCTGCCTGCGCAGCCGGTCCAGGTCCGGCCTTGCCCGCCACCCTGCGAACGCGAAGTCTCCATCGGTCGGGGTGCGGACCGCGACCCGCTTGAGTGGCGCATACATGGACCGGACGCCGAAGTCACTCATGCGCACGAGTCTCGCACCGCTGTCGGCGCGATTGTGGTCGGACTCAACGGGATGATCAAAGGTTCTGAGTGGGACGTCAACCACGGCGGAGACAGGGGCGAGGAGGTCGCGCAGCAGCATGGTCGGCCGTCCCGGCCGCCCCCTGTCGCCCACCCCTCGAAGGGGCGGGATCCGCCAGAATCCCGAACCTACGGTCTCGTAACCTACGCAAACGTAAGTTACGCTGTCGGATGTGACGCTCACTCCATCACGTCCGCAAGCCCGGGCGCATGCGGTCCGTCGGTCGCCCTCGGCGCCCGTCGCTCCGGCCGCCCGCTCGCTGCGCTCCAGCCTCTGGAAGGTGGCCGAGGCTCTCGCCACGCCACTCATTCCCGCCGACTACCTCGACCTCTTCGACCCGATGCGCGAGGGCGCCGACCTGCGCGGCCGCATCGTTGCCATCACCCCTCAGACCCGCGATGCCGCGACCGTGACGATCCAGCCGGGCCGGGGATGGCGCGGCTACGAGCCGGGCCAGTACATCCGCATCGGCATCGACGTCAACGGCGTCCGCCAGTGGCGTGCCTACTCCGTCTGCGACAGCACCGGGATCCCCGGCACCAAGGACGCCACGATCTCGATCACCGTCAAGGCGATCCCGGACGGCGTTGTCAGCAACCACCTCGTCCACCGCACCCAGCCTGGCTGCGTCGTCATGCTCGACCAGGCCACCGGCGAGTTCGTCCTCCCGCGGACCGCGCCCGAGAAGGTCCTCTTCATCACCGCAGGCAGCGGGATCACCCCCGTCATGGGGATGCTCCGCAGCCGTGAGGACCTCACCGACGTCGCGCACGTGCACTGCGCGCCGACGGCCGCCGACGTCATCTTCGCCAAGGAGCTGCGCGGGTACGGCGAGAACGGGCGCACCGCATACATCGAGCGGCACGACGACGAGCACGGGATGCTCGACCTGGCCGATCTCGACCGCCTCGTGCCCGACTGGCGCGAGCGCGACACCTGGGTATGCGGTCCGACCGGCCTCCTCGACGCCGCCGAGGCGCACTGGGAGGCGCACGGCCTGACCGACCGCCTCACGGTCGAGCGGTTCCGGCCCACGATCATCGAGCCCGGTGAGGGCGGCGAGATCACCTTCCTCTCCAGCGACGTCACCGTCGAGGCCGACGGTGCCACCCCGATCCTCGACGCCGGCGAGAACGCCGGCGTCCTCATGCCCAGCGGCTGCCGGATGGGCATCTGCATGGGCTGCATCGTGACGATGCGCCAGGGCGCGATCCGTGACCTGCGCACCGGCGAGATCACCGTCGCCGAGCCCGGCGACAACCTCTCCGTCCAGACCTGCGTCAACGCTGTCGCCGGCACGTGTGACATCGAGCTCTAGCCCACCGCGGCCACCTCACCCCCATAGACCACCGGCACCACAGCCACTGCCCCTCATCCATAGCACCCGCGAAGGAAGAACCCCATGACTCTCGCCCCCGAGCGCTCCGCCACTCAAGACCACACCGTCAGCCCCACCGTGCCGCACCGCGCAGGCTCGGTCCGCACCGCCGCCCAGCACTCCGAGGTGAACTCGCGACTGCGCATCGAGGGTGCCGAGGCCCGCGAGTTCAAGCCCAAGCGCTCCGGCAAGCCCAACCCCATGGGCCACCTCACGCCCGAGCAGGTCGAGGAGATCGGCCGCGAGCTCGACGCCCTGCGTCAGGAGGTCATGGACAGCCGCGGAGAGAAGGACGCGGCCTACATCCGCAAGGTCATCAAGACCCAGCGCTACCTCGAGATGGGCAGCCGCGCCGTCCTCCTCTTCTCCGGTGTCAAGGTCAAGGGCGTCAAGCCGTTCTGGTGGCTCGGCACGACCGGGCTCTCGATCGCCAAGATCCTCGAGAACATGGAGATCGGCCACAACGTCATGCACGGCCAGTGGGACTGGATGCGTGATCCGAAGATCCACTCCACCGCGTGGGAGTGGGACAACGTCTCCCCGTCGAGCCAGTGGAAGCACAGCCACAACGAGCTGCACCACACCTTCACCAACGTCCTCGGCCGCGACAACGACCTCGGCTACGGCATCCTGCGCGTCGACGAGGACCAGCGCTGGACGCTGTTCTGCCTCGGTCAGCCGATCTGGCACGTGATCAACGCGGCGATGTTCGAGTACTCGATCGCCGCATACGATCTCGAGCTCGGCGGCTACCTCGCCAAGCGCAACCGCATGAGCGAGGAGGAGAAGGCCGAGTTCCGCGCCCGCGCGCAGGAGGTGCTCGTCAAGATCCGCCAGCAGGCCACCAAGGACTATGTCGTCCACCCGGCCATGGCCGCCCCCTTCGGCGGGGCGAAGTCGACGCTCACCGCGAACGTCGTCGCCAACCTGGTCCGCAACATCTGGACGAACACCGTCATCATCTGCGGTCACTTCCCCGAGGGCATTGAGACTTTCGAGAAGACCTCGATCGAGGGTGAGACCCGCGGCGAGTGGTACCTGCGCCAGATGCTCGGCTCAGGGAACATCTCCGGCAGCAAGTTCATGCACATCATGACCGGCAACCTCTCGCACCAGGTCGAGCACCACCTCTTCCCGGACATGCCGTCGAACCGGTACGCCGAGATCTCGCCGCGCATCCAGGAGCTCATGGAGCGCTACGACCTGAAGTACGTGACCGGCTCGCTCCCGAAGCAGGTCTTCTCGGTCTACAAGAAGGTCGTCCAGCTCTCCCTGCCGAACAAGGTCGAGGGTCGCCGTCGGCGCGACACGATCAAGCTCGCGGCGAAGCGCGCGATCAAGCGCAAGTCGCTCGGCGGCCGTCCGCGCTGACGCTGGGCTCCACTCGAGATTCCGCTGTATGCGCGGAGCACCTCGGTCGTGGAGGTGCCGCTGGGCAGGTGGTCGTCGCGGCGCTGCTTCAGGTTGGGCCGATGCGCGGCCGCGGCTACTCGGGCTCGTTCCCGGTGTCCTTGCCCATCCGCAAGGGCGTCGTCACCCCGTCGTACATGAGATGGGTGATGAGCCCCTCCACCGCGTGCGGCAGGTTGTGGCAGTGGTCCATCCACACGCCGGGGTTGTCCGCGACGAAGGCCACCTCGTAGGCCTCCCCGTGGTCGACGTCGAGCGAGTCGACCCACCACGGACTCCCTGTGGCGGGCACCCCGTTGCGCGAGAGGACGACCGCGTGGTGGCCGTGCAGGTGCATCGGGTGGCCCTCGCCGCTCTGGTTGGTGATCCGCATGGTGACGACGTCGCCCTCGCCGACCATGTACATCGGTGCGGCCATCCCGATGTTGCCGTTGACCGTCCACCAGTAGCCGGGGCGGCCGTCGAGGAAGCCGGGTCGGCGGCCGATGTTGTAGACGAACGACCGGTCCGGCGCGGTGGCGTCGAAGCCGAGATCGGTCGGTGTGCCGTAGGTGATCGGGTCGAAGACCGCTGACGGCGATGGTGTCTCGGGGGCATTGCTTCCCGCGGGTCCGACGACGAGTGAGACGCCGGGCGCCTGGACCCGGATCGCACCGGTCGCCGGGACGGTGACCTCGAGGTCGGCCCGTGCGCCGGCGGTGAGTGGGACCCGCTGGTCCCGCAGAGCGGTCGGCCCGTTCACGTCGGTGCCGTCGATCGCGAGCACCCGGAAGTCGCCGCCTGCGACCCAGACCGCAGTGTTCCCGTTGTCGGTGTTGGCGATCCGCACCCGCACCCGGTCCCCGGGTGCCGCCTCGTGCCAGAGCGCGCCGACCGTGCCGTTGATCGAGCGCGAGTTCGACGGATAGGTGTGGAGCAGGACGGCCACGTCGCTCGCCTGGTCGCTCGGGGTTGACGGCTCGATGACCAGCGCACCGAAGAGGCCGGCCACCACCTGACGGTGCGAGATCTGGTGGGAGTGGTACCAGTACGTGCCGGCGTCCTCGGCGACGAACCGGTAGGTGAACGACTCTCCCGGAGCCACCGCGTCCTGGGTGACGCCAGCGACGCCGTCCATGGCATTGGGCACGTCGACCCCGTGCCAGTGCAGGGTCGCGCCTCCCGCCACGTCGACGTTGTGGACGACGACCTCGACGAGATCGCCCTGACGAGCACGGATCTCAGGGCCCGGAGACGAGCCGTTCAGCGTGAATCCCGCGAACGCCTTACCGTTCTCGGGCGTGACCTGTGCCGTTCTCGCCTCCAGCTCGACCCGCACGTCCGGTTCGGCGTCCGGTTGACTGGGCGAGGCGATGAGGTCGGCGACCGACACCAGGTCCGCGGCGTCGTCCGCTCCGTCCACTGGGTCCCCGCCTCCTGGTGCCCCGAGCGGCGGCTGGTGACCCCGATGGGTCGCCGGGCCGCCGCCGTAGTCGGGCACGCCCATCTCCTCGGCGGAGTAGGCGCCCGGCAGCCGGCTGTCCCACCACGACCAGGCGACGAGCAGCACTGCGAGAGCGAGCAGCACGGAGCCGACATTGCGGGCGAGGCGGATGGCCTCAGCACGTCGACTCGGTGCCGCCGAAGGGTGGTCGGGTTGTGCCCAAGGCACCTCGTCAGTTCGTGCTGCCTCGTCGGGGACCCGCGACTGTACGTGGTCGATGGGTGGCGCCGGCACCTCGTCAGACGGTGCCGGCTCCACCTCGTCAGGGGCTGGCGATGGCACCTGTCAGGCAGCGGCGACGGGGCGCCTGTCGTCGACCGGCGAATGGTGCCCGAGTCCATCGACACGGCGGCCGGTCATGAGGGCGGTGCCGAAGAGCAGCAGCGCGTTGACCCCGTGCAGGAAGGCCAGCATGGACAGCGAGTGGCCCATGAAGCCCAGCGTGACCTGAACGGCGACGAGGGCCAGGACCCCCGCAGCCCAGGCGACGGCGCCAGGGAACTTGGCGAGGAAAGCGACGATGAGCAGCGCGAGGGCGACGATCGGGATCACCATGCTCCGTTGATCCCGTGGATCATGAAGCCGACGGCCTCGGGGAAGTCGGGCAGGGCGTCCGACTCGAAGTCGATGGTGCCGCCATCCTGGAGGTACTTCGCGAGTCCCGACGTCACCCAGGCATGTGAAGCCGCCTAGAGCATGACGAGTGCGCACACGAGGTAGGCGAGGTACTTATAGGCACTGCGCATATGGATCACTCCTTTGTGATGCCGGGATGCTGGTTCGGCGGTCGCCTCGGCCGCCGATTTTCCAGTGTGATGGCGCCGGGAAAAGCGGCGCAAGGGGTTTTGGAAAGGCCTGGCTGGACAGTCAGGGATGATTGCGGGCGTGAACAGCTCCCACCGCAGCCGATACGCCGACCTCGTCCGACTGCTGCTGCGCTACCGCAGGTCCGACCTGCTCTCCGGCGCCGGCCTCGACGAGTTCGTCATCGGGGATGCACCGGTCGACGGTCTGTCCGACGGCACTGACGTCCCGGATGGCAGCGACGGCACGACCGCGGAGCGGTTCGCGGCCGATCTCGAGGAGATGGGCCCGACCTACATCAAGATGGGCCAGCTCCTGTCGACCCGTTTCGACCTGCTGCCCCCCGCATACACCCAGGCGCTGACCCGACTGCAGGACACCGTCGAGCCGTTCCCGTTCGAGGAGGTCCGCGAGATCGTCGAGTCCGAGCTGGGTGCCCGCATCAAGGATCTCTTCGCGGAGTTTTCCGAGGAGCCCATTGCGGCAGCGTCGCTCGGGCAGGTGCACCGGGCGGTCACCCGCACCGGCCGGGATGTCGTCGTCAAGGTGCAGCGGCCGGATGTCCGGGAGACGATCCGCGACGACATGGAGGTCCTCGGCAAGCTCGCCGACACGGCCGACAAGCGGACCTCGGTGGGTCGGCAGTACGGCCTGGGCCAGCTCCTCGAGCAGTTCCGGCGCTCGCTCGTCGGTGAGCTCGACTACCGACGCGAGGCGAAGAACCTGCTGCGCTTCATCGACCTCACGAGGGACTACGACCTGCTCGTCGTGCCGGAGCCGCTGCTCCAGCTGACGACCTCCCGCGTCCTGACGATGGAGCGGATGGAGGGTCGCAAGGTCACCGATCTGGGGCCGCTGGCCCTCATCGAGCTGGACAGCCGGCCGATCGTCGAGCAGCTGTTCCGGTGCTACCTGCGGATGATCCTCGACGAGGGCCTGCTCCACGCGGATCCCCACCCCGGCAACCTCCTCGTCACCGACGACGGCCGACTCGCGCTGCTCGACCTCGGCATGGTCGCGACCGTCCCGCCCCGGGTGCAGAGCCACGTCGTGAAGCTGCTGCTCGCGATCAGCGACGGCGATGGAGAGGAGGCAGCGCGCATCCTCGCGGACATGGGGCATCCCATCGACGGCTACGACGCTGCGGCCTTCCGTGATGCCGTGAGCCACCTCGTGAGTGAGTCCGTGTCGAGCGGCGCTGACGTGCAAGCAGGTTCGGTCCTCGTCGAGCTGTCCCGGATCTCCGGAGCGCACGGGCTGCGGCCGCCGGCGGAGATGTCGATGATCGGCAAGGCGCTGCTCAACCTCGACCAAGCAACGGTGCACCTCGATCCCTACTTCGCTCCCGCCGAGGCGATCCGCGAGAACGTCGCGGAGATCTTCGCCAGCTCGCTGAAGACCTCACCCAGCGGGCTGCTGGCGGCGGCGATCGAGACCAAGGAGTTCACCGCTCAGCTCCCGAGGCGGGCGAACCGGATCCTCGACAACCTCGCTCAGGGCGAGTTCACCCTGCACGTCGAGGCGATCGACGAGCACCGGCTCCACCTCGTGCTGCAGCGCATCGCGAACCGGCTCACCCTCGGCCTCATCATCGCCGCCACGATCATCGGCGCGGCGATGATGATGCGGGTCGAGACCGATGCCAGGATCCTCGGCTTCCCTGCGATCGCGATGGCGTTCTTCGTCTTCGCAGTCGTCGCCGGCACGGCGCTGGCCGTGCACATCTTCCGCACCGACGAGAAGGTGGCCCGCACCGCACGCCACGACAACGGCGCCGGCTAGGGCAACCGAGGCCGTACCAGAACGTGACAATAGGAACGTTCTGGTACGCCCCCTGGGCACTGCGGCTGGCTTTCGTTGGCCGCGTTGCCGTACCAGAACGTGACAAGCCGTACCAGAACGTGACAATAGGAACGTTTTGGTACGCCTACGCCCCAGGACCGTCGCGGCGCTCGTCAGTCGGGGCGGGACTCGTGGCCAGGCTGACCGTGGGTGCGCCGCTCCTCCTTGAGCCGGGCCTCGGCGAGGTGACGCCTGCCCCCGACGAGCCGGTCGCGGACCTCGCGCTCGGCCTCGCGCAGCGGCTCCCAGTACCCGTCGTCGTACTCCTCGACGATCTGGAAGGTCCACCGCCCGGGGAGCACGTTGCGCCCGACGATGCGGGTGCTGAGCGAGTCGGCGAGCTCGGTGTGCCCTGCCTTCCTCAGCATCTCCACCGCGTCCCCGATCTTGAAGTCGGCCTCGCCGGTGAGCTGGTGGAAGGAGTACAGGTGCCCTCGGGCGCGCTCCGTCGTCTCGAGGGCCTCGGTCAGGCGACCGACCGCCTCCACGGTCGCGTCGTCGACCCCTGGTGGCGCGGTGTGCGCGTCGTCCGGGGGCTGGTCTTCGTCGTTCCTCTGGTCGGCCATTCGCCCACGGTATGCAGTGGCAACCCGGGCAGCGCAAGACCCGAAAGCCTGGGGCCGGCTCCCGAGGAGGCGTCAGCGGGCTCGGTCGGCGAGGATCCGCTGCACCGCGAACCGGGCCGGACTGCCCATGACGCATCCGCCGGGGTGGGTGCCCGAACCGCACTGGTAGTAGCCGTCAATCGGTGTCGCGTACTGGCTCCAGCCGGGGGCGGGGCGGAACGCATACATCTGCGCTGCGAGGAGCTCGCCAGCGAAGATGTTGCCCTCGCTCAGACCGGTGTGCCGCTCGATGTCGACCGGGGTGACGACCTCCCGCTGCAGGACGAGCTCGCCGAAGCCCGGGAAGTGCTCCTCGAGGACCGCCTGGGTGGCGTCGCCGAAGCGGTGGCGCTCACGGTCCCAGTCGCTCCCGCGCAGCTCGTAGGGCGCGTACTGGACGAAGCACGACATGACGTGCTTGCCGGGCGGGGCCATGCCCGGGTCGACGACGGACTGGACGGCGGCGTCGATGTAGGGCCGCTCGGAGTACCAGCCGTACTTCGAGGCGTCGAAGGCGCGCTCGACGTACTCGATCGTCGGGCCGATGTTCAGGAAGCCCCCGAAGTGGTCGACGGTGTCCGGCAGCGCAGGGAAGCGGGGGAGACCGTCGAGCGCGAAGTTGACCTTGGCCGAGACGCCGCGGTACTTCGTCCGGGAGACGGCATCGACGAGGTCCCCGGGCAGTTCCGTCGGATCGACGAGCTGGGTGAAGGTCCGGCGGGCGTCGAGCGCCGAGACGACCACGGGCGCGTGGATCTCGGTGCCATCGCGCAGGGCGACGCCGGTGGCGCGACCGTCGCGGGTGAGGACGGCCTCGACCGGCGAGTCGAGCCGGATCGTCGCACCGAACGCCTCGGCCGCCCGCGCCAGCACCTGGGTGAAGCCGCCGTTGCCGCCCTTGTGGAAGGCCCACGAGCCGAGGTGCCCGTCGTGCTCACCCATCTTGTGGAAGAGCAGGACGAGGCCCGACCCCGGTGACATCGGCCCCAGCTTCGAGCCGATGATCCCGGAGGAGACGTGGTACCCGGCGATCGCGGGATGCCGGAAGTAGTCCTCGACCCAGTCCGCGGCGCTGCCGGTCAGCAGCCGGACGGCGTCGTGGACGACCTTCTTGTCGAGGGTGCCGAGGTGCCCGAGGAGCCAGGCGATGTCGGCCTGGTCCTGCGGGTCGGAGCCGAAGAGGTTGGGCGGGATGTTGTCGAAGAGCGGCTGCACCGCCTGCACCACCTGGTCCAGGTCGTGGTGATAGCGCAGGTATGCGTCGGCGTCGTAAGCGGAGTGCCGCCGGATCATCTGGAGGTTCTGCCCGAGATCGTCACCGAAGAGGAGGTAGTCACCGTCCCCGGTGGGGTGGAACGACGACGGCATCATGAGCGGCAGGAAGCCGTGGCGGACGAGGTCGAGCTCCTGGATGATCTCCGGTCGCAGAAGGCTCAGCGCGTAGGAGAAGGTCGTGAAGGAGAACCCGGGGCGCAGCTCCTCGGTGATGGCGGCGCCCCCGACGAGGTGACGCTGCTCGAGAACGAGCGTGCGCATACCGGACTTGGCAAGGTAGGCGGCCGCGGTCAGTCCGTTGTGGCCGCCACCGACGACGATGGCGTCCCAGTCTCCCTGGGGGTCAACGGAACTGGTGGTGATGTCGCTCGCGGTGCCGGGCACGGAGGGTCCACTCACGGCTTGGCCACCTTTCGCTCGGGGTTGAAGAAGGGCATCGGGGTGGTCGTAGCCCGGACCAGCTCGGTGGTGTGCAGGATGGTCGTCTCGACCTGGAGGGGCGTGTCGGGCTTCGCGAGGTCCGGTCGCACCCGCGCGATCCCGATGTGGCGTTGCAGGACAGGGGAGTACATGAGACTCGTCGCGTAGCCCACCTGCTGGCCGTCGGCGTCCCGGATCCAGGACTCCCAGCCGAGAGGAATCTCGTCCTTGACCGGGAGCAGACCCTTGTGGCGGTGCAGCCGGTTCCAGTCCTGCCAGTCCAGGACGATGCCGGTGGTCGCCCAGCGGCTGGTGCCCTCCTCGAGCTCGCGCCGGATGGCGGAACTGCCGATGAAGCGCCGTGAGCCGTCACGCACTCCCTTGAGCATCCATCCCATCCCGAGCTCCGTTGGCGTGACACGCTGCTCGTCGTTCCATGCGAGCGTGCTGTCGACCCACTCGACATCGACGAGCGGCAGACCGGCCTCGATCCGCAGCATGTTGAGCGCCTCCTCGCCGAACGGTCGCAATCCGTGGCCCTCACCCGCCTCGAGGACGGCGTCGAGGACGTCGGTACACCGGTCGGCGGGGACGGTGAGCTCGAAGCCGAGGTCGCCGGTGAACCCGGTCCGGGAGACGGTCACCTCGGCGCCGGCGATCTCGCCCGTCGCCAGGTCGAAGTAGCCCAGGTGGTTGACGACATCGGTGAGGGCGCCCAGCACCGTCCGCGAGCGAGGCCCCTGGACGGCGAGCATGCCGAACTCGTCGCTCACGTCACTGATCTCGACCTTGGCATGGTGCCTGTGCTGCTCGAGCCAGGCCAGGGTCGGTCGCGCGGAGGTGAGCACGAACTCCTCCGCGCTGTGCCGGAACAGGATCCCGTCCTCCATGACGAAGCCCCGGTCGTCGCACCACGGTGTGTATGCGGCGCGCCCCGGTCGCACTAGCCGCACGTCGCGCACGACCAGGCCGGCGAGGAAGCGCTCGGCGTCCGGGCCGGTCACGCGGTATTTGTAGAGCGGCGAGGTGTCGAAGATGCCGACACTGTTGCGCACGGCGAAGTACTCGTGCTTGGGCGCGTGGGAGTACCGCAGGGCAGAGAGGTATCCCTGCCAGTGCGTGTAGAGGTGCTGGTCGTTGAGCGTGCTGAGCCGCTCGTGGAAGGGCGTCGTCGCCACCATGGCGGCGAGCATAGCCGCTTGTTGGACACTTGCTCAACGAAGCACCGAGACGGTTGACTTAGCCCATGGCACGTATGGATCCGGTGGCGCGTCGAGCGCGGATCCTCGAGGCTGGCCGGGCGGTCGCGCTGCGACAGGGTCTGGCCGCCACCACCGTCCGCGACATCGCCGCCGAGATGGGCAGCTCGCCCGGTCTCGTGCACCACTACGTCGACTCCATGGACGGGCTGCTCGCCGAGGTCTTCGAGCTCGTCGCACGGGAGGGTCTGGAGACCACCCGCGCCGCCGTGGCGTCGAGTGGCTCGCCTTGCGAGGCGCTGCGGGCCTTCTTCTCCACCTCACTGCGGCCGGGGCACGGGACGGCCTTCCAGCTCTGGCTCGATGCGTGGGCAGAGGCCGCCCGTCGTCCCGAGCTCGGCGCAACCTCCCGACGGCTCAACATCGAGTGGCAGAGCGTGCTGGTCGGGATCATCGAAGATGGGGTCGCCGCGGGCGAGTTCCGATGTGCTGAGCCGGAGTCCGCGGCCTGGCGACTGCTGTCCCTCCTCGACGGCCTGGTCCTCCAGATGGTCGCCCACGACATCTCCTTCAGTGATGACGATGTCATGACGTGGGTGGCCGGGAGCGCCGAGCGAGAGCTGGGGCTGGCTCCCGGCGCGCTCATGCACCCAGACGCCGTGCTGCGACTGGCCCCCGATCGCAGTTCCACACCCTCGACCTCGAGCACCCCTGCCACCAGTCACACCCGTTCCCCAAGCGAGGCCGCCTCATGACGACGACCCCCACCTCCTCCGTTCCCACGACCGCAGCTCCCCTCGCGGTGCCGTCCGCGCCGACTCCCGAGGCGGTCGAGCACGTCATGGCGCAGGTCCGCGCCCAGGTGCGCCCCGACGGGGCGCCAGAGCGGATGCTGCCGGCCGCCGCATACACCTCTGCGGAGGTGCTGTCCTGGGAGCGACGGAACCTCTTCGCCGGATCGTGGACCTGCCTGGGTCGGGCGGACGAGGTGCTCACGACGGCCGGCGACAAGCCGATGACCCAGCGTGCGCTCATGGTGGGCGACGTCCAGGTGCTGCTCGTCCGCGACCCGAACCTGACCGAGGGGACGGGCCTGCGACTCTTCGCGAACACCTGTCGTCACCGTGGCCACGAGCTGCTCGCCAACGACGAGTCCTCCACCCGCGCAACGATTCTCTGCCCGTACCACGCATGGACGTTCAACCTCGACGGCTCGCTGCGGGCCGCTCCGGGGTTCCGCGACCTGGAGGGCTTCGACCCTGCCGAGTTCGGGCTCGTCGAGCTGCCGGTCGAGGTCTGGTGCGGCTGGGTCTTCGCGCACGCGCTGCACCCGTTGGGGAGCCCGGAGGTGCTGGACTTCCGGGCGCACCTGGGAGGGCTGGCGGACGTCATCGAGCCGTATGCGCCTGAGGCGCTGGTGCTGGCGGAGCGGCACAGCTATGAGGTCGCGGCGAACTGGAAGGTCGTCGCCGAGAACTACCACGAGTGCTACCACTGCCCGCTCATCCACCCCGAGCTGTGCCAGGTGAGCCCGCCCGACTCGGGCGACAACTACGACCTGCCGGGGGCGTGGGTTGGCGGAGCCATGGTGCTGCGCGACGGGATGCAGACGATGTCGCTCACCGGTGAGCTGGCGGCCACGCCCATCCCCGGCGTCGACCCGACGCGCATCGAGTACCTCCACCTGCTGCCGAACCTGCTCATCTCCGCGCACCCTGACTACGTCATGACGCACCGGATCCTGCCGCTTGCCCCGGACCGGACGTGGATCGAGTGCTCGTGGCTCGTCCTGCCGCCGGCGGACGGGAGCGCGCCGACCGCGAGTCGGGCGGCGGAGTTCTGGGACCTGACCAACCGGCAGGACTGGGGTGCGTGCGAGTCTGTGCAGCGTGGCCTTTCTAGCCCGCACTTCGCACCTGGGCCTTTTGCCCCGAACGAGGACGCGGTGGCCAAGCTCGTCACGACGATGTCGCGGGCGTACCACGGGCGACCGATCGCCTGACCCTGCGGGGGCCCACCCCCGTGTTTGGTTCGTTGCCATCAAACCGGAGCGCTACAGCGCTCCGACCTGGGGAGGAACGAACCAAACACGCGGTGGGTGGGGCAGGGCCTCCGCTCAGAGGACTGCGTCGAGGAAGGCTCTCGTCTGCGGGTGCTCGGCGCCGGAGACGATCTCCGAGGGTGGGCCCTCCTCGAGGATCCGGCCCTCGTGGAAGAACGCCATCCGGTCGGCGACCTCTCGGGCGAAACCCATCTCGTGCGTGACGACCATCATCGTCATGTGCAGGTCGGTCGCGAGTGACTTCATGACGGAGAGGACCTCGCCGGTGAGCTCGGGGTCGAGCGCCGAGGTCGGCTCGTCGAAGAGCATGACGTCGGGCTGCATCGCGAGCGCCCGGGCGATGGCGACGCGCTGCTGCTGACCGCCGGAGAGGCGGATCGGGTGCTCGGCGGGCTTGTCGCTCAGCCCCACCCGGTCGAGCAGATCCATGGCGCGCTTGCGGATCTCGTCCTCGGTGCCCCGCTTCGCCAGCAACGGAGCCACCATGACGTTCTCCAGGACCGTCATGTTCGGGAAGAGGTTGAACTGCTGGAACACCATGCCGACATGCAGCCGGAGCTGACGGATCTGGGCGCGCTTGCGGCGGGTGCGGTGACCGCCCTGGAGGCGGATGCCGGCGACCTCGATCGTGCCCTCGGAGGGGTCCTCGATGAAGTTCACGCAGCGCAGCACGGTGGACTTGCCGCTGCCGGACCGGCCGAAGATGACGACGACCTCGCCGCGGCGGACCTCCATGTCGACCCCGCGGACGACGTGGAGGTGGCCGAACGACTTGTGCAGCCCCTCGATGCGGACGACGACCTCGCGCTCGTTCACGCCGGTCCCTCCGTCCGCCCGTCGAGCCTGCTGGGATCTGCCGGAGGGCGCGGTGGCGGGACGGCACCCACCTCGGCCCGGGCTGCGGCCGTGGTCTGCGCACCGTGACCGGGAGGCAGCTGCTTGGCGAACGCCGCTCGGTCGTAGCCGCGTCCGATCCTCGCCTCGAGCCGCGACTGGAAGTAGCTGAACAGGATGGTCAGCCCCCAGTAGAGCAGCGCCGCCGTGAGGTAGGCCTCGAGGTTCTTGAAGTCCGCCTTCCCGACGAGCTGGGAGCGACGGAAGATCTCCGCGTTGGCCACCGTGGCGCCGAGGAACGAGATGAGCGCCGTGTCCTTGAGCATGGCGATGAACTCGTTGCCCGTGGGCGGGATGATGACGCGGAACGCCTGCGGCAGCACGACCCGTCGCATCTTCTGTCCGTAGGTCATGCCGAGTGCGTCCGCAGCCTCGCCCTGCCCGCCGGCCACCGACTGCACGCCGGCGCGGAAGATCTCCGTGAGGTAGGCCCCGTAGTTGAGCCCGAGCGCCAAGGTGCCCGCGACAGCCGCGTCGAGGATCAGGGCGTCGTTGAAGCCATCGGGGAGCCACGCATACTCCACCGCCAGGTTCCTGCCGATCTGCGGGAGCGCGAGGTAGATGAGGAACATCTGGACGATGAGCGGGGTCCCGCGGAAGAACGAGACGTAGAAGCCCGCGATGCCGTATGCGATCGGGTGGCGGCCGATCCGTGCAAGCGCCCCGATGGTCGCGAGCACCACCGCCAGGACGATGCCGCCCAGCGCGATGAGCAGCGTGTACTGCAGCCCGCCCGCGATGAAGCCGATCTTGTCCCGGATCCACCCCAGATCGAACTTCGCTGCAGCGCCGAAGAATCCGAGGACGATGAAGATCGCCACCCAGACCGTTGCCACCTTGTAGCGGAACGGCACGCGAGCGCTCGCCAGCTCCAGCCGCTCGAGCAGGCCGGGCTCCTGGCTCGGGCCTGGGGTGTCCATCAGGGGGTATCGACTCCGTGTCTACTGCTGAGTGTGACGGCTGATCAGCGTGACTACTGCTGCTTGGTGAGGTCCAGGCCGTACCACTTCTCGGAGAACGAGGTGAGCGTGCCATCGGCGTGCATCTCACCGACGATCGCGTCGACGGCCTGGTAGAGGCTCTCAGCCGACGGGTCGGCGCTCTTGTCGAAGCCGACGGACAGCGGCTCGTAGAACACCGGGTCGCCGACGATCTTGGCCGGGTTGCCGGCGTCGATGTATCCCTGCGCCGTCGTCACCGAGGTGATCGCTGCGTCGAGGCGGCCGAACGCGAGGTCCTGCAGGGCGGTGGTGTCGGTGTCGAAGCCGACGATCTCGGCGTCATCGATGATGAAGTCGAAGGTGTAGCCCTCGATGTTGAGCGTCTTGTCGAGGAACTGCTCATAGGTGCACGCGCTGCACACGCCGATGCGCTTGCCGTCGAGGTCCGTCGAGAGGTCGTTCACGGCACTGTCGTCCGCCTTCACCACGACGACGGCCGGCGTGTAGTTGTAGGGCTGGGTGAAGTGGAGAACCTGCTGACGGTCGTTCGTCGGCGTCATCGACCCGACCGACATGTCCCAGCGGCCGTTCCAGCTGCCCGCCGTGATGACGTCCCACGAGGGGGCTTCCCAGGCGACCTCGACGCCGAGACGCTTGGCGATCTCGGTGGCGACGTCGATGTCGAAGCCCTCGTACTCACCCGTCTGGTCGTTGAGCGAGGACTGCGGCGGGTAGGCCGGGTCGGTGGAGACCTTGATCTCGCCCCGCTCACAGATCTCGGCGAGGAGTCCGTCGTGGCCGTCCTCCGCGCATACCCCCTCGCCGGAGGCGCTCTCGCTGCTCGTGCCGGCCGCGGTGGTGCCGGTGTCGTCACCCGGCGAGTCGGAGTCACCGCCGCAGGCTGCGAGTGGGAGGACGGCAAGGAGGGCGACGGACAGGGTCCAACGGGGGGCGCGCATGGTGACCTCTTCTGTGTCTGCGGGGGAACAGATGACTGGAATATGCCACCTTTGGCGGCAGAACGGTCGGATTACGGCCCTTCCTGCACGGATTGTGTGCGTGTTCCGTAGGACTTCGAGGTATGCGGTGGCCGGCTTCGGCGACGAAGAGGGCGACCCGCCCGTCGGCGTGGAGCCTCGTTCGACCCTTGCTCCGTGCTTCGACAGCTAACCCGGACTTTGAGCGCAATTGCCGCCAAATCGACCGCTACGCGGCGAGGTGCGGAATAAGGGTCGAGCGACGGAGCAAGGGTCCCGGCAGAGGTGTCAGCCGAGCTGGGGGATGACCTCGGCGGCGACGAGCTCGGTATGCGCGAGGTCGCCCATGTCGAGCATCTGCAGGTAGAAGCGGGTCGCCCCCGTGCGCTCGTGCCACTGGCCGAGGCAGTCGACCACCTCGTCGGGTGTGCCGGCGAGCCCCTGGCTGCGCAGAGCGCCGACATCGCGGCCGATGGCGTCGGCCCGACGGCGGAGCTCGGCCTCGTCGCGGCCCACGCAGGCCACGAGCGCGACCGAGTGCACCAGCTCGGAGGGGTCCCTGCCGATGGTCCGGCACGCCTCGTCGACCCGGGCGAACTGGGCGATGGTGTCCTCGATCGTCGGGAAGGCCAGGTTGAACTCGTCGGCGAACGTGGCCGCGAGTGCGGGAGTGCGCCGCTTCCCGTGACCACCGATGATGATCGGCGGGTGGGGCTGCTGGGTCGGCTTGGGGAGCGCCGGCGAGTCCTCGATGGTGACGGTGCGTCCCTCGTAGCTGAACCGCTCACCGACGGGCGTGCGCCACATCCCGGTCGCGATCTCCAGGGTGTCCTCGAGCAGGTCGAAGCGCTCACGGACGCTGGGGAACGGCAGCCCGTATGCCGAGTGCTCGGCCTTGAACCACCCTGCCCCGACTCCGAACTCGACCCGGCCACCGCTCATCTGGTCCACCTGCGCTGCGGTGATCGCCAGCACCCCCGGGTGGCGGAACGTCACGGAGGTCACGAGCGTGCCCAGCCGGATCGTACTCGTCTCCCGGGCCAGACCGCCGAGGGTCAGCCACGCGTCGGTCGGCCCGGGCAGTCCCTCCTGACCCATCGCGAGGAAGTGGTCGGAGCGGAAGAACGCGCTGAACCCGCAGTCCTCCGCGGTACGCGCGAGTCGGAGCTGGTCGTCGTAGGTCGCGCCCTGCTGGGGCTCGGTGAAGATGCGAAGGTCCATCGCGCCAGTTTGCCTGCCTGCACACGGTATGCGCGGACCGGGTCCGCCTGTCGGCTCGCCTCCTGCTGGATCAGGAGACGCCAAGTCCCTCGTTCGACCTTTACTCCGTGCTTTGACACCTGGTGGCTCGTTTGACCGCAATTGCTGCCCGTTCGTCGACTACGTGTCGAACGACGGAGCAAAGGTCGCGCGAGACACACGGTATGCGCGGACCGGGTCCGGATGTCGGCTCGCCTCACCGCGGCTCACGGCTGCGGCTCACTGCTCGCGGGAGAACACGACGAAGCTGTAGGCCCCGAGGGAGAGGACACCCGACTGCTCACAGCCGTCGAGGGGCGGACCGTCAGCGGTCACGTCCCACACCTCGTGCGAGCCGAAGTCGGGCGCATACACCTGCGCGTCCGAGTTGAGCTGCACTCCCCACAGGCCGGGCGCGGGGAAGCCCACGGCATACTCCTCCACCGGCTGGTCGGTGAAGTTGACGGCGATGACGACGTCGTCACCCGGGCCGCCGTCGCGCCACCGGTGGAAGACGAGGACCTTGCGCTCCTCGTCGATGCGGAGCGGGGCGAACCCACCGCCGCGCAGACCGGCCGTCCGCCCGCCGAGGTTGCGGCGCAGTCCGATGAGATGGCGGTGCAGCGCGACGATCCCCGGGTTGGCCTCGGCCTTCGACCAGTCCAGCCAGTCGTCGTCGCGGAAGAACTCGTCCTCGAGCATCTCCTGACCCTGGAAGATCAGCGGGACACCGGGTCCCGTCATGACGAGGGCCGACCCGATCATCGCGCGCTTCTTCGCCCACCAGGAGGCGGCGTCACCTGGGTGGATCGACTCCGGCACGCGCGCCTTGCCGTTGGCGATCTCGTCGTGGCTCTCGGTGTAGAGCACGCGGGACGTCCAGGGCACGTCCTCCTGACCGCGGATCGCTGCGGTCATCGCGTTGATGTGGCGGTCGGCGTCGTCGCTGGCGATCACGCCGGCACGGATCGTGTGGACGAAGTCGGCGTCCCACTGCGCGGAGAAGCCGGCCCCTCCCGCACTCGTCGGAGCGACGATGGCCGGGTTGCGTTGCAGGTCCTCGGCGACGGTGTACGTCCCCGGGTGGGCGGTCTGGATCTCGTCGTTGAGCCACTGCAGGAAGGCCCAGCCCTCGGGGATCTGGTTCGCCTCGTCCTGCGAGATGCCGTCGATCGAGCGGATGTAGTTCACCGCGTCGAAGCGGAGCCCGTCGACGCGGTAGTGGTCGAGCACCTGCATGACCGAGTCGCGCAGGAAGGCCCGGACCTCTGGTCGGCCGTAGTCGGGTCGGGTGTCGCCCCACGGGGTCGCCGACCGGTGGTCGTTGTAGAAGTAGATGCCGCCGCGACCGTTCTCGGACCACCCGTCGAACTGCCACGTCGACAGGTCGGAGGGCCCGAGGTGGTTGAGGACCACGTCGAGGATGACGGCGATCCCGTTCCGATGTGCCTCGCGCACAAAGGTCTTCAGCCCGTCCGGGCCGCCGTAGGTCGACTCGATCGCGAAGATGTGGGCCGGGTTGTACCCCCACGACTGGTCTCCGGCGAACTCGAACACGGGCATGACGTGCACGGCGGAGACGCCGAGCTCACGCAGGTGGCCGAGGCGCTCGGCGGCGCTGTAGAAGTCGCCACGGCGGTCACCCCTGGCGGCAAAGGTCCCGATGTGCAGCTCGTAGATGACGAGGTCGTCCCACGGCGGGGTGTGGAAGTCGTCGCCGGCCCAGTCGAAGGCGTCGTGGTCGTAGACGATTGCGTTCCCGACGGAGTTCGTGACCGCGCGGGCGTAGGGGTCGATCCGCCAGAGGTCGTCGGACCCCTCACGGGCGATGACGAACTGGTACTCCTGGCCCGGGTGCGCGCCGTACACCTCGATCGACCAGTACCCACCATCCTCGGGGGCCATGGGGAGGGAGTGGCCGTGCCACCCGTTGAAGTCGCCAGTGACGAAGACCCCGCCGGCATGGGGCGCCCAGACCCGGAAGCTCACTCCGCCGTCGAAAGGGACCGCGCCCATTCCTGGGCGCTGGCTGGGGGAGGAGTAGTTCGAGTCGCTCACCGTCACATTATGTTCGCGCATTCAACCTATGCCGTTCACGGAGAGGCCGGGGCGGCGCTGCGATGGCTTCGCGAGCCATCGCTAGGGCATTCTTGGAGAATCACTAGAGTGCCGCATACTCTCTCATCGAGTGGGTATGCCCGGGTCACGTGAGTGGGAGCGCGCGCCTCGCGAGTGGACCCGGACCGGGTATGCCGTGGTTGCGTGAGTGGGCGCGCGCCGGCTCGCGAACGGCCGGATGGCTGGGATGCGCGGGCCGTGTGACCCTGTCGGCGCCGTGCAGGAACCTACGCTGGACCGCATGCCCAGCCTCCACCCGGCCGCCGTCATCGAGGACGCGATCAACGAGCGACTGGCCGGCCGGCTGACGGAGCGGGGCTGGCGGCACAAGATCGTGCCCGCGACGGGGTATGGCTCGGACGGCTTCGTGCGGATCCTGGCCAGGGTGCTCTTCACCCGCTCGCCGGAGGAGGTTGCTTCGGCCGACGTCGATGCCTCGGACGAGGATCTTCGGCATGCGGATGACGAGACCCGGGGATGGCGAGCCTTCATCGCGATGCCGGCCGTGGATGCGCCGGTGACCATCCACGTCGGCGACCGGGCGGTGACGACACATACCGATCGAACGGGCCTGGTGGACTTCACGATCCGCGACCACGGCCTCGCGCCCGGGTGGCGACATGTCAGGCTGGCGTCCCCCGCGGCCGTCGATGTCGAGGCCGCCGTGCACATCGTTGCGCCCACCCAGCGTTTCGGGATCATCAGCGACATCGACGACACGATCCTCACGACGAACCTGCCGCGTCCGCTCACCGCGTTCTGGAACACCTTCGTGCGCGCGGAGGCCGAGCGGATCCCCGTGCCGGGCATGGCGACGATGTATCGCGAGCTCCTTGCGGATCACGCGGTGCCCGGCGACGCCGGTCAGGGCGAGCCCGGCACTGAGGTCCCAGTCATCTACGTCTCGACGGGGGCGTGGAACACCGCTCCCCACCTGACGCGCTTCATGCGGCGCAACGGATTCCCCCAGGGCCCAATGCTGCTCACCGACTGGGGGCCGACGAACTCGGGCTGGTTCCGGTCGGGGGCCGACCACAAGCGCGCTCAGCTGCGCCGCATTGCCCGCGAGCTGCCGCACGTGCGCTGGGTCCTCATCGGGGACACCGGACAGAAGGACCCGATGCTCTACCGCGAGTTCGTCGAGGAGCATCCCGAGCTCGTCCGTGCCGTGGCACTCCGACAGCTCTCGTTCACGGAGCAGGTCGTCTCCCACGGTGGCCCGCCGCTACCGTCGAGGGCGCGCCGCGTGCACACCCTCCCGGAGACGCCGGTGGTGCAGGCGCACGACGGCTACCAGCTGGGGCGGCTGCTCCGGCTCGCGCTCGCCGACGACTAGCGCAAACCCGCCGGCCGCCGCGCGTGTTTGGGCCGTTGTCAATCAGATCGGAGCGCTACAGCGCTCCGATCTGATGACAACGAACCGGGCAAGGGGTCAGGCAGGCTTGGATGCCCGGATGAAGGCGCTCGCGAAGGCGCCGTCCAGTGCCTCCACGGCCTCGGCGGGGGTGAGTCCGGCCGGCAGGTCGGCGGTGTCGAGAAGGCCGGCCATGGCCTCGAGGTCGCCCCTGTCGTAGTGGCGTGTGACCTCCACTGAGGCATCGACGAACCCGGCGCCCCGCAGCTTGTCGATGTACTCACTGTCCACGAGGGAGCCCGAGATGCAACCCGTCCACAGCCCCATGACGTGGCGCAGGCTGGCAGGGATCTCGCGGAGCAGCACGATGTCGGAGACGGCGAACCGGCCGCCTGGGCGCAGGACCCGGAACGCCTCGCGCAGGACTGCGTCCTTGTCGGTGCTGAGGTTGATGACGCAGTTCGAGATGACGACGTCCACGGAGGCGTCGGGGAGCGGGATGTCCTCGATCGAGCCCAGCAGGAAGCGCGCGTTCTCGAGGCCTGACTCGGCCCGGTTCCGCTCCGCAAGCTCGATCATCTGGGGTGTCAGGTCGAGTCCGTATGCGGTGCCTCCCGGTGCGATCCGTCGCGCCGAGAGCAGCACATCGAGCCCCCCGCCCGAGCCGAGGTCGAGGACGTCCTCGCCGGGGTGCAGCTCGACCAGGGCAGTGGGGTTGCCGCACCCGAGTGACGCGGACAGCGCCGAGTCCGAGGGTGCGTCAGTCGCGTCGTAGAGGTCGGCGGTGATCGGGTCTCCTGCGTGACCGGCGTCGCTGTCGCTGCAGCAGGACGGTCCGTCGCAGCAGGACGATGTCGGACCGCAGCCGGAGCTCTGGCCTGCGAGTGAGAGACGAGCGGCCGTCGCATACCTCTCCCGGACCGCTTCCCGGACCTCGTCATCCGTGCGCTGGCTGCTCATGATCGTGCTCCTTGTCTCGATATCCATCGAATCAGCACCATCACTCTGACGCACTGTTTCGATATCTGTCAAGATAGGCATCATGACAACGACGCAACCGGCGACGCAGGCGGACATGGTCTGCTGTGGCCTGGCGACGACGCCGGTGACTCCCGAGGATGCCGAGCGCCTCGCGCCGATGTTCAAAGCCCTCGGGGATCCGGTCCGACTCCGCATGACCTCGATGATCGCGTCCGTCCCGGAGCTGTGCGTCTGCGAGATCACGCCGGCCTTCGACCTGTCGTCCGCGACGATCTCGCACCACCTGAAGACGCTGCGGGAGGCGGGCATCGTCGACTCCGAGCGGCGCGGTACCTACGTCTACTACTGGATCCAGCCGGACGCGATCGCGGCCCTGGCCGCCCTCCTCAGGGTCGAGTAGCCGCCTCTGTCCCGGCCCTGTTTGGGCCGTTGTCATCAAATCGGAGCACTACAGCGCTCCGATCTGAGGGAGAACGAACCAAACACGAAGGTGGGCGCGCGGGCATGATGGTGGCATGCCCGAGCTGCCGGAGGTCCAGGCCCTCGTCGACTTCCTCTCCGAGCGCGCCGTCGGAGAGGCGATCACCGGGGTCGAGCTGGGCTCCATCACGGTCCTGAAGACCTACTCGCCCCCGCCGGGCGCGCTTGTCGGCGCACCCGTCGAATCGGCCTCTCGCCACGGCAAGTTCATCGACCTCGACTGCGGCGGGACGCACCTCATCTTCCACCTCGCGCGCGCCGGCTGGCTGCGCTGGTACGAGGAGGTCCCCGCGACCCGGTTGCGGCCGGGCAAGTCGCCGATCGCGTTGCGGGTCAGGCTGTCGGACGGCTCGGGCTTCGACCTCACTGAAGCCGGGACGAAGAAGCGGCTCGCCGCATACATCACCGGCAGCCCGCAGGAGGTGCCGGGCATCGCCTCCCTGGGGCCCGACCCGCTCAGCCCGGACTTCACGCAGGACGTCTTCGCCGGGATCCTCGCCGAGCGTCGGGCCCAGATCAAGGGCGTCCTGCGCGACCAGTCGATCATTGCCGGGATCGGCAACGCCTACTCCGACGAGATCCTCCACGTCGCCAAGATCTCGCCGTTCGCCATCGCGGCCCGCCTGAGCGAGGAGGAGGTCGAGAGCCTGTATGCGGCGGTCCGGGGCACCTTGGCCGCTGCGGTCCGCACGGCGAGCGGGAGGCCGGCCGCCGAGCTCAAGGATGCCAAGCGAGCGGGGATGCGGGTGCACGGGCGCACCGGGGAGATCTGTCCCGAGTGCGGCGACGTCGTGCGGGAGGTGTCCTTCGCGGACTCGTCCCTGCAGTACTGCGCCACGTGCCAGACCGGCGGCAAGCCGCTCGCGGACCGGCGGACGTCGAAGTTCCTCAAGTAGCGCGAGCGTTCGATCGCGCCGACGATCGCGTATGCGCTGCCCACCGGGCGCCGTCCGCGCACCGTGGAACAGGACGACGGAGACAGTGGGCAAGTGCGATATTGGAGGACATGACCTACATGCAGCCAGAGGCGCCAGGGGCTCCCGCGGTCCAGTTCCCCGACGACGCGGTCATGGTCGACGTGCGTGAACAGGACGAGTGGGATGCCGGCCACGCCGTGAACGCGATCCACATCCCGCTCGCCGACCTACCGACGCGCGTCGGTGAGCTTCCCGAGGTCGACGGGACGCTGCCGATCATGTGCCGCAGCGGCAACCGGTCCGGCCGTGCCGTGCAGTGGCTCGTCGCCCAGGGCTATGACGTCGTGAACGCCGAGGGCGGCATGCTCGCCTGGAGTGCCGCCGGCAAGGCGATGGTGAGCGAGAACGGCCAGGAGCCCTCGGTCACGTGAGCTCCAGTTCCGGTGGGAGTGCGGCCGAGGTCCTGGCGGGGCGGTACCGCCTGGACGAGCGCATCGGCGTCGGGGCGATGGGGGAGGTCTGGCGGGCCCGCGACCTGACCCTCGAGCGTGACGTTGCGTTGAAGCGGGTGCGCCTCGACGGGCTGGTCGAGGAGCAGGCGCAGGCCCGCTTCCGGCGGGAGGCCGTCGTCATGGCAGGGCTCACGCACCCCAATGTCGTGAGCGTCTACGACGCCGGAACGGACTCCACCGGAGGAAGCGAGATCGCGTACCTCGTCATGGAGCTGCTCGACGGTCCGAGCTGCTCCGAGCTCATCCGCTCCAAACGGACTATGTCCATCGAGGAGATCCGGCAGATCGCCTCGGGTGTCGCAGCGGGCCTGGCGGCCGCGCACGCGGCTGGGGTCGTCCACCGGGACATCAAGCCCGGGAACGTCGTCGTCAGCCGGGGCGTCCCCAAGATCGTCGACTTCGGGATCGCGCGTCTCGAGCAGGAGTCGACAGCGACGCTCACGGCGCCGCAGACGACGTTGGGGACCGCCGCATACATGTCACCGGAGCAGGCGCTCGGAGAGGCGGCCGGTCCGCCGAGCGATGTCTACTCACTCGGCGCCCTCATCGTGGCCCTCGCGACGGGGACGCCTCCCTTCGGTGCCTCGAATGCGTTGGCGCTCATGCGCGCTCACATCGACGAGCCGGCGCCGGAGCTCATCGACCTGCGCGAGGACGTGCCTGCCGAGCTGTCCGGGCTCGTGAGCCGCATGCTGGCCAAGGAGCCATCAGAGCGGCCGTCGGCGCTGGAGGTGGCGGAGGTTCTCGGTGGGCTGGATGATGGCGGCGTCATGGCGCCGACGAGGCCGTTGCCTGCCGTTGCGCCGGTGGGTGCGAGTGATGATGCGGCCGGCCCGGTCGCTGCGGCGCCTGTTGGCACTGGTGCGGGGGGCGACGGTGGAGCCGCTACGGATGACGCCGGCGCACAGACTGCCTCAGCGCGCAGTGGGTCGGCGAGCCCAGAGGAGGAGGACGCCGGGCCGACAGGTGTCGGGCGAGCGGGTGCTGCGCAATCCGGCTCGACGGTCGCGGGGCCAGGAAGCAACCTCGCCTCGCCGGGGGACGGCTTCGGCGCCACTGCGACCGATCCGGGGCCCCAGGGCCCGACGCAGCAGCCCCGCGGCGGAGGCTGGCTCCGGCGCATGTGGTGGGGCCTGGCTGCGGTGCTCCTCGTCGTCGCGGGGGTCATCGGGCTCAACCTGTTGCTGGACCAGCGCGAAGGTGCCACGGCGAGCCCCGGTGTCACGCCTACCGTCACACCGACCGAGCGCATCATCACCCGGGAGCCACCGGCGATTCCCGCGGTCACGACCGCCCCAGACCCCTCGGCGACCACCCTGTCGCCGAGCGCGCCGACAGCCGCGGATCGTGACGCCGCGATCAGGTCGGTGGTCAGCGCTATCGCAGCCGTGCGCGACACCGATGCCCGGGAGGATCTGGAGAGCGCGTGGCAGGACGCCGAGGCCGCACTGCAGGGACCGCGGGCAGTGGAGGAGCTCAACCTCGTCCTCGCCGAGGCCGAGGAGCTCGCGGCCGAGGGCGACATCACCTCGAACGAGCTCAGCTCGATCCGCTCTGCCGTCGAGGCCCTCATCGCCATCCTCTGAGTCACCTGGGCTGCGGCAGCTTCGGGCTTCGCGACTTCGTGCCCCCGTGAGGAGGATTGGTGCTGCTATGGCTACAGCAAGCTTCCTCACGAGGTCACGGGCGCTACCGAAGCCTCACTCCACCACTGAGCCGATGGGCTCGAGGATCTCCTGGATCCGCCGGGTCGCGAGGTGCACCATCACCTGCGCCGCGGGGGACAAGGTTGCGCCGGTGCGGTGCACGATGGCGAGCGTCGCATACTGACGCGGCTCGAAGGGGACCCAGTAGGCGCCCGGGGCGAGTCGGTCCACGAGCTCCTCGAGCGAGCCCTTGCCCACCACAGTCTCGGCGAGCCCCCGCCCGACGAGCTCGACGGCGGTCTCCACGTCCTCCACCTCGATCCGCGTCGTCGGTGTCACGCCAGCGGCCAGCACCATGCGTCGCAGCTGACGACGCACGGGATCCGTAGCGCGCCACGTCGTTTCGGGCATGACCAGAGCCGCCGTGGCCAGATCCTGCGCCGTGACCGGCCGACGCGTCCGCTTCCGGTCCATGGTGAGCAGCCCGAGCTCTTCGCGGGCGACAGGAGCAACCGTCATCCCCTCCGTGTCGACCTGGTCGACGCTGATCATCGCCGCCTCGATGTGTCCGCGCCGCAGCTGCTCCTGCACCTCGGTCGAGTTCTGTCCGATGAGCTCCACCCGCACGCCGGGGTGACGCTCGAGCATGTCCGCAACGAGCTGGGCGCCCATGTACAGCCGGGCGGTGCCGAAGACGCCGAAGCGGACCGTGCCCGACTCCAGCTCCTGAACCGAGCGCACCGCGCGACCCGCCTGCTCCTCGGCGCTGACGGTGAGCTCAGCGAGGGGGCGCAGGGCCTCCCCGGCCGGTGTCGGCACCACTCCGCGGCCGACGCGTGCGAAGAGGTCGATCCCGTAGGACCGCTCCAGGCTGCGGATCTGCTCGGAAATGGTCGGCTGGGCGTACCCGAGGTCCTCGGCGGCGGCGGTGAACGACCCGTGCTCGAAGACCACGAGGAAGCACCGCAGCTGGTGAAGCGTAGCCATAGGGAAATCCTATGACTCATGGAGGAAAGTAGCCCGTAGAACTATATCTCCGAATCGGCCATACTCAGAGGTAGTTGAACCATCCAGGACAACAACCCCTGACCAGGGATGACGAAATCCCCTGCGACCCAAAGGAGGTCACGACCCATGTTCGCCCGTGAGTGCACCGAGTGCCGGAAGCGCATGCTCATCTTCCCCAGCCAGATCGTGGCCCTGAAGACCACCGAGGAGAGCGTCGAGCTCACCTACGAGTGCTGGTGCGGCGCCGAGCAGACCTGCGAGCTGGACGCTCGGGGCAACCTGCGCCTCGCTGCCTGAGCCCAGCCACTACGCCCGGCACGACCTCGCGCCGAGCCCCGGCACCCGACCCCCAGGACGGCCTCCCCAACGGGAGGCCGTCCTGCTGCCATTCACCACACGGCATAGAGTCGAAGCATGACCGAGACCTGGCCCTGGGCGAGCCACTTCGTCGCCCATGGTCTCTACTTCGCCACCGCCACCTGTGGGCTCCCGCCGCGCGTGACGTCCGGCGCGATGGACACCGTCCTCGCCGACTGGCGTCGCGGCCGCGTCGAGGCACCGGAGTTCGACGCGGTGATCGCCCAGGCCCGGGAGAGGTATGCGCGGCTCGTCGGCGTCGACGCCTCCACCGTCGCCATCGGTCACCAGGTGTCCCCACTCGTCGGACTCGTCGCCGACTCGGTGCCTGACGGCGCTCGGGTCCTCACCGCGGCAGGTGAGTTCACGAGCGTCACCTTCCCCTTCGCCGCGCAGGAGCATCGCGGTGTCTCGATCACCGAGGTGCCCCTGGAGAAGCTCGCCGCCTCGATCGACGCCAGCACCGATCTCGTCGCTGTCTCGGCGGTCCAGTCAGCCGACGGCGCCATTGCCGACCTGGACGCCATCGCGGCGGCCGCGGATCGGCACGGCGCCAAGGTGCTCGTCGACCTGACCCAAGCCGCAGGCTGGCTCCCCGTGCAGGCCGGGCGCTTCGCATACACGGTCTGTGGCACGTACAAGTGGCTGCTGTCTCCTCGGGGCACGGCATTCCTCACGGTGCGCGAGGACGTGATGGACAGCCTCGTGCCCTCGCAGGCCGGCTGGTATGCGGGGGAGAAGCCGTGGGAGTCGATCTACGGGCTGCCGCTACGACTGGCGAAGGACGCCAGACGGTTCGACGTCTCACCGGCCTGGTTCCTCTGGGTCGGGACGAACGCCTCCCTCGGCTTCCTGGAGCGCGTCGGCACCGAGGAGCTGCACAGGCATGCGCTCGAGGTCGAGGCGGCCTTCGCTACGGCCGCCGACCTGCGCCCCGGCACCAGTGCCATCCGATCCCTCGAGGCCGACGAGCTGGTTCCCGCTCTGATGGGCGGGGTGGACGCCGTGGCGAGTGTCCGGGCCGGACGCCTCCGGATGTCCTTCCATGTCAACAACACCGTCGCCGAGGCCGAGCACCTTGGTCGACTCCTGCGTGGATACCTGCGCGACTGAGTCGAAAACCCCTCAGCGTCAGAGCCATTCGACCTCGACCAAAGCGCGTCAACTCCTGGCGGGTCGAAGTGCACGTTCCGAACAGAGCTGCCGGGCAGCACCTACTCGTAGACGAACCGCTGGTCCCCCGGATACAGCCAGGTGAGGGCCTCGCGCAGCCGGTCCCGCCAGTTCTCCCAGTTGTGCCCGTCCCGGGCCTCCCGGTAGAGGACCTCCATCCCGGCCTCGCGGAACACGGTCGCCATGGAGCGGTTGGGCGAGATGAGCGGCTCGTACATGCCGCACGACTGGTAGATCCGATCGGTCACCCGCCGCGGCCGGGCCCGATAGGCGTTGACGAACTTGACGACGGGATCGAACACCGCGCCCCCACCGTGGTCGAAGGCGATGTCGGTGAACACGAGCGAGGCCGACTGCAGGAGGAGTGAGCCGAACATGTCCGGGTACCGCACGGCAGTCGAGAAGGACGCGATGCCGCCGAAGCTCGAGCCCATGAGCGTGCGTCCCCGCGGGACGTCGAGCAGGGGGTACCGCTCCGACAGGTAGGGCACGAGCTCTCGCGCGATGAACCGGGCATGCGGAGCATGGTTCGCGTACTCCACCAACCGGTTTCCCGGCGGGACGAATACCGCGATGAGATCAGCGATCTCGCCACGGTGGATGAGGTTGTCGAGCACCGTCTTCATCGACGCGTAGTCGAGGTAGTCGTCCCCGTCGTGGACGATGAGCAGCGGGTACTGGACGAGCGGGACGAAGCGGGCCGGCACATACACCTTGAACCGCTTGTTGCGCCGCATCGCCTTGCTCTGGAAGCCGTCCTCGATGAGCTCGCCGGGGCGCGACTCCGGATCGGGCAGGGTCCACTCCGGCACCTCGTAGCCGGTCGCGGCACACACCGAGCTCGCCCCGAAGGGCCCGTGCGCCACCCGCGGGTTGAGTGGGTCGTTGAGGTAGGACTCGCGCACCCCCTCGCGGACGATCTCGAACTGGTACTCGACCCGGGACTCCGGCGGCATGTCGACCGAGACATACCAGAGGTCGGTATGCGGCACTCGCCTGAGCGTGAGCGGGTCCGGCAGCCCCTGGACCCGGTGACGGAGGAGCACCTCGTCAGCAGGACCGACCCAGATGAAGGTGGCCCGGTGCCCCTCGATGATGGGCGAGCCGTACCGGGCGACGAAACGCCTCGCGCGCTCCTCGTCGACCGGCCGCTCGAGGAGTCGGTTGATGGCGAGCTTCCTCATCGGCGGGGCCCCCGTCGCCGACCGGCGGCCCGATCATGTTCTCCCTCAGCGCCATTCGTCATCGCCATCTCTTCCCCCAAGGTGGTGACGGTGCCGTCAGCAGCGATGACCCGGGCCTGGTCCGGCAGGTGTCCGTCGCCCTCGAGGTAGAGGCGGCTGCCGTCGTCGAGAAGGACGATCCTGGCCGGCGCGAAGCGGTGTGCGAGCACCCGGTTGCGGTCCAGGTCGTCGAGGACCATACGCCGTCGCGCGTGTGGCATCGCGACCACCCCTCGTGCCCGCCCCAGGCCGCGGTCCCACAGCTCCGCCGGCTGGACACCCTCGAGGCCTTTGTCGTGATAGAGCACGATGTGCTCCGTCAGCACCATCGCCCCGGCCGACCACCCGACGACGGGCATGGACTCCGGGGGAGTCACGTCGAAGAGCCTGAGGCAGCGGCTGAGGAAGCCGACGTGGCCACCGGCGATCGCGAGCGCCGCTGCACCGTCGAGGATCTCGCGGATCTCACTGCGGTGCTGAGCGACCACCTCGGAGCTGTCCATGCCACCACTCGTGCGCAGGTCCTGCTCGAGCTCGCCGACGAGCCAGATGTACCAGGCGTCGATGTCCCGCACGGACTGCAACCCGGCGCGCAGCGCCGAGTCACGCAGGTCCTCCCGCGCGGTGTGCCGCATCGTCGCATACACGGACTCGAGCGCGTGGGTGAGCCGCAGGGAGTACAGGCTGTTGGCCTCGTCGACCGCGCGGTTGTAGGCCACTGCGGCCGCTGCGAACGCGTGATCGTTGACGAGGACATGACCGAGCCGGTGCCAGAGGTGCAGGTTGTGGGAGCGGCCGCCCATCACCTCGTCGAGCTCGGCGTCGTGCTTCTCCCGGTCCCGCCAGCCGGCGGTGACCGTGGCCACCACTCCGTCCGGGGCCACCTCGGCCAGGACGGCTCCCGCGGTGAGTCGGAACCGTTGCGGGCCGAGGAGAACGGTCGTCATCAGCCGGCGTGCACCTGGATGGTCCGGCCGGTGTCGTCGAGCATGGTGCGCAGTGTGTCGTAGTCCGGGTGGCGCATCCGCACGTAGGCGTTGGCCATGTAGCCGGCCTCGACCCCCTGGGTGGGGGTGCCCGGCCCGGGTAGGTGCGCGTCGATGATCCACTCGCCGTAGCGCCCCGAGATCTCCTCGACCCCGGAGTGCCCGGTGATGTGCCCGTCGCGGTCCGGACGAAGGGCGATGAGTCCTGCGGAATAGCCCCGGGTGAGCTTCCGCTCCGCCGAACCGTGGACGAGGGCATGCGCCCACTCGCGATAGACATCGACCTCGTTGGCGGCGGAGTACAGGTCCCAGCACCCCACTCCTGGCGGGCGGCATCCGATCTCGGAGAACCGCAGGCCCTTAGGTCCGTAGAACCATTCCATGTGCGTCGCCGAGGTGGTGATCCCGAGCACCTCGTTGACACGCTGACCGAGCCCTCGGATCTCGGCATAGAAGGGCGAGTGGTCGATCCGGTTCGTCGTGATGAACTGCGGCGAGATCCACCGGTGCCGCATGGCCTCCAGGACGTTGGGGTAGTAGTGGGTCGCCCAGTCGTGCACGGTCTGGCCGTTGATCGAGATGGTGTCGTAGAAGCCCTCGTGGCCCTCGACGAACTCCTCGACGGCGATGCTCGTCGCGTCGCCGAATCCCGATAGGGCGTCGGCGAGCTCGCTGTCGTTGCGCACCTTGACTGTCCCCTGCGCGCCGGCGCCGGAGCGGGGCTTGAGGATGAGGGGGTAGCCGATCTCCCGGGCGAAGTCGCGCACCTGGTCGGCCGTCTCGGCGGCGGTGCTCGCCGCAGTCGGCACGCCGGCCTCGCGAAGCGCCTCCTTCATCGACGGCTTGTCCCGGCACAGCCACGTGGTCCGCACCGAGGTCCCCGGGATGCCCCGCCACTCGCGCACCTGCGCGGCCGCCATCTGGTGGCTCTCGACGGTCGCCTCGAGGGCGTCCACCCACATGCGCTCCTGGGCCCACCTGACGGCGGCGTCGAGCTGGTGCTCATCCGTGACGTTGTCGACCTTGTAGTAGCCGACCAGGGCATCCCGCACGTCGGGCTCGAGCCAGTCCTCCGGCGTCTCCCCGACCCCGATGACGTTCGCCCCGACGCTGCGCAGGGCCTGCACGAAGCGCCGTTGGTTGCGCGGGAACGACGGCTCGACGAAGACGATGTTCACCTTGTCGAGCCTATCGGTGAGCAGCCCGGGTGGGCCGTCCTCGGAGCAGCCCGATCGGGTATGCGACACGCACCTGAGCCGCGATCCGCACCGATGACTTCGGCCGGCTCCGTCTCGGTGGAGGCGTCAGGCGCCCGGTTTCGGCGAAGGGCTGTGGGGGGGAGTCAAGCCCTCCATGGGCCAGTGATCGGGATCACACCCCCTGATCCCTCTCTCGACTTGTACTACTACTAAGCGTAGTACTACATTCCCGTAGTAGATCGCTCATAGATCTTGGACCACACCGCACGGAGTGAGGCCCAACGCAGAACACCGGGAGATCCCCGGAGGAGGAAACCACCATGGCACAGCGACTGCGTCTCGTCGGGATCATGCTCATGATCTTCGGCCTGACCTTCTTCATCGGTTCGGGCGTCGCCTTCTCGATGTACAACGACGGCAAGCACTCCCTGCAGAGCTTCTCAGAGGTCCAGGGCGTCGAGCTCTCCTACAACGAGGACGGCCAGCTCGTCGACCGCGGCCAGACCGAAGAGGCGGAAAAGATCATGACCATGCTCACGGAGGAGTGGGGCTACCCCGTCTCCGACCGCGAGATGGACGCGAACGACCCGCTCGTGAACACGGCGAGCGAGTACATGTACCAGATGGCGACAGTCGTCCACCACGTCATCAACGGCACCACTGAGATCACGCTCCAAGAAGCGCAGCTGGTCGACGCTGACGGCAACGCCCTGACCGAGCTGCAGGTCGGCGACGAGATCCTCGCCGTCCCGAGCCCGTTCCCGGCTGAGGGCTGGACCATCGAGTACCCCAACGGTGGCAAGTACTGGCAGCACTTCGACCGCACCAACCCGGCTGACGCGGCGGCCCGCGGTGAGATCTGGACCGGCACCGTCCACGGCCTCGTCGGTGAGCTCGGTGTCGGCACCGTCACCGCCTCCGCCCTCAAGCTGGCCCTGGGTCTGACCGCCCTGCTCGCCGGCCTGGGTGCGATCTTCCTCCTCACCGGTGCGGGCCTGTTCTGGACCTCCGGCGCTGCCGGCCAGACCGCCCCCCTCCGCCGCGAGGACGCCCTCGACGCAGCCCCGTCCCGCGAGAAGGACCTGGTCGGCGTCTGAGGAACGACCCTGACGAACCGTCAGTGACAACCTGACGAAACGTCAAAGACCTGCGAAGTCGCCACAACTTCGCGAAGAGGCCGGGAGCCACGAGCTCCCGGCCTCTGTCTGTGTCGTGAGGGTCCAAGAGGCAATCGACCGCGAGGACCGGCCCGACGGATCCGGAGCGCTAGCCGCACGAGCAGAAGTGGGTGGCCGGACCCGTCTCGCCCCCCGTCACCTGACCGGAGGAATGGTCTCCGGACTGCGCCACTCGGTGTCCGGCAGCAGGGCGATCCGTCTGGCGATCTCGACGGAGACGACTGCCGCCAACGCGTACTTCAGTGCCGCGAGAAGTAGTTGGTCGCCGGGTGCGACCACTTCGAGAGCGAAGCCGGCGCCGGCTGCGGAGAGGGACGATACTGACGAGTATGAGCCCGTTGCCGACGGGAACCGTGACGCAGCGACGCAGCGACGGCCGCGTCGGGCTCGCTCAGCGCTGCTTCGACAAGGAGCGGCACGTCACGGTCGGCCAGGTCGGAGAGGGAGAGGGCGAAGCGGTGGCGGGTGGACGGACTGGCTGCGTCGAGTCCGCGCAGGAGCCCAACCGTGCGCAACACATCCGTCCAGTCCGACGGGTCGCTGCTCTGGACGCGCTCGAGCGTCCCCAAGAGCTCCTCGTGCTGCCGAAGCCGTTCGCGCGTGCGGTCGATCAGCTGCTGCACCAGCGAGACGGGGACGAAGTCCGGGGTGTCGAGGACGGCTGCCACCTGCTTGAGGGTGAGGCCGAGGGAGCGGAGTCCTTCGGCGTAGAAGAGCCGCCGCAGGTCCTCCTCGGTGTAGTGCCGGTAGCCGCTCGCTGTGCGGCCGCTCGGCGACACCACACCGGTCCGGTCGTAGTGGCGCAGCATCCGGGAGCTGATCCCGGATCGCTGCGCCACCTCGCCGATCAGCACAGGTCGGCGCCGATCAGAGGCGCGCCTCGCAGCGTGTGCGTCCGCTCGGCCGCCTGGACCGCGAGCTCGAACCCGGACTCCGGATCCTCGATCAGCGCCACAGTGGCGACCGCGTGCATCCGGACCACGTCGTCCGAGGACTCGAGCGCCGCGTCGAGAACCGGGGTCGATGCCTCGCCGAGCGCCATCAGCGCCCGGCTCAGACTGAGCCAGACCTCGCGGGAGCCCCGCCCGAGCTGGGTACCCAGCACCTGGGTCAGCCAGGCCCGCTCGCTGTCGGGGACCATACCGACCGCCGCACGCCAGGCGGCCCGGGCCACCTGGTCGTCGGCGTCGGTGAGCAGCTCTGTGCCGATCGAGGACCAGGCCCGTCGGTCACCGATCTTGCTGAGCGTATGCAGTGCCTGGCTTCGCGCCTGGGCCGACGGCGCCGTGAGCTGGCCAAGGAGGGCGTCCACCACGGCGGTGCGATCCTGCTGGGTCCGGGCGTGCTGGGTCAGTGCCCAGGTGAGCATGTCCCGGACGAAGAAGTCCGACTCGACAGCGCACCGGTCGATGAGCACCTCGATGAGCTCCGGCAACGGGTTCGAGCCGACGTGCATGGCTACCTTTAGCCGCACCGATGTCTCCTCGGACTCCAGGGCAGCAGTCAGTCGCGCCACCACGTCAGTACGGCGCTGCCTCATGCCGTCCTGGCTGCTGTGGTTGTTCGCGTTGCTGCTACTCGCATCGTCCTGGGTCATGGGGACCACCTCCACTGCCCATGAAAGACCTTGACACTATGTCAAGGTCAAGAGCTCTTGAGTGGGGTCTCGAGGGTCGTGCGATGTCTGGGCCCCCCACATCGCAAACTTCGTCGGTCATCGCACCACTACCTTGACCATGCGAAGTCGCCCTTCCTCTCCGGGGGAGGAAAGGGAGCCGCACTACCGCAGCCCGATACCGTCGACCGATGCTCCACGTCGCTTTCCTCCGCAACGTCAACCAGGGTCAGCGGGGCCATCTGACGACCATCGAGCTCCGCGACGCCTTCGCGGTCGCGGGGTGCGGCGATGCCGTGACCTTCCAGAGCAACGGCACGATCGTCTTCAGCTCCGACGACCCTGAGGCCGTGATGGATCGCGTCCTCGCAGTCCTCACGGCACGCTCGGGACGCGAGCAGGAGGGGTTCGCCATGGCGTTGTCCGACCTGATTGAGATCGTCGACCGCCACAGCGGACCAGTGGGCACGTCGCGCGCCGAGCTCACCCTCCACGCCGGCGGCACCCTCGACGTCACCGACCCCGCCCTCCTGAGCGAGGCGGCCCGGCGCGGATCCCAGGTCCTCGACGCGGGGGACGGTTGGATCGTGTCCCTCAACGAGCGTTTGCACGAGAGCAACGCCACCCCGATCATCGAGCGGGTCACGGGTCGCCCCGCGACCTCGCGAGGGATGCCGACGCTGATCCGGCTGGTCGCCCGCTTCGATCAGGGCTGACCGGCGGTCGTCACCCGATCAGAAGGCCCCCCGACGCCCGGCCCAGGTCTCAGATGGCCGCGATGCGCCACGATGCCGTGACCGACTGGCCGGGTTCGATCGTCAGCAGGCCCGTGTCGTAGTCGTAGCGGTCGGCGTTGTAGGCGTCCGGAGCGCAGGTCATCGGCTCGACCGCGAGGCCGGCGCGGTGGCCCGGCTGGGCCGGCCCGCCCGGCAGGTCGGCGGTGTGGATCTGCACCCAGGGACACCTGTCGTCCCAGCTCAGCTCGACTCCCGTGCCATGGGGGTCGGTGAGGCGCACGGTCGCCGTCCCGTCGGCGTCACGGTCGAGGTCGGTGTACGCGTGGTCGATCTCCACCGGACCCAGCCGCCGCGGCTCCCGGAAGTCGAACCGGTCCGCGTCGATCTCGACCGGGCGCAGACCGAGTGGCACCAGCCGGTCATCCGTGACCTCGAGGACCTGGGCTGCCGGCAGCGAGAGGGTCCACTCGTCCAGGGGCGCTGAGCCGGCCACGAGATAGGGGTGGGGCCCCGTGCCGAACGGGGCGGCCTCCGGGGACTCGTTCGTCGCCCGCACACTCTGCTTCAGCCCGTCGTCCCCGAGCTCGAACGTCGTCTCGACGCGCACCCGCCACGGGTAGCCCTGCTGCGGCTCGATAGTGGCGGACAGGGTGAGTCCATCCCCTTCAGCCGCAACGACGCTCGCGAAGTCGAGCCAGGCTGCGAGGCCGTGGAGCGCATGACCCCGGTCGGGCTCGGTGAGGGCGACCTGCTGCTCCTGGCCGGCGAAGGCATACCGACCGTCGACGATCCGGTTGGGCCAGGGCGCAAGGACCGCTCCGCGGTATGCGGGGCGCACCTCATCGGCGTCGAACGGCACGACGAGGTCGCGGCCTTCGTAGGTGAGGCGGCGCAGCGTCGCCCCGACCGAGGCGATGTGCGCCTCGTACGGCCCGGAGGAGAGGACGTACTGGGTGCCGGAGCGGGGGACGGGGGTCATGGGCGGGTCCTTTGCAGAGAAGTCAGCGAAGCCGGTGGGTGATGCCAGGTCAGAGCCGGTCCATCAGGCGGTTGTTGATGAGGTCGGTGAAGACGGCCTCCGCCGCACCGATGAGCAGCCGGTCCTCGGCGAGGGCCGCGGGAAGGATGCGCAGGTCCTCGGCGCAGGCGGGCATGCACTGCGCGCGAACGAGGTCCACGAGGCCGGGCAGGTCGTGCTCGGCGATGATCGCCAGGAAGCCGCCGAGCACCACGACGGCCGGGTTGAGGACGTTGACAGCGTTCGACAGCGCGGTCGCGAGGATGCGGCGCTGCCTCTCCACCTCGGCGCGGGCGTCTTCTCCGCTCGCCTCCTCGAGGGCGGCAGCCAGCTCGGCGTCGTCCGCGTGCTCGAGCCTGACGACCGCGAGCAACCGGTCCCGGTTGACCTCGTCCTCGAGCACCCCGTCCGGCGCGCGCTGGTCGGTCGCCACGGAGATGCGTGGGCGGTTCTGCCCGAACTCCCCGGCGTAGCCGCCCACCCCGCCGACCGGCATCCCGTGGACGATGAGCCCGCCACCGATGCCGCTCGCGCCGCCATTGAGATAGATGACGTCGTCGATGCCGACGGCCGCGCCGTACAGGTGCTCCGCGATCGCGCCCAGGGACGCATCGTTGCCCACCGAGGTCTCCAGGCCGGTGGCCTCCGCGACGAGGTCGCGGACGGGGGCATCGACCCACTCCAGGTGGGGCGCATCCCGCACGAGTCCGTCGGAGGCGCGGACCAGGCCAGGGACGGCAACCCCCACCCCGACGACGTCCGCCTTGCGGAGCTCTGCGGACCTCCACCGGACGACCTGCTCGGCGATGAGCTCCGCCGTGCGCTCCGGGCTGAGGACGGTCTCCTGGGGCAGGCGGACGCGGGCGTGCACGTGCTGGTCCAGTCCGACCGCTCCGAGCTCGATCGCGTCGACCTCGGGGTTGGCGGCGATGGCCACGACGGACGACCGTGGCACGACCAGGGGCGAGGGCCGCCCCACCCGGCGTGACGGATCAGGCGCACGCTCCTCGACCAGGCCGGCTGCTGCCAGCTCGAGGACGAGGCCTCCGATCGTCGACCGGTTCAAGCCGGTGGCCTCGGTCAGGGTGGCGCGGGAGAGCGGACCTCTGTGGTGGACGAGCCGCAGGAGCCGCGTGAGGTTGTGCTGACGGACCCCTTCGAAGGTTCCGCCGTCAGCTGCCATGCGAGAACTGTATGAGATCGAAATGTGACCGGAAACCCAATTTGTTGGCCTTGACCACGAATCCCCCCTCCCCTACGGTGAGAAAATCAGCACTTTCGGTGAAGGTGTCGAAACTTTCGAGAGGTTCAACGATGAACAAACTCAGCATCAAGCACGTGGTTGCCGGTTTCGTCGCCGCGGGCGTGTCGCTCGGTTCTCTCGCCGCATGTAGCAGCGAGAGCCCCGACACCGCCGGGCCTGACACGGGGGAGTCGAGCGAGTCGGCATCGGCTCCGGCCGAAGAGGTGACGATCACCTGGTGGCACAACGCCACGTCCGGTCCCCTGCCGGCGGTGTGGGAGAAGGTCGCCCAGGACTTCGAAGCGGCCAACCCCGGCGTGAAGGTCGAGCAGACCGGGTACCAGAACGAGGAGCTGCAGCGCACGCTCATCCCCAACGCCCTGGCCTCCGGTGACGCCCCCGACCTGTTCCAGGTCTGGCCGGGCGGAGAGATCCGCGACCAGGTGGCCAACGGCTACCTCATGGCCCTCGACGACGCCATCCCGGACACCATCGCCTCCGTGGGCGCGACGGTGAACCCGTGGCAGGTCGACGGCAAGACCTACGGCGTTCCCTTCACCTTCGGCATCGAGGGCTTCTGGTACAACAAGGACCTCTTCGAGCAGGCTGGCATCACGACACCGCCCACCACGCTCGCCGAGCTCAACGACGCGGTCACCAAGCTCAAGGCCATCAACGTGACCCCGATCGCCGTCGGTGCGGGCGAGAAGTGGCCGGCCGCGCACTGGTGGTACCAGTTCGCACTGCACTCGTGCTCGCCTGAGACGCTGACCACGGGTGCCGCCGAGTTCGACTTCAGCGACCCGTGCTGGGTGGACGCCGGTACCGACCTGGTGGACTTCATCGCCACCGAGCCCTTCCAGGACGGCTTCCTCGGAACTCCGGCGCAGACCGGTGCCGGATCCTCGGCGGGCATGCTGGCCAACGGTCAGGCCGCCATGGAGCTCATGGGTCACTGGAACGCCGGCGTCGTCGGCGGTCTCACCCCCGACGAGGAGGTGCCGGAGTTCCTCGGCTGGTTCCCCTTCCCGGCCATCGAGGGCGCAGCCGGTGACGCCAACGCGGCACTGGGCGGCGGCGACGGCTTCGGCTGCTCGGCGGACGCTCCTCCGCAGTGTGCCGACCTGCTCGCCTACATCATGAGTGAAGAGGTCCAGAAGGAGTTCGCTGCCAGCGGCTCGGGTATCCCGACCGTGCCGGGTGCCCAGTCCGCGCTCGAGGACCCCAACCTCCAGATGGTCGCCGAGGGTCTCTCGAAGGCGTCGTTCGTCCAGCTGTGGCTCGACACCGAGTACGGCACCACCGTCGGCAACGCCATGAACGAGGGCATCGTCAACCTCTTCGCCGGTAACGGCACCCCCGAGGACATCGTCAAGAGGATGCAGGACGCAGCGGCGACGCTGTAGTCCACACTCAGCACGATGACTTCACTGACAGCACCCGGGCCCACGGACACCGTGGGCCCGGGTGCTCCACCTGCGCGACGCGTACGTCACATGCACGGGAAGGCCCGGACGCGGCTGGAGATCGTCCTCTTCGTCGCCCCGGCGCTGATCCTCTTCATCGGGTTCGTCATCGTCCCGGTGGTGCTGGCGGCCGTCTACAGCTTCTTCAACCTCCCGGCAGGGTTCCGCTGGGAGATGCTCAACCCGGAGCGCTTCGTCGGCTGGAACAACTACACCCGGGCGTTCTCCACCCCGGAGTTCCGCAAGGCGATCGCCAACACGTTCTTCATCCTCTTCGCCTCCCTGCTCGTCCAGGGACCGCTGGCGGTGGGGATCGCGCTGCTCCTCAACCGCCGTATGCGCGGCCGGGGGATCCTGCGCCTGCTCATCTTCGTCCCATACGTCCTCGCCGAGGTCATCGCGGGCCTCACGTGGAAGCTGCTGCTCCAGCCGAACGGCGGGGTCAACGCCATCGTCGACGCCCTCGGACTCGGCTTCCTCCACCGGAACTGGCTCGCCGACCCCAAGCTCGCGCTGTACACCATCTTCTTCATCCTCACGTGGAAGTACATCGGCTTCGCGATCCTGCTCATGCTCGCCGGGCTCCAAGGCGTGCCCCACGAGCTCGGCGAGGCGGCCGCGATCGATGGCGCCTCGTGGTGGCAGACGCAGCGGTACGTCACGCTGCCGCTCCTCGCCCCGACGATCCGCATCTGGGCGTTCCTGTCGATCATCGGCTCGCTGCAGGTCTTCGACATGGTCTGGGTGACCGTGGCGCCGACCCTGCGCCAGATGTCGACCGAGACGATGGCGACCTACATGGTCCAGCAGGGCCAGTTCGCCGGGCAGCCCGGCTACGGCAGCGCCATCGCCGTCATCCTCTTCTTCATCTCCCTCACCATCGCGCTCGGCTACCAGCGCCTGGCGCTGCGCCGCGACCTCGCCGGCTCCGTCACGAGAGGGGTGCGCTGACATGTCCGTCTCCACCGCGCCGACCGGAGCCGTCGCCGAGGAGCCGGCGGCTCCCGCACGCCGGTTCAGCCTCGGTCAGCCCTTCGTCTACCTCGTCGCCCTCATCGTCGCCGCCCTGGCGATCGGGCCCGTGATCTATGTCTTCATCGGCGGCTTCCGCACCACGGCGGACCTCAACGCGAACCCGGCCGGACTGCCCGACCCATGGGTGCTCGACAACTGGATCCAGGTCCTCACGGCGAAGCGCTTCTGGGGCAACGTGCTCGCGTCCGTCTTCCTCGCGGTCTGCACGACCGCCGGGGTGGTCGTGGCCGGGCTGATGGCTGCGTATGTGATCGCCCGGTACAACTTCCGCGGCCGCCAGGCGCTGTACACCCTTTTCGCCGCCGGCCTGATGTTCCCCCTGACGGTCGCCGCGCTGCCACTGACGCTGCTGCTGCGCACCCTCGGTCTGCACGGCACCTACTGGGGCGTCATCATCCCGGGCATCGCGTTCGCCCTGCCGACGACGATCATCATCCTCACCCCCTTCCTGCGGGCGATCCCCGCCGAGATCGAGGAGGCCGCCGTCATCGACGGAGCGTCGCGGATGCAGTTCTTCTGGCGGATCCTCCTTCCGCTCTCCAAGCCGGGCCTGATCACCGTGGGCATCCTCGCCTTCGTCGGCTCGTGGAACGGCTACCTCCTCCCCCTGCTCGTCATCAGCACCGGCTCGATGCCGCAGGAGTGGTGGCCGCTGCCCCTCGGGGTCACCCAGTTCTCCACCCAGTACTCACAGAACACGGGTGCGGTGCTCGCCTACACCTCACTGGCGATGATCCCTGCCCTCGTGTTCTTCCTCGCCGCCGAGAAGCGCATCGTCAGCGGCCTGACCGGCGCGGTGAAGGGATGACCGACATGACGACTTCGAACACCACGCATTCGGACATGACGACTTCAGACCAGATGACTTCGGACACGAAGACCTCTGACCACACGACTGAGGTCTGGCGGGATGCCGGGGCGCCCGTCGCCGACCGGGTCGAGGCGCTCCTCGCTGCCCTCACGCTCGAGGAGAAGGTCGCGCAGCTGCACGGGATCTGGATCGCGGCCTCGAACGACGGGGCCGAGGTCGCCCCCAACCAGAACGACATGATCGAGGACATGGAGCTCGCCGAGGTCGCCCCCCTCGGCCTGGGTCAGCTGACCCGCACCTACGGGACCGCCCCGGTAGACCCTGCTGCCGGGGCGGTCTCGCTCCTTCGCTCGCAGCGCCGGATCGTCTCCGAGTCCCGCTTCGGAATCCCGGCCCTCGCCCACGAGGAGTGCCTGGCGGGCTTCGCCGCCTGGGGGGCCACCGCATACCCCGTGCCGTTGTCGTGGGGTGCGACGTTCTCCCCGGAGCTGGTCCAGCGCATGGGTGAGCGGATCGGCGCGGACATGCGCAAGATGGGCATCCACCAGGGGCTCGCCCCGGTGCTCGACGTCGTCCGGGACGCACGCTGGGGCCGCGTCGAGGAGACCATCGGCGAGGACCCGTACCTCGTCGGCACGACCGCCACCGCCTACATCCGAGGGGTGGAGTCGGCGGGTGTCATCGCTACCCTCAAGCACTTCGCTGGCTACTCCGCCTCGAAGGCGGGGCGCAACCTCGCTCCCGTCTCGATGGGGCCGCGCGAGCTCGCCGATGTCATCCTGCCGCCCTTCGAGATGGCCGTCCGCGAGAGCGGCGTGCGCAGCGTGATGAACTCGTACACCGACATCGACGGTGTGCCGGTCGCGGCCGACGAGTCCCTCCTCACCACCCTGCTGCGCGACACCTGGGGGTTCGAGGGCACGTTCGTCGCGGACTACTTCAGCATCGGCTTCCTGCACTCGCTGCACGGCGTGGCGAAGGACTGGACCGAGGCGGCGCACCAGGCCCTGCGCGCGGGCATCGACGTCGAGCTGCCGGGCCGCAAGACCTTCGGGCCGGGACTGGTCGAGGCCGTGCGGGAGGGCACCGTGCCCGAGGAGCTCATCGACCGCGCCCTGCGGCGAGTGCTCGCCCAGAAGATCGAGCTCGGTCTGCTCGACGGCGAGGAGGCCTACACGCCCGCCGTGCTCACCGGCCACGAGGACGCCTCAGCTGACGCGGTACGCGGGTCCGTCGACCTCGACCCACCCGAGAACCGCGCTCTCGCAAGGGAGCTCGCCGAGCGGGCGATCATCCTGCTGAGCAACGACGGCACCCTGCCCCTCGCGGCCCCCCGGAGGATCGCGCTGGTCGGCCCGAACGGCAACGACCCGTATGCGGTGCTCGGCTGCTACTCGTTCCCGCTGCACGTCGGCGTCAACCACCCGGAGGTCGGCCCCGGCATCGAGCTGCCCACCCTGCTGGAGTCTCTCCGAGCCGAGTTCCCCGACGCCGAGATCACCTACGTGCCCGGGACGAGCATCAAGGGAGGGGAGCGCGACTTCGACGAGGCTCTCCACTACGTGCGCGCCGCCGATGTCGCGATCGTCGCGGTCGGTGACCGCGCCGGGATGTTCGGCCGGGGCACGAGCGGCGAGGGTTGCGACACCGCCCACCTGACCCTGCCCGGTGCCCAGCAGGACCTGCTCGAGGCGGTGATCGCCACGGGTGTCCCGACGGTGGCGACGCTGCTGACGGGACGGCCCTACTCCCTCGGGGACGCTCCGTCGACCGCGGCGGCGATCGTCCAGGCGTTCTTCGTCGGCGAGGAGGGCCTGCCCGTGCTGGCCGGTGTGCTCTCGGGCCGGGTCAACCCGAGCGGCCGGCTGCCGGTCAGTGTGCCGTCGGACCCCGGCGCCCAGCCGTCGAGCTACCTCGCCGCACGCCTGGCGCAGGCCACGAACGTCTGTAGCGTCGACCCGACCCCCGCCTTCGGGTTCGGCCATGGTCTCGGGTATGCGCCGATCGCCTGGTCGGACGCCGTCGCCGACGAGAGTGAGATCGGGACCGACGGAGCAGTCACGGTGTCCCTCCGCGTCCGCAATGAGGGCGATCGAGCAGGTGCCGAGGTCGTCCAGCTGTACGTGCACCGCCCGTTCGCCTCGATCGTGCAACCGGTCCAGCGGCTCATCTCGTTCGCCCGCGTCGAGCTCGACGCCGGGGCCAGTGCGGTCGTCTCGTTCCGCGTGCCGGCGGACCTCGCGAGCTTCACCGGTCGGGAAGGGTATCGGATAGTCGAGCCCGGCGAGATCGTGCTCGGACTCGCCCGGTCCTCCGCCGACATCGTCTTCCCGCTGTCGGTGCAGCTGGTGGGTGAGACGCGGGTCGTGGACCACACGCGGGCGCTGCACGCTGACGTCGCGGTCACACCGGACGCCTGACCGCGGCCCTGCGCGCCCTACGCTGCCGCCAGGTCAGGACGCGGGCGGGGCGGTGCTGCCCCGCACCACAAGATGCGTGGCGAGGTCCATCCGCAGCGTGTCGACACTCTCGCCACCGGCGAGCCGGATCACGAGGCGCGCGGCCTCCTCACCCATTCGGCGGAGCGGCTGGTGGACCGTCGTGAGCTGAGGGCTCAGCCAGCGGGCGAGGTCGATGTCGTCGTAGCCGACGACGGAGAGATCGCCCGGCACGCTGAGGCCCTGGGCCGAGGCGGCGCTGATCACGCCCATCGCCTGCAGGTCACTTCCGGCGAAGATCGCTGTGGGAGGGTTCGGACCGGTGAGGAGCGCGCGGGCGTGCGACTCGCCGCCGGTGGCGTGGAAGTCGCCGAAGCGGATCCAGTCCGGGTCGATCGGCAGGTTCGCCGCGTTCATGGCCGAGCGGTACCCGTCGACGCGCGCGAGTGAGCACATCATGTCCTCGGGGCCGGTGATGGCCGCGATGCGCTGATGCCCGAGCTCGATGAGGTGCCGCGTGGCAGCGAGGCCGCCGGACCAGTTGGCCGAGCCGACCGACGGCACGTCGGGTGCCGGGTCGCCCGCCGGGTCGACGATCGCGAAGGGCACCCCTCGTGAGCGCAGCTTCGCGCGATGGGGTGCCGGGAGATCGGAGAAGACGAGAACCACGCCGAGTGGGCGCCGCCGGAGCACGCCGTCGAGCCAGTCGGGCGACGGAGCGTGACGGTCGCCGCTCACGGTGAGCACGATCGACAGACCAGCCTGCTGAGCGACGTCGAGAACTCCCTCGATGACCTCCATCGACCAGGCCGCCTCCAGCTCGTGGAAGACCACCTCGATCATCTCGGCACGCTGGGCACCGCGGCGGGTGTAGCCGTGTCGCCTGAGGTGCTGCTCGAGGCGTTCGCGCGTTGCTGCGGAGACGTCCGGGCGGCCGTTGAGCACCTTCGACATGGTCGAGAGAGAGACCCCCGCCTCAGCGGCGATCTCGGCAAGCGTTGCCCCTGATCTGCGCGCCACGGTGGCTCCTTCTGCTCTGTGTCATTCGGTTCTTGCTCGTGCATCGTCCGATGCGTCCGGCATCGCCGATCGAGGGTCGGGCGGTGCCCGGGAAGAATGATCCCACAAGTTTCGGTGAGATCCCCGACAACTTTCGGAGTGCGACCTCTGGACGTCCTGTCATATCAGGTATAGGTTGTGAAGCACAACAATTGGTCCCGAGCTCCAGGAGTGTGCCATGCGGGCACCTGTCCCCTCTGACAAGTTCACCTTCGGCCTCTGGACGATCGGGTACAACGGCACCGATCCGTTCGGTGGCCCGACCCGGCCACAGCTCGATGTCGTCCATGCGGTCGAGAAGCTCGCCGGGCTGGGCGCCTACGGCCTGACCTTCCACGACGACGACCTGTTCGCCTTCGGCTCCGACGACGCGCAGCGACAGTCGCAGATCGATCGACTCAAGGGTGCGCTGGAGGCCACCGGCCTGAAGGTCCCGATGGTGACGACGAACCTCTTCTCGGCCCCCGTCTTCAAGGACGGAGCCTTCACGTCGAACGACCGCGCCGTGCGGCGGTTCGCGCTGCGCAAGGCGCTGCGTCAGCTCGAGCTCGGTGCCGAGCTGGGCGCGGAGACCTTCGTGATGTGGGGCGGTCGCGAAGGCGCCGAGTACGACGCGGCCAAGGACGTGCGGTCTGCGCTCGAGCGCTACCGCGAGGCCATCAACCTGCTCAGCCAGTACGTCATCGACAAGGGCTACCAGATCCGCTTCGCGATCGAGCCCAAGCCCAACGAGCCGCGCGGCGACATCCTGCTGCCCACCGTCGGTCACGCCTTGGCCTTCATCGAGTCACTGGAGCACCCCGAGATGGTCGGGCTGAACCCGGAGGTCGGTCACGAGCAGATGGCGGGTCTGAACTTCGCCGCAGGGATCGCCCAGGCGCTCTACCACGGCAAGCTCTTCCACATCGACCTCAACGGCCAGCGCGGCATCAAGTACGACCAGGACCTTGTGTTCGGCCACGGCGACCTGCACAACGCCTTCGCCCTCGTCGACCTCCTGGAGAACGGCGGCCCGAGTGGAGGCCC
>ENA-UOUL01000491-UOUL01000491.1-bioreactor-metagenome-genome-assembly--contig:-NODE-491-length-67403-cov-9.210468_pt1 | contig 67403 bp, 64 predicted proteins | sample MGYA00249838_ERZ747220 | MGnify/ENA primary metagenome ERZ747220 (study PRJEB28778, sample SAMN05720191) | bioreactor metagenome | isolation source: Anaerobic biogas reactor | place: USA:Washington... | reverse complement strand
GTTGCTGAGGTCTTTCTCCTTGAGGTAGTCGCTCAGCAGGTGGAAGGCTGTCAGTTCATCGGCCGGTATGTTGAAGAAGCCCTGAATCTGGCCGGCGTGCAGATCGATGGTTACCACGCGGTCGGCCCCGGCGGTGGTGATCATGTCGGCCACCAGGCGGGCGGTGATGGGCACGCGGGGTTGGTCCTTCTTGTCGGTGCGACCGTAGGCGTAGTAGGGAACGACCACGGTGATCTGGCCGGCACTGGCTCGCTTGAGGGTGTCGATCATGATCAGCAGTTCCATGATGCTACGGTTCACTTGCGGGTAGGTGGGCTGGATGATGTAGGCGTCCTGCCCGCGAACGCTCTGGTGCAGCCGCACGAAGATGTTCTCATTGGGGAAGTCGATGATGTCCACGCCGCACAGGCCGATGCCCAGGCGGTCGGCGATCTCCTGCGCCAGGGCCAGGTTGGCGCGGCCGCTGAACAGCTTGATACTGCCGGTCACTATGCCTCTCCTTCGATGGAACGGTATTCCGCTTTCAGAATCGCCATGACAATGACGTCCTGGTACTCGCCGTCTTTGTAGACCGCCTGCCGGAGCAGACCCTCGCGGACGAAGCCACACTTGTCGTAGGACCGGATCGCGCGCTGGTTGCCGGCATGGACGTGCAGGAATATGCGGTGCAGGTTCAGTTGGCCGAAACCGAAGTCGAGCAGGAGGCGCATGGCGTCGGTGCCGTAGCCCTTGTTCCAGTACTCGCGCTCGCCGATGAAGATCCCGGCCTCGGCGCAACGGTAGCGCGGGTGTATGTCGTGGAGGCCCACGCTGCCGATGTGGCGCCCTTCCAGGGTCTCGATGGCGAAGACCTCCTGGTTCCCGGCCTTACTGAGGCCCTCGAGCCAGTGCTCCTCGGCGTCCAGAGACACAGGACGGTAGAAGCTGAGGAAGCGGCGCACCTCCGGATCGGCGATCCAGGCCACGAAGCGAGGCAGATCCTCGCGCGCTATGGGCCGCAACCGTACCAGGGTTCCGCGCATCTCGGGACCTCCTAGATCGAACGGGGGCGGCTATGATCCGTCCCCGGTGGCCATTGTAGCCCCGCCAGCGGTAACAGGGAAGCACCGGTGGGACGCTAGCGGTCGAGGTCGCCGTCGATGGCGCTGAAGCTGCCGAGCACCAGGTGATCCTGGCCCGGCTGAGGGTGTAGCAAGGGCACTCGCTCGTGGGTGGCGAGCAGGTACCAGCCGGCGATGAGTTGGAACTCGCCATCGGGGATGTCCTCGGGCACGGCCAGCCAGTGCCTGTCCACCACGATCTCGCCCACCCGCCACTGGGTGGTGACGTAAGTCCCTCCGCCGGGCATGGCGTCGGACTGAGCCCAGAGCGCAGCACCGGACTCCGGATTGGGTGGGCCAATGAGATGGAAGAAGGCGGTGTAGTCCTGTCCGATCTCAGTATCGGAGCTCCAGAGGGCATCGAGGCGCAGGCCGTGGGGCTCCTTCTCCTCGGTGATGCGCAGGCCCACCAGGGTCATGCCTTCCGCCCAACGGGCCGGCTCGACCGACCGCAGCCGGTGAGAGGCGAGAGCAGGCTCGCGGCCCATCATCGCCACGGCGTAGGGATTGCCGTCGCGGTCCAGGAAGGCGCGCTCCACGACCGCGTCGGGATGGAAGAGCGAGACGGTGTCTGTGCTGCGGTCGTCCTCTTGGGTGAGGATGACATAGTGCACCGGGCCGGCGGCGCCCGGCGGCAGCACGAACGTCTGGCGACCGTCGAACGTGCGTGGCCCGTCCACGTCGCGCAGAAGGTAGTGCAGGGTGGCGTGATCGGGCCGCACCGGGGTCAGGTAGACCGCCTGGCCCGCCCGGGTGACGGCGCGCATGTACTCGCCGATGGCGTAGATCCCTTCGTCGAAGGCGTAGTAGAGGGCGTTGTCTTGTCCCCAGCGGACGAAGTACTGGTGCAGCGACTGGCCGGCATTGCCCAGCAGAAGGACCACCGCCAACGCGCTGCCCACCCAGGTGCGGCCGGTTCGCCGCGTGACCCAGGCAGCCAGGCGGTGGAGCCCGGAACCTACCAGCAGGCAGAGCGGGGGCACGGCCCCGATGGCGCGCTGGAAGCTGGGGGCGTAGTCGGTGAGGATGCTGGGGAGCAGCATGACGCCGAGCCAGCCGAGCAGGAAGACGGTCTCGGGGCGAGGCCGCCGGCGCGCGAGCGGTAGTATGCCCAGCAGGAAGGGCAGGGCCAACCAGGGTGTGAGGGCGGGAGCGCCGGGCAGGTTGTTGCGCGGGTTGGCATCGCCCTCGAGCAGGAAAGCGCGCGCCCAGAGGCCGGTGTTCTCGAGGGCGCCTTCCACGAACCCGGCCGACTCACCCTTGAGCAGCACCTGTCCGGCGCGATGGCCGAAGGAAGCGGGGTGCTGGAGGAAGTAGGCGCCCAAGGGAGCGAAGACGATAGCGGCGCAGAGAGCCGCCAGGGCCAGGTGCGCGGCCAGCGACTTTCGCTCCGGCGGGCGGGCGAGCGCCAGCGCTCCAACCCCCCAGAGTAGAGCTACCAGGGGCAGCAGGCGGGCGGCCATGTAGCCGTACAACGACAGGCCGAGGAACGCTCCGCCCAGGACGAACCAGGCCCGCCGGCGGCGGCGCCAGCCCAGGAGCAGGCAGAGGAAGGCGGCGCTGCCCAGGAGCGGCAGCAGCTCCACCCGCAGTCCATAGCGGCTGAAGTGCAGGTCCCACGGCAGCACGGCCTGCACCAGCGCCGCCAGCAGGCCGGGCCAGCAGCTCTGCGGGAAGAGCAGCCTGCCAATGCCGTAGGTGAGCGGGACGGCCAGGGTCCCGGCTGCGGCGGCGGCCCCGCGGATGACGGCCGGGCCAGGGTCGAACAACTGGAAGGCTGCCGCCAGCAGGTAGATGAACAGGGGCTCGCGACCGAAGTTGCCCTCGAAGAAGAGCGCCAGGTTTCCCTGCCGCACCTGCAGGGCATCGAGGGCGTTGAAGGCCTCGTCGAAGTGCAGCCCGGGGGGAACGTCGTCAAGGCCCACGAGTCGGGCGGCTCCAGCTATGGCGAGGACTAGCGCGATGACGGAGCAATCGGTCAGGCGGCTCGAGGAGGCTTTCACGGACGGACCTCAGTGATGACGGTGGGTTGGACTCCTCACCGGCAGACGGCGGGCCAGGGGAGGCGGATGCTCGAGATGTACATCAGAAGCCACTGGTAAGCAAGTGGCAGCCAGCCACGGGTCGGGCTTGGCGGGGGTTGGAGTGGAGGACAGCAAGCGGCCGGACCCGGAGGCCCGGCCGCATTGGCGGACGATGCGCGGCGGTACGGCGCTAGACCAGCTTCTCGATGGCGGGGAGGATCAGGTAGAGCACGAACGCCAGCGAGGTGATCCAGAGGAGTCCGCTGACCTCGCGTGCCTTGCCCAGGACCAGCTTCAGGAAGACGTAGGCGACGAAGCCCCAGGCGATACCGTTGGTGATGGCCCAGGAGAAGGGCATCATCATGATGGTGAAGAGCGCCGGGAGGCCGTCTTCGATGGTGCCGAAGGGGATGTCCTTGATCTGCTGCACCATCAGGAAGCCGACTACGATTAGAGCGGCAGCGGTGGCTTCCTGGGGGACGACGCCGGCCAGAGGCGAGATGAACACGCAGAGGAGGAAGAGGATGCCGACCACCACGGAGGTGAGGCCGGTGCGGCCGCCCTCCTCGACGCCGGCGGCGCTCTCGATGTAGGTGGTGGCGCTGCTGGCGCCGACGAGACCGCCGGCCATGGCAGCCACGGAGTCCACCAGCAGGACTTCACGCAGGCGAGGCATGGTGCCGGTCTTCTCGTCCACCCAGCCGCCCTGGGAGCCGATGCCCACCACGGTGCCCATGGTATCGAAGAAGTCGGACAGCATGAAGGAGAAGACGGTCAGGATGGCGGAGATGATCCCCAGCTTGCCGATGGCGCCGAAGTTGAGGCCGGCGCCAAAGGTCTCGAAGGAGGGAGCGGAGACTATGGTCGAGGGTAGGACCGCGGCGCTCTCTACTACCGAGACGGGGTTGCCGGTGACGGCCCGCAGCACCATGGCGAACACGGTGGTACCTAGGATTCCCCAGAGCAGGGCTCCCTTCACCTTCCGCGCCATCAGGAGGATGGTGAGCAGAAGACCGACCGCCGACACCAGGATGGGCATGGAGTCGTAAGTGCCCAAGGCGGTGAGGGTGCCGATCCCGGACTTGATGAAGCCGGCGTTGTTGAGCCCGATGAAGAGAATGAACATGCCGATACCCACGGAGATGGCCCGCTTCAGGCTCATGGGTATGGCGTCCATGATCGCTTCGCGCAGGCCGGTCAGCACGAGAATGGTGATGAGGAGGCCTTCCAGGAAGATGACACCCATGCCTTCCTGCCAGGTCAGTCCCAGCTCCGGCCGGGAGACGACCAGGGCCACCAAGGCGGAGTTGATGCCCATGCCGGGGGCCAGGGCGTAGGGGTAGTTGGTGAACAGGCCCATGGCGATGCTCATGATGCCTGCGACCACGCAGGTGGCGACCAGCGCCGGGCCGAACGGCACGCCGGCGGACGACAGAATGGATGGGTTCACGAAGATGATGTAGGCCATGACCATGAACGTGGTCAGGCCGGCTCCGAGCTCCATGCCTACGGTAGTCCGCCGCTCTCTCAGCTTGAAGAACGCCTCCATACTCGTCTCCTCCGGCGGGCACGATCCGGACACAACTCAGTTGTGGCCAGTGCCGTGTCCAGTGTGGGTTTGTGGCGGGCGCATTCTACGCACACCCGCGGCGTGCGTCCAAGCGAAAAGGGCGCTGCATTACGCGTGCCAACGCCTGATTTCGGTGGGACTCCCGTGACCACGAGTTGCGGGCCTACCCGGGCTCGAAGGCCACCTCCGCGTACGCCGCCCCGCCCTCGAGGAGCAGGGGTGTACCGTCGTCCAGGGCGTAGAGACCTAGCCTCAGCGCGCCTGGTGTGACGCCGGGCGGCAGCAGCAACCCATGCCGGTCGACTACCGCCGCGCCGGGCGACCACGTGTCGGTGGGGCGCAGCCAAGCGGCGGGCACGGCGTCGCTCTGGGCCATCAGCGCGCCGTCGGCGTCCAGAGCGTGGACGAAGACCTTGTAGGAGTGGGAGGGAACGGCTGTGGCGCGCCAGGTCAGGCTGACGAGAAGGGTGTCGCCCTCCAGCGCGGCGGCAGCCTGCTCGAGTGTGATGCCGTCCCGGAGGTCCACGTTGGCTGCTATCACCGTCGGAGCGGCGGGAGGCGCCGCGTAGAGCCGCAGTCCCCGGTCATCCGCGCTCTCGTCTAGGACGGGGAAGGCGTGCTCGTCCAACCAGTGCGCAACGGGGGACGCCGCCGCGCCCTCCAGGACCCACAGGCGCCGGTACCGGGTGAGCAGCTCGGCGAGAAGGGCGTCCTCGGCGTTAGGGAGGGAGTAGGCGGGCAAGACGCCCCGGTAGCGGTCGGAGACGAGGCTGGCGTCGGCGGGGTCAGTGGTGATGAGGGAGTCGCCGGCGGCCTCGCGCTCCTGGATGCGGGAAAGCCGCGCATCCACCGGGTGGGAGCCGACTCCGTGGGCGCGGACGAGGGTAAAGCCGAGCGAGGCGCTCACCGCGATGGCGACGGCGGCGAGGAGGGCCGTTTGGCCGAAGCCACGAGGGCGTAGCGGTCGCGTCCCGCGCCCGGGCGAATCACCTAACCCCCCCTGCCCCCTTGCCTGAGCGGGAAGGGGGGGGCGGAAGGAGCCTTCCCTACTGCTCATCGAGGAGCACAACGCGAGCAGAGTCAGGCCGAGGGAGGCAAGGAGAGCCACCAGGCTAAGGACGTCTATGGTTCCGTCCGCCGCCCAGGCGAAGTCGAGGGGCGACAGGGAGAGGTAGCGCCACTGCCCGATGAGGGGGGAGTAGCGCGGCTCCCAGAAGGTGCGTGGGTCGAAGAGGGGCAGGCCGGTGGCGAGCAGGTCATCCTGGAAGGGGGCGAAGTGCGTCAGGCAGCCGACAAGGTTCAGGCCCAGCCCCAATGCCGCCAGCGCCAAGAAGGCAGCGCGCCAGACGCGACCTCGGTCCCACAGGGGCGCCAGCCCGAGGGCGAGGAAGGGCAGGGCGGGAGCGAGGAAGCGCGGCCCCCAGCAGTAGCCGCCGTGCCACATGAACCACTTGCCGTAGATGAGCACGTGGGCGGCGACCAGGGCGGCTGCCACCCAGGAGACATCGGAGTGGCGGCGGTGCAGCTCACGCCAGCCGAACAGGGCCAGGAGCAGTACCGGGGCGTAGAGGAAGAGGCCGCGGCCCGGACTGATCAGCAGCCCAGCGACGCCGGCGAGCCAGTCGCCGGAGAACGACTCCTCGGCCAGGTAGCCGCTGGTGAGGGGATTGCCGAAGCGCAGGTAGTTGAACCAGCCGGATAGGACCACCAGGGCGGCCAAGCCGAGGGCAAAGGCGACGAGGTGCCGGAAGCGTCGGCGCAGACCTCTCCCCCAGCCCCTCTCCCACGCGGAGAGAGAAGCCTCTCCACCCCCTTCCTTCTTAGGGAAGGGGGCAAGGGGGTTAGGTCTACCCAGCCAGATCGCCAGCCCAAAGACCGGTGTCAACGCCAGGGAGGTGGTGCGGGTGAGAGCGGCGAAGCCCAGGCCCAGTCCCACCGCCAGGGCGGCTTTCGCGGAGGGTCGGCGGCGGTAGGCCAGCCAGGCAGCGAAGGCGGCCAACAGGGCCAGCCCGGTGAGCGGGTCGCTGAAGTCGTGCTTGCCGTAGGGAAGGAGCGGGGTGGACACAGCCAGGGCCAGCGCCGTCGCCAAGGCCTCCCCTACCGAGAATCCCAGCGTGATCAAGCAATGGTAGAGCAGCCAGCCGGTGGCGGCGGCCACCAGCGGGCTCACCAGCAGGGATAGCTGAAGCAGACCGACGCTCCCCGTTCGCAGGCTGAGCCAGGCCAGCGGAAGGGCGGCCAGGGACTGGCCGAGGCCCTTGCGCGAGTAAAGCTCGCCGTCCGGCCCGTACGTGCCCTGCTGCAAACCCATCCAGCGGTAAGCGTCCATGTCCAGGTCGCCGCGGCGGGCCAGGCTCTCGGTGGTGGCGAGCATGGCGAGGCCGTCGCTGGAGTGGGGTGCGCCGCTGTAGTTCAGGGCCTGCAGGGCGAGTAGAAAGAGGAAGAGCGCCAGGCCGACGCGGCGATGGAGGGCGCTGCCGACGGTCATCGCGGCGTCACCGATGGGCGTTCGCCGATCACCACGTCGGCGAGGACGACGTGGTCGGCTCCGGAGTGGGCGAGCAGGCGGCTGCCGGTGGCGGGATCGTACACGCCCAGCAGCAGCTGATAGCGGCCGGCGGGCACACTGGTGAGGTCAATGTGGTAGCGCGCGGCGACGAGCCCGTCTCCCCCGGGCAGTGGGGCGTCGGCCTGAGCCAGGGGACGGAGGTCGCTCCCGGCGAGGTGCGCGAAGAGGCTCAGCCCAGAGGCGCCGCTCTCGGGCAGGCTCCAGACGAGGTCGAGGCGAAGGTCCCCGCCGGCGACGGTGGCGTGCCAGGCGTGCAGAGAGGCGCGCTCCGCGAAGTTGACGTCTGCACCGGTGAGGGAGGTGCCGGGCAGCCAGTGCAGGAGCCGGTAAGGCCCGGCCACTGCGTCGCCGAGAGGGTAAGCAGTGCGCGCTACCGCATCCTGTGCCGCCCGAGCCCAATCCGAGTCGTCCGTCTGCGGCAGCACCAGCCAGAGCCCGTCGCCGCCGATGGCGGTGATCTGCCGCTCCAGGTGGGCGGCCAGGTCGCCGCCGGGGGCCCGCTCATCGAGGGTGCGGTGGGCGAGGCGGCGATGCAGGTGCGGGTAGAAGCGCTCCAGGTCGGCCTGCCCAAGGAAGAGCAGGGTCTCGCCCGGCTCGGCGACGTCGCGCAGGTACTCGATGGCGGGGCGGGCCGGCTCGACGCGGTAGCGAGCCTCGGTGTAGGCGCCCAGCAGGCGCCCGGACAGCAGGGCGAACCCGATGACGGCAGCGGCGCTGAGCCAGGGCGCCAGCCGGCGGAGGAGCGCCGCCGGCCAGGGGCGATCGAGGTACTCCAGGAGCAAGCCGGCGGCGAGGGCCAGGAGCAGCAGTGTGCGCGTCGCCGTGGTGACGGTGAGGAGCCAGGACTCGCTGGGGAGCAGGATGAGGAAGCCGTGCGACTCCAGGTAGTTGATGAAGGTGAGGCTGAGCGCTAGGACCGCTCCGCGCCAGTCGGGCCAGAGGATGGCGATGATGGGCAGGAGGTAGAGCAGGTACTGCGGACTCCAGCCTTTGCTGAACAGGAAGAGCAGGGTGAAGCTCAGGCCGGTGAAGGCCACCGCCGTTTGGGGCCGACGCCAGGATGCCGGCCGCAGGTAAAGGCCCAGGTAGACCGCCACCAGCAGGGCGCTAAGCAGGCCGTAGGGCACGCTGCCCTGCCAGGCGGGCCCGTCGAGGGCGGACAGGTCGCGCACGTCGGCGGGAGCCACTCCGAAGCCCAGGTAGCCATCGAGCACGGCCCAGATGGTCTGCCACGGGGGCCGGATTCGCTGGACGTCCAGCGGCGCTAGCAGCAAGCGCGGGTTGCGCAGGGCGAAAGGCGCAGCGATGGCCAGGACGGTCAGTGCCCCGGCGGCCAGGTAGCGCAGTGCGGCGCGCCAGGGGAGGCCGTCCAGGGAGCGGGGCCGCTCGGGCACGAGCTGTCGCAAGCCAACCGGGAAGACCAGCGCCGGCAGCAACTTGGTCATCACGCCGAGTCCGCCCGCCAGCCCGGCCAGGAGCCAGCGCTCGGCGAGGACGAGATAGAGGGCGAGCAGGAGCAGGAAGGTGGGAAGGCTGTCGAAGTGGGCCTGGGCGGTATAGGCGGGCAGGAAGAGGAGGGCGTAGAACCCCGCCGCCCGGAGGCCGCCGGCGGCGCCGGACACCTTTCTCGCGATGGCGTAGACGAGGGCAAGGGTGCCGGCCTCGGCGGCGATGAGCACCGAGCCCAGGAGCAGGCTGAAGAGGAGTTGGGGTTGCTCCCAGGGGGGTAGCAGCAGGGACAAGCGGTAGAGCCCGACCAGGAGCCAAGGGAAAACAGGCGGGTAGGGGCTCCAGATATTGACATAAGGGTAGAGGCCGCGGTCGGACAGGGCGGCGAACTCGCGGTAGTAGTAGAAGTCGGAGAAGTCGGCCAGGAAGCCGCCCGGCCGGAGCAGCCACAGCGACGCCAGCCGGAAGCCGAGGAACAGCGCCAGCAACAGGAAGAAGTCGCGGCGGCTGTTGGTGTGGGAGGCGGCGGTGGGGTTCACGGGGCCAATGTACAGGGCAAGGACCGGCAGTGGCAAGGCGAAGCGGGAGAGAGGGATTAGCCACAGAGGTCACAGAGCGCACAGAGAAGCGGGAGCGCTAAGGGGAACACGAGGGGGCGTTCTATCACAGGCAGGCTTGCGGCCAGTGCACACACTGATCGCTAGGCGCGCCTGGCGCGGTTACAATGGGGCTCCATCCCCACCAGGAGGCACGAGTGAACTCGAAGCAGCGTGTACACGCCGCCTTGCGAAGGGAGCCGGTGGACCGGGTTCCCATCTTCATGTGGTTCCACCCCGAGACGGCGGTGCGCTTCGGGGAGTTGCTGGGCATCCCGCCGGGGAAGGTGGGCGACGCCATGGGCAACGACGTGCGCCAGGCGTGGGTCAACAACAACTACGCCATGGAGGGGATCGTCCACGAGCGGGACGGCGACTCCCACACCGACGCCTGGGGGATCCGCTGGGTGAAGGAGGGGGCGTTCAACCAGATCGCCCATCACCCCTTGGCGGCGGCCACCCGCGACGAGCTCCTGGCCTATCGCTTCCCGGAAGACCACCTCGAGGAGCTACTGGCGCAGATGCTGCCGGTGGTGGAGGACGCCGACACGCACTTCATCGGCTGCGACGTGTCGCCGTGCGTCTTCGAGATGTACTGGCGCTTGCGGGGCATGGAGCCGGCCATGCTGGACATGGCGGGAGACCCCGATCTGGCTTTCGAGATGCTCGGTCGCTGCGCCGACTTCGCCCTGCGGCTGTCGCGCGAGGCCATCGCCCGCTACCCGCTCGATTGGCTGTGGGCGGGGGACGACGTGGCGGCGCAGCAGTCCATGATCGTCGGCCCGGCGACCTGGCGGCGGCTGGTCAAGCCGCACTTGGCGCCCATCTTCCGGGCGGGACGGGAGAGCGGTCTGTGGGTCGCCTTCCACTGCTGCGGCAGCCTGCGTCCCATCATCGGCGACCTGGTGGAGATGGGGCTGGACGTGCTCAACCCCATCCAGTGCAACTGCCCGGGCATGGACCCCTTCGAGCTCAAGGCCGAGTTCGGGGCTGACCTGGCCTTCATGGGGGGCGTGGACACGCAGGACCTGTTGCCGCACGGCACCGCGGAGGAGGTCTACGCCGCCACCGCACGCCTCATCGAGGGCATGACGGCGGATGGGGGCGGCTTCATCCTGGCGGCGTCGCACACCGTCCCGCCGGAAACGCCCGATGAGAACGTCTTCGCCATGTACCGGGCGGCGGGCGTCAGCCGAGAGGAGGTCTTCGACCGGGCGGCGGACATCCGGCGGCTGCTTCGGCCTCTGTAGGTGAGCATCTCTCGCCCGACTGTCATTCCAGGCGAAGCGAGGAATCTACCGCGGGAAGGAGATCCTTCGCTTCGCTCAGGATGACGCCGTTCAGCAGGGAATGCGCCGGCTACAGCACCGCCTCCACTGCCGCTGCCGCCGCCTCCACCAGCGTGCCGAACCCCTTCTCACTGACGTTGGCGACCTCAGCCTCGTACCCTCCCTGCCCGTAGGTCTCGGGCGTGGGGACGTAGCCCAGGGTGTAGTCCACCGGCGCCACCGGCACCAATTTCAGGTCCGGGAAACGGTTCCATAGAGCGCGGGCGATCTCGAGGAAGCACTCACCGGGCAGGAAGGCGGCGCCGAAGCTCCCCCAGCGCAGGGCTGCTACCTCGGTGGGAAGGAAGTCACCTTCGGTGTGGGCGCGTAGCTGAAGCTTGTGCGCCAAGCGGCGGATGTCGCCACCTCCCGGCAAGCGCCGTCCCTCGGCCTTCGCCTGGCGGTACACCTCTACCGCCTCCGCCAGGCGCGCCTCCAGGTCCTCCCGGGCCGGAATCTCCTGGCGGAGGGGCATGCGCACCGGACGGGTGGCGAAGTGCAGACCGTCGCCCTCAATCGGTTCCGTCTCGCGCAGGGCGGCGCGGATCCCCTCCGCCAGACGGCCGCCGAGAAGGCGAACGTCACGGATGCGGTCGGCGGGCTCTTGGCCGTCGCCCACGTACTTGCCCGGGTTCACGTTGCCGCAGGGGCCGGTGAAGTAGGTGCAGGCGCGATCGGGGCGCTCCGCCTCCAGGAGGCGCATTGCCTCGCCGGGGAAGTCGGCCGTCACGTACCACTCCTCGTCGCCGCCGGCGGCGGTGGGGTGGCAGCAGTAGTTGAGCAGAAGCACCTCGCGGGGCCCATCCGCCTCGCGGAAGCGCAGCACCCGCGCCCAGGGGTCGAAGTCGCCTTCGGGGTAGGCGCGCATGGCGGCGTCGGGCCGGCTGCCGCGCAGTCGCGCCTTGCCTTCCTCGTTAAGGATGCGGCGGTTGCTGGCTACCCCGCTGACCTTGCCGCGGCCCCAACTGACCTCGGCAGCGAACATGCCGGCGACGGCATCGCGGGCGGCCCGGGCGGCGCGCTCGAGGAAGAGGCGGTAGTACCCGGGATCGGCGAACTGGAGGCCGTACGGCTCGAGGGGCACGTTGTTGGCCACCTGGACCGTGGGCGACTCGTGGCTGTGGGTGCCGTGGGCGACGATGCGGTCGCGGGGCACACCGGTGGCAGCGCTGAGGGCGTTTTTGATGTCGTGCTGGTTGCGCTGCTGGAGGCCGATGAGGTCGGTGGAGAGCAGCAGCACCGGCTCGTCGCCGTCCTGGAGGGCGAGGACGCGCACGAAGGGAGGGTCGAAGACCTCCCGGCACTCGTCGTCCAGGCCCAGGCTGCAGGGTGTGCCCAGGGCGGGGGTGATGTCTTGGCGGGCCAATCCCACTCGTAGCATGGATGTGCTCCCTATGAACATGGACTCCGGCCGGCGACGCCGAGTGTGAGTGCCTAGGGCTGCAGCGACTCCAGCAGCGCCTCGATCACTCGCCCGACCCGTTCCAAGGCCTCGGGCGACACCTTGTCGGTGGTGTCGGCGGTAGTATGCCAGTAAGGGTAATCGAAGTCTATCAGGTCCACCGCCGGGATGCCGCGCTGGAGGAAGGGCGTGTGGTCATCCAGCATGGAGTGCTTGAACTCGTCGATGAAGTAATCCTGGTAGCCGAGTTGTGCCGCCAGCGCCCAGATGCGGTCCTGTAGGGCCACGGTGGAGTTCCTCTCCCGGTAGATCTGCTGGTCGGCGTCGCCGATCATGTCGGCGATGATGACGAACTCGGGCGTCTCGGTCAGGTTGTCGGCGAAGTAGCGCGACCCGGCGATGTACTCCCAGCCGTCGATGCCACCGTTGTCCTCGGCGTCGAAGAAGACTAGCCATACCTGGTGGCCGAGCGTCTCCGGCTCCAGCACGCGGGCCAACTCGAGCAGTACGGCGACGCCGCTGGCCCCATCGTTGGCGCCGGGCACCGGTTCAGTGCGCTTCGCCGCGTCGGGATCGTGGTCGGCCTGGCGGCGGGTGTCGTAGTGGGCGCCGATGAGGGCGATGGGACCGCTGCCGCTCTTGGCGATGATGTTGCGCGCCGGGGTGCCGAGGTAGACGTACTCCTGGAACTGCACCTCCCAGCCGAGGGCCACGAGCTCGGAGGCGATGTAGTCGGCGGTACGGCGCGAGCCCTCCGAGCCGGTGGGGCGGTCGCCGATGTCCATCTGGGCCTGAACGTGCCCGAAGGCGGCCTTGCCATCGAATACGAGCGGGGCGGGGGTTGCGGTCGGGGCAAGGGTGGGCGTGACGGTGCCGGGAGGTTGGGTGGCGGTGGACGACGGGGTGCAGGCTGCCGCCAGCAGCACCAGGGTCACCAGTAGGGCCGTCGCTAGACGTGTATGGCGGCTCACTTCTCCTCCAGGAGGTGGCGCTGGCTGCGCAGGGCGAAGGAGCGCCCGTCCATCGCCCGGGAGACGGCCAGGACTCCGTCCAGATGATCGCACTCGTGCTGCAGCAGCTCAGACAGATCGCCCTCCAATTCCCACACGTGCGGATGCCAGTCGAGGTCGCGGTACTCCAGGCGGCAGACGCGGTGGCGCTGCACCCGCACCAGGAGCTCGGGGAAGCACATGCAGTCGTCCCAGACGGTCATCAGTTGGTCGCTGCGCCAGGTGAAGACGGGATTGAGGAGTGCCCGCGGGCCGTCCGCCAGGTGGGCGGAAGGGGTCCCTTCCAGGTAGACATAAACCAGACGCACCATGGCCCCGATCTGCGGGGCAGCGATGGCGCGGCCGGCCCCCCAGCGGCGGCGGAAGGCCAGGAGGGTGTCATGCAGATCCTCAACGACGGCGCCCAGGTCGGCGCAGTCGGACTGCGTCACGGGGCGACAGTCCTGATAGAGCCGCGGGTTGCCCAGGAGCAGGATCTCGCGTTCGGCCATCGTGCGCCTCCCGGCTCAGCCTTGGCGGTAGCGGTTGACGATGGGGAGACGCCGGTCCTTGCCGAAAGCGCGCCGGGACACGCGCACGCCCGGCACCGACTGCCGCCGCTTGAACTCATTCCCGTCCACCAGGCGCACGACCCGCTCCACCAGCGACCGTTCGAATCCCTGGGCGACGATGTCATCTATGGACCGGTCATTCTCGACGTACGCCTGGAGGATGGGGTCGAGGATGGGGTAGGGCGGCAGAGACTGGTCATCGCGCTGGTCCGGCCGCAGTTCGGCCGAAGGCGGGCGGGTGATGGCTTCCTCGGGGATCACCGGCGAGAGGCTGTTGCGGTAGTGGGAGAGCTCGTAGACCAGCATCTTGGGCACGTCCTTGAGGACGGAGTAGCCACCGGCCATATCGCCGTAGAGGGTGCAGTAGCCGACGGCCAGCTCGCTCTTGTTGCCGGTGGTGAGCACCAGCCAGCGGAACTTGTTGGAGAGTGCCATCCAGATGTTGCCGCGGATGCGCGCCTGGATGTTCTCCTCGGTGGTGTCCGGCGGCACACCCTGGAACGACTCCGCCATCGTCTCCAGGTAGGCGGCGAAGGCGTCGTCTATGGCGATGGCGCGGTAGTCCAGGCCGAGGTTGGCGGCCAGTTCCTCCGCCAGGCGGCGGCTGAGGTCGGCGGAGTAGCGCGAAGGCATGTAGACGCCGTGCACGTGCTCCGGTCCCAGGGCGTCGGCGGCGATGCAAGCCACCAGGGTAGAGTCTATGCCGCCGCTGAGGCCGAGGACGACATCGGTGAAGCCGCTCTTGTGCACGTAGTCGCGCGTGCCCAGCACCAGGGCCTCGTACACCTCGGGTAGGCGATCGAGCCAGGTGACCGGGCACGGAGACAACTGGCCCTTCTCGGCGGCGGCGCTGGGCGGCAAACAGCCGTGTGCCACCGGCACGGTTGGTTCCTGGCGGCGGCGTGGGTCGCGCAGGCGGAGGCGGAAGACGTTGCTCAGGTTGAGGTCGGCCAGCAGCAGATCCTCGGCGAACTGACGGCCGCGGGCGATGACCTCGCCGTCGGCGCCGATGATCAGGCTGGAGCCATCGAAGACCAGTTCGTCCTGTCCGCCCACCAGGTTGGCGAAGGCCAGGGCGGCCAGGTTGTCGGTGGCGCGGGTGCGCAGCATCCGCTCGCGCTCGGCGGGCTTGCCCATGTGGTAGGGCGAGGCGGACAGGTTGAGGATCAGTTCCGCGCCCGCCAAGCTTTCGGCCTCGGCGGGACCGCTGCCGTACCAGATGTCCTCGCAGACGGTGAGGCCGAGGCGGGTGTCGCCCAAGGTGACCACCAGCGGCTGCCGGCCGGCGCGGAAGTAGCGCGCTTCGTCGAAGACGGCGTAGTTGGGCAGATGCATCTTGTGGTACTGGGCCTGGATCGCGCCCTGGGAGAGGACGGCGGCGGTGTTGAACAGGTCGTCGCCCAGGTCCTGGCAGCGCATGACGGTGCCGACCACGGTGGTGACGGCAGGAAGGCGCCGCGCGATGTCCTCCAGCGCCAGTTGGGCGTTGGCGACGAAGCCGGGCTTGAGCAGCAGGTCCTCAGGGGGGTAGCCGGTGACGGCCATCTCCGGGAGCAGTACGAGGTCGGCCCCGGCAGAGGCGGCGCGGTCTAGGGCATGCACGATGCGCTGAACGTTGCCCTCCAGGTCGCCGACGAGGACGTTGAGCTGGGCGATGGCGAGTCGTAGGGGGTTGGGCATTACGCCTCCACGGGGCTGAGAAGGATCTCCATCGAGCCAACCATTGACTCAGCTGATCGTGCGCACGTGCTCGTATGCGAGTATCCGTGTGTCAGAGGTCAGCAGAGGGCACTTCAGCACCCGCGCCGTGGCCACTATCAGTTGGTCGGCCGGGTCGCGGTGAAAGGAGCCCGGCAACCGGGTGGACGCGAGGGCTATCTCCGGCGTTAGCGGGAGCAGCGCAACGCCCGGATAGGCGAACGCCAGCGGGAACCACCTCTCAAGGGAGACCGGAAGTTCCAGCCGGCCGCCCTCCACCAGCTTCGCCGCTTCCCAGCAGGAGATGGCGCTGACGCCGATGACGTCGGCCTCGGCGGCCGTGAGGACGCTCTGCTGTGCGTCGGTAAGCCTCTCTGGGCAGTGGACCCACCAGCTCCAGACATGTGTGTCCAGAACGATCAAGTGAGAGACTCCCAGTCAGCCTCGGCAACCGGCTCGAACGGGTCACGATAGCGCACAGGCGTACCCCGCAGGGGGCGAGAGCCGCCTTCGGTAGGCGGACCAGCCTGAGTAACGACGATCACCTCGACGCGTTCGCCCGCTTGGAAGGGAAGATCCTCCAAGGTCAGAGTGCGGTCCTTAGTGATGACCGCCTCCGTCCGGTATGTGTCCATCGCCTTGACCATCCTGTTCCCTACCTGCCCTACTCCTCGTCCCGTACACCGCCATTATACACGGGCCACCGGCGCCGGACACGGTGGCGACGGTCGGCGGGCTGGCGGTCGGCGGGCCTTTGTGGCACGAAAGACGCCGGTGCTATAATCTGGTTCGAATCCTGCCAGGAGCGACACCAGTTGAAGGTAACTACCCAGCAGACCGAAGATTGCGTCACCAGCCTTACCATCGAAGTTGACGACGAGACTATGGCCGCCGCCAAGCGCAAGGCGGCCCAGGATGCATCTCGTCGTTTCCAGATTCCGGGCTTCCGCAAGGGCAAGGCCCCTTACGACGTCATTGTCCGCCTTGTCGGTGATGACTACCTCACCCACGAGGCGCTGGAGAACGTCGCTCCCGAGTTGGTGGCTAAGGCCATCGAGGAGCAGGAGATCGAGCCCTACAGCCGGCCCGAGCTCACCGAGATGGAGGCGCATCCCCCCCGCATCACCGTGAATGTGCCCACCGAGCCAGTCGTTGAGCTGGGCGACTACCGCTCCGTCAAGGTAGAGCGGGAGCCGGCCGAGGTGACCGACGAGGCGGTGGATGAGTACTTGGACGAGCTCCGCCGGCAGCGTGGGCACCTGGAGCCCATCGAGCGCCCGCTGCAAGTCGGCGACGTCGTCAACGGTCGCATGCTCGTTGAAGTTGAGGACGGGCCCAAGGACGACGACGAGAGTGCCCGCTTCCCGGTGCCGTCGGTGGAGGAAGAGGGAGTGCCCGGCCTATCGGAGCACCTGGTCGGAGCCACTGTTGGAGATGTGGTCGAGTTCGACACCGTCTTCCCGGTGGATCACCCGAACGACGACATCGCCGGCAAGAAGGCCCATGTGACCGTGGAGCTGAACGAGACGCACGCCCAGGTCCTGCCGGAGCTGAACGACGAGTTCGCCGTAATGATGGGTGACTACGACGATCTGGCCAACCTGCGACAGGAGATGCGTCAGCGTCTGGAGGGCCAGGCGAAGGAGACGGCGGAAGAGAAGCTGCGCCAGAGCGCCGTGGAGGCGCTGGTGGCCGGGGCGACGATCAAGTATCCCCAGGCGGCCGTCGAGGACGAGCTCGACCGCCTCATGTCCACGCTCGAGCAGCGCTTGCGGCAGCAGCGCATCAGCCTGGAGGCCTACTACCAGGCCATGAAGACTACGCGGGAGGAGCTGCGCGAGCGGCAGCGCCCCGTGGCAGAGAAGAACGTGCGCGAGGGTCAGGCCCTGCGCCAGCTGATCAAGGAAGAGGGAATTGAGGCCAGCGACGAGGAACTCACGGCGCGGATCAATCGCATGGCGCAGGACATGGGCGCCGGCGCGGCGGGAGTGTCTGAGTACCTCAGCAGTCCGGAGTTCCGGGCGCGCGTAGCTGCCAGCCTAGTTATGGAGCGCGGGATGCGGCGCCTGGTGAGCATCGTCACGGGCGAGCCGGAGCCGGAGGAAGAAGAGATCCCGCTGGAAGAGATGCCGTCGCCCGCGGTCGAGATTGTGGAAACGGCCGAGGGGGAGGACGAGGCCTCAACGCCGAAGGAAGAGTAAGTATGAATAGTCTGATTCCAATGGTTATCGAATCCACCGGTCGGGGCGAGCGCGCCTACGACATCTACTCACTGTTATTGCGGGAACGGATCATTTTCCTAGGCACACCCATCAACGACCAGGTATCGAACCTGGTGGTGGCCCAGCTTCTGTACCTGAACCGGGAAGACCCGGAGCGGGAGATCTCGATCTACATCAACTCCCCCGGCGGGGAGATCTACCCCGGCTTGGCGATGTACGACACCATCCAGATCATCGAGGCCCCGGTAAGCACCATCGCCGTGGGCTGGACGGCCAGCCTGGGCACGCTCATCCTGGCAGCCGGCAGCAAGGGTCGGCGCTACGCCCTTCCCAACGCCACGGTGCATATGCACCCGGCCGGCGGCGGCGCGCGCGGCTACGCTCCGGACGTGGAGATTGCCGCCAAGGAACTCCTGCGTATGCAGGGCCGCCTACACCAGATCCTGGCGCGCCATACCGGCCAGACGGTGGAGCAGATCGCGCTTGACTTCCAGCGGGACCGGTTCATGTCGGCGGCAGAGGCGCTGGACTACGGCCTCATCGATCAGGTCCTGAGCGCGAACGACAAGAAGGTGGAGCTCCTCAACGCGGCCGACGCCGAGGCATCGGAGGACAAAGCGGATGGATAACCCGCGCAGCATGCAGTTCTGCTCCTTCTGCAACCGGCGCCAGGACCAGGTCAGCCGGTTGATAGCCGGGCCGGACGGTGTGTTCATCTGCGATGAGTGCGTGGACCTCTGTCGGGACATCCTGGAGGAGGAGCGCGGGGCCAAAGTCCAGCCGGTGCAGAGCGCCGTGCAGCTGCTCTCTCCGAAGGACATCTACCAGCGCATCGACGAATACGTGGTGGGGCAGGACCAGGCCAAGAAGGTGCTTTCGGTGGCGGTCTACAACCACTACAAGCGCATCAGTAACGACAGCCCGGACGACGGGGTGGAACTGCAGAAGAGCAACGTGCTCCTCGTCGGCCCCACCGGCTGTGGCAAGACGCTGCTGGCGCAGACACTAGCCCGCATCCTCAACGTACCCTTCTGCATCGCCGACGCCACTTCTCTCACCGAGGCCGGCTACGTGGGCGAGGACGTGGAGAACATTCTCCTCCGCCTCATTCAGGTGGCCGACTTTGACATCGCTCGGGCGGAGAAGGGCATCGTCTACATCGATGAGATCGACAAGATCGCCCGCAAGGCCGGGGACAACCCCTCCATCACCCGGGACGTGTCGGGTGAGGGGGTGCAGCAAGGCCTGCTGAAGATCATCGAGGGCACCCTGGCCAATGTGCCTCCCCAGGGTGGGCGCAAGCACCCGCATCAGGAGTTCCTGCAGATCAACACCGGGAAGATCCTGTTCATCGTGGGCGGCGCCTTCGACACCTTGGAGGAGATCGTAGCCCGGCGCGTGGGCGCCAAGGGACGGGTAGGCTTCCCCAAGGGCGAGGTGGAGCGTCACAACCGCAACGCCGCATTGGGCGAGTTGCTGCGCCAAGTCACGCCGGACGATCTGCTCGAGTTCGGGCTGATCCCCGAGTTTGTGGGGCGCTTGCCCATCGTGGTAAGCGTCGACCCGCTGGACCGCGATACCCTCATCGACATCCTCACCCAGCCCAAGGACGCGGTGCTCAAGCAGTACCAGCGCCTCTTCGCCCTGGACGACGTGGAGTTGGTGTTCACCGAGGATGCGCTGACGGCCATCGCCGACAAGGCGCTGGAGCGCAAGACGGGCGCACGCGGTCTGCGCACCATCGTCGAAGAGATCCTCCTGGACGTGATGTACGAGATCCCTTCGCGCAAGGACGTGCGTAAGTGTATCGTCAGCGCCGACACCGTGCTGCTGGGCAACCCGCCTCTCCTCCTGACGCAGTCGGAGCGGCCGGTGGACTGGCTCGAGGAGACGGCCTAGGCCGGGCTTCTCTGGCATAACGTGATCGCTCTGGGGCGCGGGAGGCCTTCCCGCGCCCTGTTCTTTGTGGCCACCGAATGACGGGCATTGGAGAGTGAAGTGAACGCGAGAGACCGCTTCCTGGCCGTACTGGATGGCGTGCAGCCCGATCGGGTCCCTACCTTCGAGATACTCATCCACCCCACGGTGGTGGAGGCGCTTTGTCCGGGCGGCAACCACGCCGACTTTCTGGAGAAGATGGACATCGAGGGTGCCATCACGGGCACACCCTCGTCGCTCTACGCCAAGACGGTAGTTGACCGCGAGAAGCATATCGTGCGGGACGAGTGGGGAGTGACGCGCGGGGTGGGAACCGAGGTCGTGCCCATGCCCATGGGTGGACCGATAGAGACCATGGACGACCTGCGCGACTACCGCGCTCCCGATCCCTGGGCGCCGGGGCGCCTGCAACAGCTGGAGGACCTGGCAGCACGCTTCCGGGGGCAACGCGCCCTCGGTGTGCACCTGCACGACTCCTTCAGCTATCCGACCTACCTGATGGGCATGGATAAGCTGCTGATGGCTCTGCACCTGGACCCGGACCTGGTTCGGGCCCTGGTGGACCTCTCGGTGGAGCACACTCTGGGGATGATCGAGCATGCCGCCAAGCTGGGGGCCGAGTTCGTCCTCTTCGGCGATGACTACGCTGCCACCGCCGGCCCGCTCATGAGCCCCAAGTCCTTCGAGGAGTTCCTGCTGCCGGGCCTGCGCACGGTGGTGGCGGCGGCCCGCGAACGTGGTCTGCGGGTCATCAAGCACACCTGCGGCCGCATCAGTCCGCTTCTCGACATGATCGTGGACACCGGCATCAACGCCCTGCACCCACTGGACGCGGCGGCGGGCATGGACATGGCGGCGGTGAAGCGCCAGTACGGCGACCGCATCGCCGTCTGCGGCGGGATCAACTGCGGAGAGGTGCTCAGCGACTGGACGCCGGAGCAGGTCCGCGAGGAGGTGCGGCGCCGTCTGGAGGAGTTGATGCCGGGCGGCGGCTACATCATGTCGTCGAGCAACTCCATCCACTCGCGGGTGCGGCCGGAGAACTACGGGGCCATGATCGAGGCCTTGCACGAGTACGGCGTCTATCCGGCCTGATCGGTCCGCCCCTGAGGGAATGCGCCTCGTCGCCACAAGGCTGTGGGGGCAGGACCCGTGCCTCATCTGCTCCAACTGATGCTGGTTCTGCGAGTCCTGGCGCGCACCTGGCGGTTGACCTAACCCCCTACTCGCCAGGCGCTTCGCTTACCTGGCTGGCCACCCTTCCCTACGCGGGAAGGGGGAACCAGAAGGCGCTGCTCTGGGCACGAGAGGGCTTCTCCGGCTCCCCCTTCCTTCTCAGGGAAGGGGGATGGGGGGTTAGGTTGTCCCTGAAGGCACCGTCTGCTGGCTCTGAGCCCCGTTTAGTTGGAGCAGATGGACCCGTGCCTGCCCTCCCACTCCGCTATGCCTGCCCCCAGGGAGGGCGGCCGCCGGCGGCATGGCTCTGCCATGCCTAGCGGTGACGGTCCCCCTCTAGTGTTAGCTGAGCGACACCACGGCCTGAATCTGGCCGATCGCTAGGCGCGCTTCTCCTCGGTGCGGTCCGTGGCGGGGGGCGGCTCCGGCGACAGCGCGGAGACCTCGGCGCGCCACTCCGGCGTCATGTCCACCTCGGCGGCGGCGAGCGAAGCGCCCAACTGCTCGACGTTCCGCGCCCCGATGATGGGCGCGGTAATGGCGGGGTGCGACCTCACCCAGGCCACCGCCAGCGTGGCAGGATGGATCCCCTTGTCGTGCGCATAGGCGGTGAAGCGCTCCGCCACCTCGAAGTAGGTGGCGCCGGCGTAGCGCTGAGTGTACATGGAGTTCTCGACCAGCCGGCCCTGTTGGGGGCGGTTCGCCGCGGTGTACTTGCCCGAGAGCAATCCGCCGCCCAGGGGGCTGTAGGAGATGGCGCCCAGCCCCTCGGCCTGCACCAGCGGGAGGATCTCCACCTCGGCTTGGCGTTTGGCCAGGCTGTACATGGGCTGCACGCACTGGAAGCGGGACCAGGCCCGCGCCTCCTGCAGGCCGAGGCCCTTAACTATCTGCCAGGCGGCCCAGTTGCTCACCGCCGGGTAGAGGATCTTGCCTTGTCGCGCCAGGTCCTCGAAGGCGCGGAGGGACTCCTCCATGGGCGCCAGGGGGTCCCAGTTGTGGATGAAGTACAGGTCCAGCCGATCGGTTCCCAGACGGCGCAGGCTGTCCTCCAACGCGAGCGCGATGTGCCGGCGAGAGAGGCCGCGGGCGTTGACATCGGTGCCCATCGCTCCGCAGACCTTGGACGTGATCACCAGTTCGTCGCGCGAGCCGGCCATGAGGCGGCCGAGTATCTCTTCCGCGCGGCCGTTGCTGTAGACGTCGGCGCAATCGAAGAAGTTGATGCCGGCGTCGCGGCAGCGGGCGAACATGGCGGCGGAGGTGTCCTCGTCGGCATCCCCTCCAAACGACATGGTCCCGAAGCAGAGCGACGATACCTGTACTCCTGTGCCCCCTAACAGACGGTATTCCACCCTAGCAGCCTCCAATCCAGTTCGGTAGGCGCATTCTAGCCTCGGAGGCGATGGGGTCAACCGGAGGCGGGATCGCGGGCGTGGGTCACCGGTCTTACCGGGCGGGGGACCTTCGCGCCGGTTGGTCCGCTTAGCTTCATGGCCCGACGCAACGGCCGGGTGCGGTTGACAGCCCTACACCCCGGGGTGCATAAGGGCGGCATCGCGCTCGCTGGGTCCGTGTCTCATTGGCCGTGCCCGGCGAGCACCAGCGGAGGTACCATGGCCGAGAAGGTACGCATTGGGTTCATTGGGTCCGGGGGGATAGCCGTAGGGCACGCCATGCGGCTTCACAACGGGGGGATGGCGGAGGTAGTGGCCCTTGCCGATCCCAGCGAGGCCAGCGTGGCGCGGATGAAGGAGATGCGGCCCGAACTGGCCGGCGCCGCCACCTACGCCGACTACCGCGAGATGCTGGAGAAGGCGGACCTGGATGGCGTCCAGATCCACTCGCCCCACTGCTACCACGCTCAGCAGATCGTCGACGCGCTGGACGCCGGAAGGCACGTGCTCTGTGAGAAGCCCATGACGTCGACCGTGGAGGATGCCCGCCGGGTGATCGCCAAGCGCGATGAGACGGGCAAGATCCTGGTCATCTCCTATCAGCGGCACTACGAGGGCACTTACCGCTACATCCGGGAGATGGTCCAGGGTGGGAAACTGGGCAAGCTGCAGATGGTAGCCCTCATACTGAGCCAAGAGTGGCTGAACGCCACCCGGGGCAAGTGGCGACAGAACATGGCCCTCTCCTGCGGCGGCCAGCTGAACGATTCCGGCAGTCACCTGGTGGACATGATGCTGTGGACCACCGACCTCCAGCCGGAGCGCGTCTTCGCCGATATCAACTACTTCGGCGCCGAGGTGGACATCGACAGCGCCATCTCCGCTCGCTTCGGCGGCGGAACGTTGGGAAACGTCACCATCATGGGGGGTTCCCCCACACCTTTCTGGGAGTTCTTCGGTGTGTGGGGCTCGGACGGGGCCGTCATCTACGACCGCATCAACGGCCTGCGGGAGCTGCGTCTCGGCCAGGAGTCGGTGGAGCCGGAGCTGCCTCCTTCGGAGGGCGACCCGGACACCAACTTCGTGCGTGCCATTCTGGGACTTGAGGAGCCGGGCGTACCGGCTGAGTGCGGCCTGCGGGTGAGCGAGTTCACCGAGGCGGCCTGGCGGTCGGCGAAGAGCGGACTGCCGGTGCGCGTGCTGGACATGTGATGATGCGTCTGGCCATCCTCACCAGCGGAGGGGACTCGCCCGGCACCAACGCCGCCATCGAGGCGGTGGTTCGGCATGCCCGGCAAGAGGGCGCCGAGGTGCTTGGTATTCGCCACGGGTTCGCCGGCCTCGCGGCGGGAGATCTCTCGCCACTGACCGTGTCCGATGTGGATGGTATCGGTGCCCGCGGGGGCACGGTGCTTGGCACCTCGCGCGATCGTACGGTGGGGGAGGCTGAGGGAAGGGAACGCATCGCGATGACACTCCGGCGCGAGCGGATCGACGGTCTGGTTCTGTTGGGTGGGGACGGGAGCATCCGCCACGGTGGACGGAGCCTGAATGATATGGGGGTGGCTTGCGTGGCCATCCCCTGCACCATTGACAACGACGTGCCCGAGACGGACCGCTCGCTGGGCTTCGACACGGCCTGTAACCGGGCCATCGCCCTGGCAGACGGCATCCGCGACACCGCCCAGGCGCTACCAGGCCGGATGTTCGTGCTGGAGACGCTGGGGGGTCAGACCGGCCACATCGCCCTGGCGGTGGCGGAGACGGTGTATGCGGACCTGGTGCTGTTGCCGGAGTTCCCGCTGGACCTGGACTACGGGGCGGCGCGGATGGCGGCGGCGGTGGCGAGCCGGGGCTACGCCCTGGCCGTGGCTTCCGAGGGCGCGGGCGACGTTCACGCCATGACGGCCTACCTGGCCGAGGCGGCGGGGCATCGCGCCCGCCTGACCACCATCGGACATGCCCAGCGCGGCGGCCCGCCGAGCTACCTGGATCGTCGGCTGGCGGCGGAGTTCGGCGCGCTGGCGGTGGAGCGGCTACTGGCCGGAGAAACGGGCCTGATGACCGCTTGCTCGGGCTACCACGTCCACACCGTCGATCTAGGGTGGGTGGCCGCGGGCCAGAAGAGCCCCGATGCCGCCGCCTACCGCCGCCTGAACGGGATGGAGGTGGCTGACTAGGTCCGCTCGCGGAGATAGTGGCGGGCTTCACAATTTGACAACCCGCGGGAGCCGTTCCATAGTGGCGGCAGCCCGACTGGGGGGCGGCGCGCCAACGCGCGCGTGGAGAACACTCAAGAGGGGAGCGTTGATGAACGAGCAGGGGAAGAGGGTACTGATCCTCGGAGCGAGCTATGGGGGCCTGTACTGCGCCTGGTTCCTGCATGATCTAGCCCGCAAGAGCAGCGCGCCGCGGCCGAAGATCACCATCATCGACCGCAAGAACTACGTCCTGTACCATGCCTTTCTGGCCGAGTGCGTGAGCAACCAGGTCAACCCGCTCAGCATTGCTCCCTCTATCCGGAGGATCATCGGCAAGAGAGACATAGAGTTCGTCCAGGCCGAGATCACCGAGATCGACGCGGCCAACAAGCGGGCGGTGACCGATTGCGGCACCTTCGAGGGTGACGTACTGGTGCTCGCACTGGGTGGAGTGACCGGTTACTTCGGTAACAAGGACTTCGAGAAGTACGGCTATCCCTGCAAGGAAATGGAGGACAGCCTCCGACTGCGCAACCACATCATCGAGTGCATGGAACGGGCTGATCGCTCTCGGGACCAAGAGGAGCGCCGCCGCCTACTGACCTTCGTGCAGGCGGGCGCGGGCGCTACCGGCCTGGAGGTCCTCACCGAGGTCGGCGACTACGTGCGCAAGGTGTGCGGGAAGTACTACAAGTCTCTCAACTTCCGCCGCGACATCCGTCTCATCTTGGCCGAAGGGATGGACAGGGTCTTGTGCACCATGGAACCGGATATGTCCCGGGCAGCGGACAGCAAGCTACAGCGGCTGGGGATCGAGGTCCGCTGCGGCACCCTGGTGTCGGGGGCGGGCCCCGGCTATGTGGATCTGAAGAGTGGCGGAGAAGTGAAGCGCATCGCCACCGAGACGCTGATCTGGGTGACGGGCATTAAGGCCAGCCCGTTGATCGCGGGCCTGCCGACTGAGCACGACCGGATGGGGCGCGTCGTGGTTGATAAGCTCTTCCAGGTGTCGGGCTTCAGCGATGTCTACGCCGTGGGAGACAATGCTCACGTTCCCGATGAGTCCGGCAATCCGCTGGGTACCACGGCCCAGGTTGCTGTTCAGGCCGGGCCGGCGCTGGCGCGCAACCTCCTGGCCAAGTGGGAAGGACGCGAGATGACGCCCTTCAAGTACTGGAACCGGGGCGAGATGGTCAGCATCGGCAGCCTAGACGCCGTATCCACGCCCTTTGGGCACAAGGTGAACGGCCCCCTCGCCTGGATGATGTACAAGTACGTGCACTTCAGCAAGATGCCCACCTGGCACAGCCGTTTGCGTACCCTGTCGGACTGGCTGCTCAACTGGACCAGCGGCCCCAACATCTCCACGCTCGACTACAAGGGCTGGATGCAGGACAAGAAGGAGCGGCACGAGTCGGCGATGCAGTAGAGGCGCGATGCGGCTCTCCTTCCGGGCACAATGCGTGCCGGGCGCGGGTGCACACTCACCCGCGCCCGTTTTTTTTTGTCCCTCTGGTGAAATTGGTGGGGCCGAAATTCCGCCTATCCATTGCATTCGCGCCAGATCTCGACTAGCCTTGAAGCACCTGACCTGAATGGGGGGACCGGTAGGGCCAGCTGCGGCATCGCTGACCGCCCATGCCCGCGCGACTCTCGAGCCTGGGAGCTGGGTTCTCCTCGCCGTGGGCAGGCAAAGTCTCGAGGAGGGCAGTCATGCTTGATCGAGTGAGCCGAAGAGGGTTCCTGCGAGTGACGGCAATGGCAACGGCCATGGGAGCGGTTGCTGCCTGCGGTGGAGGCGCCGCCCCGACGCAAGCACCAGCCGAACCGGCGGCTACCACGGCGCCGGCAGCCACAACCGCGCCCGTTGAGACAGCGGCCAAGTACTCAGAGTCGCCTGCACTGGCAGAGCTGGTCGCCGCCGGCACGCTCCCGCCGGTGGAGGAGCGGCTGCCGCTGGAACCGATGGTCGTCCAGGTGGTGGATCGCCCCGGCGAGTACTGCGGAGACCTGCACCGCGTGCTGACGGGCCCGACCGACATGGGCGGCTACACGGCGATAATGCGCGAGAGCTTCGCCGGATGGGACTTCCGCAGCGGCAACATTGAAGTGATCCCCAACATGGCCACGGGTTGGGACATCAGCGAAGACGCCAAGGTGTATACCTTCCACATGCGCAAGGGCATGCGGTGGTCGGACGGCGAGCCGTTCACGGCGGACGACTTGGTCTTCTGGTACCAGGACATCGCCCTGAACAGCGAGCTGACTCCATCGTTCCCGGACTGGCTGAACGTTGGCGGAGAGCCAGTGGTGGTGGAGAAGGTTGACGACTACACGGTAACGTTCACCTTCGCGGCTGCCTACGGCATCCTCTTGGAATACATGGCTTTCCGCGGTGAGGCCCTGATAGCCCCCAAGCACTACCTCAGCCAGTTCCACCCTGCTTACGCTGACCCCGACGAACTGGCGGCCAAGATCGAGGACGCCGACTTCGAGCAATGGTACGAGCTGTTCGCCAACCGCAACTCCTATACCACCAACCCTGATCTGCCGGTGCTGTGGAGCTGGAAAGTGGAGGCGCCCTTCCCGGGGCAGCGGATGGTGTCGGTGCGGAACCCCTACTATTGGAAGGTAGACAGCAACGGCAAGCAGCTCCCTTACTTCGACCGGCTGGTCAATGACCTGGCCGAGAACAACGAAGTCATCATGATGAAGACCATCGCCGGTGAGGTCGACTACCAGTACCGGCATATGGGCTTCTCGAACTACTCCTTGATGAAGGAGAACGAGGAAGGCGGCGACTACCAAGTCCTGGAATGGATCGGCGGGCCGTTCCCTTGCGTGTACGTGAATCAGAGCTACGGCGACCTACCCGTCCGCGAGTTGCTGCAGACCACCGAGTTCCGCCACGCGCTTTCTTACGGTATCAACCGCGAAGAGATGAACGACCTCTTCTGGTACGGCTTGGCTGTGCCGGGCAATCCGGTAGCCGGCTCGCGCGACCCGTACTGGGAGGAAGGCTTCGGCACGACGGCGACCGAGTTCAGCCCGGAGAAGGCCAACGAGTTGTTGGATAGCATAGGGCTGGACAAGAAGGACGGGGACGGTTTCCGGTTACGTTCCGATGGTGAGCGGCTCAGTCTGATACTGGAGTGCTACCCCAGCGAGATGGGCGTGCCCGCCATTGACATCTTCAGCCAGGTCGCCATGTACTGGCAGGAACTGGGCATCGATGCACAGGCCAAAGAGATCGAGCGGTCTCTCTGGTCGCAGCGGGCACTCGCCAATGAATGCATGATGCCTTCGTATGATATCGCCAAGGTCCTTTGGGTGATAGACCCGGTGTGGTTCGTGCCGTACGGCAGCTGCTACTGGGCACAAGCATACGCTCAGTGGGCGACCAGCGGTGGTACAGCCGGCGAGGAACCTCCGGAGGACATTAAGCAGATCATCGAGTGGTACGAGGCCATGCGCTCCGAGGCCGATGCCAACAAGCGGCTGGATCTCGGCCGGAACATCCTCCGGCGGCATCACGAAGAGGTGTACATCATCGGCACGTGCACCCTAGATCTGCAGCCGTTCATCAAGAAGAGCGATCTAGTGAACGTCATCGACAGTGCCGTGGCCGAGAACCGGACCAATCACGAGCAGATCAGCTGGCCGTGGCAGGTTTGGCGCCCGGCCTAGTGCGCCGGTGGTGCGAGAGGGGCGGCAGTGTCCGCCCCTCCTCCGTTTCCGATATCCGCGCTGGTCTCCTCAGTGGCTCAGGGCGCACTCACCACGCCGCCCGAAGTGAGGTGCAGGGAATGTCACGCAAGACTAAGGGCGCTGGGAAGCAGACGAGCAAGTTGCTCGAGGCCGAGGCCAGGATACCGGTCCGGCTGAACTACCTGCTGCACTTGCCGGCCGACTATGGGAAGGATCCGGACAAGCGGTGGCCGCTCATCCTCTTCCTCCACGGCATGGGCGAGCGCGGCGACGACCTGGGGAAGGTCAAGATCCACGGCATCCCGAAGCGGGTGGAGAGGGATCCCTCGTTCCCGTTCGTGACCGTCTCGCCACAGTGCCCCCTCGACTCGGTGTGGACGTCGCAGCTGCCGGCACTGGAGACGCTACTGGACTCCGTGCTGGATCAGTACGCCGTGGACCCGGCCCGCGTCTACCTGACCGGGCTGAGCATGGGCGGCTACGGTTCCTGGGCACTGGGGTCACAGTCTCCGCAACGGTTCGCCGCGGTGGTGCCCATCTGCGGCGGCGGTCGGCCGGAGGCAGGGTTCCCGGCCAAGGTAGCGGCGCTGAAGGAAGTGCCGGTCTGGGCCTTCCACGGCGCCAAGGACGACGTGGTTCCGTTGGCGGAGTCAGAGACGCTGGTGGACCACCTGCGGTCGGTGGGTGGAGACGCGCGGCTGACGGTGTACCCGGACTGCGGGCACAACTCCTGGGCTCAGACCTACGACAACCCCTACCTTTACCGCTGGATGCTCAAGTACCACCGCTGACGGAAGCGGGGCTAAGGGCGCCGGCGGCCGCTAGAGCCGTCAGTAGGCGCCCAGCTCGTGCAGACGGTCGTCGTCTATGCCGAAGTGGTGGGCGATCTCGTGTTGCACCACCCGGCGCACGAGTTGCCGCATCTCGTGGCGGTTGCGCGTCTGGCGCTCGATGGGGCCCTGATAGATGGTGATGGTGTCGGGGGCAACTAGCCCATAGCTGTGGCCGCGGCTGGCGAGCGGCACACCATGGTAGAAGCCGAGCAGGTGGTAGGGCGAGCGCACTCCGGCGAGCCGCAGGGTGTGCCGGTCCGCCCAGTCCTCCACCAGCACGGCAACGTTCTCCAAGCGCTCCTGGAACTCAGGCTCTAGCGATTCCAGGGCTTCCTCAACTAGGGCGAAGAAGTCGTCTCTCTCCATGCCCGACATTGTAGCACGGACGAGCGACTCCCGGCTGCCTAGGCGATGCGGCGCTCGGCGCCCGGACGAGCGGGCTCACCCTCGGCGGGGCGGTCGCGGTAGGGCAGCCAGTCGGCGATGCCGGTGCGCACCAGGTCGGCCCAGCAGCGCCGGCAGAGGACATGGCCCTGGAAGTGGCGCGCCTCGAGCGGCGGTACGGCCCGGGCGCAGTGGGCGCAGGCAGCCGGCGTCCGAGGTGCGGACATGCTCTGGATAGCCATCGGGATCACTCCACTCCGAGTTCGCGTGCCGGCGTCGTTGCCGGTTCTAGCTGCATTGTACCCTCCGGGGCGGGCAATGCAACGGCTGACCGCCGGCTAGGTCTATGAGACCGGCCAACGGAAGGCCAGGGGTTCCTCGCCGTCCGGATAGGCGTCGATCAGCACCCACCGCCTGATCGGATCGCCGCCGATAGGTCCCCAGTACGGTTCGCGGGTGGCCACGTCGAAGGTGTAGCGACGGGTAGGAGCGTCGGCGCAGTTGAGGGTCACCCGCAGTCGCGCCAGGCCGGCGTAGGTGGGTAATTCCACCGGACACGGCTCGCAGCACGTCGACCACCACTCCACCTGTTCGATCTCGTAATCGGTGATCTCCTCGGCGAGCAGTCCATCGGTTACCGAAGAGCGGCGCTCCTCGAGAGCGGGCGAGGGGCGGCCACGCAGGTGCCACGCGTCCAGCGCCGCCTGCTTGTCGCGGCGGTTCACGGCGTCCAGATAGGCGGCGAGGTGGTGCTCCGGCGTCTCGCCGATTACCCGCTCCAGGACGACGTGCCAGCCCGGGGCGACTCGGTGAAGCAGGCCGGTGTGGTAGACCGCTGTGCCCAGAACTACCGCCAGCAACGCTACTGCTGCTATCCCCAGTCCGGCAGCCAACCGTCTCGACATCGCTGCTCCTCCCTCGCATGGTTCCGGCCGAGAGAGCGCCGATGAGCATCCTATAGGTGCTCCGGTGCATTCGCCCCCCCGCTCATCGCGGCTATACTAGACCGAGACCGCCGCCAACCGCTACTCTCGGAGACGGTTGCGCCGCCAGCCTAGTTCCATGCACCCCGGGGAGCAGCGATGCAGGCTTATGGGGAAGCGTTCGCGCACGTGTACAACCTGCGCTGGGGTGGGTTCGCGAGGCAAGTCGCGCCGCGGATTGAGGCGCTTTACTCGGGCACGGATCTCGGCAAGGAGGAGCGAAGCCTGCTCGACGTGTGCTGCGGGACGGGCCAACTGGCGGCGTGCTTCCTGGAGCGGGGGTTCCGCGTCACCGGCATCGACCTGTCCGAGGCCATGCTGGCTCACGCGCGTCGGAACAACGCTTCTCAGGTGAACTCGGGCCAGGCCTTCTTCAGGCGCGCTGACGCCGCTCACTTCAAGGTCGTGGGTCGCTTCGGTCTCGCCGTCTCCACTTTCGATGCCCTCAACCATCTGCCGGACGAACAGGCCCTGGCCGGGTGCTTTCGCTCGGTCCATGCGGCGGTCCTGCCGCGGGGCTTGTTCATCTTCGACCTAAACACCGAGTCGGGCCTTCGCCGGAACTGGAACGGCCTCAGCGTAACTGACGACGAGGAGGCGATGATCGTAACGCGGGGGGCATACATCGAGGAGGAACGGCGCGGCGTGACGCGGCTTTCCGGTTTCGTGCGCATGGAGGACGGTGGCTATTCCCGCTTCGAGGAGACGGTGTACAACGTCGTCTTCCCGCTGGAGAAGGTGCGGTCGTTGCTGCATGAATGCGGCTGGAGCCGGGCCTACTTCGCCCGGCCGGCGGATCTGGCTGCGCCCATTACTGACCCAGAGGCGGAGCCGCGCGTGTTCGTGGTGGCGCAGAGGTAGAGGGTGCTGCCCAAGTCACATCTCGCTGCCCTGAGAGTCATCTGCCGGCTGTTGGAGGGCGTGCCGGCGTGGGCGGTGACGGGGAGCACGGCTCTCGCGGCCCAGGGCGTGCCGGTACAGCCGCACGACATTGACCTGCAGACAGATACCGCGGGCGCCTACGCCATCCAGGAGGCGCTGACAGAGTTCATGGTCCGGCCGGTAGCCTACTCCTCCACCGGCCAGATCCGCTCCCACTTTGGGGCGGCGGTGGTGGCGAGGACACCGGTCGAGATCATGGGGGATGTGGAGGTGCGCCGGCCGGACGGCAGCTGGCGGCCTTCGCCGGACCTGACCAGTCGCCTCTGGGTGGAGGCGGCGGGGCTGCGCCTGCCCGTGCTGCCGCTGGAGCACGAGTACGAGGCGTACCGGCTCCTGGGGCGCACGGACCGGGCCGAGCTGTTGGGACCTCACCTGGTGGGCGGTGCGTCGTCGTTGCGGCGTCCGTCCGGCGAGAGCTAGTCGGCATCTTGGAAGCGGAGCATCACCGAGTCGGCGACGGGGTGGTAGCCAATCTCCTGGTAGATGTGGTTCGAAGTGGGGTTGGCCAGGTCGGTGTAGAGGAAGCAGAATCGCCGGCCCCGATCGAGGAGCATCTGGCTGAGGGCGGCTACGCCGGCGCCGGCGTAGCCGCGGCGCCGCTTCTCCGGCGGCGTGTAGACGGCGCCGATCCGATCGCCGTTCGGGCTGGCGGCGATGTGGCCGGCCATTGAGGCTGGCTCGCCGTCCTCCCACAAATACAGCCCGCGCGACGCAGTCGTCAGGAACCGCTCCACCGATTTGTCGGGATCGCCACCGCCGGGGTCGGCATCGTGGAAGAAGCCGGCGAACCATTCGCGCAGAAGCGGTCGGTCGGCGTTGGTGGCCGTGCGCATCTGGCCGGGCACCCCCACGGGCGACCGCACCTGGTCCAGCTGGTAGATGCGCTGCGACATGGCGAGCCGCGGCTGCCGACCGGTCCTCTGCTGCCAGAGGCCGGCAAACGCTTCTGCCACCGGCGGCGAGGCGGTTACGCCCGGGACGGCGTAGCCCGACTGGAGCAGGTGCGCCAGCAGAAGGGGTAGGGCTTCGAGTCGCTCGGTGTGCGACAAGAGAAGGTTGTGCGGCGGCGTCATCACCGCGACGGCTGCGGCCCGGCCCTCGTCCTCCACCAGAGCCAGGTACGGGGGCGGGTCTAGCCAGTCGGTCCCGGAGGCGATGCCCGCCAGGATCCCCAGGATCAGGTTGTGCTCTGCCTCTCTCTCCATGAGGAAGGGAAGCACGCGTTCCTGGAAATCCGCTCCGTTGTCGAAGCGCCGCAGATTCACGTGGCGTCTCCTTAACGGACGACCCTACCAGGCCTTCCGCGCCCAGATGAACAGCCAGGCGGGGCCGGAACGGATGCTGCGGAGATGGAAGGGTGAGGCCTCCAGCATATCGGACACTTCCTGGGGCGTGTAGCTGGCCAGGATGGAGCCAGCCGGTTCGTTGATCTCCTTGATGGCGCCTGGGACGAGGAACTGGCGGGCGAAGACGGTAGCCCAGTAGAAGGCGCGCCGGGTGTCGCGCCGGGCGTCGAAGATGAGCATCTGGCCGCCGGGCTTGAGGATGCGGTGAATCTCGAGCAGCGCCTTGTCCGGCTCGGACCAGTGATGCAGTGAGAGCGAGCTTACGACGAAGTCGACGCTGCTATCGGGGAAGGGCAGGCTCTGGGCTTGTCCCTGACGGAAGCGAACCTGTCGCAGGCCGGCCTGGCGCGCGTTGGCTGTGGCTGCCTCCACCATCTCGGCCGAGACGTCGACGCCGACGAGCTTGAGGAAGGGATGCACCTGGGCAATCTCGGTTAGCAGGTGGCCGGGACCGGAGCCGACGTCCACGAGGGTGCCCTCGGGGCTGTACTGATCGAGCTCGCGGACGATCATGCGATGAATGGCCTGGAACTGGGGCAGGCGGCTGACTTGGTCGTATGCCTGCGCCAGGTCCTGTCCCTTGATGGCCTCGCGGCTAGTCTGCCGGGCTCCCCGCAGACGGGGGATGCCAAGGTAACCCAGGATGGCGCCGATGAGGACCGGCAGTGACAGCAGCTTGCGCTTCACAGGCTCCCTCCGGAGATGACTACGGCAGCGACTGACCGTCGCGCACGGCGGCGTACATGCGAACGTTACGGTAACGGCCCTTGATGAGCAGGTAGTCGCGCAGGATTCCCTCGAAGGTGAGGCCGGACTTCTCGAGGACCCGGGCCGAAGCTAGGTTCTCCGCGTCGCATATGGCCTCGATGCGATTGACGTCCAGGTTGGTGAAGGCGTAGGCGATAACGGCGTGTACGGCTTCAGTCATGAGGCCCTGGCCCCAGTAGGACCGGGCCAAAGTGTAGCCGATCTCGGCGCGGTGATGCTCCGGGGTGCGAGCGACGAAGCCGCAGGTGCCGATGAGGGAGCGCTGCTCGCGGTGCTCCACGCCCCAGGGGGAGGGTTCATCGCGTCGATACTGGTCCTGCACGGCGCCGACGTAGGCCTGGGTGACGAGCAGCGACTCGTGCGGGCGCCAGGCGGTGTAGCGGGCCACGTCCGGGTCAGAGCAGTACTCGTGGATAGCGGGCACGTCGTCGTAGGTGACCGGACGCAGCACCAGACGCTCTGTCTCCAGCCGAGGCAGTTGGGCGAAGAGTCCGCGGAGCACTGGCGATACCTCCCTCAGATGTCTGCCGGAGCCAATTGTACACCCAGGCGGAAAGGGAGGCATGCCCGGGCGGGACCGGATGGCGCCAGCCCCGCCCAGCCGACTAGTGGCGGAGGTTCTGTTCGCGCCGGAAGAACTCGCTCTGCAGGGCGGGCGTCACCTGGTCCGCCTTCACGGCGGCAATGAAGCGGGCCAACGAATCGACGGCCTCGCCCATGAGCAGGTCGCCCTTCTCCCTGGAACCGTAGCGGGCATCGCCGGCGTAGTGCTCCGGATAGTTCGCATACCAACTTAGTCCGGTGTAGCTGTCGCCCAACGCCTGGGCCCGGCCGAGGGCATGGCCGGGGGAGGCGGGGATCTCGTCCGTGCGTACCAGGTGTGGATGTAGCGACAGCGACATACTGGTCTCGCTTTCGCCGGCGTGACCATCCTCGGTGGTCTCGCGCATGGCGTTCCAGCGCTCTTGGCCCTCGGGCGAGAACCGCCCCGAAGGGGCATAGAGCGTGTAGGGCTTCTCTTCCCAGAGGCTGCACTGGGCTAGGAAGCGGATGAAGTTGGTGTTTCCGCCGTGACCGTTGTAGAGGATGATCTTGTTGAAGCCGTTGCGGCCGATCTCGTCCAGGACGCCCTGGACCAGATCCATGAGGAGGGCAGGCCGCAGGGTGAGGGCCCCGGGGAAGGCGCGCGCCTCGTAGATCTGGCCGAAGTAGAAGGGCGGGAAGGCGACGGCCGGTTCCTTCTCCGCCGCGAGGGACACAATGTGGTGGGCGATCAGGTAGTCGGTGCCCAGGGGCAGATGCTCGCTATGGCGCTCGAGCACGCCCATCCCAATCACGCACACCCCGATCTCGCGGGCTGCCCGACCCAGTTCGGGCGACGTCATCTGTTCCCACTGCATGTCTACCTCCTTGGCGACGTCGGTGCAGTCTTGCTGTGCGGCGCCATCAGTTGGAGGCGGCGCCGCGGGGCGCGACGCGAATACGGCCGGCCGCCTTGAGCACGTAGAGGGCGTCGGCGGTGACGAACTCGTTCATCTTCCGGCTGCTGGCGCCACCCCAATCGGCGAGGGAGCGACCGGAGATCGCCCGGTCGGTGACGGTGTAGTACTTGGCCTCGGCGGGGAAGCCGCCTTCGGGCAGGCGCTTGGACTCCAGCAGGTCCAGGGCCTCATCGCAGCGCCAATCGCGGATCAGTCCCGCCTCGGCGAGGACCTTCAGGGCGAAGAGGACGTCGTAGTGCCAGTAGCAGGGATAGTGCAGCCGGATGAAGTCCGGATCGATGACGGCGCCGTCACTCTGGCGGCGGAAGAGCCGGCGCTTGAGGAAGACGTTGCTCGCCCGCAGGGCTGCCTGCATGGGCCGACCGCTGCCGGTCAGCTTGTGGTGCCAGGCGAGGCCGCGCATGGGAATGAGCGTCTCCATGAAAGAGGAGTTGATCGCCTCCGGTCGCATGTCGCAGTTCCAGCCACCGTCGTGCCACTGCCACCCCATGAGGAGGTCGGCTAGTTCCTCGGTACGGCTGTCGGCGAGGCCCAAGACGAGGGAGTAGTACAGCGCGTTACCCTCCTGGGACGCACAACGTCTTGTGCGGCCGTTGATCTCTTTGATGCGCGCACGGTGCCGCTTCGAGAACAGCCACTCGTAGGCCTGATCGCGGAGGGGGAGCAAGGAGGCATCGCCCGGCGGGTAGCCGATGTCCGCCAACTGCGCCAGCACCCAGTGGGCGCCGTACCACTTCTTGTAGGGGTGGTGAGGGATGCGGCCCTCGGCGTCCCGCTCGGACAGGAGGGCCCTCACTCGCGGCGAGCCGGCGATCTGGCGCCGCTTGACCATGGTGTCCCAGGAGTAGGGATCTGCCCCTAGCAACTGGACCTCGGTCTTGATGCGCACCGCCGGGTCATCGGAGTTGAGTAGGCGATCGATCACGTCGGTCATGCGGAACCCCTTCTGGCAGGCCCGCCCTGGGCCCAGCCTCTGGCGACCATTCTAGGGGGTGGGTGGAGGATGGCAAGCATGATGAGTTGTCATCGAGGTGCCCCTGGACTAAGCTCGATCGGCGCGGCAACATCCATCATCTCACCGCGAAGCACTGTGCGGAGGAAGCCTCATGGCCAGCAAGCCGGTTACTGCCGTCATCGTGGGCGCCGGGCACCGCTCACTCACCTATGCCTCGTACGCTCGCTATCGCCCCGACGCGCTGAAGATCGTAGGCGTCGCCGATCCGCTGGAGTACCGCCGCCGACAAGTGGCGGAGCTCTACGGGTTGGGCCCCGATCAGCTGTTCGAGACGGCGGAGGAGTTGGCCGCACGGCCGCAGATGGCCGATGCCGCTATCAACGGCACCATGGACCAGGACCACGTGCGCACCTCGTTGCCCCTTCTGAATGCCGGGTACGACCTGCTGCTGGAGAAGCCCTTTGCCGTCAACGAGACGGAGATGTGGCAGTTGCTCCAGGCGGCCCGCGGCAATGCGAGCAAGGTGATGATCTGCCACGTCATGCGCTACACCCCCTTCGCCACCGCCATGCGCCAGCGGGTGGCGGCGGGCGAGATCGGCGAGGTCATCAGCGTGCAGACGGTGGAGCACGTCAGTTACCACCACATGGTAGTGGGCTACGTCCGCGGGAAGTGGAACCGCAAGGACGTGTGCGGCTCGCCCATGCTCATGGCCAAGTGCTGCCACGACCTGGACTTCATCACCTGGATGAAGAGCGGCGTGGCGCCGGTGCGGGTGAGCAGTTTCGGCAGCAACATGCAGTTTCGGCCGGAGAAGGCGCCGGAGGGTGCCGGCACCCGCTGCCTGGTAGACTGCCCCATCGAGGGGGACTGCCTCTACTCGGCCCGCAAGCACTACATTGACCATCCCGAGCGCTGGAGCTTCTATGTCTGGGCCGGACTGGAGCAGATCGAGAACCCGACCATCGAGGACAAGATCCACTCGCTGAAGACCGACAACCCCTTCGGGCGCTGTGTCTGGAAGTGCGACAACAATGTGGTGGATCACCAGGCGGTGATGATCGAGTTCGAGGACGGCTGTACCGCCACCCACAACATGATCGGCGGGGCGTCCAAGCCTCAGCGGTCCATGCACCTGGTGGGAACGACGGGCGAACTGCAGGGGGTGCTGCACGACAGCCGCTTCGTCATCCGGCATATTGACCCCCGCCCGGGCCATGAGTACAGCGAGGAAGTGGTGGACGTGGACGTGAAGGGGGACATGGACGGCGCCTTCGGCGGCCACGGCGGTGGCGACGTGCGCCTGGCGGCCGACTTCGTCAACTTCGTGCGTGGCGACGAGTGCTCCATCGCTTGCACGAACCTGGAGGACTCCATTCGGGGTCACTTGATCGGCTTCCGCGCCGATGTGGCCATGGAAGAGGGCAAGGTCGTCGACATTCCGACTGGCTGGTAGGAAAGCGCTGAGCAGGCAAGGAGGAGACATCTGATGGCGAGAGGTCCATTGACGGCCGTGATTGTGGGGGCGGGGCATCGGGCTACGGTGTATGCCTCGTACGCGCAGCGCAGTCCGGACGAACTGAAGATAGTGGGCGTGGCGGACCCGATGGCGCACCGCCGCGAGTATGTGGCCAAGCTATACGACATTCCTGCCGAACGCTGCTACGAGTCCGCCGAAGCGCTGGCGGCGGTACCCCGCTTTGCCGACGCCGTCATCAACGGCACCATGGATCACCACCACGTTCCCACCTCGATCCCGCTGCTCAAGGCCGGCTACCACATCCTGCTGGAGAAGCCGTTTGCCACCAACGAAGCGGAGATGTGGGATCTCGTGCGGACGGCGCGGGAGCATGACCGCAAGGTGATGATCTGCCACGTGCTGCGCTACGCCCCCTTCTATGCCGACATCCGCCGGCGCGTGGCGGCGGGTGAGATCGGCGAGATCATCAGCGTGCAGACGGTGGAGCACGTGAGCTACCATCACACGGCGGTGGGCTTCGTGCGCGGCAAGTGGTCAAAGAAGGCGGACTTCCACGCCACCATGCTTATGGCGAAGTGCTGCCACGACCTGGACCTGATCGCGTGGATGAAGAGCGGCATCGCGCCGGTGCGGGTGAGCAGTTTCGGCAGCAACATGCAGTTCCGGCCGGAGAAGGCGCCGGCGGGAGCCGGAACCCGCTGTCTGGTTGACTGCCCCATCGAGGCGGATTGCCTCTACTCGGCCCGCAAGCACTACATCGACCACCCGGATCGGTGGAGATTCTACGTCTGGGCCGGCCTAGAGCAGATCGAGAATCCGACCATCGAGCAGAAGATAGAGTCGCTCAAGACGGACAACCCATATGGGCGCTGCGTCTGGAAGTGCGACAACGATGTGGTGGATCACCAGGCGCTGATCGTGGAGTTCGAGGACGGCTGCACCGCCAGCCACAACATGATCGGCGGCTGCTCGAAGCCGCTGCGGTCCATTCACCTGGTGGGCACGACGGGCGAGATACAGGGCGAGCTCGAGGAGAGCCGCTATGTCATCCGCCACATAGACCCGCGCCCGGGCCACGAGTACAGTGAGGAAGTGGTAGATCTGAACGTCTCGGGCGACGTGCACGGGGCGTTCGGCGGCCATGCCGGTGGCGACCTGCGGCTGGCGGCGGACTTCGTGCGTTTCGCGAGGGAGGAGGAGGTGTCCATATCCTGTACCTCCATAGAGGACTCGATCCGCGGGCACCTGCTCGGCTTCCGGGCCGACCGGTCCATGGACGAGGGACGGGTGATGGACATCCCCCGCGAAGGTTAGCGCGGGCGGACGGCTCCGCTAGACCTGGGCCGGCGAGTCCTGCGAGTCGGACTCGGCGACCTCGGCATCGAGGCGAGGCAGGCGGTCGTAGCGGACGGCATAGGCATTGGACGAGGGGCGGATTCCCGCCCCTCGTTTGTCGGAATAGACCTGGGTGAACTCGGCGCCGTAGAGGAAGACCTGCATGGAGTAGTACACCCAGAGGAGAATGACGACGATCGAACCGGCGGCGCCGTAGACAGAGGCGGCCGAACTGCGCGCCAGGTAGAGGGAGATGGCGAACTGACCGAAGGTGAAAAGAATCGAGGTCACCGCCGCTCCCACCAGGGCGTCTTTCCAGGCCATCACCACGTCGGGAATGATCTTGAACATGACTGCGAACACGGCCGTGGTGATCAGGAAGGATAGCAGGTAATTGCCGACCGAGAGCGCCCACTCGTTGGCGGGGAGGAAGTAGACGGAGTAGCGGATCGCCGCCGCCAGTCCGGTGTTCAGGGCGAGCGACACTATGATCAGTAGGCCAATGCTGAGCGCGGTGGCCAGGTAGAACAGGCGCTCGCCGATGGTGCCAAGGAGCGAATGTACCAGGCCCGAGCGTGGGTGGCGCCTTACGCCCCAGATGTCGTTGAGGGCGGCCCGCAAGGCCCCTACCACGTTGGAGGCGCCGAAGAACGAGACCAGCAGGGCCAGGGCCGGGGGAAGTGCGCCGGAGCGGCCGATGGCCTCGGACGTCCCCGTCAACACGGCAGCCACGAACTCGGCCGCCTCCAGCCCCAGCACGGCGCGAACCTCGCCGATCACGGCGGCGCGCACCGACTCGCCCTCGAGCACCCAGCCGGCGATGGTCATGCCAACGATCAAGAGTGGGGCGGCAGCGAAGGTGATGGAGAAGGAGAGCGCGGCGGCGATGCGACTGGCGCGATCGGCGCTCCAGCGACTGTAGCTATCGGCCAGCAGGTGCCAAGCCTCTCCGGCGCTCACGACTAACAACCTCCCTGACTCGGCACCGGGTATGGACCCCGGCCTACTTGCTTGGCGGTGGCTCCAGCAGGTTCTCGCCTTCTTCGGGCGATCGCGAGCGATCGGCCTGAGCCTTGATTCCCTGGGCGTCGCTGCGCAGCCCGCCTTCAGCGGCAGTGGAGATAGCGGTAGACTCCTCCGTGGCCAGAGACTCCTCCGCGTGACGCTGCTCGGACACTTCGCGCCTGAGTTCCTTCGACGGGAGGATCTGCACCGGCACTCCTTCGGGGAAGACCAGTTCGCGGGCTTCGTCCGGCATGGAGATCCCCGCGGACTGGAAGGCGCGCTTCACCAGCCGGATCACCGACGAACGCACCGTGAGCCAGTTGTGGCGGGTGCCGTCTAGCCAGAAGTATACGCGCAGGACAACGGTCGCACTGCCCAGGCTGTCAACCAGCACCCAGGGCTCCGGCTCTGCCAGCACCGCCGGGTGTTCGGCCAGGACGCCCAAAGCGATCTCCTGGGCCTCGGCGATGGAGTCGAAGTAGCCGATGCCGATGGTGAAGTCCTCACGGCGGTTGGGGTTGCTGCTGTAGTTGCGTATCGTGCCCTTGAACACGGTAGCGTTCGGGATCTGGACGTGGTCACCGTCTGGCGTCATCAGCACGGTGACGCGGGTGGTGAGGCGCTGCACGAAGCCAACGGTCCCGGCGATCTCTATCAGGTCTCCGGCGCGAAAGGGGCTCTGCAGGCTGAGGAAGATGCTGGCGAGGAAGTTTTCCGTGATATCGCGAAAGGCGATACCGAGGACCAGGCCGAGAACGCCGGTGCCGCCCAGGATGGTGAGCGCGAGGCTGGTGAGGCCGGCGACGTGGAACACCACGTAGAGGCCGAATAGCAGCACCGCCAAGCCCACCCCGCGGGCGGCAACCGACCGCAGAAGGGGCTTGTCCAGCCGGGGACGGAGGAACGCATGGGTGCCGGCTACCGCAAGCCGAGCCAGGCCGGCGGCCACTGCGAGCACAAGCAGGGCGAAGGCAATCAGTGGGACCGCCCGGAGCAGCCGCCTCCAGAGGTCCCTCAGGCCCGCGAGGGCCGGCTCCAGAGTCCAGACGGACGGCTCGACCACCTCCACCTGGTTGACCACCGCCACCACATCCTGGATGCGCCGAGCTACGTCTCCCGCCCAGGTGCGGAAATCCTCGCGCTCCGTGCGGCCGTGCAAGAAGACAACGCCGTCTCGCACCTGCACTTGCGGCCCGGTGAACCAGCCGGTTGCCTCCAGAATGCTCTGCAGACGTTCGCGGATCTGCTCGTCGCGCGCTTCCGGCAGCACATCGATGGTGTCCGGCGACTGAGTCTGGATGTCCGCAGCCGGGGTGGAAGCGGGGGTGGGCTGCTCTTGGGCGTGTGCCGATGTGGGTGGGACGGAGAGCAGCAGGAGGAGCAGGAGAATCGGCGTGACGGTCCGCCGGTTCGCGCAGAGTTGGGCCCGACTTCCAGCGTTTCTGCCGGACGGGACCGGAAGGCCGGTGCGCATGCGTACAATCCTCCAGCAAATGGAAGGCGGTGCCCAGATGGGCCTACCCCGCGCCAGCGTCAGGCCTCCACGATACCGTCGTGCTCCACGGTTACGCCGGGGGCGATGGCGAGGGTGTAGGTGGCGGTAGCCCCGGCCTGCCTCACGGCCTCCTCCAGAGGGGACGTGTCCTCGTCGGGCCAGAGGAGGATGATGGTGCCGCCGTCCCCGGCGCCGGCCAGCTTGGCCCCGGGGGCGCCGGCGGCCAGGGCCGCGCAGATCAGGGCCTCGTTGGCCTCGCCGGAACCGCCGAGGTCACGCTGAATGGAGTGGTTCTCGTTCATGAGGCGTCCCATGGCGTCCCAGTCCTCCAGCAGGAGCGCCTTCTTCCCCGCCCGGGCCAACTCCGAGATGCGCTCGTAACCGGCGCGGACCTCCGGATCGCCCTCCAGCCACCGCTCTCGCAAGGGCTTATGGACCCGGTTGGAGGAGTGGTGCACGCCAGTGAAGGCGAGGACGAAGGGCAGCCCCTGGACGTAGCCGGCCAGCGGCTCGACGGTGGCGAAGAGCTCCGCTTCCGTCTCGCGGTAGAACTGCTTGCCGCGGAAGTCCATGTAGTTGAGGCCGCCGAAAGTGCACATGTAGGCGTCCTGGTAGCCGCCCACGATCTTGAGGTGGTTGAGCTCGATGTAGCGCGCCATCTCCGCCAGCTGGTAGTGGGCGCGCGGGCGGCCCTGCCACACCATGATGGCGTGCAGCATGGCCACGAGCAGGGCGGTGGAGCTGGACATGCCGCTGCCGACGGGCAGCTCGCTGTAGTAGTCCACCCGGCAGTCCAGCTGCGGCAGGCGGAAGTAGTCCATGATGGCGCGGGGGATGTCGAAGAAGTCGCCGCGCGGCCGCAGATCGTCCCGGCTGGCGAGGACGCACTCGCGGCCGAGGGTGCAGAACACCGCTTCGTCGGCCGGCGTCACGGTCACCCGAGCGCGCATGCCGACGGAACAGGAGAGCACCGACCCTCCGTACATGTCGGTGGGGTTGCCGATGATGCCGGCCCGCCCGGGCGCCGAGCAGACGACCTTCCGGCTAGAGCTCATACGCCTTGGCCTTGATGTACTGGCGCACCATGTACCCGTAGCGCTCGTCGGCGAGGGCGAAGTCTATGAAGGTGCGGAAGTAGCTCTCGAAGTTGCCGACATCGTAGCGGCGGTTCTCCGGGGGCAGCAGCCAGGCATAGACCGGCAGGCCCTGCTGGATGAGCAGGCGGATGCCGTCGGTGAGCTGGATCTCGTTCTTGCGATCGGGGAAGACGCGTGGCAGGGCCTCGAAGATGGCGGGACTGAAGACGTAGCGCGCCGCGACGGCCAAGTTGCTGGGGGCGGTCCCGCGGGGCGGCTTCTCGATGATGTCCTTCATGCGGATAGGCTCGCCGGTGGGGAGATCACCGGAAGCGGGGCTCACGATACCGTAGCGGAAGGTATCCTCGGCGGGCACTTCCTCGACGGCCACGATGGCGGCCGCCTTGAGGTCCACATGCGCCCGCATCATCGCAGACAGGGGATCGGAGGGCTGACTCCCGGCGATGAGGGAGTCTCCCAGAGCCACCACGCAGTCCTGGCCGTCGGCGAACTCGGTCCCCAAAGAGATGGCGTCGCCCAGTCCGCGCGGGCTGCTCTGGCTGGTGTAGAAGAAGCGTGCCCGCGACTGGAGGCTGCTCAGCTCGGCGAGCAGCAGCTCGTTGCCTGCCTGCTCCAGGGAGGAGAGCAGGAAAGGATCAGGGTCGAAGTGATCCTCGATGGCGCGCTTGCGGCGGCCGGTGATGACGAGGATCTGATCGAGACCGGCCCCCTGAAGCTCCTCGACCACGTACTGGACGACGGGCTTGCGGGCGACGGGGAGCATTTCCTTCGGCTGCGACTTGGTCGCCGGGAGCATGCGGGTGCCCAGCCCGGCGGCCGGTACAATGGCTCTGTTGATGCGCTGGCTCATGGCATAACCTCACTCGCGGCTGTGAACCGACGATGGCTCGGCCTGCGCCGGGGCGGAATCGATGAGGCCGGGCCGGCTGGTCCACATCTTAGGGCAAGGCCGCGGGAACTGCCAGGAGGACGCGCGACATCGGCCCCAGCGGCTGGTGCGGCGCGGTGGGCTAGGCCAGCCGCTGGATGGCGGACCAGTCCGCGCCTGTCCTCTCCAACGCCTCGCGCACCGCCGCCTCGAACTCCCAGTCGAAGCGGAGCGACATACCACAGTCGCTGGAGAACTGGCGAGGCGTGGGAATGAGCTTGACCTTGAGCCCGGCGGCCAGGGCGGCCTTCTCCGCCCGCAGGGCCGCTGAGGTGGTGTGGAAGATGACGACGCCGAAGTCACTCATGGCCGCAGCACAGCAGCGATCGATCGCACCGCCGCCTCGACGTCGTCTCTGGTGGTGAACGGGCCGGGCGCCAGGCGCACCGTCCCGCTGGGGAAGGTTCCGATGGTGCGGTGGGCGGCGGGGGCGCAGTGCAGGCCGACCCGGGTGAGGATGCCGTGCTCCTCGTCCAGCCGGAGGCCAATCTCGGACACGGTCAGCGACTCGTGGGCGAACGAGACCACGGCGGTGGACATCCGGGCGTCCCCGGTCCCGTGCATGCTGACGCCGGGCAGGGCCCGCAGACCATCGATTAGTGTCTCCGTGAGGGCCTCCTCGTGGGCGCGAATGGCCGCGAGGCCGCGGCGGGCAATCCAGTCCAGGGCCGCTCCCAGCCCGGCGATGCCGACGCCGTTTGGCGTTCCGCTTTCGTACTTGTCGGGCAGGTCGGAGGGCTGCTGTTCGGACTCGGAGCGGCTGCCGGTGCCGCCGCGGTAGAGCGGCTCGAGCTCGCTCACGTCCACGCCGGCGCCCAGCACCAGACCACCGGTCCCCGGCGGCCCCAGCAAGCTCTTGTGCCCGGTGAAGGCGAGCAGGTCCACGCCGAGAGCCTGCATGTCGAGCGGGAGCGCTCCGGCGGACTGAGCGGCGTCGAGCAGGAACAGGGCCCCGGCGCGGTGGGCGATGGCGGCGGCCTCGGCCACGGGCATGATGGTCCCGGTCACGTTGCTGGCGTGGAGCATGACCACCAGCCGGGTGCCAGGCGACACGGCTCTCTCCAGGGCGCCGAGTTCGAGCGTGCCGTCCCGCCGGCAGGGGGCGACCTCCAGGCTGACTCCTTCGCGCTCCAGTTGGCGCAACGGCCGCATGACGGCGTTGTGCTCCATGGCGCTGGCGACGACGCGGTCGCCGGGGCGGAGCAGGCCGCGCAGGGCCAGGTTGAGGGCATGGGTGCCGTTGAGGGTGAAGAGGACGCGCATGGGATCGGCGGCGTTGAAGAGCGTCGCCACCTGCTCGCGAACGGCGTAGATGGTGCGGCCGGCCTCGATGCTCAGGGTGTGTCCGGAGCGGCCGGGGTTGCCCCCGGCTCGCTGGAGGAAGTCGGTCATGGCCTGCGCTACCTCGGGCGGCTTGGGCCACGAGGTGGCGGCGTTGTCGAGGTAGATCATCGGGAGAGCACGACGCTGTAGTCGCCCTCGCGTGTCGGTTCGCTCGCCACCTTCCAGCCGTCGCGCTGGGCCATGCGAGTGACGTTATCGCGTGAGGTGACCGTATCGACGACCACGGTGACGGTTCCCGATCCGACGGCCTGCATAGCCTGTCGCGCCAGGATCACCGGCTGAGGGCAGGAGAGACCGCGGGCATCCACTGATTCCGTCTTGGCCAAAGTAGTCCTCCTACGAAGTACGGGACGGAGCGCGGCGCGGATCGCGCATAGTTAGGCCAAGCGCGATGCAGATTAGCAGCCCAATTACCACCGCTATGGGACCATACGCAGCTGGGCCGGCGGCTGAACTGGCAGCGTTGAAGTTGTGGGCGAAGCCGGCTCCGACCACGAGGCCGAAGACGAACATACCGGCGTCGGCATCGCCTTCGCCCCAGAGGAAGAACTGCCGGCCCGGGCAGCCACCGGCCAGAGTGAACGCCAGACCGGCGAGCAGCATGCCGCCGAGGTTCCACAGGATGCTTGTGTGGGCCACAGGTTGGCCCGCCCAGCCGAGGCGGAACTGACCCAGCGCGAGGTTCGTCACTAGGGCGGCCAGCACCAGCGCCGCCACGCCGTTGAACAGGTGGCTGTCGCGCAGAAGGATCATGTCGCGGAAGGCGCCGACGGTGCAGAAGCGGCTGCGCTGCGCCAGAACTCCTACCACTAGACCGACTGCGAGCGCGATGAGGACAGGTGCGTACTGAGACCCAGGGCCGGTCTCCGAGAAGAAGATGGGGCCAGTAGGCACACCCTCGGCGGTACGGCCAAACAGCGGCGCGACGACAAGAAGGACTAGCAGCGTGACAGCGATGGCGGGGCCGAGAAGGCCGGTTGCCCGGGCGGCCGGGTAGTTCCTTCCGAGGCTGTAGCCCCGCTTGAGGAACAGTACGCCTAGGTAGATACCGCCCACCAGGCCAATGATCCCCGGCACGGCAGTGAGGTCGCCACCACCGAGCCGCAGGTATGCGCGCCAAGGGCAGCCAAGGAACACGAGAGCCCCGATGGAGGCGAAGACGCCAAGCAGGAACCGTGCTATCGGCGCCGAGCCAGTGCGAGGAAGAAACTCACGGGCGGCGCGGGCGGCTAGGAAAGAGCCGATCACGAAGCCGGCCAACTCGGGCCGGATGTACTGCACAACGGCGGCGCGATGGAGGCCGAGTGCTCCGGCGAGGTCGCGGCTGAAGCAGACCACGCAGATACCCATGTTGCCCGGGTTGCCAAGCTTGACCAGGACGGGCGCGAGGACGCCAACCACGAGCCCAGTGATGATGGGACCCCAGCGAGAGGTGAGCCAACGAGAAAGCGCAGGCATAGAGCGACTCCTTACCGGTGCGGTGTCTGAGGGCACCACGCCGGCAGGGGAAGGAGTCGCCCGCTAGAGGGCGGGACTGCCTGGCCGAGTGCCGGACGTGCGTGCTGGGCGGAAGCGAGCCTGATGCACCCCGTGCATCCTGGCGTCGGGGAATCAGGTCCTGCGGTGGATCAGCGGCACGCTATCACCTCCTAATGATTGGCGGAACCGAGACGCCGGGATTATGTACGACCACGCCGGTTGCTGCAAGAGGGCGGCTAGCGGATTCTCACAGGCTTATTAGCGGGCCGAAGGCGTAGGCGCAGGCGACGCTCACCACGCCCACCATGATTGCGGCAGCGAGCCCGCCCAGGAAGGGTCGGATCCCCAGGCGGCGCAGGAAGCTGAAGTTGGTGCTAAGGCCGACGGCGGCGAGCGCCACCAGCAGGAGGTACTCGGCCAGCACCTTGATGCTGCCGACGAGGCTGCTCCACCCGGCCGCTTCCCACAAGCCGAGGGCGCGGCCACCGCCCTGCAGACCGGCGTCGCCCAGGCTGCGCACGGCGGCCATAAGGAGAAAGCCGAGCACGAAAAGCGGCAGGAGCTTGACCACGTCCACCTTGGTCCCCGTCTGTCGCGCCCGAGCGCGGGCATAGCGGTAGGCCATGAGGGGCACGACGCCGGCCATGAACACGTTGCGGACCATCTTGATGATCACGGCCACGTCGGCGCCGGAGAGCGCCGCTGCCGAGGGAAACGCTTGTTCGAAGATGAGGCCGGAGGCGACCACCTGCGAGGTGTCGTGGACGGCGGTGCCCAGGAAGAGCCCCACCCGCACCGGGTCCAACCCGAAGAGGGTGTGCGCCAAGTAGGGATAGAGGAAGGTGGCCAGGGCCCCGAAGATGGTGATGTCGGCGGCGGCGTAGGCTACCTCCTCGTCATCGGCCTCGATGCAGGGGGCGGTGGCGACGATGGCGGAGAGGCCGCAGATGCCGGTGCCGACGGCGATGAGCGTCCCGAGGCGCTCGGGCAGCTTCAGCCAGCGGGCGAAGAGGCCACCGAACACCAGTCCGGCGGTGATGCAGAGGGCGACGACGGGCACGCCGTAGACACCCACGCGCGCCACGTCCAGCAGGCTGAGACGGATGCCGAGCAGGATGATGCCCAGGCGCAACACCTTGCGGACACTGAACTGCACCCCCGGGCGCAGCCGTGCCGGCAGGGGGGCGAGGTTGGCCACCAGCATGCCAACGATGATGGCGACCATGATGGGCGAGATCGGGCTTTGCGCGAAGCCCAGGACGCGGGTGCCGATCAGGTCGGCGAGAACTGACCCCAGGGCAGCGACCGTGACGGCCGCGAGCACACCCGGTATGAGCCCGTGGGCAGCCGCGAGGGGCACACCCAGGAGGGCATCCGCGAGGGCGGAGGTCGACCTATGTAGCCTGGATGGCATGAGGATGCTCCCGATTGTGGCTGTCAGTCACCGAGGCGAATCGTCGCCGGAGTGCCCGCTGGTACTCGACGGCAGGATGGCCGAGGAGCAGGATCAGGCCCGGCTTGTTGGCTACCGGTACGCCGTACTTGGCCTTGAGGGCCTTGGTGTAGCCGACGAGGTAGCCCACGGTGCCGATCATGCAGGTGCCGAGCCCCAGAGATTCGGCGGCCAGCATGGCATAGGTGGCGGCGATGGTGCTGTCGGCGGGATCGGCGTAGGGAGAGAGGTGAAACAGAAGAGCCGCGGGCGCGTCATAGAGCAGCCAGTCCTCGCCTGCTCGCCGCTTCTCCACTATCAGCCGCAAGGCCGGGACCATGAAGGTGGTGGCCGACTCGTAGAAGGCCTTGCCGATGAACGGACGGGCGAGCTTGAGCAAGGGAGGCCGGGCCCATTTGAGCCAACCCTCCATGACGCGGACGCAGTCCTCGGCGAGCTCCTGCACCCGCTCCCGGCCCTGGAAGACCACGACGCCTACATCGGAGGGCGGCAACCCCATGGGCGCGCGCGTGGCCATGGTGAGCACCCGGTCGATGTCGGCGGTGCTGACCGGCTCGCCGGTGAAGCAGCGGACGCTGCGCCGCCTCAAGAGCAAGGCGTCCAGGTGCTCGGCGGTGGCGCGTTCGCAGGCGGGCGGGACAGGGAGCAGGTCATCGGGACGAAGCCCCCGTCCGGTCACGGTGATGCTGTTGGTGGGGCAGACCGCCGCGCACTGGGCACAGCCCACACAGCCGAGGGAGCTCTCATAGTCAACCAGCACCCGGCCATCTTCCAGAAGCAGCGTCTCGCTGCTGCACACGCTCACACAGCGGCCACAGGCGATGCAGGTGTCGCGGTCAATGGTGGGAATGCCTGCCTCGGCGGTGGTTCCGGTCTTGATGGGCACGTCGCGCTCTCCTAGGGCCGCGGCGGGAGGTCGCCAGCAGTGCGGGCCTGCTCTCCAGCGCCCTCGCGCTGGGCCCTCGCCTCGATGGAGCGGATGAAGCCGGTCTTGGCGTTGGTGTAGGCCTCGCGGTCGTTGCGGTAACGCTGCGCCAGTTCGCGCTTGAGGCGGTCGTACTCCGCCGCCGCCGCGGGATGGGCGCGCAGGTAGTCGCGGAAGGCGAGGTGGCGCTGCCAGAAGTCGCCGCCATTGGCCACCACATGCAGGTGATAGGACAGCGGCTCGCCGATCCGGTCGAGATAGCGGCGCTCGGGCATCGTGGTCTCGTGCTGGGGGAAGTACTCGTAGCCGAGGGCCACCAGTGCTGGGACGCAACGGTCGGCGACACCCAGATCAGGCACGCCGATGAGGATGTCAATGATAGGCTTGGCGCACAGACCGGGCACGGCGGTGCTGCCGACGTGCTCCACGCGGGCCTGCAGGCCGGCCAGTGCGGTCTCGATGCGGGCCCTCTCGACGTCGAAGACATCGGGCCAGGTCGGGTCGTAGTCAACGATGATGACCGGTCGGGGCACAGCGTCACCTCGCGGGATCGGGGAGGGCCGGCGCGAGGGCCGGCCCGAGCGGCGTACCAGTGCTACTGCAGACTCACCTTCTCACTGACCGCCGGGTTGACCACGGACTCGGGCCAACGGCCGGTGAGGACGCGCACCGCGTTCTCCATCGCTTTCTTCTTGACGTTGTAGGTGCCGCGGTCGGAGATCCCGGCGCAGTGAGGGGTGATGATGACGTTGTCCATCTGCAGGAGGGGGTTGTCGGGCGCGGGCGGCTCCTGTTCGAGTACGTCCAGCCCCGCTCCGGCGATGCGCCCTTCCTGCAGGGCCGCGATCATGGCCTGCTCATCTATGATGGGGCCGCGCGCGGTGTTGATCAGGTAGACGCTCGGTTTCATCACGCCGAACTCGCGCTTGCCGACGAGGCCCTTGGTGTCGGGAGTGAGGGGGCAGTGAACGGAGATGAAATCGGACTCGCGCAGGACGCGGTCCAGGTGGGTCAGCTCAGCGCCGCAGGCGGCCGCCTTCTCCTGGGTGGCGAAGGGGTCGTAGGCGAGCACCTTGAGGTCGAACGCCTGCGCCTTGCGGGCGGTCATGGCGCCGATGTCGCCCAGGCCGATGAGCCCCAGCACCTGGTCGTAGATCGAGACCATGGGACGGGTGTGCGGGGTGCGATCGCCCCAGCTAGCCGTGTGGCCGATGCGGTTCATGGTGGGCAACTTTTTGGCGCAGGCGAGCAGCAGGAGGATGGCGTGATTGGACATCTCCTGGTTGAAAACGCCGCCGGTGCGCACGTTGGCCACCACCACGCCATGATCGGTGGCCGCCTGGAGGTCAACGGCGTCGTAGCCCACGCCGTAGCGGGAGATGACCTTGAGGGTGGGCACGAGGGCCTCGATGACGCGGCGGCTGGCGGGGCCGGAGCCGAGCAGCAGGCCATGAGCGCCGCGGGCGGCGGCGATGACGGCATCCTCGCTGTTGCCGAAGGGGACGATGCTGAAGTCCACATCCATGCCGCCGAGTGCCTCCAACTCGGCCTCGGGGCCACCCCAGTCCATGATCTGGGCCACTATCTTCATGCGTTCGGTGCCGGACATGCTTGCATCCCCCTCAGCGGACTTGCGTTGCAGACGGACGCGGACGACGCGTCGTCCGCGTCTCTGTATGCTATCGCCGGAGCGAGGTGACGGTCAAAGCGGGTACTTGACCCCCCTCGTGGTCTCGCTCCGCGAAGCCACTGCTCGCGAGTCGGTTTGCCGACTCGCTGTCCCCCTTCGCCGAGACGCTGACTACACGCCTCTTCCTGCAGAGGGGGCTGTTCGCCGTAGGTGGGCCTCGGGTGCGACGCACCTCGGAGACGCTTCAGCCGGGCCGGAGCGATCGGACGCCCTCGGCTGAAGCCGGGGCTCGGGGATTCGTGCCGCGAATCTCCTGGGGCGCTGACGCGCCGGGTGTCCGCGTAGGCGGACACGAGGAGGCGAAGCCGCCATTCTTGCCCCGTCCGCGAAGGCGGACGGTCAGCCGAAGGCTCCACGGCTCCGACTTGAGTCGAGGGGCCTGCCGTGCACCCCCGCGAGACAAATGTCGTGTAGTCAGCCCGAGACGGAGGGGGCGATGGCCGGCGCCGGTCAGTCAGAGATGGGTGCATTCCGGCTCGCGTCTGCGACGTCGTGCCTCCACGTGAGGCTCTTCCTTCCCGTAGCTAACCAGAGACGGTGCTACCGCCCGCCAGGACGCGCTCGTAGATGGCCTCGTACTGGGGGACGATGCGGCGGTAGTCGAACAGCTGGGCGCGGGTTCGCGCGGCTTGGCAGAAGGCCTGCCGCCGGCTGCGGTCGGAGAGTATGTGCAGCGCGTATTCGGCCATCTTGTCGACGTCGCCCAGGGGGGCGAGGTACCCGGAGACTCCGTGTTCGACCACCTCGGGAATGCCGCCGACGTCACTGGCCACCACCGGTACACCGCTCGCCAGGGCCTCCAGCGCCACCAGGCCGAAGCTCTCCGTCTGGCTGGGCAGGAGCAGCAGATCGGCAACAGCCAGTAGCGGGGCCACCTGATCCACCACGCCGGTGAACACCACTCTATCCGCAACCCCCAAGTCCCGGGACAACTGCAGGGCGGGCCCGGCGTCCGGCCCATCGCCGACGAGCACCAGGCGTGCGTCGAGTGCGGCGGCGACCTTGGCAAAGACCCTGACCACGTCGAGGACGCGCTTGACGGGGCGGAAGTTGGAGATGTGCATCAGGGTGACCTGGTCGGCACGCTGGCAGGAAGGGATGCAGGCGGGCGCCTCCACCTGGTGCCGCTCGGGATCGATGAAGTTGTAGACGACCTCGACTTCCTTGGTAACGGCGAACTGGCGGTAGGTCTCTTCGGCCAGGAACCGTGACACGGCCGTGATAGCGTCAGAGTGCTGGATGGTGGCGGCGGTGATGGGCCGGAACGAAGGGTTGTTGCCGACCAGCGTGACGTCGGTGCCGTGCAGGGTGGTTACGACTTTGAGATTGAGCTCGGGCGCGCAGATCTTGGCGTACTCGGCAGCGGCGGCAAACGGGATGGCGTAGTGGACGTGCAAGACGTCCAGCTCTCGCGCCCGGGCCACGTCAACCATCTTGGCAGCGAGGGCCAAGCAGTAGGGGAAGTTCTGCAACAGCGGGTACTCTACGATCTGCACCTCGTGGAAGCTAACGCGGGGCGGGATGGTGGTGAGGCGCAGAGGGGTGGAGTAGCTGATGAACGCTACCTCGTGCCCGCGCTCGGCCAGGTGCTTCCCGAGCTCGGTAGCGACAACGCCGCTGCCGCCGTGGGTGGGGTAACAGGTGATGCCAATGCGCATACATCCTCCAGGCTAACGGGTGACTTCAGAACGGTTGCGAATCGGGCTAGAACGAGCTGAACGCCAGGTCGAGCAGGTTCTCGGACTCCAGGTGCCCGCGGACGAGGAAGCCCTCGCCGAAAGGTTTGCCAACCAGAGCGCCGTAGGAGCCCATCCAGTGGTCGAGGCGGGTGCGGAAGCTGGGTGAGGTGAGACGCGTGTGCTCCCAGGTGCCGACTTCGGGGCGGAACTGGGTGGCGTAGGCGTAGATGGCCTCCCACTTGCGCTCGTATTGGGCCGTGATGTCCACGACGACGCTGGGCGCGAAGCTATCGTGGTGGCCATAGTAGAGCAGGCGAGGCGGGCGGAAGGCCTCCAGCCCCGTCTCGAACCGGGCCAGGCCGGCGAGGAAGGCGCCCTGGTAGACGATGTCGCTGGTGACGAAGTGGTCGGGGTGGCGGCCCTGGTTGTGGGGCACCAGGACCATGCGGGGCCGGTACTGACGCACGACTTGGGCCACCCGGGCCTTGGACTCCTTGGTGACTTCGAGGAAGCCGTCCTCCAGGGCCAGGTTCTCCCGCGCCTGGGCGCCGATGATCTGCCGGGCAGCCTCGGCCTCGGTGGCGCGCGTCTCGGCCGTCCCACGGGTGCCCATCTCGCCGCGCACCATGTCCACCAGCACCACGGAGTGCCCTGCCTGTACCAGCTTGATGAGGGTGCCGCCGCAGCCGATCTCAATATCGTCGGGGTGGGCGCCGAAGGCCATCACGTCAACGCCGGGCATCGCTATCCTCCAGTGTGAGCAAGGCGTGTTCGAATCGGTAGATGTCGCCTACCTCGAGCAGGCGCACAACGAAGTCTGGGCCATAGCGGTCGAGGAAGTGGGGTAAGGGAAGCGTGCGTTCTTGTAGGCGGCCGCGCGGCAGGATGTGATTTCGGAGGGCGTGCAGTTCCTGACGCCGGAGGCCGGAGCGGCTCAGGCGAGCGCGGTGGGTCCGCTGCTCGAGCTTGGCCAGGGCGAACTCCGCCTTCTTGAGCGTTCCGGCCCAGGTTCGCTCCAGGCCGGGGTCAACCACGGAGACGGACCGGCGCAGGGGCTCCAGCGCCGCCGCCAGCCCTGCGCGCGCCGCCGCAAACTCCTCGGTGTCCTCGCCCGCGACGAGCCGGGCCATCGTCTCTCCCAGATCGAAGACGCCGGTGAGGACGTCTCGCGGGTTGGCGCCGTAGCGATTCCAGACATCCTTCTCGCCGCAGCCCATTATGGTGTAGTGGGGCCGGGGGAAGAGGACGGGCTGAGGCACTTCGAGTAGCCGGTGCAGGGGACGCAGCATCGCCTGGTAGGCGATCTCGCCCGGCCCGAGCACGTCGGCCAGCACCGGCAAGGTGGCGTCGGCGAAGACGGGCCGGATGGCGGCGTCGGTGGAGTAGCGCTCGGGGTGCTCCGCGGCTGCGTCAAGGTGAGCGATTGGGTCGGCGACGCGCACGCGGCGGCCGCGCTCGTCGAAGGTATAGAGCCGTCCGGCGTCGGGGGTAGTGATCTGAGGCGGGTAGCCCGCCCGCTCCAGTGCCCTTGCCACTTTGGCCAGGGCGGAGCCCACGACGGCGTCGCTTTCCAGCACCCGGCGGAGGAACCCTCCCGCAACCGGCCTAAGCACCTCCGGCCGGACCAGGACCAGTCCGTGCCCGGCGAAGACGCGGGTCCACTGGCGGCCGTGCCAAGCGCAGTAATCGTCGCCTGCTGCCGGCGCCAGGATGCTCTCCACCAGGGGGCGGTGGGGGCCGGGCTCAAGGGCGTCCAGGTAGCGGCGATGCGCTTGGCGGATGGCCTCGGTGACGGGCAGGTCGGCGACGGGCCGCCCGGAGGCATCGGCGGGAAAGCTCACCCGGCCGATCTCGCCATCGCTCTGCCGCACGAAAACGTGGTTGATCTCTTGCTGATCGTGGTCTTCGCTGGCGAGCCAGAACACCGGCACGACGCGCACGCCGAGGTCGCGCTCCAGGTCGCGGGCGAGGCGGACGATGGCGGCGGCCTTGTAGGTGGCAAAGGCGGGCCCACCGAGGAAGCCCACCTGCTGACCGCCGATGACGCAGAAGGTCCCTTCGTCGGCCAGGGCGCGGGCGGCATCGAGCACGTCCGGACCCGCCCCCAGGGAGGCGTTGTAGTCGGTCACCAGGCGCGCGATCTCGGCCCGTGGGAAGGGGAAGTGGCGCCGGTCCTCCAGGGCGGCCGGAAAGTCCAGCGGTCCGTGGGTGAAGAAGGAGCGCGCCGAGTCGGCGCCGGCGAGGTAGTCGAGATAGAGCCGGTTGCCGGCGGACGATGGGATCTCGCTCTCGGGGATGTACTCGATCACGGGCACGGTTCCTTGTGCGCCACCAGCACCAGCCGGGACGACTGGGGCGTGCAGCAGTCGCCACTGAGCGAGCCGTAGGCCGCCACGGACCGGAACCCAGCAGCGGCGAGCAGTCGGCGCATGTCGGACTCCGAGTACAACCGCACCGACTCGCGGAACTGATGGGCCTCGCCGCCGTCCGGCGTGACGGTGGTAACCTTCTCCACCCGGCGGCCGTCCGGGCTGAGGCGGCGGCGGTTGTGGACATGGCGGCCGGGCTGCCGGCGCTCGTCCTCGGGCACGAGGTTGTCGATCACCCAGTCTCGGCTGAGGTAGTCCATGAGGAAGACACCGCCGGGGCGCAGGGCGTCGTAGGCGGAGCGGAGCACGGCCTCGTTCTCGTCGTCGGCCTCGAAGTACCCAAAGGAGGTGAAGATGGACAAGATGGTGGCGAAGTAGTCGCGGTAGGGTATGCGGCGCATATCGGCCTGCACGAGGACAACGCGTTGCGGTGCCGGCTCGGGTAGGTCGTGTGCGCCCGGGGTTACGATCGGTGCTTCGGCTACTCCCTCGTCGGTCAGTGCCTCGGCGGCCGCCTGCAACAGGTCGGCGGAGAGGTCCAGTCCCACCAGACGGTGGAAGCCGGCGCGGCGTAGTGCTACTAGACAGCGACCGGCGCCACAGGCGAGGTCCAGCAGCGGCTCGTCCTTGGAGAGGGCGAGCAAGGCATGGATGGCGCTGATGTTGGCGCAGGCCTCGGCGAGGTCGCGGTGCGCGTAGAGGCTGAGGTACTCCTTGCCGAAGCTCTCCTCGTACCAGGCAGTCACTGTACTAGCGCTCGCCCGCACGCGGGCAGGTGTCGCTTTGGTGGAAGTCAGGGGGAATGATTAACATAAGTTCCTCACGGCGGGCAACCTTGGCAGCGCCGCAGCGACATCCGCTACTAACCGGCGGGGTGGGCGCTTCGAACATGATAGCTGAGGGAGGCGCGGCCTCACAACTGCAGGCACTCCGAGAGCGAGAGCCGCCAATTGACGGGAGCATGGCCGGGCATCACAATCAGCGACACTCGGGCAGACGCATCTGCGCGACTGGCCACCAGAGAGAGGGAGGGGCGATGAAGGCAGGCGGAGGTTCGGGAGTGCGGAGCGGCTCGGGAGCTAACGGGACTTCGGCGACCACGGGCGAGAAGGTCGTGCAGGTGCTCCGATCGCTGTGGGACAAGGTGAAGGCGGCCTGTGCCAACATCGGGCCGGGTGGTTGAAGCCGGGCTTAGCGCCCCGTGTGGGCGCGCGACGAAGTAGACAGCGTCACCTGGTTGGCGGGCGGCCAAGTCTCCCGCCTGTACTGAGTCGGGCAGGAGTGCACCAATGTTGACGGCCCCCAGTAGCGATAGCGAGGGCCTTTCCGCGCCTCCGAAGCCGAGAGCCCGGTGGGTGATTCTCGGCTCCGCCACGGTGCTGGTCATCATCGTGGCCGGGCTGATCGTGGGCGGCGAATTTGGCTCGTTCGTGAGCCAGTCGATCCGGGCGCTGCCGTTCGTGCCGCTGGCGGTGCTGTCCTACTACGGCCTGCACTACCGTTGGGCCCGGGTGGCGACGGTTCTGTGGTTGGCGGCGCTGGTGCTGGCCATCGCCGTCATGGCCACCGGGTCCGCGCTGGGTGCGCTGGACCCAGCGGTGCTCGAGTCGGGCATCGAGATTGCCCCTGGTGATCAGGCCAAGATCGCCCTAACCGCGCTCGGGATGCTGGCAGCGGCGGCCGTCGGTCTGCTCGGGTTCATGCGACCGGTGCGCCGCCTCGCCGCGCGCGTCCTGCCGCTGGATCCGGACTCCTTCGTTCACACCATCGCTCTGGTGACCGTGGTCACACTGACGCTGGAGAGCTTCGTTCCCCTCGTGGTGATGGGTGAGCCGACCCTGATTGCCGTCATCTCTGGAATGCTGGACGGCGGTGCCGATCTGGACATGGGCGATGGCGGCGCTACCCTGCGCGGTGAGCTCTACGGCCTGGTGTGGATCGTGGTGGGGGCTGTCTTCGCCGTCGGTCTGGGCGTTCGGCGCAACCTGAAGCAGGCGCTCACGCGACTCGGCCTGGTCGCTCCGACTGCCTCACAGGTAGGGCTGGGAGCGGCCCTGGGACTGGGCCTGGTGGTGGCGGTGGCGGTGCTCGGCGTCGCCATCGACTGGCTATGGGGGGAGATGGGCTGGACGATCAGCGGCGGAGCCGGCTTCGACGAAGCGTTCGGTACCCTGCTGGCACCCTTCCTGACGCCCATCGGGGCGGTGGTGCTCGGCCTGTCGGCGGGGCTGGGGGAGGAAGTGGCGGTCCGCGGTGTCCTGCAGCCCCGCTTGGGCATCCTTCTCTCTAACCTGCTCTTCACCGCGCTGCACGCCTTCCAGTACAACTGGGACGCGCTGCTGGTCGTGTTCCTGCTGGGTGTCGTGCTGGGCATCATCCGCCGGCGCACCAACACCACCACTAGCGTCGTTGTGCATGGGGTGTATGACTTCACCCTGGTAGTAGCTATGATGACTCAGATACCCCTGGTCGGCGAGTGATACGGAGTCGGAGGCGCCTCCTGACCGGATGTGGCGTCTTGGTGACGGGGGCTCTGACCGGACCGGCGCTGGCCGGCTACGCCTGGTGCGTGGAGCCCGGCCGGCTGGCCGTCTCGGTGCGCGACGTTAGGCTTCCCCGCCTACCCCAGTCTCTGGATGGGCTGACCATCGCTCACCTCAGTGATCTCCACGTGGGCGCCTTCGTGAGCGCTGATCACGTAGCGCGAGCGGTGGAGCTGGCGAACGAACTCGAGCCGGACCTGGTGGTTCTCACGGGGGATTTCGTGTACCGCGACCCCGCTCGAATTCACGAAGGTGCGGTGGTGCTGGCGGAGCTGCGGCCACGGGTGGCGACCGTGGCGGTGCTGGGCAACCACGACGTATGGACGGACCCGGACCTAATCACGTCCGCGCTGGGGCAAGCAGGCGTAACCGTGCTGCGAGACGAGTTTCTGCCGCTGGACTTCCCCGGGGCTCGCTTGTGGTTGATGGGGCTGGAGGATCGGGGCTACTCAGGACACCGGGGCGGATCCACGGAGCAGTTCCTCTACCGGTGGTCCGGTGCCGTCCGGGCGGCGGAACGGCTGCTGCGAGAGATGCCTGCCGCCGAGTCTCGCCTCCTGCTGGTGCACAACCCAGACATCACCGAGTTCATGCCCGAGGGAGTTGCCGACCTGGCCCTGTGTGGGCACACCCACGGGGGTCAGGTGCGTCTGCCCTGGCTGGGCCCCCCGGTGGTGCCGTCGCTGTTTGGCCAGCGCTTCGCCGAGGGGTTGGTGCAGGGAAGCCAAATGCCGGTACACATCACGCGCGGGGTGGGCCTGACGCCGCCCCCGGTGCGGCTCAACTGCCCTCCCGAGGTGGCCTTCCTCCGGCTCCACGCCGGGTAGATCTCTTCCTTTGCGATATGCGAAGAGCGGGGCGCCTACGGGCGCCCCGCTCGTGTTGCCGGGCAGAGACCGACCGTGGCCTAGTAGCGGAAGACGGCCGCCAAGAGGCAGGACTCGGAGACGGTGTCTCCCGCAGCCGGGTAGGCAGCGCCCTGATTGAGGATGGTGTGCAGCGCGGCCAGGTCGGAGAGATCCTGGATGTCGGGACCGGGCTCTTCTGCGAGGCTGGCGGTTCCGGTCTCGGTGTCGAACGTGCCCCAGATGTGGCAGCCGAGCGCGAAGAAGAGAGACTCGACGCGGCCGAAGCGAGCGGCCGACACCACTTCGCGCGGGTCTGCCGAGGCTAGCCCCGTGCCGGCGAGGGTTTCGTACTTGGCCCAAGCCTCCTCACGCGCGCGGGAGAAATGCGGCTCGACCAGTCCCCAGGCACGCTGGTGCAGGTCCTTGAGCGAGAGATCCTCCGGGTGGCCGGTCACGCCCTTCTCCAGCAGATGCGGGTAGGTGTTGGCGTCGCGGTAGATGGGGAAGAGGTAGTCCACGCCGGCGAGGACGAGAGGGACGTTCTGGCCGGCGAGTACGTCGCGCAGGCCCTTGTCGAGGAGGTGGAAGTAGCGGAGGATGCGGACCTTGGCCTGCTCCTCGGGACCGCCGGAGCCGTGGAACACGGAGGGCCGGCCGCCGGTGCCGCTACCGCGACCGGGAGAGGACACAGTGTGCCACTGCAGGTCTCGCTGCACGGTGTCGAGGCGCAGCGCCTCCTGTAGGCTGGCCGGCAGGGCGTCGACCTCTACCTCCTCGATGGAGTCACGACTTCCCTCCAGCAGGCGTACGGATTTCTGGCTGAGGGCGAGAAGGTAGAACCGGCCATCGCCGGCGAGGAAGGGCAGCAAGGGCCGGAGGCGGAAGCTCTTGCCGACAGTCACGGACTCGTTGAGGTGCAGTGGCACGCGGTACACCTGGGTGACGGTGGGTGAGACGAAGACAGCGAGGCCGTCACTCTGAGAGCGCCAGAAGTGAGCATCGCTGAGGTAGGCGTTGGCTTCGGCGAGTAGAGCCACCGCTTCGGGACGGCGTACCCCTTGAGCGATGAGATCGTCCTCGGCGCGCTGAAGAAGGTTCTTGAGGCGGATGGGGTTCTGCTCCGTCTGGTGCCCGGCGCGTTCGGTGGGGAGGAACAGCGAAACGCACCAGCCGCTCTCGTGGTCGAGAAGGCTCCTAACGTCGTCCTTGGTGAAGGCGTCCATGTTCTGTCTCCTTACCACGGGTTTGCCGCGAACACTGTAGAGATGATGTCTTCAGTGCCATTCTCGCAGATACAAGCCTGAACGTCACATCGGGTGCGGTGGTGCTAGTGCCGCTGTCGAAACGCTCACGGGTTGGTGAGCGCCTCGAAGCCGGCGATAATATCCAGAATCTCCTCTGTGACGGCGGTCTGCCGCAGGTGACGGTACTGTGACCAGAGAGCATCAATCTGCTCGCGAATGTTGCTCTCTGCCGCCTGCATTGAGGCCAGACGGCTGGCGTTCTCCGCGGCCAGAGACTCAGCGAAGGCGCGGTAGATGTTCGAGAAGAGGAGCTCCCGGACTAGAGACGAGAACAGCGGCAGCCAGTCGATCGTGTAGATGGGCAGCGAACGGGACTGCCACGGTTCAGACGCCAGGCGTCGGAGCCACTGCAGGTCCACCGGCAGGAGCTGGGAGGTCACGGGGGCGATGGCTGCGCTGCCGCGGGGGCGGTTGTGGAACAGGTAGACGCGATGCACTCCCAACTCGGAGTGCCATCTCTCTACGGTTATCAACGCCTCCCGTACCCGGGGAGCAAGCCCAGCTACGGAGGAGGGCATGGGTATCTCGCTGTACGCGGCAAAGTCGGCGCCGCGCATTCGGTTGGCTAGCCGGCCCCCGAGGACGATGGCATGGCACTCCCGCTTGTTTGGGTTCAGCCTCGCGATCTCATCCAGAGCGTGGCCGAGGATCACTTCGTTGAAGCGCCCGGCCATGCCCTGTTCCGAGCCGAAGGCCAGGATGCCCATGGGCTCGTCGAGTGAGACGCTGTCGTCAAGCGGGAACTCGCCCGATGACCCGAAGAGGGCGACCCGGAAACCTAGCTCGAGCGTGTGGTGGTAGCCGTCCAGCGAGCGAACCGCCTTTTCATAGTGCCTGATGTTGACCGATGCAATGACCTTCATGGTAGTGACTATCGAGAGCAAATCCTCGGTGCTGGCGATGCGAGCTCGCAGGGCCTCAATCGTGTCCGGCATCGTCGCTCACCATGAGGGCCGTCACCGCGGTACCGGCAAGCCGATTGATGGCTTCGAAGTCGTCATCGGAAAGGGGGGCCCCGGTTCGGATGCGCTCGCCCACCTCGCCGAGTTCCCGAGCGGCATCGCGCCGAACGGCGTTCTCGGCTGCATCCATAAGCGTGAGAGGCACGCGGTCGAACACTCCTTGGCCGGCAGACAAGAGAAGGGCGACCTGCTCCAGGACGGGCAAGGGAGCGTACTGGGGCTGCTTGAGCACCTCGCGAACGCGCCGACCGCGCTCCAAGGTAGCGCGCGTGTCCTCTTCCAGCCGGGTACCGAACCGCGAGAAGGCCTCTAGCTCCTCGAACTGAGAGTAGGCTAACCGCAGTTCGCCCGTGATGGCGCGGAACGCAGCCAGTTGCGCCTGACCGCCGACACGCGACACCGACTTGCCGACGTCCACCGCCGGCAAGATGCCTCGCTGGAAGAGCTTGGGCGAGAGGTAGATCTGGCCGTCGGTGATGGAGATCAGGTTGGTGGGGATGTAGGCGGAGAGGCTTTCCGCCTCTGTCTCGATGATGGCCAGTGCCGTCAGAGAACCGCCTCCGAGCTCGGGCTTGCGGTTAGTCGAGCGCTCGAGCAATCTCGAGTGGATGTAGAAGATGTCGCCGGGGAAGGCCTCGCGCCCGGGGGGCCGTCGGAGCAGCAGCGAGAGCTCCCGGTAGGCCCGAGCGTGGGAGGTGAGGTCATCGTAGACGACCAGCACATCGCGGCCCTGCTGCATGAAGTACTCGCCTATGGTGGTGGCCGCATATGGGGCAATGTACTGTAGTCCAGGAGCGTCGTCGCCACCAGCAACCACGATTACCGAGTACTTCATGGCATCGTGCTCCTGCAGGCTGGCGACCAACTTCGCCACGGAGTCGGCTCGCTGGCCGATATGGCAGTAGACGCACACCATGTCGCCGTCATGTTGGTTGATGATGGTGTCCAGCGCGACTGCCGTCTTCCCAGTGTGGCGATCTCCGAGGATCAGTTGCCTCTGGCCGCGCCCAATGGGTACCAGGGCATCGACGACCTTGATACCGGTCTGTAAGGGGACAGACACCGGCGCCCGCTCCATGATCGAGGGAGCGTCCTGTTCCACCGCCCATCTCTCGCCCTGGGGCAGAGGGCCCAGACCGTCCAGCGGAACACCCACGCCACTAACCACACGGCCGAGTAGCGCCGTACCCACGGGGACATCGACGACTCGACCGGTGCGCGAGACTTCCGTCCCAGCCCGCAAGGCCTGTGAGGACCCGAGAAGGATGATGCCGACCTGTGTTTCGTCCAGGTTAAAGGCCATGCCCATGGTGCCATTGGCCAGGAGAAGCAGCTCCTCCGATCTGACGCCGGGGAGGCCATCTGCTTGCACCACACCTTCCAGTACGGTACTCACCACACCGATCTCCGAGACTCCGATGGTCGGGTGGTGCCCGGAGAGGACGCTGTCGAGAAGGCTATCGGTGCTCTGTAAGCTCTCTTCGAGGAGAGCGGACACCGTTCTCGTAGGGTTACCAGAAGTCCGGTTCCCCACGAGTTCGTCTCTAGTCTGCGGCATGAGAAGATGCTCCGGAGGGCTCGGCAACCTCTGACAACACATCTGCCAAGCTGTCTTGCAGAGTGTGAAGGTAGTCATCGACGGACCAGGATAGCTTGTGACCGCCGATCCGGACCTCGAGGCCGGCGATAAGCTCGGGCATCTGTCGATAGCTGACCTTCAGCGTCTCCAAATCGAGTTCCTGTTTCAGAGCTTCTTCGACAGCTTGGCGCGAGCGATCCGACAGAGAGAAGGCGCTGCCAACCGCTATCTCCTGGCCGACTTGGTTCATCGACTTGCGGAGCGACAGCCTCGTTGCGCTATCGAGGTTCCTTAGGCGGGCAACAAATGCCGCTGCCACCCCGCTCTCGATGTCTGCGTCCGCCAGGTCTCGCAGCGCTTGGCGTGAGATGGCGAGGACCTGCTGCCGGCTGAGCCTGCGTACCTTCTCTAGGAAGACGGCACGCTCGTGACTGAGATCTTCCAACCAGGCGGCCTTCTCGGCGGCAACTTCGCGGCGGGCCTGCTCGAGCATGTGCTCGCGTGCATGATCGGCATCTCGGTGAGCCTCCTCGAGCAGGGCCTGCCGGTGGGTCTCCCACTCGGCCAACTTGTCTCCATAGACGCGCTGGACCCTCTGGGCCTCGTCTGTCTGCCGCTGCGCCTCCATGAACTCCTGGGCGATCTCCTCTCGTCGAGCCGCCATGGTGTCGATTAGCGGTCGGTAGAGGAACCGCCGAAGCAGAAAGAGCAAGATGAGGAAGTTGATTATCTGCGCGACGGTGGTCGGCCAGTCGATTAGCACGGCTAACCCCCGGCTTGGCTGACGAAGTAGTTCCAGAAGGGGTTGATGAAGATCAGTATCATGGCGACAACGAAGCAGTAGATGGCGGTGGACTCCACCAGAGCAAGGCCGACGAACAGCGTCCGGCTAATGGAGCCGGCCTCGTCGGGCTGTTGCGCGATGGCGCTCAGTGCCTGGGTGAGGGCCCGGGCTTCGCCGACTGCCGGCGCGATCGTGCCAATGGTGATGGTGAGGGCCGAGATGACGATGGAGAGCAAGGCCACAAGCGTTACGTCACTCATGCTGATGAATCTCCTTAGCCTGGGTGTTGGTCTGCTTGTCTAGCGTGTCGTGGCGCGAGCGGGTGGCGGACCCGATGAACAGCGTAGTGAGGACGGCGAAGATGTAGGCCTGGATGACGCCGGTTATGAGGCCGAGTACCTGCATGACAATGGGAAAGAGCAGAGGCACGATCGTCACCAGGATGGCGACGATCATGCTGCCACTCATCACGTTGCCGTAGAGGCGGACAGCCAAAGCGAGGGTGCGGGAGAACTCGCCGATGATATTGAAGGGCAGCATGATGAAGGATGGCTGTATGTAAGTCCTCAAGTACCGGCGGAGACCCTGCTGGGTGATGCCGAACACAGGCACGGCGAAGAAAACGCAGATGGCCAGCGCGGCAGTGGTGGAGAGCGAAGCCGTCGGGGGATAGAAGCCCGGGACGAGGGCCAGCAAGGTGCTCACCAGGATGAAGAGAAACAGGGTGCCGATGAAGGTTACGAAGGGACTCGGACTCTGATCGGAGACTTCCCGGATCTGGGCCGCTATCAGCTCGACGACGTATTCGAGCAGGTTCTGCCACCAGGAGAGGGCACTGGTGGTCAGGTCGCGGGTGACCAGCCAGGATCCGATGGTCATGATCGCCATGACCACCCAGGTGAAGCCGATGGTGGCGTTGATCGTGAGCGGGCCAAGCTCGAACCAGACCAACGTGTCTGGAGTAATGGTCATGCTAGCTCCCGATTGCGCTCGGCCTTGGCTGACGGTCCCCATCTCCTGGCAAGTGCCAGCCGGGCCACGAGGAAGCCAGCCAGGCAGACCAGCAGCCGGACCCAGGACCCCTGGGCCAACCAGACGAAACTGGCAGCGGCCAGTAGGCCTCGAAGCAGGAAGCTGCCGAGCGCAAGCAACGCCGGAACGCGCGCTGAAGGCAAGCGCCCGATGGTGATCCACAGGCCGCCAAAGTAGACCGCACCGATGAGCAGCCCTCCCGCTCCCGCTATGGCCAATCCTCCCGCGGTTACTTCAATGCCCATGTCACTCCTTGTCGTCGGAGGGGTCGATTTCGTCCTCCTTCATCTCCTGCGACACCCATCGCCAGGCGCTGTGCAGGCCTACGACGAGGCCGGCGAAGAGCATTGTCAGCGCCCACGAAAACCCCAGCGGTAGAATGGTATCCAGCAGCAGACCGACGGCGATGCCAATCAGCGTGGGCAAAGCGATAGACCACCCGACAACACCGTACATGCTCAGGCCATACCACACGCTCGTCTTGCGCTTGTGCCGAGACCGGGCCTTGCGTGCTGCCTTGTCTCCGACGATACGGTCGAGCCGATCATCGGCATCAGGATGCGTTCTTCGAGGTACCAGATCTCCTGGTTCCGTCATCGGTTGGCGCTCAGCTCCAGGTAACGGCGAGAGAAGCCCAACTCAAGCCGAGCGAGCGCGTTGCGTGCCTGTCGCTCCTCGTCGTCAAGTTCCTCGAACATCGCCCTAACCGCGGACCGCAACGACTCCAGGCTGGTGCCGCTCACCGCGTTCCGCGTCGACACGTGAACCACGCGGCCGCGCTTCACAAGAATGCCCTCGTCCACGGCGACGTAATGATCGGTTCGGCCATCTACTCCAGGATGGGGCACCCCGGGTCGTCCGGGCCCGACAAGCCGGCGGAAGCTGAGGATGCCAGGTACGATCACGGTAGCGTAATCGATATGGCGAGGTAGGATGGTGAAGGCCCCGTTCAGCGACTCGGCCGACACGCGGGCAACCTCCTCGTCCACAACAATCTGCGTAGGAGCCAACACTCTTAGCCTCACGGGCGCTGCGCCTCGTCTACGCCGCCGATCAGGTAGAGGGCCCTCTCTGGGTACTGGGCGTACTCGCCTTCGAGGATCCTCTCGCACCCGGCAAGAGTGACTTCCAGGTCCACCGAACGCCCCTCCTTGCCGGTGAACTGCTCCGTGGTGTGGAACGGCTGCGTGAGGAAGCGCTCCAGGCGTCGAGCAGTGTTGACCTTGCGCCGGTCGGCCACTGTGAGCTCCTCGAGACCCAGCATGGCGATAACGTCCTTCAGGTCCTCGTAGTCCGCCAGCGTCTCGCGGACGGCCCGGGCGACGCGGTAGTGGCGCTCGCCCACTATGTGGGGCACCAAGAGACTGGAGCTGGACGTCAGCGGATCAATGGCAGGGTAGAGCCCCTGGCTGGCACGGGTCCTCGAGAGGACGATGGAGGCCGACAGATGAGAGAACGTGTGGACGACGGCTGGATCGGTGAAGTCGTCCGCCGGGACGTAGACGGCCTGCACGGAGGTAATGGCTGCGAAGCGGGTGCTCGCTATTCTCTCCTGCAAGGAGGCCATCTCCGTACTGAGCGTGGGCTGGTAGCCCATCCGCGAGGGTAGCCTTCCGAGCAAGCCGGACACTTCAGAGCCGGCTTGGACGAAGCGAAAGATGTTGTCCATCAGGAGCAGGACATCCTGACGGCGGTCATCGCGGAAGTACTCCGAGATGGTGAGGGCGCTATGTCCGACACGGAACCGCGCTCCGGGCGGCTCGTTCATCTGGGCGAACACCAGGGTCGTGTTGCCCAGCACGTCCGATGCCTGAAGCTCGCGATAGAGCTCTTCCGCCTCGCGGTTTCTCTCGCCGATGCCGGCAAAGACGCTGACTCCACCCTGTCTGCCGGCCATGTTGTGGATCAGCTCCATGATCAGCACGGTCTTGCCTACACCGGCCCCGCCGAACATCCCCGCCTTGCCGCCCCGCTCCAGGGGGGCAAGCAGATCTATGGCCTTGATGCCGGTCTCTAGGGTCTCGGTGTGGGTGGTGCGGTCTCTGAGGGATGTGGGGTTCTGGTGGATGGAGCGCATCTCGACGGCCGTTACGGGCCCCTTGCGGTCCACTGGTTCGCCAAACACGTTCAGCATGCGACCGAGGAGTCCTTCGCCGACAGGGACGCGAAATGGGTGGCCGGTGTCGATCGCCGGTTCGTCTCGGCTCAATCCTCGGGTAGGGGTGAGGGCCACGCCGCGAACGGTTCGATCGTCCAAGTGCGCCATAACCTCGACGCGGACCTTCCCTTCTACGCCGGCGAGGATCTGGTTGCCGATGTCAGGAAGGTGGTCGGCGAAGCGCACGTCTACCACGCTGCCCCGCACAGATACCACCTGGGCAGCCGAGTTCGGGCCCTGGTCCCCATTGGTTTCTCCCAGGATGGGGTCCGGCTCGGTGGCTGCTACGTCGACCTTGCTCATGTGGCGATTGATCTCCCTTGGCGCCTAGGGCAACAGGATTGCCCTGACCACTTGCTCGCCGGGGGAGCGTGCGGAGAGTGAGTGCCAGATCGACTAGATCGCTCTAGGCGGCATGCATAATCCTGACTTCCATAGCCTCCCCGGACTGCGGAGCGTACCCGAACCTTACCAACGCCCGCCGTCAGCTGTCAAGCGCCTTCACGACGCCCGGTAGGACCTCCTCGACCGGGCGCGGCAGCCGGGTGGCGTGGCCTGGCGCTCGGGGCAGACCGCGAGGATGGAGGGGCTACTCGGCCTCGGCGGCCACGTCCTCGATGGTGCGGCCGCTTAGCACCGACTGCGGTTCGTCGCGGACGGGGTCGCGGCCGGGATCGGCGCTCTCGTCGTCCATCTTGATGAGCAGCCAGCGGGCCTTCTCGCCCTTGCCGGTGCGGATGAGGGCGAACCCGCCGACGAGCTTGCGGCCCTCCAGCCAGACGGCGACGCGGCCGCGCTCGTAGGCGGCGGCAAAGGTGTCCGTTTCCCCCTCGCGTGGGAGCAGCCGGTAGGTCCCCGTGTCCCACACTATGACGGTGCCGCCGCCGTACTCGCCCTGAGGGATGTTGCCCTCGAAGTCGACGTACTCCATGGGATGGTCCTCGGTGGGTACGGCGAGCCGCTTGTCGCTGGGGTTGAGCGACGGCCCCTTGGGCACCGCCCAGGACACGAGGACGCCGTCGGCCTCGAGGCGGAAGTCGTAGTGGAGGGTGGAGGCGGCGTGCTTCTGGATCACGAACATGGGTGCCTCGCCGCGGGGGAGAGCCTCACCGGACGGTTCGGGGGTGCGGGCGAAGTCACGCTTGTTGCGGTAGGTCTGCAGTCGGTCGCTATCGCTCACGAAGGCCTCCTGTGGCTGACCAGGTTTCAGGGAAGGTGGTCCCAGTTCTCCGGGGTGGGCGTGGGCGCTACCACTCCTTCCGGCAGCTGATTGCGGACGACCGCCGCCAGAAGTTGGTCCACGGGGGCGTAGCGGTCGGTCAGGGTGAGGGCGGGGCCGGCGGCCAGCAGTTCGACGACCTCCTCCTCGCTGAGGGCGCGGTGGGCGAGCAGGGCGCTGCCGTCGCCGGCGTCTATCTCCGCCAGCGCTTCCAGGTCCAGCCGCTGACTGCCGGCAATCAGCACGAAGGTGCTGCGTACCGACCAGCGCCAGTTCTCGATGGTGGGTACGACCACGATGTGGTCAAATGTGCGGGTAAGCGTGTGCAAGTAGGACCGCAGGAAGGAGGCGCCGGCACCGTCTATGAGGTTGACCAAGTAGAGGCCGTCATCGGCGAGCCAGGCGCGCACCCGCCGGTTGAACTCGTCCGTGGTGAGGTGGTAGGGGACGGAGTAGTCGTTGAAGGCGTCGCCCATGATGAGGCTGTAGCGGCGGGTGGGCGGGCGCTCCAAGAAGAGACGAGCGTCCTCATTGTAGGATACCACCGATGAAGTGGGCGAGAGGCCCATGTAGTCGTAGGCCACCTGGGTGACGGCCGGGTCTATCTCGATGACGTCCAGGTGGCTCCCGGGGTAGACGTTCTCCATGTAGCGAGGGAAGGTGTAGCCGCCCCCGCCGATGAATAGCGCGCTAAGCTCCTTGGCGCGGCGAGCCTGGTACTCGGTGGCTTCGGCGTAGACCTTCTCGTAGCCGTAGACCAGCTGGGTGGGGTCTTCCAGCGAGGAGTAGGAGTGCACCAGGCGGTCGAGGATCAGGACGCGCACGGGGCCGCCGTGGCGGGTCTCCTCGCGCACCTTGATGCAGAAGTAGTTGGTCTCCAGGGTACAGGGGTTCAGCGAGTGAGTGAGCGCCCAGACGCCGACACTCAGGCTGAGCGCGACCAGAAGGCCGATCGCCACTGCTCGTGGGCGGTGGTGAAGGAGGAGCGCCAGCCCCAGTGCCATGAGGATGAAGGCCACGCCGAGGACGATGTTGTAGGTGCC
>ENA-UOUL01000488-UOUL01000488.1-bioreactor-metagenome-genome-assembly--contig:-NODE-488-length-67458-cov-6.453021_pt1 | contig 67458 bp, 59 predicted proteins | sample MGYA00249838_ERZ747220 | MGnify/ENA primary metagenome ERZ747220 (study PRJEB28778, sample SAMN05720191) | bioreactor metagenome | isolation source: Anaerobic biogas reactor | place: USA:Washington... | reverse complement strand
TGAGGCCCCGCCCCAGCGCCTGATCCGCGAGCCGCTCCTCGGCCCCTCGTACTGCTCCGAGACGCTTCCCTGGCAAACGGGGTCGTGGGACCTGCCCGAGGATCAGCAGGACCTGTTCCACACGATGTCGGGCCGCATCTACAGCAACCTCTACGAGGCGCTGACGGCGGGCGCCCCGCTCGTCGTCACGCCGCAGCAGGTCCGCCAGCAGATCGCCGTGATCGAAGAGTGCCACCGGCAGAATCCCCTGCCGCGTCTCGACGCGTAACGGGGAACACCACGAACGGGGAGGAGCCATGGGCGAGGACATTCGGATCGGCGCGGACACCCTGCGCGCGTTTGCCACAGAGGTGTTTGTGCGCGCGGGCATGCCGCCCGAGGACGCGGCCACCGAGGCCGAGGTGCTGGTGTGGGCCAACCTGCGCGGCGTGGATTCCCACGGCGTGCAGCGCATCCCCCTGTACATCAACAGCATCGAGGCGGGGTACTATAACGCGCGGCCCAACATCGCGGTGATCAAAGAGACCCCGGCGACGCTCTTTGTCGAGGCGGACCACGCCATGGGCCCGGTGGTCACCGTGTTCGCCATGGAGCGGGTCATCGCCAAGGCGCGCGAGGTCGGCGTCGGCTGGGGGCTGATCCGCAACACCACCCACCAGGGCGCCATGGCCTACTACGCCCTGATGGCGGCGCGGCAGGGAATGGCCGGGCTGGCCTTTGTCTGCAACCCGCCCAACACCGCGCCCACCGGCGCGCGGGCGGCGGGCATCCACAACTCGCCCATCGCCATCGCCGTCCCGGGCAACCAGCACAACCCCATCGTGCTGGACATGGCCACCAGCGTGGTGGCCCAGGGCAAGATGCAGGTCTATATCGACAAGGGCCTCCCCATCCCCGAGGGCTGGGCGCTGGACAAGGATGGCAACCCCACCACCGACCCCAGCAAGGCGGCGCTCATGCTGCCGGCGGGGGGCTACAAGGGCTATGGCCTGGCGCTCCTCTTCGAGTGCCTCTCCAGCATCATGGCGGGCAACCCGCTTCTCTCTCCCACGCTGCTCGACCTGGAGAACAAGCCGCCGCGGGGCACGCAGAACAGCGTCGTGGTGGCGGTGAATATCGGCCTCTTTACCGACGTGGAGGGGTACAAGGACAACATCGACGACCTGGCGAAGGGGATCAAGGGCCTGCCCAAGCAGCCCGGCGTGGACGAGATCCTCATTCCCGGCGAGCCGGAGGACCGCGTCCATGCCCAGCGCAAGGCCGAGGGCATCCCCCTGCCGGCGGGGACGTTTGCCCGGCTGCAAGAGGTCGCCGTCAAGTTCGGCGTGGAGATGCCGCCGACGCTCTAGCGATTCAGCAAGGATGAAGCAACCTCCGGGCCCGATCGGGCTCGGAGGTTTTTGTTACCCGCTCGATCAGCGGGGGAGGACGTGGGCGAGGTGGGCCCTGACCCGTTCCTCCAGGGCGGCGGGGTAGGCCTGGCCCCAGGCCGCGCAGGCGGCCCGAGCGTCGCGCGCGAACAAGTCCATCTCGCGGGCCAGCGCCTCGTCGATGGCGCCCGCCTCGGCCGGGCCATGGTAGATCAGCAGCTCGCGCTGTTGTTCCGGATCGAGCAGGTTCTTGACGCTCCACGGCCACCAGCGCCAGTCCTCCGAATGCAGCGCCCGCAACACGGTCAGGTGGCCCTGGAAAAGGGTCCATTGGCCATAGACGAGCTTCCAGAGGTCGCCGCGGCGCAGATACTTGGCATGGATATAGACATAGATCCAGTAACGCTCGATCTCCCAGGTCAGCCGGGCCGGGGAATACGGGACGGCAGCGGCCGCATCGAGGATGGGCTGCAGCAGCCCCTTCTTGTCAAAGAGGACCTCGGACCCGCCGAGCAAGAGATGGCGGCCCTGGCCCCCCTGCACCGAAGCCACCTTGGCGATGGTCATGTCGTATTGCAGCAGCTCGTCCGCCTCCAGCAGGATGGCATAGTTGCGGATGTCGTCCGAGTTAAAGCCCTCCGGCCACCAGAGCGCGATGGGGTAGCCGAAACCCTCAAAGAGGGGGCGCAGCTCGGCGTCCACCTGGGCGAAATCGGCGTCCTCGACGACGAAAACCGGGTCCACGTCAGAAAAGGTGTCAGAGGTGCCCTTGCCGAGCGAGCCAAACTCGAAGGCGGCGACGATGCGTGGGTCGCGGCGATAGCGCTCGATGGTGGCCTGGTAGATTTCCTGCAGTTGTGGGTGCATGGTCCCTCCTGGAGGCGACGGTGTGGAGCGATGGTAGCACGCTTGGCGGGGATGGCCAAACCCGCGATGGCGCCAATTGTCAGCAAATCGCAAGCCAGGGCCGTTGACAACGGCCTGGCGGTATGCTAACCTGGGTGCGTGCCCCACACCAACGCTCAGGAGAATGCCCATGTCTGCTCTGGCTCGTGAGACCGTCTATCAGCCGGACGCTTCCGGCGCCCTCGCCATCAGCTCCGACGCCTTGGCCTCCCAGTTGCGCCGGATGGAGCGGCTGGATGCCCTGTCCAACGGGGTGCTGGCGGTGGATGCCATCTTGCTGATGGCGGCGCTGGGGCTGCTGCAGGACATGCGCTACATCGTGGCCGCGGATTCGATCATCTGGCGGGCCTGGATCAACCCGGCGCTGACCATCGCCGCGGCGCTGTTGGTGGTGGTGTGCTATTGCATCGCCGCGCGGGCGCGGCAGGACCGCGATGAGCGCCAGCCCCAGCATCCTCGGCTGGCGTTGGTTCCGCAGATCGTCTCCGATCTCCGCCGGACCCGGCCCGAGCAACTGCGGTCCTGGTACGACGCCAACGCTGACCTGGCGACGCGCAAGGGACGGGTGCTGCTGCTGGCAGTGGCGGCGCTGCTGGTCGGCGTGCTGCCCGTGGGCATGACCGTCCTGCTGGCGGCCTACCTCTTCTAGTGTAGGGACGGAAAACGCGAAAAGGCCCTCCCCTTTTCGCGTTTTTCGTTGCCTCGCCTCAGCCTCGAGTGATCTGGCGCGCGAACGAGACGCCCCAGGCGGGCGGCGGCACGCCCAGCCACTCGGCCACCGTGGCGCCCAGGTCGGCCAAGCTTCCCCGCGTCCCCAGCGCCCGGTTGGGGCGGATCGGCCCGCCGCAGGCCAGCAGCGGCACGTACTCGCGCGAGTGGTCGGTGCTCGTGGTGGTGGGGTCGCAACCGTGGTCGGCGGTGATGACCAGCACGTCGTCGGGGCCCAGCGCCGCCCGCAGCTCGGGGAGCCGCCGGTCAAAGGCCATCAGCGCCTCGCCATAGGCCGCGGCGTTGTTGCGGTGGCCGTAGAGCATGTCGAAATCCACCAGGTTGGTCATGATCAAGCCGCGCCCCGCTTGCGCCATAAAGGCCAGCGTCTGGTCCACGCCGTCCTCGTTGTCCTTGGTGTGGACGGCGACGCTGATCCCGCGTCCCGCATAGATGTCCTCGACCTTGCCCACCGCCCAGACCGTCTGCCCTGCCGCCGTGATCTGGTCCAGCACCGTGACGCCGGGGGGCGGCGCGGAAAAGTCGCGGCGGCGCGAGGTGCGCGCGAATCGCCCCGGCTCGCCCTCGAAGGGCCGGGCGATCACCCGTCCCACGTTGTGCGCGCCGCTGAGGATCTCGCGGGCGATCTGGCAGATGCGGTAGAGCTCCTCGGGCGGGATCACCGCCTCGTGGGCGGCGATCTGAAAGACGCTATCGGCGGAGGTATAGACGATGGGGTCGCCGGTGGCCAGGTGCTCTCGCCCCAGCTCCTCGATGATGGCGGTGCCGGAGGCGGTAGTGTTGCCCAGGGCGCGGCGGCCGGTGCGCCGCTCGAACTCGGCGATGATCTCGGGCGGGAAGCCGTTGGGGTAGGTGGGCAGCGGGCGCGGCGAGACGATCCCCATCAGCTCCCAATGGCCGATGGTGGTGTCCTTGCCCGCCGAGGCCTCGGCCATCCGCCCATAGGCGCCGGCGGCGCGGCCCGGCGGCACGCCCAGCACGTCCGTGACGTGCCCCAGCCCCAGCCGTTGCAGGTTGGGCAGGCGCAGCCCGCCCTTGGCGCGGGCCACGTGCGCCAGCGTGTTGCTCCCCTCGTCCCCATACGCGGCGGCATCGGGCAGCGCCCCGACGCCCACGCTATCCAGGACGATGATCACGACGCGCCGAACCTGTCGCATGGCTGCACCCCCCTATCGGTCAGATGCTCCAGGATAGCACAATCCCCGCGCTCTCGTCAAGAACGCCTTCCCAACCCTCTGGGCCTGGCAAGTCGCGCCGTCGATCTTGGAGGTCGAGGCTTTAGCCGGTTCGGCGCGCCTAGCTCCGGCTGAAGCCTCGACCTCCACGGGCCATAGCTTGGGTTCTGCTGCGTCCAAGGACTTGGCGCGAGCCCTGTCCTAACCCTGATAGAAAACAAATCCGACGCCTGGACGTATATGAAGCGGGCGCAAAAGCGCGCTGGATCGTCACAAGGAGGAGACCAGCATGGCCGAGCAAGAGACGTTCTTTGATTTCGCGGCGGCGGTGGGGATGACCAAGCACCTCGGCGAAGGCGAGGCCACGCGCGAGCTGGCCCGATTTGCATTTGCCAGCGGATATCTAAACGTTTATAATGCTCCCAACTGGCGCGGAAAAGCCAGATTTCAGAAAGGGAGTGGATAGATATGTTTCCTTCGATCTTTACCGATGAACTGGCGATGGATTTCGTCCAGGCCCTGCCGATCATCAAATCCTGGGGGCTCAAGCACGTGGACCTGCGCGGGCGGATCTTTGGCCGCGCCTGCGAGAACCTCACCGACGAGCAATTGGCCGAGATCAAAAAGCTCCTGGCGCAGCACGAGATGAGCATCGGCTGCTTCCAGTCCTCGCTCTGCAAGGTGCATCTGCCCAACGCTGAGGGGCAGCGCGCCGAGGAGAAAAAGCTGGAGGGCCTCATCCGCGCCGCCGACGCCCTGGGCTGCCGCCTGGTGCGGGCCTTTTTCTATTGGCAGCCCGAAGACGACAGCAAGGACGTGCTGGCCGTCCGCCCGGACATGATGGCCAAGGTCACCGAGATGTTCCTGCCCATCGCCGAGCGGGCCAAGGCCGCTGGCCTGACCCTCGCCTTTGAGAACTGCGGCGTCAAGCCCTCCGAGGTGCTGGCCTTCGTGGACGCCATCGGCGAGCCGTCGTGGGGCCTGGCCTGGGATTGCAACAGCCACTGGGACTCCCCCGAGCGCCGCGCCAACGAGACCGAGTATATCGTCAACCTGGCCCAGCGCAGCCGCTGCATCCACGTCAAGGCCCACGGCTCCGTGCCCGAGGCCGGCAAGGAGCTGCTCCCCTGGGACCGCCTCCTGGCGACCTGCGCCGCCGCCGGCGTGGCCGGCCCGGTCAGCGCCGAGACCCATAACCCCATCCGCACCATCAGCAACGAAGAGATGTCCCACAAGGTGGTGAAGGCCATCCTCGCCGCCTGGCCCACCGCCGCCCCCGGCGACATCCGCTCCGCCGCCAAGCCGGTGCGCAAGGTGGCCCGCGCCTACGAGGGCGAGCCCGTGGGCTTTGTCATCGTCGGCCTGGGCATGGGCCACAACCGCGCCCGCGAGATCACCCAGACCCCCGGCGCCAAGCTGATCGGCGTCTGCGACCTGCGCGAGGACCGCGCCAAGCGCTCTGGCGAGCAGTTCGGCGTGCCCTACACCACCGACCTGGAGTATTGGCTGGACCGCAAGGACGTCGAGGCGATCTGGGACGTGGTCCCCACCGGCGCCCACGCCGACATCGCCCTGCAGGCGTTGGAGGCGGGCAAGCACGTCCTCTCCACCAAGCCCATGGAGGTCTCGGTCGCCCGCTGCGACATGATGATCCGCAAGGCCGAGGAGAAGGGGCTGCTCTTGGGCGTGGACTTTGCCCGGCGCTTTGACGCCGACGCGCTCGAGCTGAAAGAGGCGGTGGCCCAGGGCTTCTTTGGCCGCCTGCTCAGCGGCGAGGCTGCGGCCAAGATTCGGCGCACCATGGAGTATTACAACGAGAACGGCGGCTGGCGCGGCACCCGACGCTGGGACGGCGGCGGCGTGCTCTCCAACCAGAACGTGCACACCCTGGACCAGCTCGCCTTTTGCTTTGGCGTCCCGGAAAAGGTCAAGTGCGCCATCTGGACCCAAGACCACGCCATCGAGGCCGAGGATACCGGCACGGCGATCTGGCAATACGCCAACGGGTTCGTGGTGACGCTCTATGCCACCACCTGCTACCCGCAGCCGACCTGGTACAGCCGGATGGAGATCCACGGCACCGAGGCCGCCTATAGCTCGGCCAGCGGCGGCTTTTTGGACAAGCGCGAGACCCGCTGGTACAGCAAGGGCGCCTGGAGCATGGACGCCCCTTACCCGGTGGAAGCGCCCTGGCTCAACCCCGGCGACAACTTTGCCGCGGCGATCCGCACCGGCGAGCCGCTCTTGTGCACCGGCCGCGACGGGCGGCGCTCCCAGGCCATCCTGGAGGCGATGTACAAGTCGGCCTATGGCGACGGCGGCTGGGTCACCGTCGAGCCCGAGATGAAGTAACGATCAGGACCAACGAAGCGGCGCGGGGTGTGCCCCGCGCCGCTTTTCGCGTCCAGGGGCTGGCTGAAACCCTGCGCCGGATTGTGCGTATTGATAACAGGATCAGGCAATCAACGACTGACCAGGGAGGAATCCGACCATGACCATGAATGAGACGCAACCTTTGCCCCCGGAAGGGGAGCTGACCCCATTGCCCAGCGAGACCAGCGCGCCGGTGGGCCCCACGCCCGACGATAACGACCGCCTGTGGGCGGCGGCGGGCTATGCCACCCAGTTGCTGGTGCCGGTGGTGGTGCCGGTGATCATGCTGCTCTCCGAGTCCAACAAGGAGCGCGACTTTCAGCGCTACCACGCCGTGCACGCGCTGACGCTGCTGGCCGTGACCGTGCTCTACGAGATCGTGGCGACCATCGTCTATTCGATCCTGAGCGCGCTCTCGGCGGGGTGCCTGGCCTGCATCATGTGGCCCATCTTTTTGCTGCCCGCGGTGGCGTTCATCTATTATGCCTATCTGGCCTACCAGGGCGAGTACGTCCAGGTGCCGTACATGACCCAGTTCCTGCGCGATCAGGGCTGGCTATAACCGGCTGACGGTCTGGGCCTAGACTCGAGCCCTCAGGGCCGGCGCGCGCCGCACCCTGAGGGCTTTCTCTGTCTGTGGCGCAATCCTCCGGATTGCGTCCTCCGGTCATCGCGCGGGTGCGCAACCGGCGCCCGAGGACGGGCGCTTGGGGTTGCGCCACGGGTTGCGCCGCGGTAGCGAGTATGCTACAATGGGCGCAGCCAGCCTGTGGCCAAGGGGGAAATCCATGCCCGACGAACCGATCATCGCCTATTGCGTCAAGTGCCGCCAAAAGCGCGAAATGTCCGCGCCGCAGCCGGTCTATACCAGCGGCGGCGTCCCCGCCACCCAGGGGCCCTGCGCCGTCTGCGGCACCAAGCTGACCCGCATGGGGGCCACCCCCGCCCACGAGGGGCTCCCCAAGCCCGCGCGCGCGCCCAAGGAGACGCCAGCCCCGAAGGCGGCCAAGCCCAAGTCGGCGCCCCGGCGCGCCAGCGCTTCCGGCGAGGCGGGCGAGGCCCCGGCCAGCGACGCCCCGGGCGGCGGCGCGGGCAAAAAGCTGGTCATCGTCGAGTCCCCCGCCAAGGCCCGCACCATCGGGCGCTTCTTGGGCCGCGCCTATGCCGTCAAGGCCTCCGTCGGCCACGTCCGCGACCTGCCCAAGAGCAAGCTGGGGGTGGACGTGGAGGCCGGCTTTGCGCCGCAATACGTGATCCCCCGCGACAAGTTCAAGACGGTGGGCGAGCTCCGCGAGGCCGCCAAGGACGCCGGCGAGGTCTATCTGGCCACCGACCCCGACCGCGAGGGCGAGGCCATCGCCTGGCATGTGGCGGCGGCGCTGGGGCTGGCCCCGGCGCGCTATCGCCGCGTGGTCTTTCACGAGATCACCCCATCCGCCGTGCAGGAGGGCTTTGCCCACGCCCGCGACCTGGATATGGACCTGGTGAACGCCCAGCAGGCCCGGCGCGTGCTGGACCGCCTGGTGGGCTACCGCCTCAGCCCGCTCTTGTGGCGCAAGGTGCGGGGGCGGCTTTCCGCCGGGCGCGTCCAATCGGTGGCGGTGCGGCTGGTGGTGGAGCGCGAGCGCGAGATTCAGGCCTTTGTCCCGGTCGAGTATTGGTCCATCGAGGCCGAGCTGGACCAGCGCCACGCATCGCCCCCCGACCCGCGGGTGGGGTTCCTGGCCAAGCTGGCCCGCCTCGACGGGCAGGAGGCCGAGCTCAAGAACGAAACCGACGCGCTGGCCGCCGTCCGCGAGCTGGAGCGCGCCGCCTACCTGGTGGAGCGGGTCAAGAGCGGGCAGCGGGTCCGCCGCCCCGGCGCGCCGTTCATCACCAGCACGCTGCAACAGGAGGCCAACCGCCGCCTGGGGTTCACCGCCAAGCGGACCATGGCCGTGGCCCAGGGGCTCTACGAGGGCGTCAAGATCGCCGAGGGGACGGTGGGCCTGATCACCTACATGCGCACCGACTCGGTGAACGTGGCGGCGGAGGCCCAGGCCGAGGCGCGCGGCTATATCCAGCAGGCTTTTGGCGAGGCCTATCTGCCCGCCACCCCGCCCGAGTACAAGACCCGCGCCAAAAAGGCCCAGGAGGCCCACGAGGCGATCCGCCCCACCTCCACGCTGCGCACGCCGGAGCAGGTGGCGCCCTACCTGGACGGCGACCAGCAGCGCCTCTACGAGCTGATCTGGCGGCGCTTTGTCGCCAGCCAGATGAACCCCGCGATCTATGACACCATGACGGCGGATATCCTCGCCGGCGCGCCCAAGGAGCCGCTGCGGCTGGCCGTGGGCGAGACGTTGCCCGAGCCCGCGCTGCGCCAGGCGACCCAGGGCTGGCGCTACGGGCTCCGCGCCACCGGCTCGACGCTGCGCTTCCCCGGCTATTTGGCCGTCTACCCCGACCTGCGCGAGGAGGCCGAGGCCGAGATGACGCTGCCGCCGCTGGCCGCGGGCGAGTGGCTCGACCTGCTCGATCTGTTGCCCAAACAACATTTCACCCAGCCGCCGCCGCGCTATACCGAGGCGACGCTGGTGCAGGCACTGGAGGCGCTGGGCATCGGGCGGCCCAGCACCTACGCCCCGACCCTGTCTACCATCCAGAGCCGCGGCTATGTGGAGCGGCTGGACCGCGCCCTGCGCCCCACCGAGACCGGCTTGACCGTCAACGACTTGCTGGTGGAGCATTTCCCCGCCATCCTGGACTATGACTTTACGGCGCAGATGGAGGCCGACCTGGACCGCATCGCCGAGGGCGAGCAGGACTGGGTGGCGCTGCTGAGCGCGTTCTACGGCCCCTTCGAGCAGACGGTCAAGACCGCCGAGCAAGCCATGCCCAAGGTGGAGATCAAGGAAGAGGACCCGGGACTCACCTGCCCCAGCTGCGGGTCCAAGATGGTGATCAAGTGGGGGCGCTTTGGCAAGTTTATCGCCTGCAGCAACTATCCCACGTGCCGCACCACCCAGCCGCTCCAGACCAAGGTGGGCGTCCCGTGCCCCAAGTGTGGCGGCGAGATCGTGGAACGCAAGACCAAGCGGGGGCGCATCTTTTACGGCTGCAACAAGTACCCCAAGTGCGACTTTGCCTCGTGGAACCGGCCCGTGGCCCAGCCCTGCCCGCAATGCGGCGGGATGCTGACCCAGGCCGGCAAGAAGGGGCTGGTCTGCTCCGCCTGCGGCCACACCCTGCCCGCGCCCGCCGAATGAGCCGGCGCCGCAACCAGAGGCCGCGCCCTGCGTATAGATAGCGAGTTTCGAGAGAGCGCAGACTGCCATAAGGAGAGTGTGACATGACCGAGGAGAAACCGGCCTACCGCGAAGAGTTCAAGACCACCGGCGAGAATCTGCTCGCCAAGGTGAAAGAGCTGCTGCACGAGGGCAACATCCGCCGCCTGATCATCAAGAACGACGAGGGCAAGACCCTGATCGAGGTCCCGCTGACGGTGGGCGTGGTGGGCATCGCCTTGCTCCCCACCCTGGCCGCCATCGGCGCCGTCGCCGCGCTGGTCACGGACTGCTCCATCATCGTGGAAAAGTCCGAGGCGTAGCGGCCCGCCGGGTTTGCTGACCGGCCCCCAGCCACGGATTGGACGAATTGAGCGATTCCGAGTATGCTCAATTCGGGCCGTTCGTGGCTGTTTTGTTGCCCCGCGGCGACCAGAGCAAGGAGTGAGCTTGTGAGCGAAAACGTGCGCCGCCCCGCGCTGTTCGAGGGGCTGGTCTATGATGAGGGCGGGCGGCTGCTCGAGGTGGCCTACGTCGGCAATTCGCCCTGCTATGTGCTGCTGGACGGCGACTTTCGCCGCCACATCGACAGCGCCGGCATCGACCAGCCGGTGCTGGCCATGTTCCGCGACCAGGCGCTGGCGAATGAGGACCTGGTCACGACCAAGATGATGGAGATGCTGGGCAAGGACGACATCTTTACCAAGGCGATGATCCTGGACTCGTTCAAGAACATCGACCGCATCATGGAGATCGGCTTGCCCGAGGACGCCCGCAACATGCTGGGCATGATCGGCTTTCGCATCGTCATCGACTCGCATGGCGAGATCGTCGAGGTCAAGCTGCCGCAGGAATCCGGCGGCTGGGAGGAATGAGGATGGCCTTCGAGTTCGATATCCTGCGCGACGACCTGACCGGCCTGGGGCGGGGCCCGGCCTTTGTCGCCTTTGGCGAGACCATGGTGCGGGACATGCCCGCCGACAACCAGCGGCCCGAGCGGACCCAGCAGGTCTGGCTCTCCATGGCGGGGAGCGAGCTGACCCTCGCTGTGACCCTCAGCCGCCTGGGCGTCCCCTCGAGCTATATCACCCGCGTGCCCGATAACCCCTATGGCTGGATGTTGCGCAACCTGGCCCGCGAGCAGGGGCTGGATACGGCGCATTTCGTCTGGGCCGACCGCGCCGACCTGATGGGGCGCTTCATGTACGAACTGGGGCGCTCCCCCCGGCCGGGGACGGTCTGGTACCAGCGCAAGCACTCGGCGGCCAGCCAGCTCGGCGCGGGGATGGTGGACTGGGGCGCGGCGCTGCGCGAGGCGCGGCTGTTCCATACCTCCGGCATCACTTTTGCCCTCGCCAACCACAGCGGCTACCCGCGCAACCATCTCCTGGAGGCCTTCCAGGAGGCGGCCGCGGCCAAGCCCGCCGGCTGCCTGGTGGGCCTGGACTTTAACTATCGCAGCACCCTCTGGAGCGTGGCCCAGTGCAAGGCGGCGCTCACGCCGGTCCTGACCGACCACGTGGACGTGCTCATCACCACCATCGAGGACATGGCCGGCGTCTATGGCATGTCCTGCGGGCGCGTCTCCGCCGCCGAGATCGAAAAGGGCGACATCGGGCGGCTGGAAGACGAGGACGTGCGCGCCTTTCTCCAGGAGCTGACCGAGCGCTTCCGGCTGCGGGTCGCCGGCGTCACCATCCGCTACCCCGATAGCCACGAGCAGCACCGCTGGGAGGCCGCGGCCATGGACGCCCAGGGCCATTTCTTCCGCTCCCCCGCCATCCGCCCCATCGTCCTGCTGGATCGCCTGGGCGGCGGGGATACCTGGAACGGCGGCTTTTATTACGGCCTGCTCACCGAGCCGGACCCCGAGCGCGCCCTGGCCAAGGGCGTGCTGGTGGGCGACGCCGCCACCCGGCTCAAGCAGACGCTGATGTACGACCTGCCCATCATCACTAAGGCCGAGGTGCAAGCGCTCTTGCGCGCCGACCTGCGCGGCGGCGGCAAGCGCACGACGCGGTAGGAGCTTGCACCGCAGAGACGCTGTGGACGCAGAGGATAGATGGGATGAAGAGACCCCAGACGCCTCTTTCAGCCTCTTGTTTCTCTTCCCTCTGCACTCTCTGCGCCTCTGCGGTGCGACCTTATCATGGAGGTTAGGATGAACCATCATGCCCAGCTCGAGCTGATTCGCCGGACCGGCGTCATCGCCATCATGCGCGCCAAGAGCTCCGACCAACTGCTCGCCGCGGCGGACGCCATCCGCGCCGGCGGCGTGGCGGCCATCGAGGTCACCATGACCACGCCCGGCGCGCTGGCGGTGATCGAGCAGGCCGCCTCGCGCTACGGCGAGGACGTGCTTTTTGGCGCCGGCACCGTGCTGGACGCCGAGAGCGCCCGCGCCGCCATCCTCTCCGGGGCCCAGTTCATCGTGGCCCCCTCGCTGGACCTGGCGACCATCGCCCTTTGCCGCCGCCACAGCGTGCCGGTCTTTCCCGGCGCCTTCACCGCCACCGAGATCGTCGCGGCCTGGCAGGCCGGCGCCGACATGGTCAAGGTCTTTCCCGCCAGCCTGGGCGGCCCCGCGCTGATCAAGGCGCTCAAGGCCCCCCTGCCGCAGATCGACCTGGTGCCGGTGGGCGGCGTGGAGCTGGACAACGCCGCCGATTTCATCCGCGCCGGATCGGCGGCGCTGGGCGTGGGCAGCGCGCTGGTGGACCAAAAGCTGCTGGACAACCGGGATTTCGCCACGCTCACCGAGCGCGCGCGGCGTTTCATCGAAGCCGTGGCCCAGGGCCGGGGCAAATAGCGGGGCGGGGAAAGGGGTCGCACATGGGTTCGCAGGGACGTGTGGCGGTGGTGACCGGCGGGGCGCGGGGGATCGGCCGGGCCATCTGCCTGGCGCTGGCTCGCCAGGGGGCCGACGTGGCCATCGCGGATTTGAACCTGCCCGCCGCGGACGAGCTCGCCGCCGAGATCGAGGCGCTGGGCCGCCGCGCGCTGGCGCTGCGGGTGGACGTCTCGCGCCGGGACGAGGTCCGCGAGATGGTGGGGCGCATCGTGGCGGCCTGGGGGCGGCTCGATATCCTGGTCAACAACGCCGCCATCTGCCCCATGGCCCCCTTTGACCAGATCACCGACGAGCAGTGGGCCCGCACCCTGGCCATCAACCTGCAGGGGCCCTTTATCTGCTCGCAAGAGGCCGTCAAGGTCATGAAGCCGCAGGGCTGGGGGCGGATCATCGCCATCTCGTCCGTGGCGGGCAAGATGGGCAGCGTCCGCTCCGGCGCCGACTATTCCGCCTCCAAGGGCGGCGTCATCGCGCTGACCATGTGCATCGCCCGGACCTATGCGCGCTCCGGCATCACCGCCAACGTGGTGGCCCCCGGCACGGTCCACACCGACCTCAACCGCAACTGGCCGCAGGAGGCGCTGGACGATCTGGAGCAGCGCACGCCCTTGGGTTACCTGGCCGAGCCGGAGGACATCGCCGCGGCGGTGGCCTTTCTCGCCTCCGACGAGGCCCGCTACATCACCGGCGAGGTGCTGGACGTCAACGGCGGCTTTCTGATGGATTGATCTAGGCATGACGGCGGTCATGGCCGCGGCCCGGCGGTGTGCTATGCTAAGGAGCATGGAACGCGCAAAGGAGGAACACAATGGCTGATCTGCAAACCACCTACATGGGCCTCAAGCTCGCTAACCCCATCATCGCCGGCGCCAGCCGGCTCACCTCCAAAGTCGATGGCATCAAAAAGCTGGCGGACGCGGGCGCCGGCGCCGTCGTGCTCAGCTCGCTCTTTGAGGAGCAGATCCAACTGGAGCGGGCGCGCCTTGAAGAGGACCGCACCCGCTGGGACGAGATGTACGCCGAGATGACCTCCATGTTCCCGCACATCGAGCACGCCGGGCCGGAGGAGCACCTGGCCCTGGTGCGCAAGGCCAAAGAGGCGGCGGGCGTGCCGATCATCGCCAGCCTCAACGCGATCACCCCCGAGACCTGGGTCGAATACGCCCAGCGCCTGGCCGAGGCGGGGGCCGACGCCCTGGAGCTCAACTTTTACGCCACGCCGACCGACCTGAGCCGCCCCGGCCGCGAGATCGAGGCCGAGCAGGTGTCCATCGCCCAGCAGGTGCGGCGCGCCGTGGCCGTCCCCATCAGCGCCAAGCTCAGCCCCTTTTACGCCAACCCCCTGAACGTCATCGCTCGCCTGGACAAGGCCGGGGTCAAGGGGTTCGTCCTCTTTAACCGCTTCTTCCAGCCCGATATCGACATCAAAAAAGAGGCCAACACCTTCCCGCTGAGCCTGAGCCACGAGGGCGACTATGGGCTGTCGCTGCGCTATGCTGGGCTGCTCTACGGCCAGATCAAGGCCGACATCTGCGCCAGCACCGGCATCACCACCGGCGAGGACGTGGCCAAGTTGCTGCTGGCCGGGGCCGGGTGCGTGCAGGTGGTGACCACGCTATACAAGAACGGCGCCGACCAGCTCGGCAAGATGAAGCGGGCGCTGGAAGCGTGGATGGAAGGCAAGGGGCACGCGACGCTGGCCGATTTCCGGGGCAAGCTGGCTCGCGCCAACCAGGCCGACCCCTGGGCCTACGAGCGGGCGCAATACGTGCGCACGCTGCTGCGGCCCAATCCGCTGGACTGAAAAAGCAAGAGCCCCCAAGGCTGGTTAGCCTTGGGGGCTCGCCGCTCACCTGCGTGGCGGCGCGTAGCCCAGCCGCTTGAGCAGGTGCGGCTCCTTGCGCCAGTTCTTGAGCACCTTGACCCACAGCTCCAAAAAGACCTTGCCGCCGGTCATCGCCTCGATCTCGGCGCGGGCCGCCTGGCCGATCCGCTTGAGCATGCTCCCCTGGGCGCCGATGATGATGCCCTTTTGCGATTCCTTTTCCACAAAGACGTTGGCGGCAATGTAGGTCGAGCCGTCCTCGCGCTCCTTGTACTCCTCCACCACCACCGCCACGGCGTGGGGCACCTCTTGCTCCAGGTGGTTGAGCACCTGCTCGCGGATCATCTCGGCGGCGATGCTGCGCATGTACTGGTCCGTCACCTGCTCCTCGGGAAAGTAGCGCGGCCCCAGCGGCAGCCGCTGGATCATCGCCTGCAAGAGCGCGTCCAGCCCGGCCCCTTGCAGCGCCGAGATGACCAGGTCGCCATCGAAGGTCCCCAGCGCGCGATAGGCCGCCGCCCGCGCCTCCACCGCCTCCGCCGGGACCAGGTCCGCCTTGTTCAGCAGCAAGAGCTTGGGCGCGCGCACGGCGCTGACCAGCTTGGCGATGGCCCGGTCGGCCCCGTCGGGCTCGCCGGAGAGGTCCACCAGGAAGCAGACCAGGTCGGCATCCGGGATGGCCTGCTTGGCGCTGGCGACCATGTACTCGCCCAGGGCGTGGTGGGGCAGGTGGATGCCCGGCGTGTCCACAAAGATCAGTTGTGCCTCCGGGCGGGTGAGGATGCCCAGCAACGGCTGGCGGGTGGTCTGCGGCTTGGGCGAGACGATGGCGACCTTTTGCCCCAGGAGCGCGTTCATCAGCGTGGACTTGCCCACGTTGGGCTTGCCGATCACCGCCACATAGCCGGAGCGATGGTCCGCCGGCAGCTCTTCCGAGATGGTCAGTTCGGGTTCGGTGGTCATGGGCTGGTCCTCTTTCTAGACCCTAAAGGTCTTCCGAGACCTTTAGGGTCTGGCTGGCGCCGCTGCTCCAGCGATACACTCCCCGCGCCAGGTAGGCAAAGGGCACGTTGAGCAGCGTGATGGCGATCTTGATGGCGTATTGGCCGACGATCACGGGGAGCAGGGGAAAGACCCCCGCGAACGCCACCGTGCTGAACAGCACGCTATCCACCGCGAGCGAGACGCCGTTGCTGCCGACGATGCGCAGCCAGACCGGCCCGCCTCGCTGGCGGATGGCGTGATAGATGAACACATCCGTGCGGCTGGCGATGTAATAGGCCAGCATGCTCGCCGCCACGATCCGCGGCGCGGAGCCCAGCACCGCGGCGAACTGGGGCTGCAGCTCGGCATAGATCTCGGCCGGCGGCAGATTCACCGCCACATAGGCGGTAAAGGCCCAGAGCACGTTGGCGAAAAAGGCCAGCACGATAGCCCGCTTGGCCTCCGCCTTGCCGTAATACTCGTTGATCAGGTCGATGGTGGTGAACCCGATGGTATAGATCACGTCCGCGGCGGCCACGGTCAGCCCCACCACGGTCATCATCTTGCTGGCGGTGACGTTGGCGATGACGATAGAGACGGCATAGATCCCCATGAGCCAGCCCTTGCCCATCCGCCCGGCCAGGCCGCTGGACACCGTCACCAGCGCGAACGTCCCCACAATCCAGATCAGCCAGATCATCCGGTCCCTTGCCGCTTGGCGATGAGCACCGGGCACTCGGCGAACTCGATGACGCGCTCGGCGACGCTGCCGATCAGGTAGCGCCGCGGGCCGCGCAGGCCCACCTGCCCGATGACGATCAGGTCCACCCCATGCTGCTTGGCGGTCTTCAATATCTCCTCGTGAGGCGTCCCTTCCCGCAGAAAGACGGTGGACTCGACGCCCCAATCTGCGGCCAGCCGCGCCAAATAGTTGATCGCGCGCCGCCCCGTCTCTTCTAGCTCGCGGCGCACCGCGGCCTCGCTCTTGCCGCCAAAGCGCGTCAGCTCGGTCTTGACGACCTGGTCGATCACATAGAGAAAGCACAGGCGCGCGTGGTAGGTCCGCGCGATGCCGATCGCCAGCTTGCCCGCGGCGATGGAATAGTCGGAGCCATCGGTTGGCACCAGGATGTGCGTAAAGGATCCCGGCTCGGTCATCTAGGCTTGCTCCCTTTCACCCTTGAGAGAGGCTTGGCGAGTGATCACCCCTCGGCGGTCAGAGACTTGACGCGCTTGAGGCGGAAGCGCTCTTCGCGGTCCTTCTCCTCCAGCGACTCTTCGATGAACTTGACCGTCTCGTCGTATTGCGGGATGAACAGGTATTCCAGCGCGTTCACCCGGCGTTGCGTGCGCTGCAACTCGGCGGCCAGCCGCCACACCGAGCTGACCGACTCGGCCAGGGTGGGCAGCAGCTCCAGCACCTGGCGGAACTTACGCCGGGCCTCGTCCAGCCCCGCCGTGGTGTCGCCCAATCCGAAGGCCAGGGCGGGGGGCTCGCCCTGCAATTCCACCGTGGGCACCACCACGCCCATGATGCTGCGCAAGAGCACCCGCACCTCGGCCTGGCCCACCGTCGCCAGCGAGGCCCAATCCACCATCTCGCGGCCCATGGTCAAATTGGCCACGCGCAGCGCCGCATACGCCTCCGCCAGCAGCTCATCCACCTGGCGCTGCACCGCCTCGGCGTCGTGCGCCATGTGCATCAGGTTCATGGTCAGCACCTCGCGCTTGCGGTCCAGCAGCGTATAGCCCAGCCGGGCCATGGCCAGGTCTTTCTTCAGGCGCAAGAGGCTGCTACGTGTAGGCGAGACCTTCAGTCGAGCCATAATGCTCCGCCAACTCGTCGTCGCTGAGACGGGTCAACTCGTCCTGCGGCAGGATGGATAGCACCTTCCAGGCCGCCTCGAGCGTTTGCACGATGGAACGGTCCTCCTCCAGGCCCTGCCCGATAAACTGGCGCTCGAAGGCCTGGCCGAACTCGAGGTACTGGCGATCCACCTTGGTCAGCTCTTCCTCGCCGATGACCGCGGCCAGCGACTTGACGTCCTGGACGTGGGCATAGGCGGCGTACATCTGGCTGGCCACGTGGGGGTGGTCGCCCCGCGTTAGCCCCTCGCCGATGCCGTCTTTCATCAGGCGGGAGAGGCTGGGCAGCACCGCCACCGGCGGATAGACGCCCTCTTGGGCCAGATCGCGGCTCACCACGATCTGCCCCTCGGTGATAAAGGCCGTCAGGTCCGGCACGGGGTGGGTGATGTCGTCGTTGGGCATGGTGAGGATGGGGACCTGGGTGATGGAGCCGCCCCGCCCGCGGATGCGCCCGGTGCGCTCATAGATGGAGGCCAGGTCGCTATAGAGATAGCCGGGGTAGCCCTTGCGGCCGGGGATCTCGTTGCGCGCGCTGGAGAGCTGGCGCAGCGCCTCGCAATAGTTGGTCATGTCCGTGAGGATCACCAGGACGTGCATCCCCTTCTCAAAGGCCAGGAACTCGGCCAGCGTCAGCGCGGCCCGCGGCGTGATCAGCCGCTCGATCACCGGGTCGGCGGCGAGGTTGAGGAACATGGCGACGTTCACCAGCGCGCCCGATTCGGCGAAGGAGCGCCGGAAAAAGTCGGCCACGTCGTTCTTGATCCCCATGGCGGCAAAGACGATGGCGAAACGTTCCTCCGCTCCTGCCTCGGCCCCGCCGAGCCGCGCCTGCCGCGCCAGTTGCGCCGCCAGTTGGTCGTGGGGGAGGCCGTTGCCGGAAAAGATCGGCAGCTTTTGCCCGCGCAGCAGCGTGTTCATCCCGTCGATGGCCGAGATGCCCGTGGCGATGTATTGGCGCGGGTATTCGCGCACCGTGGGGTTGATGGGCGCGCCGTTGACGTCGGCCCAGCGCTCCGGCAGCGGCGCCGGCTGGCCGTCGATGGGCGTGCCGACGCCATTGAAAACCCGCCCCAGCATCTCGGCGGCGACGGGGATCTCGAGCGGGCGCCCCGCAAAGCGCACCCGCGTCTCGGGGATGGAGAGCCCCGCCGTGCCCTCAAAGACCTGAATCACGGCGATCTCCTCGTCCACCTCCAGCACGCGCCCGTGCAGGCGCCGCCCGTCCGGCGCGACGATCTCGACCAGTTCGTCATAGGCCACGTTGCGGACGCCTTGCACGGCGATCAGCGGCCCTTCCACGCGGGCCAGCCCGCGCACCTCTTGTCCTCCGGCCAAACGCACCCTGCTCATGGGCGATAGTCCTTCTCCAGCGCGCCGATCTGCCGGTTGATCTCGGCCTCCAGGGCGTCCAGCTCGGCCACCCGGTCGTTGGCGATGCGGCTCTTCATGCGCAGCAGGTCGGTGATGACCGGGAGCTGGCGGATCTGAAAGATCGGGCAGTGGTAATCGATCACGACCTTGGCGCGGTGATAGAACTCGATGATGAGCTGCAGCATGCGGAACTGCTTTTCCGCGCTGGCATACGTATCCACCTCGTCCAGCGCGCTCTGCTGCAAATACCCCTCCCGCAGCAGCCGCGCCACCTCCAGCACCAGCCGCTCCTCATCGGGCAGCGCGTCGGCGCCCACCAGCCGCACGATCTGTTGCAGCGAGGCCTCGCGGTGCAGGATGGTCATGGCCTCGCTCTGCAGGCTCTTCCAATCCAGGCGGCGGTTATCGCGCCACCAGCCTTGCACGTCGGCCAGGTACTCGGAATAGCTCTCCAGCCAGTTGACCGAGGGGAAATGCCTGGCGTTGGCCAGGTCCTTATCCAGCGCCCAAAAGCATCGGATGAAGCGCTTGGTGTGCTGCACCACCGGCTCGGAAAAGTCGCCGCCCGGGGGCGAAACGGCCCCCACGATGGAGAGCGACCCGGTCTCGCCGCTCAGGGTGACCACCTGCCCGGCGCGCTCGTAAAAGGCGGCCAGCCGCGCCGGGAGGTAGGCGGGAAAGCCTTCCTCGGCGGGCATCTCTTCCAGGCGGCCCGAGATCTCGCGCAGCGCCTCGGCCCAGCGCGAGGTCGAGTCGGCCATCAGCGCCACGTCGTAGCCCATGTCGCGGTAATACTCGGCCATGGTGATGCCGGTATAGACGCTGGCCTCGCGGGCGGCCACCGGCATGTTGGAGGTGTTGGCGATGAGGATGGTGCGCTCCATCAGCGGGCGGCCGGTGCGCGGGTCCACCAGGGCGGGGAACTCTTCCAGCACCTGGGTGATCTCGTTGCCGCGCTCGCCGCAGCCGATATAGACGATCACGTCCGCATCCGACCACTTGGCGAGCTGGTGCTGGGTGACGGTCTTGCCCGCGCCAAAGCCGCCGGGGATCGCGGCGGCGCCGCCCTTGGCCAGCGGGAAAAAGGTGTCGATGACGCGCTGGCCGGTGATGAGCGGCGTCCGCGGGGCCAGCCGCCGGGCATAGGGCCGCGCCTGGCGCACCGGCCAGGACTGCATCATGGTCAGGTCCTGGGCGGCGCCGGGGCTGGCGACCTGCAACAGGTGCTCCTCGATGGTGCGCTCGCCCGCCGCGGCGATGGCCGTGACCACGCCGCTGACGCCGGGCGGCGCCAAGAGCCGATGCTCGATGAGCGGCGTCTCCTGGACGGAGCCCCAGACCTGGCCGGGGCGCAGCGTGTCGCCGACCTGCACCGCCGGCTTGAAGGGCCAGGTTCGTTCGCGGTCCAGGGCGTGGGCGTGGACGCCGCGGCCGATAAAGCTCCCCGACTGGGCGGCCAGCGCCGCCAGCGGCCGCTGCACGCCGTCAAAGATGCCGCCCATCAGCCCCGGCCCCAACTCGAGCGAGAGGGGCGCGCCCGTGCCATAGACCGGCGCCCCCGGCTTGAGCCCGGAAGTCTCCTCGTACACCTGGATGCTGGCGGTCTCGCCGTGCAGGCCGATGATCTCGCCCACCATCCGCTCGTTGCCGACCTCCACCATCTCGAGCATGCTGGCATCCAGCACGCCGGTGGCGCGGATCACCGGGCCGCTAATCCAGCTCACCTTGCCGATCTGCATGACCATCAGGCCGCCCCCTGCAAAAGCTGGTAGACCTCGGCGCGCAACGCGGCGCGCAGCTCCGCCAGCCGATGTTCAAACGAGTTATCGTACTCTCTGTGGCCGCCCCCCGCCTCGATCACGGCGCCGCCGCTGATCTCCGCCGCCGTGCCCAGCGAGAGCTTCACGCGCCCTCGCCAGTCGGCGGCCAGCGCTGCCAAGTCGGCCTCCGTGAGCAGCCCGGCGTCGCTGGCGCTCAGCCGCACCGTCGCCTCCGGCGGCTCGCCCAGCTTGGCCACGCCGTCGCGGACCAGGGCCAGCACGACCTGCTTATAGTCCGGCGCCTGCCGCAGCTCGCCCAGCCGCTCTCGCGCCCGCGTAAAGACCTCGTCGATCAGCTCTTCCCGGCGGGTAAGCAGCACGCGCTGGGCCTCCAGCCTGGCGTTCGCCAGGCGGCGCTGCCGCAGGTGCGCGGCTTCCATCTCGGCCTCGGCCAGGGTCTCCGCGGCGATCTGTTGCGCCTGGAGCTCAGCCTCGCGGCGCAGGTTGCGGGCTGCCTCCAGCGCCAGGGCCACGCGCTGCTCGGCCTCCGACTTGGTGTCGTCCAGCACCGCCCTGGAGAGGGCGCGGATGCCGGCGATCACCTGCGTGGTCTGTTCGTCCTGCTGGCGTTGCGCGGCGCTCCCGCGGACTGGGCCGCCGCGGGCGGGTTTCTCTGTTGTTTTCGGACCTGCCATGCTTGGTTCTCCCGGACGTTGCCTATAAGGCTCTAGACCCGCACGCCCGTGGCGCGGGCGATCACGTCGCGCAGCGCGAGGCGGCTGGCCAGCGGCCCTTCCGGGCCAGGGATCTCGACGACGATGGGGCCCTCGTTGGACCGGCGGTAGCTATCCAGCGCCTCCGGCGCCAGCGCCGCCGCCCGCTCGGTGATGAAAACCACGCCGATCTCGGGGTTGCGCGCGGCCAGCTCCAGCGCCTCCTCCACCTCGGGCGCGCTGAGGGCGACCTGGCCGGTCAGCCCGATGAGCGAGAACCCCAACACCGCATCGGGGTCGCCGATGACGTGCAGCTTCATAAGGCGCTCCGCGTTAGCTCGTCAGGATCAGGAAGGAGACGATCAGGCCATAGATGGCGATGCCTTCCGCCAGGCCCACAAAGATCAGGGCGCGGCCAAAGGCCTCCGGGCGCTCGGCGATGGTCCCCAGCGCCGCCGACCCGGCCATGCCCACGGCCAGCCCGGCGCCGATGGTGGCCAGGCCGGTGGCCAGCGCGGCGGCCAACGCCACCGTCCCATTCAAGCCCCCGGTTGCGGGGGCCGCCTCCTGCGCGCTGGGGGCGGCGGCCACTGGCCCCACTGAGGCCAGCAGAAACAGGCCCACCGCCAGCGCCAAGACCACGTTCAGCCCGATAAAGCCGCGGACCAGCGCCTTCCAGGCGCTGGCGCGCTTTTCCGATGGGTTCATGTTGAGCATAGAGCCGCGACCTCCTTACGATGTCTGCTTGTCGGATAGCTCGAGCGGACGGTACGGCAGCCCGCCGCCCGTAAAGAACTTGCTAAAGAACTCGTAATATTCCAGCCGGAGCGTCTGGATGCCGACGATCAGCCCTTCGAAGCCGATGACAAAGATGTTGCCCACCAGCACCACCAGCCAATAGAGCAGCGAGCTGGGGCCGCCCATCATCCCCGCCAGGATGAAAAACACGGACATGAGGCCGCCATGCGCCACGGCAAAGGCGCCCAGCCGCACGTAGGAGAGGCTGTTGCTCAGGTAGCCGATGAACGCCTCGAACAGCTCGAAAAAGGCGGTGATCAGGTACAGCCCAACGCCCTCATGGATGAGCGGGCGCCGCTTGTTGATGAGGTTGCCCAACGGCTCCCCCAGCGTGAGCAGGACCAGCGGCGGAATCAGCGCCAGCGGGATCAGGCCGCTGGGCAGGGCGACGCCCGTCGCCACCGCGAACACGACGCCGAGCAGCCCGAGGTAGAACCAGAGCCCCGCCAGCCCGTAACGGTCGAACAACACCCGCCGCCAGTCGCGCGCGCGCAGCCCGTTGGCGATGTTGGCGGCGAATCCCACCAACGAGATCCCCACGCCCAGCACCACCGTGGCCAGCAGGATCGACATGATGTCGTCCAGCGGCCGCAGCCAGAGGGCCGGGAGCACGTCCTCGATGCCAAAGATGCTGCCGTAGAGGAAACCAAAGACCATGGCCGAGGCGCCGGCAGCCACCAGGATCGGGGCCAGCCCGCGCGCGCCCTTGAGCGCCGCGACCTTGCCGCTGAGCGCCAGCCACCCCGCCGCCGCGAGCACCAGCCCGTGGCCCACGTCGCCGAACATCAGGCCGAACATGACCACGAACGAGATCGCCACCAGGGGCGTGGGGTCGATCTCGTTATAGGCCGGGAAGGCATAGTTGGTCACGAGCCCCTGAAAGGCCTTGAACAGCCCGCGGTTGCCCAAGGTGGTGGGGACCGAGGCCGCGTCGCCGGCCTGCTCGGCGGTGGCGATGTCCACCTCCACCCGCCCGCTGGTCAGGTCCCGCACCGCCTGCACGAGCTCGGGCAGCCGCCGCGTGGGCACCCAGCCGGCCACGAGATAGACGTCGCGAACCTGGCCAAAGTGGTGCGCGGCGCGCATCAACGACAGGTCCGACCGCGCGTGCCAGAGCAACTCGGCCAGCGGCTGGCCCCAGGCGTCGCGCAGCCTGGCGGTCTCCAGATCGAGGGCATTCTTTTGCGCCCGCAGTTGCTCGGCCTCTTCGCCCAGCGCGCGCCCGATGGCGGCAGGGGTGCCGCGATACTCGGTCGGCATCGAGATGGGGGCCATATAGGCGCTATTGGCGGCCCGGTCCAGGATCTCCCGGTCCCTGGCCGAGCCAAAGAGCGCCACCAGCGTGCCCGATCCCTCCTCACCCAGGTTCATGATCACGTGCGGGACGTGCAAGAGGCTGGAATTGAAGCGATCCAGGTTGGCGGCAGGGATGATGCCCACCTGCGCATGCAGGAAAGAGAGGTCGCGCAAGCTCGCCAGGTCCACGTCGAGCGCCGCCAGCGGCCGCAGGCGCTGCTGGAGGATCTGCAGCTCGGCCAGCCGCTGCTCCAGCCCCTTGAGCTGGCGCACCAACGGCATGACCTCGCGCTCGATGGCCAGGATTCGGTCGCGCAGCTCGGCGGATCCCAGGGTCGCGGTCAGGTCGCTGCCTTCGGCCAGCGCCTCGGACGTCTGCAGCGTCCCCGTCATGAGCAGGATGCGCTGCTCAAAGCCCTGGTACTCCTGGATGCGGTCCAGCCAGGGCTCGGCGGAGCCATCCTCCGACCGGCTGAGGTAGCTGGTGTCGATCTGGTGCAGGACGCCCTTTTGCGCGATGGCTTTGGTGACCGCCTCGATGTCCTGGCGCGGCACCAACAGGCTCAGCTCGCTCATCTCTTCAGCGTGAAACATCTGGACTCTCCACGGTCATGCGAATTGGTGGACCATATAGTCCTGATAGGCTGGCCGGCGCAAGCCCGACATCTTGGCCTCCGCCAGCACCATCAGGTCGCGCGTCTCGGCTCGCTTCTGCATCAGGTAGGCGAGGATCACGCCCAGGTGGAAGGGATAGCCCGTCAGCGCCGCCCGGCAGAGCTTGTCCAGGTAGCGGTGCAAGGCGACTTCCAGCCGCGGGAGCCAGCCGGGCTGGCCGACCTCCGCCGGGGGCGCCGCCTCGCCCCAGACCTGGCGCAAGAGAGGCGTCACCTCTTGCCCCGCCGCGATGCCCCGAATGACGCTGTCGTTGCTGCGATAGCCGTAGGGCAGGGTATAGTTGATGATCTCGGCCAGTGATTTGTCATAATAATAGCGATAGCGCAGCGCCCACATGATGTTGGTGATGTCGTACCAGGTGCCGATGAGCTGCTGCGCCCACTTGCGGCTGTCACCTTTGGTCTCCTGGATGGCGCGCCAGAGCCGCCGGTAATAGTCCAGGTCCAGCGCCACTTCCAACGGAAAGAGGCTGCGCTCCTCCTCGAAACGGGCCAGGGCGTGGCGCAGCGCGTCGCCGTAGGGCGTCCCTTGCAGCCGCAACACCAGCTCTGGCACGTCCCGCGCCACGAGCAGCGCGTCCATGTCCAGGGAGGAGGCCCGGCCCAGCGGGAAGAGAAAGCCCTTCATGCGCTCCGCCGACTCGCCCACCTGCAGGCCGCGCAGCACCGTCTTGAGGTTATCCACCTCGTAGAGCTGCTTCAGCAAGAGCACCAAGGGCTGATCGGCCTTGGGGGTGAGGTCAATGATGTGGGCGAAGCGCAGCGCCACGTTGGCGTTCAGCCGCGCCTCCAGCAGCTCACAAGGGGGGCAGACGGCCTCGAACTCGGCGAGCTGCGGCCCGTAGCTCGTTTGCTTGAGCGCGAGCAAAAACCCCAGCGCGTCGCGCGAGCCGTCCAGCTCGCGCCACTCCTCGGCGGTCAGCATGCGGCCCAACATGCCGCGCACGTGGACGTTGGGCGTGATGTAGGCGGGGAGGCCCCATGGCATCTTGGCTCTCCTATCCTTCGGCTCGCGCCACTTGCGCCAGGACGAACCCCACCGCTGCCTCCACGCGCTCCTCCGCCGCCCCGCGCAGGCGCGCCGCCTGCGCCTCGGCCTCGGCGAGGACCTTCTGCCGCTCCTCCTCGGCCTGCTGTCGCGTGGCGGCCAGCAGCCGCTCCGCCTCCGCGGCGGCCCGCTCACGCGCCTCGCGGGGGAGGGCGCGGGCCTCGGTTTCGGCCTGGCCGCGGACCTGCTTGCCCAGCTCGCCCGCCTCGTTGAGGATGGCGCGCATCTCTTGTTCGACCTCTAGCACCTGCTTGATCATGTCGCGGATCACGCGCTATTCCTCCATCGCGTCATCGGGCAGCGGGAGCGCGTCGGCGTCCTTGGCGGCCCACAGCCGGCAAAAGGCGCAAACGTCGGGCACGGTGGTGGGCTGCCCGCAGACCCGGCACTCGTGATATTCCGGCGGCGCGAGCTTTTCCAGCACGATGCGCCCCTCGTCCCGCGCCCGGAGAAAGTCCAGGTAGAATTGCAGCTTGCTCCCCGGCGAGCGGTCCTCCACCTGGTTCAAGAGCCCCTTGGCAAAGATGGAGGTGGCGTCCACGGCGAAGGGGCACTCGTCCTGGATATAGTCGATCCCCCGCAGCAAGGTATACGCCGCCGACTCGCGCTCGTAGATCAAGCAGAGCGGCTTGACCTTGCGGGCCAGCTTGGGGTGGATGGAGGGGAGCACGGGGCTCTGCCGCCCCAGGTAGCCGGTCCGCCAATGCATGGTGTTCTGATAGAGCGCCGCCGCCTCGTCGTCCAGGTTGTGGCCGGTGGCCAGCACGGTATAGCCGCCCTCGTAGGCGATGCGGTTCATGGCGTGGCGCTTGATCAGCCCGCAAAGGGAGCAGGGCTTGCGGCGCCGCTGGTACACCATCTCGGGGATGCTGCGCCCTTGCTCGGCCTTGACGTCCACCACGTGCAGGCGCAGCGCCACGCCCTCCGCCGCCCAGCGCGCCACAAAGCGGTGGATGCACTCCAGCGAGGCGTCCGAATAGCCGCCGTGGTGGATGCCCAGGTGGATATACATGCCGTCGGCCTGGTAGCCCAGGCGCAAGAGCATGTCCCACAGCCCCAGCGAGTCCTTGCCGCCCGAGACGGCCACCAGGAGGCGGTCGTGGGGGCCAAACATGGCGAAACGCTCGATGGTCCGGGCCACCTGCGTGGGCAACCAGTCCACGTAACAGCTCTCGCATAGCGCCAGCCGGTGCCGTCGCATATTGACGGCGGCCGGCTGCCCGCACTTGCCGCACCTCATAACCTGCTCACCTTATGTTAATTCGAGTTGGTTCGCTCATTATACCGCCGTTCCGGCGAACGGTCAAGGCTGCGTGGCGCCTGCCCCCAGTTGACGGGGCGGCCCGTCGCGCTATAATGCCCTTGTCGCTGCCCGATCACCGCCTCCCGAAAGGAGTCCCATGACCGTGCCCTGGTACGAGAAGCAACTGCGCATCCTGCATGCCAGCCTCGGCTTTGCGCGAAACGAGCTGCCCACCGTGGACCTGGTCGCCTTTGCCCGCGATGTCAAGGCCCAGAACTATAACGCCCAGCACGTGGAGTACAGCGTCTCCTGGGATGGGGAGAACCGCATCTTTCTCTTCCAGACCGACCAGGCCCGCGCCGTCCCTCGCGACGTGCTGAAGGAATACCTCCCCGAGGCCCACAAGCTGGGGATCAAGGTCTTTATCTATGTCAACGTCCACTGGGCCAACAAGTCCTTCATCGAGGAGCGGCCCGAGTGGGTGCAGCGCAAGGTCGATGGCGAGCCGCTCACCGGCATGTACGGCGGCAAGGGCACCGCGCCCTGCGTCAACACCAGCTACCTCCCCTGGATCGCCGGGCTGATCGAAGAGATGGGCTCCAAGTATCCCATCGACGGCATTTTCTTGGACGGTCCCTGCTTTTACGTCGGCACCTGCTATTGCCCCGATTGCCAGCGGCTCTTTCGCGAGCGGTACGGGGTGGACATCCGCGAGGTCACCACGGAGCAGCACCCCCATTGGCCCGATTTCGTCCAGTTCCGCTACGACTCGATCACCCATTTCAACGCCGTCTGCCGCGAGGCGCTGCACAAGCACGTCCCCGGCGCGCCGCTCTACATGAACGCCAACGGCCTGCACTCTGGCCGCTGGAACGGCCGCAGCAACCGGACGCTGATCCCCTCGCAGGACATCCTCGGCGCGGAGGGCGGTTTCATCTTTTACGGCAAGCCCATGGACGTCCCGCTCTGGAAGGTCTCCGGCACGGCCAAGTACCTGGAGGCCCAGGCGCGGGGCAAGCCCACGGTCATCTTTACCGCCGTCGGGCACAAGCCCTGGGAGTACCCGCTCACCGCGCCCGAGATCAAGCTGAACACCGCCGCCACCTTTGCCGCGGGCGCCAACCCCTGGCTGGGCGGCTACCAGAAGGACCTGCACGACCCCTCGCTGATCGCCGTCGCCGACGAGCTGGGCTTTTTCGCCCGGCATGAGGAAGCCCTCTCCGGCACCGCCTCCCTCGCCGAGACGGCGCTCCTGTGGTCGGAGGACACCGCCGACTATTACGGCGCGCACATGCCCGAGATCGACTTTATCGTGGACCGCCCCCAGGCCAAGCAAGAGTTCGATTACCAGTCCTCCTTCTCCGGCGGCTACGAGGCGCTGCTGCGCACCAACACCCCCTTTGCCGTCGTGGACAATGTGGGGGTGGAGGCGGAAGGCGCGCTGCGCGGGATGCGCACGCTGCTGCTCACCGACGCGGCCTGCATGTCCGCCGCCACCGCCGCGGCGATCCGCGAGTGGGTGCGCGCGGGCGGGACGCTGGTCGCCACCGCCAATAGCTCCCTCTATGACGAGCGGGGCCGCCAGCGCGACGATTTCCTGCTGGCGGATGTCTTCGGCGCCTCCTACGTGGGGCCGCGCGGGCTATCGGGTTGGGACCAGATCCAGTTGAGCGCGGCGGCTAGGGCGCGGCACGGCCTGGCGCGGGAGGACATCCCCTCGCCCACCTACCAGCTCCGCGTCCGGGCGCTCCCCGGCGCCGAGGTGGCGGCGCGCTATTATGAGCCCACCGAGAGCCGCTACTCCGGCAAGCCCGACGTCAGCGCCGACCCGGCCATGCTCTATCAGCGCTACGGCCAGGGGCAGTGCCTCTATATCGCCGGGAGCGCCGCGCGCCACTATTGGACCTACCGCATCGACGAGTGGCACAAGCTGCTGACCTTTGGCGCGCTGGAGAGCCCGCTGCTGCAAGTGCTGGCGCCCTCCCCCGCGGTGGAGGCGATCCTGCGCCAGCGCAAGGGCGGGAGCGACTGGGTGGTGCACCTGCTCAACTATACCGGGGGCATGGAGCGCCCGATCAAGCGGATCGTGGAGCTGGGCGACGTCGCCATCCGGCTGCGCCAGGCCAAGGACCCGGCGCGGGCCGAGGCGCTGCGCGCTGGCGTCCCTTTGCGCTGGCGCCGCGAGGGCGACTATGTCGTCCTGACCCTGCCCAAGCTGACCCACCACGAGGCCATCCATATCGTCTGGGCCTGAGCCCGAGAAAGGAACCAACATGACGGGAGCTGATGTGCTGGTCAAGGTCCTGCAAGAGCAGGGCGTGACCTTTGTCGCCACGCTGTGTGGCAACGGCCTGGACCCCTTCTTTATCGCCTGCCGCCGCGCGGGGCTGCGCCTGGTGGACACCCGCAACGAGCAGGCCGCCGCCTACCTGGCCGACGCCTACGCTCGGCTGACGGGCAAGCTCGGCGTCTGCGCGGTGAGCAGCGGCATCGCCCACGTGAACGGGCTGGCGGGCGTGCTCAACGCCTATTACGACGGCGCGCCGATGCTCCTCATCACCGGCGAGTCGGCCTCGCCCGCCCACGGCGGCCGCGGCAAGTTCCAGGAGCTGGACCAGGTGGCCCTGGCCGCGCCCATCTGCAAGGTCGCCAAGCGGCTGAGCGACCCCCGCGCGCTGGCCTTCGAGGTCCGCGAGGCGCTGGCCATCGCCCAGTCGGGCCGCCCCGGGCCGGTGCATCTCACCATCCCCATGGACGTCTTGCAGGCCGAGGCGGAGGACCTGGCCGTGCAGCGCCCGGCGCTCCCCTACCTGCGCCCCGCCGGCGACCCGGCGCTGGTGCGCAAGGCGGTGGATTGGATCGCCAAGGCCACCCAGCCGGTGCTGGCGGTGGGCAGCGGCGCCTTCTACAGCCAGGCGGGCGACGCGCTGGAGCGCTTTATGAAGCTGACCGACATCCCCACCGTGACGCCCATCTGGGACCGCGGCGCGATCCGGCGCGGCGCGCCCCAGTTCCTGGGCGTCATCGGCGCGGCCAGCGGCGGCCCCGACCTCCTCTCCGATTGCGACCTGCTGGTTATCGTCGGCGCGCGGACGGATTATCGCCTGGGCTATGCCTTGCCGCCGGCGCTCAACCCCGAGGCGCGGGTGATCCGTGTGGATATCGACGCCGCCGAGCTGGCGCTGGGGACCGAGCCGCACCTGGCCATCCTGGGCGACCCGGCGCTGGTGCTGCGGGCCTGGTCGGACGAGTGGCAGGCGCGCAAGAACCCGCCGCATAGCCGCTGGCTGGCCGCCGCTCGCCAGCGCGACGCCGCCTTTCGCGCCCGCTGGACGGACGTCCCCGCCGCGCCGCCCATGACCGGCCAGCATGTGGTGGAGGCGCTGCGCCCCTTCCTCACCGAGGACACCATCTTTTTGGTGGATGGCGGCAATATCGGACAGTGGGCGCACATGCGCCTGGCCGATGGCTACCCGGCCACCTGGCTGACCTGCGGCGCCAGCGCCGTGGTGGGCTGGGGGCTGGGCGGGGCCATGGCGGCCAAGCTGGCCTATCCCGACCGCCCGGTGATCCTCCTCTCCGGCGACGGCTCCATCACCTTCACCATCGCCGAGTTCGAGTGCGCGACGCGCCAGGGGCTCCCCTTCGTCGCCGTGCTGGCCGACGACCAGGCGTGGGGCATCGTCGTCTGCGGGCAGCAGTCGCGGTATGAGTGCACCATGGCCAGTTGCACCGGCGCCATCCGCTACGACCATTTGGCGGAGAGCATGGGCGCGCTGGGCATCCGCGCCGAGACCGTGGACCAGATCGGCCCGGCCATCGCGCGCGGGCTGGCCGAGTCCCGCCCGACGCTGGTGCATGTGCCCATCGCCACCGCCGCCCCGTTCGACGCATAGGACCATTGTGCCATTCCGCTCCCGCGGGGGCGCGTTATACTGGGAGGTGAGCCAGGCGGCCGCGCTGGCCCTGGCTCATCCTGTCCAGGTTGTGTGGATCAGAGCTGATGGCATCGAAACATGATGGATTGACCGATCCTAGACACGAGCAACGGTTCCGCCTCCTCACCGTCGCCGGCGTGGTGGCCGGGGGGGCGTTGGCTTCCTTTCTCCTGGACCGCGTCGAGGTCCTGTGGGCGGTGCTGCTCATCGCCGCCATCGAGCTGGCCATGCTGGGGGTGGTGGCCACCTGGTCTCGCTGGGGCCGCCACCTCTTTGTGATGGATAGCTTTGCCCTGGCGGCGGACGTGCTGGCCATCACGCTGGGGCTGCACTTTTTGGGCGGCGTCGAGTTCCCCTTCGACTGGATCTATGCCGTCTACCTCTCCGCCGTCTCGATCTCGCGGGGCCCGCGCACCGGCCTCATCCTGGCCCAGTGGAGCATCCTCTGCTATGGCACCCTGATCTGGGCCGAATACCAGGGCCTTTGGCCGCACATGGCCCTGTTGCCCGTCTTTGCCCGCTCGCCCCTCTATAGCGACCCCGACTATATCCTGACCAAGCTCTTCTCCAACGCCGTCATGTTCAACGTCGGCGCGCTGACCGCGGCGTTCTTCGCCGGCGCCATCCGCTCCAAGGTGGAGGAGCGGACCCGCGAGCTGCAACAGGCGCAGGTCCAGCTCTCCCAGTCGCAGCGGCTGGCGACGCTGGGGCAGATGGCGGCGAGCCTCGCCCACGGCCTGGCCAGCCCCATCACCGGCATCAAAGGCTCCGCCGAGCTGCTCATGGAGGAGCTGCCCGAGGCGCACCCCGGCCAGCGCCGCCTGGAGCAGATCCTGCACTGGGCCGACCACCTGGCCAGCATCCTGGACCGGCTGCGCAACCTGGGCCGCCCGACCAAAGAGGAGCGCGTCCCCGTGGAGATCAACGGCGTGGTGGGCGAGGTGCTGGACCTGGCCGCCAAGCTGCTGGGCCAGCGCGACATCGAGGTGCGCCGCGTCCTGGCGCCCGACCTGCCGCTGGTGCTGGGGTCGGCGCGGCTGCTGGAAGAGATGTTCATGAACCTGGTGATGAACGCCAAGGACGCCATGCCCAACGGCGGCAAGCTGACCGTCACCACCCGGCGGGGCGATGGTCCGCATGGCGAGAGCGTCCTGGTGGACCTGCAAGACACGGGGGTGGGGATGAGCCCCGAGGTCAAGAAGCGCATCTTTGAGGCGTTCTTTACCACCAAAGGCGAGCGCGGCTCCGGGCTGGGGCTCAACATCTGCCGCCAGATCGTGGTGGACCACGGCGGCCAGTTGACCGTGGAGAGCGAGTTGGGCGCGGGCAGCACCTTTACCGTGCGCCTGCCGGCGGCGCGCTGATCGCAGATCGCGTATCGCAGATCGCGGATCGCAGATCGCGGATCGCAGATCGCAGATCGCTGATCGCAAATCGCAGATCACGTATCGCGTATCGCAAATCGCGGGGCCAGAGTTGTCCGTCTCCTGCGATAGGCGATTAGCCATAAGCGATTTGCTATATGCGCCCTACCACCGGCCCCGCCGGCGTGTCGCGCACCTGCCAGCCCAGCGCGGCGATCCGCCCGCGGAGCGCGTCGGCGGCGGCCCAATCGCGCCGCTGGCGGGCGGCCTCTCGCTCGGCTACCAGCGCGGTCACCTCGGCGGTCACCCCGGCGGGCGCCTCCGGCGACGCCTCTGGCGTCGCTTGCGCCCGCGCCCAGACCTCGGCCGGAAGCCCCTCCGGCCCCGCCGGCAAGCGGAACGCCCCGAGCTCCTCGCAGGAAAAGCGCGCGCCGTCCTCGTGCCGGATCTCCTCGCCGCCCTCGCGCGCGATGGTGACGCCGCCCGCGCCCATCACCCAGCAGCGCCCCTCGGCCACCTCCACCAGGAGCGCCGTGTGCTCGTCGATGCCCACCACCGTCTGCCCGGCGGGCAAGAGCGCCGCCAGCTCGCCAAAGCGGGAGCGGCCCATGAAGCAATGGCTGGTATCCAGCTCGTCGCCGCCGTCGTGGTTGTTCCAGTGGGGGACCAGCACCAGCGACAGGCCATAGGCGCCCCAAAAATCCAGCCCCGGCTGCCAGTGCAGCGCTTCGCCCACCTTGTAGATCTCGTACACCGGCAGCGCCCAGGCGCTCAGCGCGATGGTGGCGGCGCTGGCGAGCGCGAGCGCCGCGCCCAGGCGGTGCCGCGCTACCAACGCCTGCCAGGCCAGGCTGTCTCGCAACTGGCGCACGGCATAGGTGGGGCTGCCCGGTCCCATAAAGAGCAGGTTGCTGCCCCAGAGCGGCGCGATGACCGCGGGGTCGTCGGGGCTAAAGGGCGTGCCCCGCTTGCGGGCGGGGACCAGGGTCACTTGCGGGTTATGGTTGCGCAGGTGCTGCTCCAGGTACTCGGCGATCCTACCGGCCACCCGCGGCGAGTTCAGCTCGAACCCGGCGGGCGTCTCCAGCACGGCCACGCGCACCGGCGCGTCGAGCTGGCGCATCACCGCGTCATAGACGCGCTGGGCCCCCGGCGCGATCTCGCCGGAGCCGAACATGGCCACCCACCCAGGCCGCATGCCGATCCTCCCTCAACCGCTCCTATCCCCGACCTCTGGCGACAAATCGCCCACCGTGAACTCGGCCCTCTCCTGCGATCCGCGATCAGCGATTGGCGAGAAGCCCCCAAATCTCGCGCGCGCAGCGCTCCCACGAAAAGCGCGCCGCCTGCGCCCGCCCCGCTGCGATGAGCCGCTGGCGTCGCCCCTCGTCCAGCGCGGCGACCCGCAGCGCCTCGGCCAGCGCCGCCGTGTCCGTGGGGTCCACCAACAGGGCGGCGTCGCCGGCCACCTCGGGCAGCGCGCTGACGTTGGAGCAGACCACCGGCGTCCCGCAGGCCATCGCCTCCAGCACCGGCAGGCCAAACCCCTCGTAGAGGCTGGGCAGCGCAAAGCAGCGCGCGCCGCTCAGCAGGGCGGGGAGGTCGTCTTGCGCCACATAGCCAGGGAAATGGACGCGGCGCTCCAGCCCCAGAGCTTCCACCTGCGCAAATATCTCGTCGTAGAGCCAGCCCTTCTTGCCGGCGATCACCAGGTCCGGCGCGGCAGTGTTTTGACATAACATGGCGAAAGCCTGCACCAGCCGGGCCAGGTTCTTGCGCGGCTGCAACGTCCCCACGTAGAGGATATACCCCTCCGGCAGCCCATACCGCTCGCGCGCCGCCCGCCGCGCCGCGGCGTCCGTCACCGGCGCGAACTCGCGCCCCACGCCGGGATAGACCACGACGATCTTGGTGGCGGGGGTATGATAGAAGCGGATCAGGTCGCGGCGGGTGGCCTCGGAATCGGCGATCACCTGCGTGGCCACGCGGGCGTTCCAGCGGGTGGAGAGGTCCAGGTACCACCGGGCGAAGCGGGTGTGCGCCTCCGGGTGATAGAGGTAGCCCAGGTCGTGCACCGTCACCACCGTCCGCCGCGGGCGGACGGGTGGCAGCACGTGGGCGGGGACGAACAGCGCGTCCGGTGGGCGCAGGAGCATCTCCCACGATAGCCGCAGGTGGGTCCACAGGCGGGGGAAGGGGATGACCCGCGCCTCGCCCCCGGCAAAGAGCCCCGGCGGCGGGGGCTGGTTATAGTAGAGCGTGATGGGCGTCTCCCCGGCCAATGCCAGCAGCCGGCGGATCACCTGGTAGGAGTAATGCTCGGTCCCGGTGCGCTGCGCCACGGCGGCGCGGCTGGCGTCGATCCCGATGCGCATGGCCGCTTCACCTCACCTCGGAGACCAGCAGGCTGGCGGCCCCGGCGGCTCGCAGCGCCTCCAGCACCGGCTCGAACTCGGCGGGCAGCAGCGCGATCATGTTGCCGCCCATCCCCGCGCCGACCAACTTGGCCCCCGGCGACCCGGCCCCCTTGGCCGCGCCGATCAGCCGCTCCAGCTCGGGCGAGCTGACCCCGATCTCGCGCAAGAGCGCCTGGTTCTCGTCCATCAACGGCCCCAGCGCCGCCGTCTCGCCGCCCTCGATGGCCCGCCGCCCGCGCCGCGCCACCTCGCCGATGGCGTCGAAAAGCGCCTCGTAGCGCGGGCGATCCGCCTCCCAGCGCCCGCGCACCGCGCCGACGGCCATGCGCGTGGGAGACGCGATGCCCGTCCCGGCGATGGCGAGGCGGAAGGGCCGCTCCACGGCAAAGGTCTCGATGGGCTGGCCGCGCACGAAATAGACCGGCCGGGCGTAGCTCACCACAGTGTTGTCGATGCCGCTGGGCGTGCCGTGGTAAAGCACCTCCGCCTCGTAGACCAGCGCCGAGACCTCCGCGTCGGCCAGCGAGGCGCCGAGGTGCGCGGCCAGCGCCCGCACCAGCGCCGCCGAGACCGCCGCCCCGCTGCCCATGCCGCTGGCGACGGGGATGTCCGAGCGGATGGCGATGGTCAGGTCGGGGAGCGTGGCCGCGCCCAGCCGCTCCAGCGCCCGCCGCGTCACCAGCTCCAACCCGCGCAGCCGCTCGCTCGCCGGTTGGCCGAGGACCAACTGCTCGCCCAGGTCGTGGGCGAGGATGGTCACGCCGCCGCCGGGGGGCGCGCCCTCCACGGTGGCCGTGGCGAGCGCCTGGGCCACCGGCACGGCGATGGCCGGGCGGCCATAGACCACGGCGTGCTCGCCAAAGAGGATCACTTTGCCGGGGGCGTGGGCTTGGGTCATCTGGCTCCTTGCGCGTTCAGGATGCGCGGATCATACCCGATCAGGGGCGCATCGCCAAGTTCATCCCTTCGTCTCAGCGCCGGCCGATGATCTGCTCCAGGATCGTCGGATCCTTGATCTCCCAGTCTCGCGCCAGCAGCAGTATCTTGGAGAGGATCTCGGCGGACCTGGGGTCATCGTCGGCGAAGGGGAGAAAGAGCCGCCCGCGGTGCTGGGCGTGGACGGGGACGATGCAGACCTGCCCGCCCGGCTGCTGGTGCACGACGGCGCTGCCCAGGTGCACCGAGTAACTGGCCAGCCGCCCTTCGATCAGCGTGCGGGGCGCTTGCAGGCGGACGTTATCCAGCCCCAACGCGGCGCACGTCTCGGCGACCAGCGCGGCGCGCAGCTCCACCGTCGAGGCGCTGGCCTCGGGATCCACGCCGCCCTGGTGGGCGACGCTGACGACCAGGTCGAGATCGCGCATGACCTCGCTAAAGAGCCGGGGCGGGACCTCGGCCAGTGGCATCACCCAGTCGCGCCGGGCAAAGCGCACGCCCTCGATGGTCAACCCCTCCACCTCGGCGGGGGTGAACCAGGCGCCCAGCGACTCCACCCAGGCGGTGATCCCCCAATTGTGATAAGCGTGGTAGATCCCTTCCTCGGGGTGGCTGATCCAGCCCCGCCCCGCCAAGAGTGCCTGCGCCTGCCTCGGGTTGACCTGGTGCCCGGCGTAGCGGCGCGAGATGTCGCCCTCCGCCCGCTCGGCCTCGGTCAGCACGTAGAGCTCGCGGAAAACCTGCTTAAAGGGCTGGATGCGCTCGGAGAAAAAGCACTCGCGCTGCCAGGCGGTCCACTCCCCGCTCTCCAGCAGATCGAGCGGGTGAGCCAGTCGCAGCCGGTCGCCGGGCGGGACGGGTTGCTTTCGCCCGTCGTGCGCTTGCAGCGCGCCTCCCCGCTCCACCGGATAGCCGATGGCCGCGTCGCCGCTAAAGACCAGATCGCGGATCATCGGAGCCAGGACGGGATGCTCGGCCAACTGGCGCAGCTCGGCGCCGGTGAAAACGTCGCCGCGGCACATGGCCTGCTCCAGCGCCCGCCGGGTCCGGGCGATCTGGCGCTCTAGCGCCCGAGCGCGCTCCTGCAGCGTGGCCACGGCCGGGTCTTTCTTGGCGGCAGCCGGGATGGCCTTGAGCCGTTTTCCCGCCTTTTCCACGGTCAACTCGGCTTGGCCCAGCTCGTCCAGGGATAGCGAGACGGTCACCTCCCCCGCGGTCGCGGTCAGCGGGCCAGCGGCCAGGTCCGCCGATTGGCGGGCTTCCATGGCCCATTGCAGCCGCTGCGGGTCGGGATAGCCGGCGGTGCGCGCCAGGTTATCCAGGGCGATGCGGGCGGCCAGCTTTTCGCTCTCGCGGCGCTGGGAGCCGAACTTGGCCCCCGTGCGCACGAATTCCTGGATGGCGCCATAGCGCGCCAAGATCTCGGCCTCGCGATCCGCGCCCTCGGGCAGGGGCAGCAGGCCGAGCGCCCGCACTGCGTCCTGGTGGCGCTTCCCGGCGATGCGGGCCAGGAGCTGGTCCCGGTCCAGGCGGCCGCGCATGGCATCGGCGTAGAGCTGCGCCCGCTTGTGCCCGGCGCCGTAGCTGGCATAGGGTGCCGCCCGGTCCAGCGCGTCCCAGCGCTCCTCGCCCAGGGCGCGATAGGCCCGCCAGAACCAGGCGACATCGGTGGCACCCTCCAGCAAGTCCTCGCCGTCCAACGGCGTGCGCTGCTGGATCTCGGCTTTCCACTCGTCCAGGATCTCGCGGCTGATGCCCCAGCGCCGGTCCTTGGTGTGGGCGTGCAGCCACCAAACCGCCTCCTCGAACCCTGGCCACTCCAGGGCGTGCTCCACGAACCGCGCCCATTGGGGTGTATAGGCGGCCAAATCGATCAGCCGCCGCTCGACGATCCCCGCCGCCCGCACAGCGGCGGCAAAGTCCTCGGGCGTGTCGCTTGGCTCGGGGAAGGTCATGGCGACGAGGTGGCTGAGCACGCTGATTTTGGATAAGTACTCGTGGGTGTAGCCGCGATCGAAGGGGTCGTTGCCCATGGCCTGGAGCAGGCGGACGAGCACGACCTGGCCCCCGGCGTAGGCCAGCGCGCGGGCCGGGGCCGAGGCGGCGGTCGGCAGGTCGGTGCGCGCCGTCTCCACCTCCACGATCCGCCTCCGGCAGCGGTTCGCCAGTTCCTGGAGCACGGGGTAACGCAGGGCGAGGGGCGCGGGTTTGCGGCCTGTCCAGGAAAAGAGCTGCCGGAATCCGTTCGTGATGTCTCCTGGGGGACGGGGACCGAGCAGGTGGTCCAGCACGTCGGCCTCGATGGCGCCGCCAGCGGCCTGGGCGGCCAGCACATCCTCCAACGGCGGCCGGAAGCGCGGCAGCGCCGGCCCTGGCTCGTCCATCCAGCGCAACAACCCCCACAGCCGGATGTGATGCCGGGCCTCCCAGGACTCTGGGCACAGCCGGCGATGCTCGCGCGCCTGATCCAGCCAGGCCCGCAGCGGCGGGGCATCCCGCCAGAGCGGCTGACTGGCATCGAACGAGCCGGCCATCGCTTTGACGACGATCACGTTGGGGCCGGACCCGGACTGAGCCGGGACGCGCGGCAGCTCTTGCGCCGGGATCAGGCTCAGGCCATACTCCACCGCGTCGATCAGGAAATCCGCCGCCCCCGCGGGTGGGTGCAGCCGGGTCAGCCAACTCAAAACCCCGGCGACGATGTGCAGGTAGCGAATCTCGTCCCGATCCATCTCGCCCAGCAGGGCAGGCCAGGCCTCCCGCAGCCAGTTGGCCGGATAGCGCGCCAGATAGTTGTCCCGCTGCCAATAGCTTTGCAGCAGCGCGCCAGCCCGCAGCAGCTCCAGGCCGTCCGGGTCGCGCTGGGCGGGCGGTCGCCCGGCCCACCAACCTTCCCACACCTCGCGCAGGGGCAGGCGCGCGGCGTCCTGCTCGGGAGGCAGGTCGGGCCGTGGGGATACAAGCAGATACGCGAGGTCGCCCAGCAGCTCTTCTCGCTTGCCGTCTGATAGCTCCAGGGTGATGGGCGTCGCCCGGTGCTCGTGGACCAGCCCGTTGAGGGCGCGGAGGCAAGCCACAGCGGCCTCGCTGACCAGCGAGCGATCCCCGGGCCGCGCCAGGGGCGGCTTGATCCGCCGGGGCGGCGTTGGTTGGGTGCGTTGCCGAGGGTCCAGCAAGCCGAGCGCGTCATCCAGCGTCGCCTCCTGCCGCTCCCGGCCGAGCAGGCGGCCGAGCAGCTCCCGCTCGGTCGCGGATAGGTCCCCATGCCCCGCCTGATGCTCGGCGGCGAGCGCCCGGCTGTCCGCGACGGCGCGCCCCGCTTCCACCAGCCCTGCCAGCAAGTGCAGCCCGGCCTGCCGCGGCAGGGTCTCCGGCGCTCCCAGGAGCCGTCTGGCGCTGGCCAGGGCGGCGTCGTCGCGCTGCGCCAGCAAGAGCGGCAGCAGGGTCTCGCGCAGGTCAGCGGCCTTGCGGCCCAGCAATGCCTCCAGGCGCGGCGCCTCCTCCTCGGTGACCGGGCGCCGCCCCAGCCCCTTGGCCGCGCGGCGGCGCACCTCCTCGGCCGGGTCGCGCAGCAGCTCTAGGAGCGTGTGGCGCGACTCGGCGGTATCCGCGGCGGCCAGACGGTCCACGGCGTCGGCGCGCCGGTAGGGCCCCATCATGGCCAAATAGGGCGTGAGCCGCGTGGCCGGGCGGGAACCAAGGCACTCGGTAAGCAGTTGGGCAGCCGTCTGGCGGTCGGTCTGGAGCCGCAGCCAGGGCCACAGGATCGGCTCCAGTTCTCTCTTCCCCTTGGGTAATCGGGCGACGAGCCGCTCCAGCCGCTCAAAGAGGTCGGTCTCGCCCATCCGCGAATCCACGTGGGGCAGATAGGCGGGCAGGGCGGCCAGCGCCACCCGCAGGTCGGGGTCGTCCAGCGCCGCGGCGACGGCCTGTATGGAGCTGACCAGGCCCACCTGGGCCAGGAGATAGGCAGCGGCAAAGCGCCGCTCCAGGTCGGGGTCCGCCAGCAGGCGCGTCGCGGGCTCGATGGCGGCGACGGCGTCCTGGAAGGCCGCGGCCCACAGCGCCAGGTAGACGGCTTGGCCGTCCCCGCACGCCAGTGCCGCGTCTCGTCCGGCTGGGTCGTCCAGATAGGCCAGCGCCTGTTCCAGGGCCAGGCTCACGCTCCGGGCGTTCTCCACGTCGAACGGCAGGCCGAACCAGACGGCCGCCGCGCGCACCGTGGCCGCAAAGCGCGTCAGGTTGTGGTCGAGGATCAGCCGCAGCATGCGCCGGTAGGCCTCGGGCTGAGCCATATCCACCGTTTCCAAAACCACCTGGCGCAGCCCCTCCTGGCGCTCGGCGGCCAGCAGCAGCCGCTCCACGAAAGCCCAGCCGTCGGGCCGCGAGGCGGCCAGCAGTGCGCTGGTAACGTGGCGCCCCATGACGCCGACGGGGTGCCCGCCCGAGGCCGAGGCGCACAGGGTAGCCAAGACCGCTTCGCCTTCCTTCCCGCCGCCATCCATCGCCGCGGCCAGTAGCGCGGTCAAACAGGTGGGCGGCACCCACCCCAGGTGGGGCGCCCAGGCGGCGTACCAGGCCACGTTCTGGTCGTAAAGAGCGGTCAGGTTGATCATTTCCCGGAGCCAGTTGCCGCGCTTGGGCCGGCTGGTGCGCGGGTTGTTCGGCGCGCGAAAGGCGCGGCGATCGTAACCGGACAGATAGGGCTGCCCCACCTGGAGCAGCCAGGCCTTTTCGACGTGGGGAGCGAGCGCGGGGAACAGAGCCTGCCAGATCTTGTTGCGGCGGCGCTCGCCAAGTTCGTCAAGCTCCTCCACGGCTGGCGGATAGGTCTCGTCGTCGACATCATCGGCCAGGGGCTGGCCGGCGGCGTCCCGGCCGAGCAGGGTGCGAGCCAGGTCGCGCTCCCTGCGTGGAAGCTTGGCGACGCGGTCCAGCCGGCGCTGTATGCCATCGGCGATCCGCAGGGCTTTGAGCTGTTGCTGCGCTTCCTCTCGGGTGAGCATCCTAACCCCCCGCCAGGGCGACCAGCCGGACGAAGGAGACGCGGCTGCCCGGCGCCAATGCGATTGCCGCGTCCAGGCTCATCTGTTGCTGGCCGTCCACAAAGACCAGGTAGAGCCGATCCTCGAACGCCTGGAGGGCCGTGGCTACGGCGGCCTGTGGATCAACCGTCTGCCGCGCCTCGTGCCCGCCGGTGTCCACCTTGCCTGCGGCCAGCCCCTGCGCGATCTCGCCGGACGTCAGCACGCGCGCCAGCCGCCGCTCCTGCTGCCGCTGGCGGAAGGCTACCACCTCCTCCACCACGATGCGCGCGATCAAATCGCGCAAGCTGAGGGATGCTCCCTGGCCTGGGGCGAGGGCGGCCAGCGGGATTGCCCAATCGTCGAAAAGGGGTTTCTTTCGGCCCAAGACTTTGGCCTCGATGGTGACGTTGGCCTGCATCGCGATTATCACCTCCTGACCTCCGCAAACCAGCGCGCGAAGGGGCGCGCCAGCCGGGGGAATCACTGCGCGGGGGGCCTGTTTCCGGGTACTGCAGACGCGTTGACTTTCATCATACGCCAGGGCCGGGCGGGTGTCAAACAAAAGCGCCCCTCCCGCCGCGCGGCAGAAGAGGCGCTCGTTTCACGCTATCTTGTCATCCGTCCAAGCGGCAGCGTCCTTAGCAGGCCGCCCCCGCCTCCAGCGCCGGGCGGAACTTGTAGCCGTACAGGATGGCCCCATCCTCGCCGTCCTCGGCGATCTTGCGCGTCACCATCTCGACCGGCATGCCGATGGCGACCTGCTCCTTGTCCACGTCGGTGAGCTGCGCCGTGACCATCGGCCCTTCCTCCAGCCGGACCAGCGCGACGGTATAGGGCACATAGCTCTCATACCCCTCCGGCGCGTGATAGACCGTCGAGTAGGAATAGACCGCGCCCCGGCCGGAGAGGGCAAAGGGCTCCTTGGCCGGGCCGCTGCACTCCGGGCAAACGTCCCGCGGCGGGAAGAGCTTGACCCCGCACTTGGGGCACACCTCGCCCATCAAACTGAGCCGCTGATCCCGCGTCCGCCACTGTCTAGGGATATGCATATCGCCTCCGAGATTAGTCTGCCGATTCGAATATGTGCGTGATGATGGTGCCGCCGCTGCCGCCGATGTTCTGCGCCATCCCCAGCCGGCAGTCCACCTGGTTCTTGCCCGCCTCGCCGCGCAACTGCTGCGCCAGCTCGACGATCTGGTACATCCCCGTGGCGCCCACGGGATGCCCGCGCCCCTTCAGCCCGCCCATGGTGCTGATGGGGATCCGCCCGCCCAGGAAAATCTCGCCCTCCTGGGCCAGCCGCACGCCCTGCCCTCGCGGGGCAAAGCCCGCCGCCTCCAGCGAGAGCGCCGACATGATGGTAAAGGCGTCGTGCAGCTCAAAGAGGTCCATGTCCTCCGGCCCCGCGCCCGCCTGGGCGTAGGCCTTTTGCGCCGAAAGGCGCCCCGCTTGCAGAAAGAGCAGGTCCTTGCGGTCGTGCAGCGCCAGGCTATCCGTGGCCACCGCCGAGGCCCGCACGTGCACCGGGTGGGCGCTGAACTCGCGCGCCCGCGCCGTGGGGCAGATCACCGCCGCCGCCGCGCCGTCGCAGATCGGCGCCGAATCCAGCAGGCTCACCGGGTCAGCGATCATCCGCGCCTTGCCAAAGGCCGCCTCGGTAAGCGGCGCGTGGAACATGGCGTTCGGGTTGTTCATGGCGTTGCGGTGGGCGTTGATGGCGAAATTGGCAAAGGCCGCCCGCTCCACCTGGTGCTCGTACATGTACCGGCGCATCAGGAGCGCGTTCAGCGCCACGAACGAGACGCCGTGCATCACCTCGTAATCGGCGTCCGCCGCCGAGGCCAGCGCCGCGGTCACCTCGTTGCCCAGCATGTCGGTCATCTTTTCCACGCCGACCACCACGGCCACGTCGATGAGCCCGCTGGCCACGGCCATGTACCCCACGCGAAAGGCCGAGCTCCCCGCGGCGCAGGCCGCCTCCACGCGCAGCGCCTCGATCCCCCGATACCCGGCGTAATCCGCCACCAGCGCGGCGGTGTGCTCCTGCCCGGTCAGTTGCCCCGCCAGCATGTTGCCCAGGTAGAGCGCCTCCACCGGCGGCGAGCCGGCGTCCTGGATGGCCGCCAGCACGGCGTCCACGCCCAGGTCGCGGAACGACTTGTCCCAGTGCTCATCCACCTTGGTCTGTCCGATGCCGATGATGCTGACTTGACGCATACGGTTGCTTTCCCCAGGATTTCGACGTTAATGCATCAGGAGCTTGTTGCGATAGCGGGCATAGACCGCGTAATCCACCTCGCGCCGCCGGGCCAGATAGGTCGCCGTCGCCGGCGCCTTGCGCCGCCGCTCGGTGATCAGGTCCGTCACCACGAAGGAAAAGGCGTCGCTGCCCGCGCCGGAGCCGAACGACACCAGCAGGATGCGGTCGCCCGGGCTGGCCTCGTCCAGCACGGCGGTGAGCCCCAGGATGGACGATCCGGCGTAGGTGTTGCCCACCCGCCCCACCAGCAGCCCCGTCTCGATCTGGGCGGGGGTAAAGCCCAGGCTCTTGGCGGCGCGCGCCGGGAATTTGGGGTTGGGCTGGTGCAGCACGGCCTGGGCGTAATCCTTGGCGGTGTAGCCCAGCTCCTCCATCAGGTGGCGCGCCGCGCCCTCCACGTGGTGGAAATAGGCCGGGTCGCCGGTAAAGCGCCCGCCGTGGCGGGGGTAATGCTCGTGCGCCCGCCGGTAAAAGTCGGGCGTGTCCGAGACGAACGAGTAGGACCCCTCCAGATAAGCGAGGCTGTTCTCCCGCGGGCCGATCACATAAGCCGCGCCGCCCGAGGCGGCGGTGTATTCCAGCGCGTCGTTGGGGCGGCCCTGGGCGGTGTCCGCGCCGATGGCCAGGGCGTAATCGCCCATCCCCGAGCCCACCAGCGCGAAGGAGGCCTGCATCGTCTCGGTCCCCGCCTTGCAGGCGAACTCCCAGTCCGCCGCCGTCACGTTGGGCGTGGCGCCGATGGCCTGGGCGACGATGGTGCCGCTGGGCTTGACGGCGTAGGGCTTGGACTCGCTGCCGACCCACACGGCCCTGAGCTGCTGCGGGCGAATCCCCGCCCGCGCGATGGCGTTGCGGGCGGCCTCGATGGCCATGGTCACGGCGTCCTCGTCCAGCCCGGCCACCGCCTTTTCCACGACCGGCGACTCGTCCTCGCCCTCGGACCAAACGCGCGAGACCTCGCTGCCGGGGAGCCGGTAGCGGGGCAAATAGGCGCCATAGCCAGCGATCCCGACCTCGCGGGACGGCTTCATGATGGTCATGACATTTCCCTCAATATCTCTTGCGCGCGATCCAGCCGGATGACCTTTTCGGCCACCATGCGCGCCACCACGGCGTCCACGCGCTCGGGCGGCGCGCCGGCGGCGATGGCGAGCTGCCGGGCGTGCAGCGCCATGTGGCCGCGCTGGATCCCCTCGGCGGCCAGGGCGCGGATGGCGGCCAGGTTCTGGGCCAGCCCCACCGCGGCCACCACCTCGGCCAGCTCCCGGGCGCTCTGGACGCCCAGGACCTTGAGCGCCACCTGCGCCAGCGGGTGCACCTTGGTGGCGCCGCCCACCGTCCCCACGGCCATGGGCAGCTCCAGCGTGCCCACCAGGTTCCCCTGCGCGTCCCGCCCCCACTTGGAGAGGGAGGTGTAGCGCCCGCCGCGGGCGGCGTAGGCATGCGCCCCCGCCTCGATGGCCCGCCAGTCGTTGCCGGTGGCCAGCACCACCGCGTCGATGCCGTTCATGATCCCCTTGTTGTGCGTGGCCGCGCGATAGGGATCGCTGGCGGCGAAAGCATACGCCTCCACGATCCCCTGCGCCACGTCCTCGCCACTGTAACCCTCTTGAGCCAGCGCGGATACGGGGACCACGGCCTGGGCCCGCGCCAGCCGCCGGTCCGCCAGGTTGGAGAGGATGCGCAGCCGCACCCGCCCGCCGCTGATCTCGGCGGCCAGCGGAGCGATGGCCTCCAGCGCGGTGTTCACCGTGTTGGCGCCCATGGCGTCGCGGGCGTCATACAAGAGGTGCAGCGCCAGCATCGGCCCCACCGGGCTCTCCTCGATGACCCGTACCTCCACGTCGCGCGCGCCGCCGCCCAGCCGGATCATCAGCGGGTCCTGCTGGTTGGCCAGCGCGATCAGCCGCTCCTTGGCCGCCAAGAGCGCGAAACGCGCCGCCCAGGGATCGGCCACGTCCAGGATCTGCAGTTGTCCGATCATCAGCGGCGCGTCGCTGTGGGCCTGGAAGCCGCCGCCCTCGCGCACCAACCGCGCGGCATAGCTGGCTCCGGCTACCACCGAGGGCTCCTCGATGGCCATGGGCACGAGATAGTCGCGCCCGTTGATCTGAAAGTTCGTGGCGATGCCCAGCGGCAGGCCATAGACGCCCACCACGTTCTCGATCATGCGGTCGGCCTGCTCCACGGGCAGGGCCAACCCCTGGCGCAAGAGCGCCGCCTCGGCCTCGGAGAGCCCGGCGAAGGCCTGCACGGCCTCCACGCGCTGCTCGCGCGGCATCTTGAAAAAGCCGCTGATGCGGGACGAATGGGTCATGATCGCTATCCTCGACGGTACGTGATGGGCGCCAAAAGGCTCGCAGTCCGACTACGAGCCTACGATGCCGGATTATACACTCCCTGCGCTCTCAAGAGCTATCAAATCTCGGCGCGGGCCAAAACCGTTGCCTTGCGCGCCGCCATGATAGCTTTTGACAGTGACTGTGGAGGGGTTTTGGCCCCTGGCGCCCCAGCTCTAATCCACTTCTAACCTCCGCTTAATCTCTCCTTAATCTGCGCGCGCCATACTGTACCCGAGTTCGAACCGTAACGTGGGAGGTTTTTCCTATGGAGACGAGACCAAATAAGTTCTATGCAGCCGCGATCGTGATCGTGGTGTTGGGCATGATCCTGGCCGCCGGGCTAGGCGGGCTCGCCGGCGGGCTGGCCGGCTATTACGCCGCCGGGCGCCGGGCGCTGCCCACGCCGGCGACGGTGGTGGAGCGGGTGGAGGTCCCCGTCACGCCGCAGGTCACCGCCCAGTCGCCGGTGGCGCAGGCCGCCATCGCGTCCGAGGAGCAGGTGGTGGAGGCGCTCTACGAGCGGGTGAACCCCTCCGTGGTCTATATCAGCGTGGCGGTCCGCGCCCAGGGGATGAGCTTCCCCTTCGGGCAGGGCCAGGGCGGCGGGCAGTACCAATACGGCTCGGGGTCCGGCTTTGTCTATGATCGCCAGGGCCACATCGTCACCAACAACCATGTGGTGGAGGGCGCCGAGCGCATCGAGGTCGTCTTTTCCGACGACACGACCGTCCCGGCCACGGTGGTCGGGACCGACCCCGATAGCGACCTGGCCGTGATCAAGGTCGACCCCGAGGGGCTGGACCTGGTGGCGGTGGAGCTGGGCGATTCGGACGCGCTCAAGGTGGGGCAGAAAGTGGCCGCCATCGGCAACCCCTTTGGCTATCAGGGCACCCTGACCACCGGCGTGGTCAGCGCGCTGAGCCGCAGCCTGCCCGCCAGCGAGACCGAGGACGGCGGCTCCTATAGCATCCCGGATGTGATCCAGACCGACGCGGCCATCAACCCCGGCAACTCGGGCGGCCCGCTGCTGGATTACGCGGGGCGCGTCGTGGGCGTCAATGCCGCCATCGAGTCGGCGGTGGCCAGCTCTTCCGGCGTGGGCTTTGCCATCCCGGTGAGCCTGGTCAAGCTGGTGGTGCCGGTCCTGATCGAGAGCGGGCAGTACGAGTACTCTTACCTGGGCATCAGCGGCGGGACGATCGCGCCGCAGGTGGCCGAGGCCATGGGCCTTCCGCGGAATCAGCGCGGCGCGCTGGTGGCCACGGTGACCCCGGGCGGCCCGGCGGATGAGGCGGGGCTCCGCGCCAGCAACGAGACCACCATCATCGATGGCATCCAGGCGCCCATGGGCGGCGACGTGATCGTGGCCATCGACGGCCAGGCCATCGCCGGCATGGACGACCTGATCCTCTACCTGGTCCGCGAGACGGTGCCTGGCGACAAGGCCACCCTCACCGTGCTGCGGGACGGCAAGAGCGTGGAGCTATCCGTGACCCTGGCCGCGCGCCCCAAGAGCTAACGCGCGCAACGAAAGAGGCCGGACGAGGTTTCCCTCGCCCGGCCTTTTGCATTTCTCGGCCCTGCCGGTCAGTCCAGCTTGAGCACGCGGATGGCGTTCTCCCGCGCGATCTTGGCCAGCGCCGTCTCGCTCAGGTTCAGGCCCATCAGGGTGTCCACGATGTCCACCCGCTGCCCCGGCGAGAGATAGTCGGTGGCGAAAAAGAGCTTGTCCTGGTGCCGCTCCAGGAACGAGCGGGCGAACTCGGGGTCGCGGGTCAGCGCATTGTTCGCCGACCCGGCGGAGAGGTCGCCGTAGAGGTTGGGGTACTGGCCCAAGAGGCGATCCGTGGCGCCGGTGGGGACCACCGGGCCCTTGGGATAGCCGCTCATCTCGGCGGCGGTGACGTTGGCCGAGACCTCGGACCAAAAGTGGGGGCCATGCCCGATAAAGAGGGTGTCCGGGTAAAGCCGCAGCATGTTCTCCAGGCCGGGGAAGCCCAGCCAGTCGCGGTTGATGTGCTGGTCAAAGTGAAAGACCATGGGCAGCCCCAGCTCGCCGCAGGCGGCAAAGAGCACCTGGTTCATCTTGTCGTCGATGGGGATGCCGGCCAGGTTCTCGCCAAAGCCCTTGCACCCCTGGGCGATGTACTCGCGCAGGATCGGGCGCGGGTCAAAATGGCCGGGGTAGCGCCGCCGCGGGTCGATGTTGCAGAACGGGATGAACCGGTCGGGATAGCGCCGCGCCACCTCCAGCACCTCGGAGGTGGTGACGTAATAGTCCAGCTCCTCGGCGCACTCGATGGGGAGCAGCACCGTCCGCTCGATCCCCAGCTCGTCCATCTTGGCGATCAGGTCCTCGGGCGTGGCCGGGGCGCGGTCCACCAGCAGCCGCCCGACGTGCATGTGGGTATCTATGAATCGCATGGTCGCTTAGCCCTTCTGGGCGCGATAGTGCTTGGCGGCCTTGGCGATGGCGCCGGCGATGTCGCGGGCGTCGTCCTCAGTCATGCCCTCGTTCCAGCTCATGGTAAAGGTGTGGGTCAGCACCTGCATGGTGCCGGGATAGTCCTTGCGGTCGTAGGTGATGCCCGGCCGCGCCTGGGGCAGCGTCCAGGGGATCCCCGACGTGCCAAAGGTCTTGCGCTCGGCGATGACCGGGTACTCAAAGACCGGGTTGGGGATGTAGCCGACGCCAAAGGGCGCGCCCTCGGCCCGGATCGCCTTGCCGAAATCGGCCGAGCTGACGCCCAGCGCCTTCTCGTCGATGGTGAAGGAGAAAATCCACCAGGTGGGGTTGGCGCCCGGGGTGATATAGGGCGGGTTCACGCCGGGGATCTCTTTCAGCAGCTTGGCGAGCAGCTCGGCGCTGCGGCGGCGGCGCGCCACGATCTCCCCGATCTTGCGCACCTGGGCCAGGCCCACGGCGCCTTGCAGCTCGGTGAGGCGATAGTTGGGGCCCAAGAACAGGTGGCCGCGATAGTCCGTGCCGGTGCGCGGCCAGCCCTTGTCCGCAAAGAGGCGGGCGCGATAAGCCAGGTCGTCGTCGTTGGTGATGACCATGCCGCCGTCGCCGGTGGTCATCTGCTTGGACTGCTGAAAGCTAAAGCAGCCCATGGTCCCCATGGTCCCGGCGGTGTGGCCCTTGTACTCGGACATGTGCGCCTGGGCGCAGTCCTCGATGACGATGAGGTTATGCTTTTTGGCCAGCGCCAGGATCGGGTCCATGTCGGCCATCTGCCCAAAGAGGTGGACGACGATGATGGCGCGGGTCTTGGGCGTGATCTGCTTGGCGATGGTCTCGGCGGTGATGATGCCGGTGCGGGGGTCCACGTCGGCAAAGATGGGGACCAGGTTGCACATCAGGATGCCGATGACCGTGCCCATGTCGGTGATGGTGGTGGTGATCACCTCGTCGCCGGGCTCCAGGTTCAGGGTGCCCATGGCCACGTGCAGCGCGGCGGTGCCCGAGGTGGCGGCGATGGCGTGCTTGGCGCCGTAAATCGCGGCGAACTCGGCCTCCAGCTTGGCGACCTTGGTGCCGCCCACGCGGTTGAGCTTGCCCTCGCGGATCACTTCCGTCAGCAGGGCGATCTCTTCGTCGCCCAGCATGCGGCCGCTGGCATTGCCCACCGAGGGAAAGCTCTTGGTGCGGTAGGGCTGCCCGCCGTTGATCGCCAGAATCTCGTCGCTCATGTCGTTTCTCCTCCTCGCGGAATATCAGTATGCTTGGCTGCCTGGGCGGGGCGATTCGCTCCCGCCGAATGGATGGTCGCGCCCAAGTATAGGCTGATTTGCTTTCTCGTCCACTTTTGAGGCGGACGTTCAGCCTTGGGCGAGCGCGGCCAATTCGGCGCGGGCGGCGCGGGTCATCCCGGCCACCACCAGGTCGTAGGACTCGTCCATCATCGCGGCCAGCTCGTCCCACGGCACGCTGCCATCCAGCGCCACCGTGTTCCAATGGCGCTTGTTGAGGTGATAGCCGGCGGTCACCGTCGGATAGATGGCGCGCAAGAGCAGGGCGTGGTCCGGGTCGCACTTGAGCGAAAGGTGCGCCGGCCTCCCTTCCCAGGCGACCCCGGCGAACATTTTGTGCAGCACCTTGAAGACGAGGTAATCGGGGCCGAAGGGCGTCCCCTCCGACGTCCCCGGCTTGGCGAGCAGGTACGCGCGGACCTGCACCAAGGGGTCTTGTGGCATGATGTGGCCCTCCTGGAGACACGGCATCGATTCGGCTACTCCTCCGCCGCGCGCCCCGGCCCAACGGCGGGCAGCCCGGCGTCCACGGCCTTGGCCGCCGCCGCCGCGCGGGTGTGCACGCCCAGCTTGGCAAAGATGGCCTTCAGGTGGCGCTTGACCGTGTTGGGGGCGATCACCAGCGCCTCGGCGATCTCGCGGTTGGAGCGGCCCTGCGCCAGGAGCGCCAGCGTCTCGCGCTCTCGCGGGGTGAGCCCCTCCAGCGCGCCAGGCGGGCGGCTGCTGACGGCCTCCTGCACCGCCTCGATGAACCCCTTCCGGCTAAAGCCCCGCTTTTCCAGACAGGCATAGACGTCGTATTCGGCATAGGCGCGCTCGATCTCGTCCGGGGTGGCCGCGCCGGTGACCACCAGCGTCGGCGTGCCGGAGGCGCGGGTGCTGGCCAGCAGCCGATATCCTGGCAACAGGCCCCCACGGGGGGCATCCCCCTCCAGCGCCAGGTCCACGATGGCGATATCGTACCTGGACCGGCGCAGGCGACCCAGCGCCTCGCCATAGCTGGCGCACAGCCGCGCCTGGTAACCGGCGTCGGCCAGCAGCTCGGCCAGGATGGAGCGCCAGCCAGCGTCGTCTTCCACCACCAGCGCCGCGCGGGCGGGGCGCTCCTCGGACGGCGGGGCGAGCGGGGGCGCGCCAGCGGGCGCCGCCTCGGCGGGGGGCGCGGCCAGCGCCCGGCCGATCACCTGGCGGAACTCGGCGCGGCGAAAGACCTCCTTGCGCAGCAGGGTGAAGGCGCCGTATTCGGAGAGCGCTTGCACCGCCAGCTCCACCGTGGCATAGCCGGTGAGCATCACCGTGGCGCAGCCGGGGTCGTGGCGGCGCACCGCCTCCAGCACGCGCAGCCCGTCCCGGTTGGTGTGGTCGGCCTCGCCCAGCGCCAGGTCCACCACGGCCACGCGGTGGGGCGCGCCGCGGATGGCGGCGATGGCCCCGTCCAGGCTCGCCGCCAGGTCCACCTCCAGCCCCAGGTCGCCCAGCAGCTCGGCAAGCAATTGCCGCCAGGAGCGGTCGTCCTCCACCACCAGCGCGCGCGGCGCCATCATCCCTCCTCGGCCACGGGCAGCCGCAGCCGGAAGGTCGTCCCGTGGGCGCCGTCGCTCTCCACCGCCACCGACCCGCCCATGCGCACCATCCACGTCTTGACCCACCAGAGGCCAAAGCCCAGCCGCCCGTTGCGCGCGGGCCGCTCGGGATAGCTCGCCTCAAAGAGCCCGTCTTGCTGCGCGGGCGGGATGCCGGGGCCGCTGTCGCTCACGGAGACGAGGACCTGGCCCTCCTCCCGCGCGCCCTCCACGGCCAGGCTCCCCCGGCCCTGCATGGCCTCGCGGGCATTCTCCAAGAGGTTGACAAAGACCATCGCCAGGCTCTTGTGCGCGCCTTGCACCGGCGGGAGCTCCTCCAGCCCCTCCAGCCGGACCGCCAGGGTCGCGGGGAGCCGCGCCGCGGCCAGCGCCTCCCGCGCGCAATCGGCCACGCTCACCGGCCCCAGCCGCAGCGGGTAAAGGTGGGCCACGTTATCGCGCACCACCTCCATGGCCTCGGCGGCGCTCCGCTCGATCTCGGCCAGGTTGGCGGCGAGGTAGGGGTCGGCGGCCACGGCGGCGGCGCTCTTGTCCTGGATCCCCTCCACGCGCACGGGGATGGACCCCACCTTGTTGTTCAGCCGGTGCAGCAGGTTGGCCGCCAGATCGCCCACGGCGGCAAAGGTCTCCGCCACGGCCTGGCGCTCGCGGGCGGCGCGCAGCTCGGCCTGGCGGGCCTCGTTCTGCGCCGCCAGCGAGGCGTAATGGGCCAGAAAGGTGAGCACCTTGGCGTCCCATTCGGATTCGGCAAAGCGCCCCGGCTCGGCCCCGGCGCTATAGACGCTGAACGCGCCCCAGGGGCGGCCCTCCTCGCGCCCGGCGATGGGCACCACCAGGGCGCGGTTCCACCCCTGGGCGCGGGCCAGGTCCGGGCGGTGAAAGCGGGGGTCGCTGGCCATGTCGTCGGCGGTCACCGGGGCGTTGGTCAGCACCGCCTGGCCGGCCAGGCTCCCCGCCAGCGGCAGCCGCTCGCCGTGGCGATAGCCGGCGTTGGCCGCCTGCAACACCAGCTCATCCCCCTCGGCCTGCCAGATGGCGCTGGCGGCGGCGTTGAGCAACTCGCCGGCCAGCCCCACCAGGTGCGCGAAAACCTCCTGGCGTGGCTGGGCCAGCAGGATCGGCACCACCTCTTGCAGCGCGTCCAGCAGCCGCACGTCCTGGATGGCGATGACGGCCTGGGTGGCCAGCGCCTGCAAGAGGTGGCTATCCTCCTCGGTGAAGGCGCCCACCAGGGGGCTCTCCAGGTTCAGCACCCCCTCCAGCCGCCCGCTGGCGCTCACCAGCGGCACGGCCAGCTCGGAGGGCATCTCGATCTCGGCGTCAAAGGGGTAATAGATCTCCGCCCAGGGCTCCGCGCGCAGGTCGCGGATCAGCACCGGCTGGCGATGGAGCGCCACCCAGCCCATGATGCTGCTCTCGTCCAGCGGCAGCGCCTCGGTGCGCGGGTGGAGGTTCTCCCCGGCGATGGCGCGGGTCACCAGGCGGCGCCTCTCCCGGTCCACCAGCCGAAAGATGCCGTATTGGGCGTTGGTCACCTCCAGCGCCATTTGCAGGATCGCCTCCAGCGTCTCCTCCAGGCGGAGGTGGGAGGAGATCAGCATGCCGGCGCGCTGCAGGCGGTTCAGCTCTTCCTGCTTGCGGGCCAGGTCGCGTTCCACGCTGGCGACGCGGCGGGGGTGATAGATGGCCATGGCCGCCAGGTTGACGAAATTCTCCAGCATCAGCAGCTCGAGCTGGGTGAAGGGGCGCTCCTGGTAGAGATAGACGTACAGCGCGCCCTGGGGCTCGTCGGCGACGATGAGGGGGAAACAGGCGGCGGCCCGGGCGCGGGCGTTCTCCGGGTGGATCTGCAGGTCGGCCTCCTCGTACGAGAGGACGGCGCGCCGCTGGCGGATGGCGCGCATCCCCAAGCCCTCGGGCCGGGGGACGTCGCGGGCGGCCTGGGCGGTGCCCTCCCCCGCCGAGACGCGCGAGGCGGGGTCAAAGGCGCCGGCCGCCGCGTCGTAGGCATAGATCACTGCCGAGGTGCCCGGGGCCACCTTGATGGCGCTCTCGACGATAAAGCGCAGCGTGGCCTCCATGCTGGCCTCCCCGCCGGAGCCGATGCGGTTGATCGCCGCGCCGATCCAGTTGAGGCTGCCCAGGGCCCGCAGCAGGCGGGGCTCGTCGCTATTGCCCATCGGATTGCGGTACTCGGCCATCTCTTGTCGCTTTCCCGAGCCTAGAAAGACCCTAAAGGTCTTCCTAGACCTTTAGGGTCTAGAACATCCTTCCTGCGATTATACCGCCGAGCTTCCCCCAAGACAAGGACAAGCCCTAGGGGTCGGCAGGGCCCCTAGAGCTTGCGGGGAAAAGGGAGCGGCCAGCGAATGGCCTCTAGATGTCGTAATACAGGGTGTACTCGTGCGGGTGCGGCCGCATCCGCACGGGGTCCACCTCATACTCGCGCTTGTAGGCCAGGTAGGCCTCCAGCAGCTCGGTGGTAAAGACGTCGCCCTTGAGCAGGAACTCGTGGTCGGCCTCCAGCGCCTCCAGCACCTTGTCCAGCGAGCCGGGGACCTGCTTGATCTTGGCGGCCTCCTCCGGCGGCAGGCCGTAGAGGTCCTTGTCCATCGGCTCGCCGGGGTCGATCTGGTTCTGCACCCCGTCCAGCCCGGCCATCAAGAGGGCGGCGAAGCAGAGGTACGGGTTGCAGGCCGGGTCCGGCGCGCGAAACTCGATGCGCTTGGCCTTGGGGCTCTTGGAATAGACCGGGATGCGGCAGATGGCCGAGCGGTTGCGCTGCGAATAAGCCAGGTTCACCGGCGCCTCATAGCCGGGGACCAGCCGCCGGTACGAGTTGGTGGTGGGGGCCACGATGGCCAGGAGGGCCGGGGCGTGCTTGAGCAGCCCGCCGATATAGTACTTGGCCGTGTCCGAGAGCTGGCCATAGCCCGCCTCGCTGTAAAAGATGTTGGCGTTGCCCTTCCAGAGGCTCTGGTGCACGTGCATGCCGCTGCCGTTATCGCCAAAGATCGGCTTGGGCATAAAGGTGGCGGTGAGGCCGTTCTGCCGCGCCACGTTCTTGGCGATGTACTTGAACTTCATCACATTGTCGGCCATGGCTACCAGGGTGTCGAAGCGCATGCCGATCTCGGTCTGGCCGGCGGTGGCCACCTCGTGGTGGTGCACCTCCATCTCGATCCCGATGCCCTGCAGGGCCAGGACGATCTTGCTGCGCACATCCTGCAGGCTGTCCATGGGCGGGACGGGGAAATAGCCGCGCTTGGCCGGGATGGTGCCGCCCAGGCTGCCCTCGTTGCCGCTGTTCCACCAGCCTTCCTGGCTGTCGATATAGTAAAAGGCCGAGTTGGTGTTCGAGCCGTAGCGGGCGCTGTTAAAGATAAAGAACTCGGCCTCGGGGCCCCAGTAGCTGATCTCGGCGATGCCCGTCTGCTTCAGGTAGGCCTCGGCCTTGCGCGCCACATAGCGCGCGTCGCGGGTGTAGGGCTGGCGCGTGATGGGATCATAGATGTCGCACATCACCGTCAGCGTCGGGACCTCGAAGATCGGGTCGATGAAGGCGGTGGTGGCGTCGGGGATGAGCAGCATGTCCGACTCGTGGATCTCTTTGAAGGCGCGGATGGACGACCCATCGAAGCCGATGCCGTCCTCGAAAAGGCTCGCGTCGAGCCGGATCACCGGCACGGTGAAATGCTGCCAGGTGCCCAGCAAATCGACGAACCGCAGGTCCACCATCTTGACGCCCTTGCCCAGCTCGAGCACATCTGCCACGGTCTTGGCCATGAGTAACCTCCCAGTAGATTAACAGACTCGCGGGGCCGGCCAGGCCCGAGGGCCTGACCCGCGCCCATCACTCCGCCAGTATAAGCCCCGGCGGGGCGGGGGTCTATGACCCGAACGGGGCATCTTCGCACAGCCCCCGCTTGCGCCGCCTGACCCGCTGGATATAATGCGCCACGCGGGCTCCAACTCGAGTCCAGCGCAGGGCGTCGGAGACGGCTATCCGGCAGGCATGTAGTGACGACTTAGTCGTTCCGGCCGCGGCCAGGAGGCGACTGAAGTCGCTACTACATGGTTGTGACCTTTTCTGGTGTGTAGGCCTGACCTTGTCATCATCGTTGGAGCGGTCATGTCTCAGGACATATGCCCACGGTGCGGCAACCCGATCCCTGATTGGGCGCAGGGCGGCTGCCCTGTCTGCCGCAGAATCGAGCAAGAGAAGGTACGGTTCGGACGCGGAGGCTCCTTCCCAGGCCGGAGCGTCCCGCCATCTGGCTCCCAGCGCACGCGTCGAGCCAAGCAGACGCGGCCCCGCACCCGCCCTCGGCCAGTCCAGTCCAGGCCCGACAGAGGCTTCTGGGGGCGCGAGAACCCTGGGACCATCCCTCCTGGCTTTCGCGCCCGCCTCGAGGGGTTCAATGCCTTCCTGGAGGATGTATACGCCAGGCCGGTGCGGATCAGCCATATCCTTGCGCAAGGTGGCATCTCGCAAGAACAGATCGCGATCTGGCGCCAAGATGCCTTGTGGCTGCTTCTCTTCATGCACAAGCTGGAAACGCGGCTGGCCACGGCTCTGACAGCGGCCCTGCCTGGTGCGGACGCAGGGATTCTGTCAGCCTGGTATGGCTTGGGCCGCGAATGCTCGATGCAGACGATCCGCCAGTCGCGGTCCGCTCCCAAGTGCCGCGCCGAGCAGCGTCGCGTGGTGGCCTTTCTGCGCTGCGCCCTCGGCAGGGCCATGCTGGAGCAAATCATGGTGGATTCGGCCCGGGAGATCATGCAAAAGGTCGAATAGGAGGCGCTTACGCTACCCTTTGACATCGCGCTGGTCACCCCGCCGCTGGACGCCGACACGGCGGCGCAGATGCGGGTCATCTTTGATGGCAGCTTTCCCCCCGAGGAGCGCCTGCTCTTCGCCGAGATCGCCGCGAGCATCGACCGCGGCGAGCGGCTCTGCTTCCTGGCGCGGGAGGCGGGCGAGGCCGTGGGCTTTGCCATCGTCCTCCCCTTGCCGGACGTGCCCGGCGTCGCCCTGCTGGACTATCTCGCCGTGGCCGAGGCGCGGCGCGGCCAGGGGCTGGGCTCCGCGCTCCTTGAGGCCCTGCGCGCGCGTCTGGACCGCCCCGGCGCCGTGGGGATCATCCTGGAGGTGGAGCCGCCCCACACCGCCCAAGATGCCGCGGAGCGCCGGCGGCGGGAGCGGAGAATCGCCTTTTACCAGCGCCACGGCATCCACCTGCTGGAGCTGGCGCGCCCTTACATGATGGACGCCTATACCGAGACGGGCCTCCTGGAGATGCGGCTGATGTGGTGGCCGCTGGGCCCGGCGGGGGGCCTCCCCTCGGCAGAGCTCGTGGCGCGCTGCATCCGGAGCCTCTTTGTGACGGTCTATGGCCGCTCGCCGGACGACCCGGCGCTGCGCGAGATGCTGGGGGAAGCGCGGATGTAACCCAGCCCGCGCCCGCTGCGTATATATCTCGGTCTGAGCGATATACCCACAGGCGCGGAGGTCATCCTATGAAGATCCTGCTCGCGGTCCTCTTTTGGCTGGTGGTCGTCCTGGTTCTGCTGGTTTCCCTCATCCCCGTCATCGCGGCGCCGTTCGTCACCGCCGTGCCGGGCTGGCTGGGGGCGCTCCTCGGCGCGGCGGATGTCGCCGTCCTCGTCCTGGCGCTGCGCGCCGGGCTGTCGCACTGGGGCAAGGGGCTGACGCTGGCCGGCGGGTTCCTTGCCGTGGCGTTGGCCGCGGTGCTCCTCTCCCAGCTCCTGGCCCATACCCCGCCCATCCTGGGCGCCGATGGCAAGCCGCTCCCCGGCAGCATCGCCACGCTGGAGCGGGTGGAGCTCAACGGCAGCCGCCAGTGGGTCAGCATCCGCGGGCGGGACGTGAACAACCCCGTGCTGGTCTTTCTTTCCGGCGGCCCCGGCGGCAGCGAGATCCCCTCCACGCGGCTGCACCTGGCCGAGCTGGAAGAGCATTTCGTCGTGGTGAACTGGGACCAGCCCGGCGCGGCCAAGTCCTTCTTTGCCGTGCCCAAGCGCGAGCTGACCCCGCAGCGCTACATCGACGACGGGCGCGCCCTGGTCGAGCAGATGCGCCAGCGCTTTGACGAGGAGAAGGTCTTTCTCATCGGCGAGTCGTGGGGGACCATCCTGGGCGTCTGGCTGGTGCGCGACTATCCCGAGCTCTTTCACGCCTTTATCTCCAGCGGGCAGATGGTCAACACCACCGAGGACGACGTGATGGGCTACGAGCTGGCGCTGCGAATCGTGGAGGAGCGCGGCGACGCGGCCAAGCTGGAGCAGTTGCGCCGCAACGGCCCGCCGCCCTACACCACCGGCAACCTGAGCCTCACCTACCAGAGCTACCTGGGCGTGCTGACCGACTATATGTCCGAGCGCGCCCATGGCGTCGGCCCTGGCGCGGATGCCGACATCCTCACCGACGCCCTGCGCGAGCCCGAGTACGGCCTGGCGGACAAGGTCAACTGGCTCTTGGGCCTGATGACCGTCTTTAACCGGGTCTACCCGCAGATCGCCGACCTGGACTTTGTGACCCAGGCCGCCAAGCTGGAGGTGCCCATCTATTTCATGGTGGGGCGGCACGACGTCAACGCCATGACCTCGCTGGTGGAAGCGTACTACGCCGCGCTGGCGGCGCCCCACAAGGAGCTCATCTGGTTCGAGGAATCGGGGCATCCCCCGCTCTACTCGGAGGCGGCCAAGACCGTCGACGTGGTGGTGAACCGCGCCCTGGCGAACTCGGGGCGGTAGAGATCACCCGCCCTTTTGCCTTCCCCCGCGCCGCCGCGTATAATGTGCCCATACAGGCATGGGCTCCTCGGCGAAAGGGGGAGGGCATGGGCGGCAACCGTCGCATGTTGGCAGCGCTGCTGGGCTTGCTGGCCCTGGCGGCGCTGCTTGCCATCGTCGTCTTGGACCCCGGCGGCTGGGGCGGCTTTCTGCGCGATTGGGCCATCACGCTGATCCCCCAGACGGCGGCGGCGGTGCTGCTCTGGTGCCTGGCGGTGCTGGCGTTCTACCTGCTGCGCGCCGTCGCTGGGGTGCGCCCGCCGATGGCGCTGCTCGATCTCCTCTTTCCCCTGGCCGCCGCGGCCTCGCTGTGGGCGCTGCGCGTCGTCTATGGCTGGGAGCCCGACACCTACGACTATCTCTGGGCCATCATCATGGTGGCCGTCTTTTTCCTGTGGCCCGCGCCCCGGGCCTTTTTGCGGCGCGAGTTCCTCGCCGCGCCCGTGGCCCCGCCGCGCGCCCGGCCCCAGCCATTCACGCCGACCCAGCCGAGCCCCGCGGCCATTTTCGACGATGCCCGGCTCTCCCCGCGGGCCCGAGGCTCGTTTCGGCAGCTCCTGAGCCTGGTGGAGGGCGATCGCGCCGAGGCGCGGCGGCTGGTGCTGCGCGCCCGCGACCTGGACCCCTCGGGCAGCGACGCCGATTGGGTGGATGCCGCCATCGACGAGCTGCTGGACCAACAAGCCTGATTCTAGTGGAGGTCACTCTATGAACTCACGAGAACGCGTCCTGGCCGCCTTTGCCCATGCCGAGCCCGACCGCGTGCCCATCAACTATTTCGCCAACCCCGGCATCGACGCCCGGCTGAAGGCGCATTACGGCTTGGACGCCAAGGACGACGAGGGGCTGCGCCGCGTGCTGGGCGTGGATTTCCGCGGCGTGCGCGCGCCCTATGTCGGCCCCAAGCTTCACCCCGACATCCCCGGCCGCAGCGTGGACCTGTGGGGCATCCACCGCCGCTACATCGAGCACGAGAGCGGCGGCTATTGGGACTATTGCGACTTTCCCCTCCGCGACGCCGACGAGGAGGCCGTGGCGGCCTGGCCCCTGCCCTCCCCCGACGATTTCGACTATAGCACCATCGCCGAGCAGTGCCGCCGCTACGGCGAGTTCGCCCTCAACGGCTCGGCGGGCTATGGCGACATCATCAACGGCAACGGCATGCTCCGCAGCATGGAGCAGACCTTCATCGACCTGGTCACCGACGACGCCGCCGGCCTTCTCCTGGCCGACCGGCGCATGAACATCCTGGTGGAGGTGACGGAGCGGGTGCTCGAGGCGGCCCAGGGGCGCGTCGATTTCCTCTGGATCGGCGAGGACCTGGGGACGCAGCTCGGCCCCAGCATCAGCATGAAGGTCTTTCGCAAGCACATCCGCCCGCGCTACCAGCGCTTTTGCGACCTGGCCCGCGCGCACGGCCTCTATGTGATGATGCACTCGTGCGGCTCCAGCAGTTGGGCCTTTGAGGATTTCATCGAGATGGGCATTCACGTGGTGGACACGCTCCAGCCCGAGGCCAAGGACATGGCCCCCGCTTATCTCAAGGAGCGCTACGGCGGGCGGCTGGCCTTCCACGGCTGCATCTCCACGGCGGGGGCGGTGGCCTATGGCACGGTCCCCGAGGTGGTGGCGGACGTGCGCAGCACGCTGGAGGTGATGATGCCCGGCGGCGGCTATTGCCTGGCCCCCACGCACCAACTCCAGGACAACTCGCCCACGGAGAACGTGGTGGCGATGTACGAGACCGCGCACCAGTACGGGAGATATCGGTAGGCGAGGCTATCGCCCCCACTCGTAGCGGATCACGTCGTGCGGGCACTCGTCGGCGCAGGTGGCGCAGAGGATGCACTCGTGGTTTGTCATGTCGCCGCGCTGGACCATCTCGGTGACTGGCAGGCTCATCGGGCAGGCGCGCGTGCAGCGCTGGCATTGGGTGCACGCCGCTGTGTTCGCCTCCAGGCGCAATTGGGGCAGCCGCAGCCGGCGCCCCAGCCTGGCGGTCGCCATGTTGATCACGCCGAAGGGGCAGAGATAGTGGCAAAAGGCGCGCCTGCCCAAGAGGACCGCTGGCAGGAGCGGGATGGCGATGAGGAAATAGTACATGGCGAGCCCGCGGAGGCTGTCCGCCGAGACGCCGCTCTCGGTCATGTAGAGCAGGTTGACCGTCCGGTATCCCCCGCCAGCCAGGGCCGCCAGCACGATCCCGGCCACCCAGGCCGCCGCCAACAGGTACTTGAGCAGCGCCAGGTAGCGCACCCGCGTCAGGGGCCGCCCCAGCACCTTGTCCGCGACCATCTGCGCCGCGCCCAGCGGGCAGATGTAGGCGCAGGCGATCCGCCCTATCAGCAGCGCCGTCAGCGCCCAGCCGGTCCAGAGGAAGAAGGAAAAGGTCGCTACCCCCTCCGCCGACCCCTGCATGATCAGGTAGGGTGAATAATAGTTGTACAGGATGGGAAAGGCCAGGAACAGGACGAGCAAGAGCCCACGCCGAACCCGCTGCCGCGTGCTGAGCATGTGGCGCCTCCCCTACGTGCGATTGTCCCCATTGTAGCACTGGCGACCAGGGCTGTCATCGGCTGAAAGGCGTAATATGTCCGCCTACTGCCGCGGCGCGACCTCTTTCAGATAGTCGAGCAAGAGCTGGGCGGCCTGGGCCATGAGGATGCGGCAGCTCAGCGGCCCCGCCGGGCCATACGGCCCGTGATCGCGCAGGTCGCGGCAGATGGGGCCGCCGATCTCGGCGATGAACCGCCGCTGGAACGCGACCACGTGGTCGTAGAGCGGCTCCTTCGGCCCGCTGGCGTCCGCGCGCCCGTAGAGCAGCCCCAGAATCATCACCGACGCGCTCAACGCGCCGCAGAGGTGCTCCTTGGTCCCGCCGACGCCGGCGGCAAAGCCGTGCGCCAGGCGCGTCAGCCCCCGGTCAAAGCCCTCGCCCCAGAGGTGCTCGCCCACGGCGAGCAGCACCGTCTCCGATCAGGTGTAGCCTTGCTCTCCCAATTGCATCGCGCGCTGTCCGATGGCTTCTCGTGGGTCCATGGGCCTCCGCTCCTGTGGTTGCTGGGGTTGCTGGAGGGCCATTGTAGCCATCCCCCCCGTTTCGGCAAGCGGCAGGGCGAACACAAGAGGGCGTGCACAAGAGGGCGAACACAAGGTTCGCCCCTACCGGATGCGGTGTAGGGGCGAACCTTGTGTTCGCCCCGTCCCCTGTTCGCCCTCCTCCCCACGCCATAGGACGAATGTCCCATTGTGCCCCCGCTCTCCAGAACCTATAATGAGCGGTAATAGCCGAGCGTTAGGGGGCAGACCATGACCACCGTTCCAATCGAGCCCAAGGCTGGCGGGCTTTTCGCCGAGCCGCGCACCATCAAGGCGACGGGGCTCTCGGCGGGCTTTCTCTCCGACCTGGCCGCCAAGACCCTCTATTACGAGAGCGTTCTCTCTGGTTTCGATTTGGCCGAGCGCCTCAAGCTCCCCTTCCATAGCGCGCTGGAAGAGCTATTGGAGCTGATGCGCCGCGAAAAGCTGGTGGAGGTCCGCGGCTCCGCCGGGGGCAGCCTCATCTCGGGCTCGTTCCAGTACGCCATCACCCAGCTTGGGCGCGAGCGCGCCAAGGAGGTGCTGGAGCGCAACCAGTACGTCGGCCCGGCGCCAGTGCCGCTGCCCCTCTATGCCGAGGCCATGCGCGCCCAGCGCATCCGCGACCTGGCCATCGGCCCCGACGTGGTGGAGGAGGGCCTCTCGCACCTGGTCCTTTCCCGCGAGCTGCTGGAGCGCCTGGGCCCGGCGGTCAACTCGGGGCAATCGATGTTCCTCTATGGCGCCCCGGGCAACGGCAAGACCGTCATCGCCGAGGCCATCGGCCAGCGCATGCTGCGCGGCAACGTCCAGGTCCCCTACGCCGTGGAGGTGGATGGCCAGGTCATCACCGTGTTCGACCCGCTCACCCACCGCCTGGCCGATGCGCCCGCCCCGGGAAACGGCCGCGCCGATGGCCGCTGGCTCTATTGCGGGCGGCCGGTGGTGGTCGCCGGCGGCGAGCTGGTGATGGAGAGCCTGGACCTCAACTATAACGTCGCCGCCAAGTATTACGAGGCGCCGCTGCAAATGAAGGCGAATGGCGGCGTGCTCCTCATCGACGACTTTGGCCGCCAGCTCGTCAAGCCGCGCGACCTGCTCAACCGCTGGATCGTGCCGCTGGAAAAGCAGGTGGACTATCTCACGCTGCACACCGGCAAAAAGATCGCCATCCCCTTCGAGGAGCTGATCATCTTTTCCACCAACCTGGAGCCCAAGAGCCTGGTGGACGAGGCTTTTCTGCGGCGCATCCGGCACAAGATCCTGGTCCCCAACCCCACCTGGGACGAGTACCGCGAGATCTTTCAGCGGATGTGTGCGGCGCGGGGCATGGCCTGCGACGAGCCGACGCTGGTCTACCTGCTGGACGCCTACTATGTGAAGGGCAAGCGCCCGCTGCGCGCCTGCCAGCCGCGCGACCTCATCGACGAGGCGCGGGATATCGCCCACTACCTGGGCCAGCCCATGGTCCTGACCAAAGAGCTGGTGGACCGCGCTTGCCAGGTCTATTTCGCCGACCTGTAGCCTTTTGCCGCCCGGCCGATTCGCTCTACAATAGAGGCAACCCACAACGTCTCCTGCATAGGGGACGTTGCCTTTTGTGGCGGGAAAGGAGCGAGACCATGCCGATGATCCAGACCGTGCTGGGCCCGGTGCCCGTGGAGCGCCTGGGCCTGATCCTGCCTCACGAGCACCTCTTTACCGACCTGCGCGGGGCGGACACCCCCGGCCTGGGCGAGGCCGATCTGGACGACGTGCAGGCCGCCATGCAGCGGCACCTGGACGCCGCCTGGGCCGCGGGGATCACCGCGCTGGTGGAGTGCACCCCTGCCGGCGTGGGGCGCAACCCCCTAGCCCTGAAGCGGCTGGCGCAGCACACGCCCGTGGCCATCGTCGCCGCGGCGGGGCTCTATCGTCAAGAGTTCCTCCCCCGCTGGGCGCTCGCCGCGAGCGAGGCCGAGGTGGAGGCGCGGATGCTGGCCGAGCTGAACGAGGGCATCGACGGCAGCGGCGTGCGCGCCGGGTTCATCAAGCTGGCGGTGAGCAACGAGGGGATCACCGAGCTGGAAAAGCGCGACCTGCGGGCCGCCGCGCGCGCCGCCGCCCAAACCGGCGCGGTCGTCGCCAGCCACACCTCCGGCCTCCTCTCCGGCGCTCACGCCCTGGAGGAGGTGGAGATCCTCGAGTCCGCGGGGCTCCCCGGCAGCCGCTTCATCTGGGTGCACACGCAGAACTCGCCCCACCTGGCCGAGCATCGCGCCGTGGCCGCGCGCGGCGCCTACCTGGGCTTCGACGGCCTCTCGCCCGAGCGGGAGGAGGCCTTTCTGAAGCTGGTGCTGGACGCCCTCGGCGCGGGGTTGGGGAGGCAGATCCTCCTCTCCCACGACGCCGGCTGGTACCGCCCCGGCGAGCCCGGCGGCGGCAAGGTCCGCGGCTATACCTACCTGGTGGAGCGCTTTCTCCCGCGCCTGCGCGAGCGCGGCGTGGACGAGGCGACCATCCGCCTGATGACCGACGAGAACCCCAAGCGGGCGTTTGGCAAGACCCGATAGGCGAGGGTCACGACCCGACGCAGTAACGACTTGATCGTTCCGGGCGCAGCCAGGAGCGACCAAAGTCGCCACTACATAGGAGCCGCCAGACTTGGCTTACCAGTCCGGCGCACAAGTAGGGACGACATGACGACACAACCGTGGTGGCAGTCCGGGGTGATCTACCAGATCTACCCCTTGAGCTTTGCCGATAGCGACGGCGACGGCATCGGCGACCTGCGCGGCATCATCCAGCATCTCGACCACCTGGGCGGGGCGCCGGACGCGCTGGGCGTGGACGCCATCTGGCTCTCGCCCATCTATCCGTCGCCGCGCCGCGATTTCGGCTATGATGTGAGCGACTATACCGCCATCGACCCGGCGCTGGGCACGCTGGCCGATTTCGACGAGCTGGTGGCCGACTGCCACCGCCGCGGCATCCGCGTGATCCTCGACCTGGTGCTCAACCACACCTCGGACCAGCACCCCTGGTTCGCCGAGTCGCGCGCCAGCCGCGAGAGCCCCCGGCGCGATTGGTACATCTGGCGCGACGGACGCGGCCCAGGCCAGCCGCCCAACAACTGGCTCTCCACCTTTGGCGGCCCCGCCTGGACCTACGACGCCGCCACGCGACAATGGTACCTCCACGGCTTTTTGCCGGAGCAGCCCGACGTCAATTGGCGCAACCCGGCGGTGGAAGGGGCCATGCTGGACGTGGTCCGCTTCTGGCTGGAGCGCGGCGTGGACGGCTTCCGGCTGGACGTGGTCAACCACTATGTCAAAGACGCCGAGTTCCGCGACAACCCCATCGCCCGCCCGCTGGCCCCGCGCCCCTATGACCGCCAGCAACACCTCCACGACAAGGACCAGCCCGAGCTGCACGGCATCCTGCGGCGGCTGCGCGCCTTGCTGGACCGCTACCCGGAGCGCATGAGCGTCGGCGAGGTCCATAGCGACCGCATGGCCGAGGCAGCGGCGGCGCTCTATGGCGCGGGCGACGACGAGCTGCACCTGGCCTTCAACTTTGCCTTCACCCGCTCCCCCTGGGACCCCGCGGCGTTTCAGCGGGCCATTCTCGAGTGGGAAAAGCTCTTGCCGCCGGGGGCCTGGCCGCCCTACGCCCTCAGCAACCACGACCAGACCCGCCACATCACCCGCTATGGCCGCCGCGACGCCGAGGCGCGGGCGCGGGTGGCCGCGGCGCTGCTCTTGACCCTGCGCGGCGCGCCCTTTCTCTATTACGGCGAAGAGATCGGCCTGCCCCAGACCTTCATCCCCCGCGACGAGATCCTGGACCCGCCGGGTCGGCGCTATTGGCCGCTCTATCGCGGGCGCGACGGCTGCCGCACGCCCATGCCCTGGGATGGCTCCCCGGGGGCCGGGTTCACCAGCGGGCGGCCCTGGCTGCGGCTGGGCCCTGACGCGTCTTTGCGCAACGTGGCCGCCCAGCGCGCCGACCCGCGCTCGCTCCTGGCCTTCTACCGGCGGCTGATCCGCCTGCGGCGCGAGACCCCGGCGCTGCGCCTGGGCCGCCAGACCTTCTTGCAGGAGCAGCCCCGGGAGGCGCTGGGCTACCTGCGCGAGACGGAGGGGCAGGCGGTGTGGGTGCTGCTCAACTTGGTCGGGCGGCCCATCTGCTATGTGCCGGAGGTCCGGCTCCCCTCGCGGCGGTGGAAGGTGCTCTTGTCCACGGCGGGGCGGCGCGGCGAGGAGCTCCCCGGCCTGGCCCCGGTCTTTGCCCCTTACGAGGTCGCCATCCTGGAGGCGCGACCGTAACCTATCACTTTGGAGGCTATCACTGACCATGAAGATCCTCATCACCGGCGGCGCCGGCTATATCGGCTCGCTGCTCACCGGCGCCCTGCTCAGCCAGGGCCACCAGGTCACCGTGCTGGATGACCTGCTCTTTGGCGGCGACGCGATCCTGCCCTATTTCATCCACCCGGCCTTTGCTTTCCACAAATTCGACGTGACCACCGGCGACCTGGCCCCGCACCTGGAGGGGGTCGGCGCGGTCTATCACCTGGCGGCGTTGGTGGGCTTTCCCGCTTGCCAGCGCGCCGGCGACGAGGCGAGCTGGGCGGTCAACACCGGCGCGGTGGAGCGCGTCTTTCAGGCGGCCGAGGCGGCGGGGGTGGGGCGCTTGGTCTTTTCCTCCACCTATTCCAACTATGGCATCGCCCCCGATAACCGCCCCGTGGACGAGAGCTCGCCGCTGCACCCCCAATCCACCTATGCCGAGACCAAGATCGCCGCGGAGCAGTACCTGCTGGGGCAGGCGGCCACGTCCCGCTGCGCCCCGCTGGTCTACCGCTTCGCCACGCTCTATGGCCTTTCGCCGCGCACCCGCTTTGACCTGCTGGTGAACCAGTTCGTGCTGGAGGCCGTCACCACCCACGCGCTGCTCATCTACCAGCGCCGCTACGCCCGCTCCTTCGTCCACATCCGCGACGTGGTGCGCGCGCTGGCGCTGGCCCTGGACGCGCCCGAGCCGCTCATCCGCGGCGAGGTCTATAACGTGGGCAGCGACGACGGCAACTATACCAAGGAAGAGCTGGCGCTGTTGGTGGCCAAGCACGTCCCCGGCACCGAGATCACCTTCAAGGACATGGCCTTCGACGGCGACATGCGCGACGTGCGCGTCTCCTTCGCCAAGATCACCTCGCGGCTGGGCTTTCGCGCCGCCTATGACATCGAATACGGCATCCGGGAGATTCGCGACGCGCTCGAGTTGGGGCTGATCAAGGAGCCCTTCAACGACCGCTATCGCAACGCGCCGTCGCTGCTCAAGGGGAGCTGAGGCGCGGGGAGGAGGGCGACCCGATGGAACCCCAGTGGCTGGAGTGGGCGCGTAAGGTGCAGGCCCTGGCGCAGAACGGCCTGGCCTATACCGATAGCGCCTACGATCGCGAGCGCTACGAGGAGCTCCGCGAGGTGGCGCTGGAGATGCTGGCCGCCGGCTCCGGCGCGGAGCTGGCCGAGCTGCGCGAGCTTTATGCGGGGGAGACCGGCTACGCCACCCCCAAGGTGGACGTGCGCGGCGTCGTCTTTCGCGAGGGGCAGCTCTTGCTGGTGAAGGAACGCGTGGACGGCCAGTGGACGCTCCCCGGCGGCTGGGCCGACGCCTGGGACACGCCCAGCCAGGCGGTGGAGCGCGAGGTGTGGGAGGAATCGGGCTATCGGGTGCGCGCGGACAAGCTGCTGGCCTGTTGGGACCGGCGGCTGCATGGCCACCCGCCGACGGCCTTTCGCATCTACAAGCTCTTTTTCCGCTGCGCGCTGCTGGGCGGCGCGCCGACCCAGAGCATGGAGACCGACGAGATCGGCTTTTTCGCCGAGGGCGAGATCCCCGAGCTCTCGCTGCCGCGCACCACGCCGTGGGAGATCGCGCGGCTCTTCGAGCACCTGCGGAATCCGGCGCTGCCGGCCGAGTTTGACTAGGGTGATCGATCGCCTTATTATCATTTATGCGCCAAAATGATAATAACGAGGGCCATTATTATCACTTGTGATAACAAGACGCTGTGCGCCCTGCATGAATCATGACAACCGAAAGCTGCAAGGAAAGGCAAGCGCAGCACACGAGCATCTCCGGGGCGCTCGCCAGGGCGCAAGTCACCGAGTATTGGGACACTCATAGCCTGGCGGACCACTGGGACGCGACAAAGGAGGTTGCGTTCGAGGTCAGGGCGCAGCGACGGACCCAGAGGCCCAACGGACAGTGGAACCGAGGTGTGGGATGGGCACGAGGAGGTGTGATTTGGCCAGTATATCTGTGAGCCAGGTGCTTGATCTCGTTGGTAAGCTGGACGATTCGCCTGGCAGCGAGACGCCCCGGGAGCGGTTCCGCCGGTTCTTGCGTGACAATACCCAGCAAGTGGGGCAGGTGCGCGACTATATCGAGGAGTGCCTTCGCAAGACCGGAGACCCCTATTGCCGCGCCTTACAGGACCTGGTCAACCGTCTGGGCGAACTGCTGGGCTTCAAGGTTACGTATGGCCGCTATCAAGGCGTCACCAACGAGATTGGTTTTGATGGGCACTGGGAATCGCCGACTGGGTTCCACGTAGTCGTTGAGGTCAAGACGACGGATGTCTATGCCATCAAGACGGCTACCTTGGTCGGGTATGCCGACCGCCTGATCTCCGAGAAGTGCATCCCCAATTGGGACAAGGCGATGGGCCTCTATGTCGTTGGACGCCCCGACCGCGAGATGAAGCAACTGGAAAACGCCATCGTCGCTGAGAGACGCACCTACCAGTTGCGCACAATCACGGTAGAGTCCCTGCTATCGCTGGCTGAGATGATGGCCGACTATGGGGTGGGGCACCAGGATATTCTGGCTGTGATGATGCCTTCTCGCCCCGCTATTGACGACATCGTGGATCTGATGAGAAGCCTCGTCGTCGGCGCCAAGACAGAGCCTGCTGAGCCCCTTCCCGTTTCTGTGCCGGTCGTGGGTAAGGACGCGTCCGAGCCGTACTCGGCTGCCGCGCAAGTATCCTATTGGCTCAGCCCGGTCAAGCCGACCAAGGGCGAGTCCTCGGAGGAGATCATTGCCAAGCTGGTGGGTCAGCATGGCATCTATGCTTTTGGGGAACGTACACCTGGTCGGACGCAGATCGCCATAGGCGATTGGATCTGCTTCTACGCCAATGGTAATGGTGTCGTGGCTCACGCGCGGGTCTCTTCGCTCCCGGAGGAGCGCCGCGATCCGCGAATCGAGGACCCCGACAAATACCGTTGGGTGTTCAGTCTAGATAACGCCAAGTTGTATGCGCAGGAACCTGTAGCTGTGGATGCCGCTGTCCGTCGCGAGTTGGAGGCGTTTCAGGGCAAGGATCCAAACAAGAGCTGGGCGTGGTTTGTGCAGGGGACGAAGCGCATCTCGGAGACCGACTTCCGCCGCCTCACCCGTTGTTAGGCACGCACCCACCCGTCCAGGCAGGCTCCCACGAGCCTGCCTGGACGTTTTCTCTATAGCACCTTCTCCGTCCCCGGTATCTTGCGTATCAGTGCGCTCAGCGCAAAGGTGAGCGGGACCATCACCACCGCCGCCACGGCGATCTTGAGCATGGGATACATCGCCACCCCCGCCGCCAGCCAGGCCAGCGAGGTGATCACCGGCTCGTGGATCAGGTAGGCGGTGTAGGCGTTGCGCG